>Ga0115002_10004935_pt1 | contig 15943 bp, 15 predicted proteins | sample ArcticOcean_MG_C_8_FD_89576 | JGI IMG/M metagenome (GOLD analysis project Ga0115002, IMG submission 89576) | Marine microbial communities from western Arctic Ocean - ArcticOcean_MG_CB11_86 | ecosystem: Environmental > Aquatic > Marine > Oceanic | place: Arctic Ocean: Canada Basin | collected... | reverse complement strand
GGTGCCGAGACTTGCGATGGCGCCGACATGATCACCGCTCTTACTGCTGCTGCGGCGGCTGGCTACCAAGCGGTGGGCACGCCGGTGGAAGGGACGATGTTGACGGTCATGCGCGGCGCTGCAGAGGGCGTTGCGGGCGTCACGGGATCGAACGCAGAGGTGCTGGCGAAGGCACTTGATGCAGCGAGTGCTTCGCTCGCGTATACGCCCGAGCAGCTACCCATCCTGAAAGAAGCAGGCGTCGTTGATGCTGGTGGTCAGGGGGTCGTCGCTTTTCTGGCAGGCGCTCTGGCATACGTAACTGGTGAAGACGTGCCCTTGGAGGTCACTGCACCGGTTGGCGGGATGGCAGGCGCGAACGTTAGCCAAGCATTCCTGGAACACACCGAAGATGACATGTACGGTTTCTGCACGCAATTCGTTGTGCTCGGCGAAGAGCTGGACGTGGACGCGGTTCGCGAACAGGTGGGGGCGATGGCGGGCTCCACGGTGGTGATCGGCGACGACCGCACGGTGCGGGTGCACGCTCACGCGGAGAACCCTGGGCCGTTGCTGTCGCTGGGTGTATCGCTCGGGTCGGTGGATCAGATCAACATCCAAAACATGGATGTGCAGCACCAGCAGTTCATGGCGCTTCACGGCTACACCCAAGACGAACGATCAGCGCTTGCGGTGGTGGCAGTGGCACCAGGCGACGGCCTGATGCGACTGTTCCGCGACCAGGGCGCGACGCAGGTCGTTGGGGGCGGGCAGACCATGAACCCCTCATCCGCGCAACTCCTGGATGCGATCAAGCGCGCGAACGCTGGGCACACCTACCTGCTGCCCAACAACCCGAACATCATCCTGGCCGCCAACCAAGCCGCAGAGCTTGCAGGTGACAGCGTTACTGTGATTCCTAGCCGGAACATCCCCCAAGGCATCGCGGCGATGCTTGCCTTCAACCCGGATCTCGACGCCGAAGCCAATGCCGCAGCCATGAAGAGCGCGCTGCCGGATGTGCAGTCGGGCGAAGTGACGACGGCAGTGCGGTCGACCACGTTGAACGGTGTAGCCATCGCTGAGGGGCAGGCGATCGCGCTGCTCGATGGCGTGGTGGTGACGGCGACAGCTACACCGAATGACGCATTGATCGCGATGCTGGCGGGTGCCGAACTCGAAGAGGGGAACCTGGTTACGCTGTATTGGGGCGCGGACATCCCAGGCCGGATCGCGTCCGAAGCAGCGGGGGCGATCGAAGCACGTTTCCCAGGTGTTGAGGTCGACATCCTCGAAGGCGGACAGCCGCACTACACCTACCTGGTGTCGATAGAGTAGATAGCCGGATAGAAGCGACAGACCGCCGATATGAGGAGCGCTAGATATGTCAGTCAAGGTTGTTACCGATAGCACGTCAGACCTCCCGGAGGAGATCGTCGAGACGCTCGGGGTTACGGTTGTTCCTCTGTCCGTCTTCTTCGGCGAGGAAGCGTACAAGGATGGGATCGAGATCACCCGTGAGGAGTTCTTCAAGCGACTTACGAGTGGCAACGACGTTCACCCGCACACGTCGCAGCCGTCGGTCGAAGACTTCGTGGCGGTATACAAAGAACTCACGGATCAGGGGCACGAGGTCGTGTCCGTCCACGTGTCGGACAAGATGAGTGGCACGATGAACTCAGCGAGGTTGGCGCAGGCGGAGATGCCTGACGCGAAGATCACGTTGGTCGACACGGGGCTTGCCGCGCTGGCGCTAGGTCTAGTGGTCAAGTTCACGGCCGAGGCAGCAGCAGCCGGTAAGAGCTTCGAAGAGGTTGTCGCGGTAGCCCGCGAGACGTCCGAGAAGACGCACTGCTACTTCATGCCGGCTACGCTGGAGTTCCTCCAGAAGGGCGGGCGCATCGGGAAGGCCAGCGCCATCTTCGGAGGGTTGCTGTCGATCAAACCGATCCTCACGATCCAAGAAGGTGAGGTAAGGCCTTTCACAAAGGTTCGCACCGAAGCGAAGGCGGTCACCAGGCTCCTGGAGATCGCGACCGCCGAGGGGCCCTTCGCCGAGGTCGGCATCATCCACGAGGGTGAGGGACCATCGATCACGCTTCTCACGAACCATCTCAAAGCGCTGTCCGACGGCCCGGTGGTCTCGGGTAAGATCGGCGCGGTGGTCGGCGTGCACACCGGACCAGGGGTGATCGGCATGGCGCTGCGCAAGGCGTAGGTGGGGTCAGATGGCCTGGATGTGGTTGATGGTGGCGGGGCCGTTGGCCTGGAGCCTGATGGCCACGACGTCTATGCGCCAGGTGCGCTGGTCGAGTTCGTGTTGCTGGAGGTAGGTTTGCGCCGTTAGGAGCAGGCGTTCCCGCTTGCGGGGCATGACTGATTCTTCAGGTGTGCCGTAGGCGCCGGTTCGGCGCGTCTTCACTTCGACGAATACGATTGCGTCGCCCTCTTCGGCGATGAGGTCGACCTCGCCATAGCGTGTGTGGAAGTTGCGGTCGATGATCCGCATGCCCTGCGCTTCCAGGTGCGCGGCGGCGATGGATTCGCCCTGGGTGCCGAGCTTGGACTTCGAGCTAGGCATTGAGGTCGAACAGCGTTGGCTTGAAGGGCGAGAAGCTCTTTCGATGGATCGCGCTCGGGCCCAGTCGGCCGACGGCCTCCAAATGGATGGCCGATGCATATCCTTTGTGCCCCGCGAGCCCATAGCCAGGGTGCATGATGTCCATCTCTTCCATGATGCCGTCGCGGTAGACCTTGGCGATGATGGACGCGGCCGAGATCGCCGTGCAGAGCGCGTCGCCCTTGATGATGGGCGTACAGGGGACGAGGTTCCAGTCCAGCGGGAACGCGTCGATCAGCAGGTGCGTGGGCGCCACAGGCAGGCGATCCAGCGCGCGGCGCATAGCCAACCGCGTGGCGGGCGCGATGCCGAATGTGTCGATCTCGTCGGAGCTACATTCGCCTACCGATGCGCCGAGCGCGATCTCACGCACGAGGGCGTTGGCACGCTGGAGTTGCCGGCCGGAGAGCGTCTTGCTGTCGCGAATCAGGTGGAAGTCGGCGTGCTCGAAGCCGTCGAGGTCAGGCAACACGACCGCGCCTGCGACCACCGGCCCTGCTATGGGGCCACGCCCGACTTCATCGATGCCAGCGACGCTGGCGAAACCGTTGGCCTGGAGCCGACGCTCTTCTTCCTGCGTGGGGCGTGACTTGCGCGTGGTTTGGGTGGCTGGTGACGGATCGCTAGCTGCTGTCATGCGTGAGTCGCGGGTTGGCTCATGTTCATATCCTAGTCGAAATCCAGCAGGTTTAAGTGCTCGCGGAAATCGACAATCCAACGACGCATCTCACGAGGGTTCTTCTTTGCCACGGTTTTCCATTCACGCTCTATTTCTAGGACTTTAGTGCGGGACGTACTGGTCTCAAAATAGACGAGTTTGGGAGTCCGGCCGCGCGTCGAAACTACCCGACCATGTTGATACTCTAGCATCCGTTCTTTTAGTTCACGCGACTGTCCCACGTAGAATTCACCGCCCTCGAGTTTCAGGATATAGACATAGAACCGAGTCGTTTCGCCATCGCGGGGTGCCCAGTGAGATTCGCTCCAGTCCTCAGGTTTGGCGGCCCCTTTTCCAAGCTTGTAACAGCCATAGCAGACGTCGTATTGGGCGAATTTCCCCTTACCGCAACCAGGGCACTTATCAATGAGGCTATCTGCGAAGTCGGGGTAGTGGTCGCCACACACCACGTTATCGGCGTTTTCTCGCAATCAAAGACCCAGCAAATCTTGGACGAGCCTGTCGCAGCGGCTGGTCGGGCGGCTGGCCGATCCTCCTGCTGGCGACGCTTGTCGTTGTTTTCCTTCGCCTTTTTTGCTGCCTCTGCGGCAACCTTAGCGATTCCACTCCCTACTTTTTTCCAATAAGTCATGGTCCCTCGCAGTTTTAGTTACTGGGAACGTTGCGCGCCGTGGCTGCTCAACTCGGAGCAAGACCGGACAGGAGGCGAGAATCGCAAGGAAGCCAACTAAGATGGCCAGAGCCTATTCAAAAGAGCATCCTTGATACCGTCTGCACCTACTGGGCCAATCAGCTTCTGCAAGCGCACCAGAGATATAGATTTCGCGTTCCCAAGTTCGCGGTTGAGCACGAACGTGGGAACCACGTAAAACTCCCACTGCCGGAGGTCGAGCGGATCTACTTTGTCTTTATCCCGCTCCGTGAGCAACGCGAACACGTAGGCATCCGAATAGCGCCCTTTCTGAGTGCCGTATTCGCCTGTCTCCGGGTTCCAATCCAAAGTCTCCCGCACACCAAAACTAACGCGTGAGTAGTTATGCTGACCCCACGTTTGTAGATACGCCGCTGATTTCACCTCGACTCTTGTTGCGTCCGAGGCGAGTACATCCGGGGGAGCCCAAACATCTACCGCTTTTCGCGTATCGCCCAACGCCTTCGCCACTATGAATTGTGCGAGGACGCCTCTTTCAGTGTTCCCGACAATGTTTGAATGAGCCCATCGCCAGTATTCGCCAATCGATGTGGTGCCCCACTCCGCCGCGCCGGTGAACGCTCGCGCTGAGTCGAGGGGATGAACAGGGATGTGCTTAGGGAGGTTAGTTTCCATCAACGCCTTATCGGACGATCGTCCGGGACACCACAAGTAGGCACTCGGCCCGGTCCAAACGCCTAAGCGCCTAGACGACCTGGCCGCCGCCGATGACGCGGTCGCCGTCGAAGAAGACGGCTGCCTGGCCTGGCGCGACGGCCCGCTGGGGGTCGTCGAACTGCAAGGTGGCCAGGCGATCAGGGCCTGGGCGCAACATCGCGGTCGCGACCAGACCGTTATAGCGAATCTTGGCGGTGACTTGCAGAGGCTCAGGGGGTGGGTTTCCACCGATGTAGTTCACCTTGGTGACGTGTACCTCTCGCTCGTAGAGCGCCTCTTCGGGGCCGACCGTCACGCGTCGCGTCTCGGGGTCAACGTCGGTGACGAACAGGCGCTCGGTGACAGGCGCGTTGGGGGTGATCCCCAGGCCGCGTCGCTGGCCAACGGTGAAGAATTCGATGCCCTTGTGCTCACCCAGCACACGACCGTCCACGTGGACGATCTCGCCGGGGTGGGGCTCCATCCGCTTCTGGATGAATTCGCGATAATCACCCTTGGGGATGAAGCATATCTCCTGGCTATCCTTCTTATCAGCCAGGTGCAGACCAGCCTCGACAGCGAGTTCGCGGATACGCTGCTTGGAGTGCCAGCCCACGGGGAGCAGGACACGCTCCAATAGCTTGGCGTTGAGGCCGTACAGGACGTACGCCTGGTCCTTGGCGTCGTCCACGCCCTTGAGGAGCGAACGCTCGCCAGTGACTTCGTCCGCGACGATGCGGGCGTAGTGGCCGGTGGCCAGGTACTGGGCGTCCATCATCTCAGCGCGACGCATGAGGAAGTCGAACTTGATGCGGTCGTTGCAGGCGATGCAGGGGTGGGGCGTACGCCCGTTGGCGTACTCCTCGACGAAGTAGTCCATGACGTGTTCGCGGAACTCATTCTGGACGTTCATGACGTAGTGGGGGATGCCGATGGCCTGGCACACGAGGCGCGCGTCTTCGATGTCCTCGATGGAGCAGCAGCCCTGGTGGTCGGCGGTGATGTCTTCGTCGTCCTCGGCCACCCAGAGGCGCATGGTGACGCCAACGACATCGTAGCCCTCCTTGGCTAGCAAGTAGGCGGCGACGGATGAATCGACACCACCGCTCATGGCGACGACGACGCGTGGCTTTGGGGAGGGGTTGGTCATGATGAGGTTAAGGATACACGGTGGACCCCGCCCTCACGGCGAGAATCACGATACAATGGTGGAGTGACATCAACAATGACTGCACCAGAGACAAAGTCCGACAGCCCCCTCAAGACCCCGGAAATCACCGCTAACCAGGCGGCGCGGCTCGCGCTAGACGTCGCGTCTGATGGGCAGGCGAGCGATATCGTGCTGCTGGACGTGCGCGGCGTGAGTGGGTTCGCCGATTACATGGTGATCATGAGTGCGAACAGCGCCAGGCAGACGCGAGCGCTGGCGGATCAGATCGAAGATCGGCTGATCAAGGCGGGGTACGGCATCCACCATCGCGAGGGGACGCCAGACTCCGGCTGGATCTTGCTGGACTTTGCGGACGTTGTCGTGCACGTGTTCAGCGAGACCCAGCGAGAGTATTACCGGCTGGAGCAGGTTTGGAAAACCGCTAAAGAGCTGGTTAGGCTTCAGTGATCCAGCGCTGGCTGTCGCGCTCGTAAGACAGTAGTTCCTCAGGCTTGAAGAAGATGGCGATCTCGCGGGCTGCGGACTCAGGTGAGTCTGAGCCGTGGATGAGGTTGCGCCCCAAGTCCTGCGCCATGTCTCCCCTGATCGTTCCCGGTAGGGACTTCTGCGGGTCGGTTTCGCCCATGCAGGCGCGAACGGCCGCTGCAGCGTTGTTCCCTTCGATCGCCATGGCGATGATGGGGCTGGATGTCATGAACGACGACAGGCCTTTGAAGAACCCCTTCTCCACGTGCTCTGCGTAGTGCTGCTTGGCGAGGTCCATGTCCATCTGCATGAGTTTCATGCCGACGATTTGCATGCCTCGGTCTTCCAGGCGGGAGATGATGCGGCCAGCGAGGCCACGCTGGAGTGTGTCAGGCTTCAGTAGTACGAGCGTTCGGTCTGCCAAGTCAGGTCTCCTCTGTGGGGCGATCGCTCAAAGGCAAAACACCCTCCAATTACGTTTTTCGTAGGCTATCACAAGGGTAGCCCCTTGACCCACTTGCCTTCGGGGGCGCTTGGGAAGGCAGGCCTGGAATTGGTCCAGGCCATGGCGTTCTGGACGGCTGGGGAGCGTGGGCTTGGTGAGCTCCAACCTGTTGGTTGGCAGGCGTGTCGACCATCCCCCTGCCCCCTTCCTGTCCAGGAAGGGGGTTCCAAAGGGGAGGCTGCGGGGGCCACCTCCGCGCCCCCGGCAGAGGAGAGCCTCTGCACTCCCCGCCCCATACGCCAACCACCTGAGGCCTTGACGGCCCAGCGAAAGGTTCGGCTAGAGGCCGAAGGCGCGGGCGAAGTTGCCGCCGAGGAGCTTGGCTTTGTCCTCGCCGGAGATGGCGGGGTTGTTCTCAATGCCGGCGGAAGAGTTGGGGAGTTTCTGGAACTCCGGGTGGGGGAAGTCGGTACCGATGACATAGTTGTCGGCGCCGTAGGCTGCGATGAGTTGCTCTAGGGGCTCGACGTTCTCGACGGCGGTCATGCAATGCTGGAGCATCAATTCGCTCGGGAGTGTGTTGGTTCGCGAGCAGGCGCGCTCGATGTAGAACGAGCGGTCGGCGCCGTGCATGGCGTAGGAGAACCAGGTGGCGCCAGCTTCGTAGAACAGGAACTTCAGGCCAGGGAACTGGTCGAGCACGCCGCCGAGGGTGAGGGCTGCGCAGGCGACGGTGTAGTCGAGGCCGAACCCGAGGTACGTGCCGATGTGCATGCGGTGGAAACGCTCGGTGCCGACCATGGGGTACTCGGTCTGGTGGTCGTACATGGTGCCGCGGTGGCCATGTGTGGGGTTGTGGACGCTACAGGCCAAGCCGAGGCCACTGACGGCCTCCCAGAAGGGGTAGAGCTCGTACGCGTCCAAGTTCTGATCGACCCAGCTTCCGCAGATGCTGACGGCCTTGAGGCCGAGTGCGGCTGCGCGCTCGACTTCTTTCACGGAGGCATCGATGTCGTCCCAGGGGACGGTGGTGAGTCCGATGAACCGCTCGGGGTACTTGTTCTGGATATCCGCTGCTGTGTTGTTGTAGAGCTGGCCGAGCGCGGTACGGAGCCAGAGTGGGGTGTCACCCTGCGCCTTCAGAGGTGACGGCATGGCCCGTTGGGTGTTCAGCACTTGCATGTCGAAGCCCAATCGATCCATCTCAATGAGGCGCGCTTCGAGATCCCACTCGGGATCACCTGTGTGGTCGGCTGTGGATCCCCCGGTGAGCGCCGCACGAACGCTTTCCGCGTCCACCACGCGCAGAGCGTCGTGCCACATCATGTCACGTAGCTGTGCGTTCAGTGAGTTGGGCAGCATGTCCTTGAGCAGCGCGTAGTCGACGGTCAGGTTGAAGTGCGTGTCCGCGTCTATCTTCTTGGTGCGTATCGCTGTAACCATTGGCTTCTCCTGCCCTAGCTCACTGAGATGACTCCCGGTAGATTATCAGGCCTGCGTGCGACCGGCTCGTGACCGGCCTGCGTGACTCGCCTGGGTGATGGCCTTGGGCGGATTCGGTGCCGTGATGGCTGGCGAGCGTAAGTAGCGGGGCGCAAGGCTGGCCACGGGGTCGGCATCGCCAGCGTCCAGGCGAAGTGCGCCCAACTCTGCGACGCCCGCTATGCGACTGAGGGGCGCAGGCTCGATGGCCAGGTGGGCTTTATCGCCCAGCGCTTCTCGGATAGCGTCAGTATGGGTGGCGACGCCCTCGCCGCAGAACAACGTGTGGCGTCCACGGGCGGTGAGCATGGCATCCAGCGACGTGACGCGGTCAGGCGTGCGTCGCGCCCAGGTGGCGCCCTGCCCGTCCCCGCTCAACTGAAAACGGGCCCAGCCGACGATGCCGCGCCCTGATTCGATGAGGGCGCAGACGGGTAGGCCCGCGCCACGGTGGGGGTAGGCGCTGGCCTCGACGGTGCTGACGCCGACCACGGGTAGGTTCGCTGCGAAGGCGAGGCCTTTGGCGGCGCCTAGCCCGGAGCGCAAGGCGGAGAACCCGCCAGGGCCCTGAGCCACAGCTATGCCGGTGAGGTCGGCCATCGTCGCGCCAGAGGCCGCGAGGGCGGCTTCGACGGCAGGCATGAGTTCGGAGGTGTGGTTGTGCCGGGAGTACCAGGAATGCGCGCGCACGAGGGCACCGGCGGACCAGAGGCCGACGGCGCCGTAGCGGGTGGAGGTGTCTATCGCTAGGTACAGGCCTGTCATTCGGTGAAGCTCTCCAGTGCCGCAATCATCTCTTCGTAGCGTGTGCCGTGCGCAGCGAGGGTCACGATGCGCTGGTCTGGCGTGTCGCCTTCTGCCAGCGATATCTCAAGGAAATCGCCAGGGAACACCTGGGCCGCTCGCTCGGCCCACTCTACGACGCACGCACCGGTCTCCAGCATCTCATCGATGCCCAGGTCTTCGACTTCAGCCAGGTCGTCGACTGCGGATGCGCCCTCGAAACGGTAGAGGTCTAGGTGGTAGATGGGGATACGACCCGCGTACTCGTGAACGAGCACGAAGGTGGGGCTGTGGGCGTACTCGGTGACGCCCGCGCCCCAGGCGATGCCCTGGGTGAGCGTGGTCTTGCCTGCGCCCAGCGTGCCCGCCAGCAGCACGACGTCGCCGATTCCCAGTGCCTCGCCGATGTGACGCCCGAACGCCTGAGTGGCCTCCGGACTGTCGGTCGTTAGGGTTAGGCCGCTCATGTGGACAGGTGCTCCCAGCCAGCGTCGCTGACCTCGAGTTCGTTGCCCTCGGCACCAAGCACGATCACACGGCCGGGCGTGTCGGCGACGATCTCGCCGATCACGGCTGCGCCGTCGATGGACGCGACGGCGCGCTCGACGGCTTGTCGTGGGCCGGTAAACAGGATTTCGTAGTCCTCACCGCCACCCAACGCGCACAAAAGCGATTCTTCATCGGCGAACGACTCATGCAGGGCCGATGCGACGGGCACGCGCGGGGAATCCACCCTGGCGCCAACGCCGCTGGCTCGGCAGAGCTTGGCCAGGTCGGCGACGAGGCCGTCGGAGACATCCATCGCACCGGTGACACCTGCATCCAGCAGCTCCTGGCCTGTGGAAACGCGGGGCGTAGGACGGCGGTGGGCCGTCAGCAATGCGTCGTTCGAGATGAGGCCACGTTGGAGCACGCGCAGGCCACCTGCGGAGCCGCCGAGCGGGCCAGATACGCCGATCACCTCGCCAGGCTTGGCGACGTCGCGGCGGAGCAGCTCTCCTTCGCACACGCCCATCAACGCAACGGACACGAACACGTCCCGCGAGGACACGATGTCGCCGCCTGCTATCAGCGTTCCATAGGCGCGACAGGCATCGATCATGCCCACGTAGAGGTCATCGATGGCCGTGACGTCCAGCGAGCCCGGTATACCCAGGGTGACGACGCCCACGAGCGGAGTCGCGCCCATTGAGGTGATGTCACTGACGTTGGCCGCCCACGTTCGCCAACCGAGGTCCGCCCAGGGGATGGTCTGCTGCGTGAAGTGGACGTTTTCAACGGCGGTGTCGGTGGTGGTCACCTGGCCGCCACGGGCCAGCGACCACGCTGCGGCGTCATCGCCGATCCCGAGCGCCAAACTGAAGCCACCAGCGGTGGGCGCAGCCAGGGACGCGCGGTCGATCGCGGACGCGATGCGCTCGATGAGGGGGAATTCGCCCAATTCGCCTACGGTGGTCACGTGGAGATTATAGGCGGGTGGCGACCGCGGAGCGCATGAATACCGGAGGGGAAGGCGAACCATTCACCGTTCGTACACGCAAACCCAACCAAGACGTTCCCGCGCTGTTACGTCAGACCACGCCATCGGCAGTACTGTGGCAGGGACAGAGGTGCGCTGGCACCAACGCGAGAAGCGTTCATTGAACAGCCCTGCCAACGGTCATAATGAATCGCCAGTGACCCGCGTGGCAACGATCTTCGGAGCCACGGTGGTCACGCTCGCGGTGGTGCTGGCAACCTGCTGTCAGGTGAGTAGCTCAGGACTCGGAGTCTCGTTCAAGAGCTCTCGGGGGGTCTGGCCTTGGCTCATAGGTCAGCTTGAGTAGCGATCAAGCGAGCCATTGCTAGCCCTTCTTCGAACGTAGTGACCGCACCGGCTATCTGCGCTTCTTCAACCCCAGACAAGATTCGACCGAATGGTTTCCCAGGGACTAAACCGAGGTTGTCGATCAAGTCCTGGCCGGAAATGATTGGCCTGGGGGCGTTTGCCTGAACCGATAGTCGTGAAGCCTGGGCTACCAACGCCTCTCCAGCAGGAAAGCCCTTCCAAGGGAGAGCTCTCCCACGTTGGTCAGCTTCGGATACGAGTATGAGCTCCTCGATGGTGGCTGGTTGCAATCGCTTCGCGAGCCGTCGGACGGCGGCATCGGTTGCAGTTCCCGCGTGAATGCTGGGGAAAAGGTGATCAGCGACCAATCGTTCAATCTTCACGTGCATCCCCTTTGCGAGTCCGATGCGCGACAGGAACGAGTGGGTGGGAACCAGCCCCGCGGCTTCGTGACCGCGTGATCGCCAGCGCCCTTCGATGAATTCTGTCGTGCTCGGCTTACCGAAGTCATGGCAGAGCGCGCCAAGCATGATTGATATTTCGTCGGCTTTGGTCATTTGCTCTCGGCGCACGATCTCGGCCGCCGCATCAATCACCATATTGGTGTGTGTCCAGACATCGCCCTCGGGGTGCCAATCCATGTCCTGCTGGCAACCAACGAGTGATTGAAGTTCAGGGTGAAGGACGCTCCAGGCACGGATCTGTAGACCGGCGCGCATCCCCATGGAGGGGCTGCGGCTCATCAGAAGCAGCTTTCGCCACTCTGGGCCTATCCGATCTGCGGGTAACTCCGCGAACTCCGGCGTGAGCGTTATGGCTCGGCAAAGTTCAATCGTTCTAGGTTCGATCGAGAACTCAAGGCGGGCCGCAAATTGAGCAGCCCGCAAAACGCGCAGGGGATCATCGCCGAACCGCTGTGCATCGGTTGCCCGGAGGACTTTTCGCTGGAGGTCTCGTTGGCCTTCAAAGTAATCGAAGATTTGCCCAGACAGCGGGTCGATGGCCATCGCATTTATGGTGAAATCACGACGGCGCGCAGCTTCGCGGAAGGGCATCGGCGGGTCGCCTTTAACCTCCACGCGCCCCTGTTCCGTGCCCGGATCAGGGTCGCCTCCAGCGAGAGACACGTCGACTAAGTGTTCGCCGAATTGAGCCTTGAGTACACCGAACGATGCCCCCACGGTGTCCATCCAACTCGGATCGAGCGCTTTCATCACACGATTGAGCGTTGGGGGAAGCATCCTGTAGACCTCGAGATCGAAGTCAACACTAGGCGCTCCAAGCAGGGAGTCTCGGACGGCGCCACCTACCAGGAATGCTGTTCCTCCTGCGTCAGCAACCGCCTGCGCGATGCGCCCGACCACAGCAGGGAATCGACTAGCCAAGATGGGATCCTTCATCGCGAGGCATCACGAGACATCACAAATACGCCCACCGATCGCGCGAGTGAAGCGCGAAGGCACCAGGGGGCAGCGCAGTAGATCCGCACGAATCACCCCTGGAAACTGACCATCCAAGCTGGTTATTGTCGCACAGCATCGGCCGAACAAACCCATAGCGAAGCGCCCAATCTACTCTACAGAAGGGGGAACGGTCTGAAATAGGGCAAAGAAAAAGGCGGGGAAGGCCCCGCCTCTTCCAGGGTGCCGGGAGGAACACCCCGGGCCTGCTCGACGCTGCACAACTACTCATGCCCCATTTGTTGATCTTCGGGAGGGACCACCCAGACCGTGCTTGGCGTCTTGCTTGGTATTAGCTTAGATGCACGGACTGGTGATTAGGTTACGTAGCAGTTACGCGGACGTTAACAGTGTGTTTCACGCCTGGGGGCGCGAACGAACCAAGTATTCCGTTACCGACTGGGACGCTCAGCCTTCGCAGCCTCCGCTTTCTTGAAGTCCTCTTCCTGGAAACCCCAGAGGCCCGCGCCACCCATCAGGATCGCGGCCGCCGTCTCTCGCGAAACGCCATTTACGAGGTTATTGGAGACGTTCGGGAAGTTCGAATCGAAGTGCGGGTAGTCTGACGAGATGCACATGCGGTCAGCACCGATGAGTGAGGCCGTGGCTTCGATCTCCGGCTCGCTGCCTTCCACCGCCGCCCAACAGTTGCGCCGGAAGTACTCTTTGGGGGTCATCGACAGGTACGGCGCGTGGGTATCGCGGTACTGGGGGTAATCCCATTCGATCCGGCTCAGTAGGCCAGGCACCCAGGAATTCTGGGCTTCAAGGAAACCGACGCGCAGCTTCGGGTGGAACTCGAATACGCCGCCGATAATCATGGCGATGAGCGCCTGCTGCATCTCGATCCAGTGACTCGCAACGTGCCGGTAGAACCGGTTCTCTCCGTACAGCGTGTTCATGTTCGAGTACCAAGCCCCGGTGCCCTCGTGAAAGCCCCAGGTCACATCTAGCTCCTCGTGAAGGCTGTACAGCGGGTCCCAGTAGTTGGAATGCCAGTAACGTCCGTTGACCAGATTGGGCCGGATGAACGAGCCGACGGCCCCTAGTTCAGTAACGCACCGCTTGAGCTCCCGGCACGCCAAGTTAACGTCGTGGAAAGGGAGCATCGCAGCAAACTTCAGCTCGTTCGGGCTATGCTGGCAGAAGTCGTATATCCAGTTGTTGTACGCCTGGCAGAGTGCCTCGGAAAGCAGTGGGTCCAGGCCATCACGCGCGATCAGGCTCAGGCCCATCGTCGGGAACAGAACGGCGATGTCTACGCCCTCCATCTCCATGCCTATGAGCTGCGCCTCCGCGTTGTACTTGGCGTCGATTGCAAAATCCAAGTACTCGGCTGAACGCGAGCCAGAAAGTGGCTGACGATCATTTGAGGCAACACCTCGACTGCGCTTGCGGTACTGCTGCGGATCTTCGTCGCCATTCCGCGACAGACCATCGATGACTACTCGCCCGGCCCCGGGTTTGCCTCCAGCGGCGGACGCGGTGATAACGCGATCTTTGAACTTAGGATCGAGGTAGTTGTCGAACAGGTCGGCAGGCTCCATGACGTGCATGTCACAGTCAACGAACCGCATTCCATCTTTCATGATGCTCTCCTATATGGATTGCGCAGGAAATCTGCACACCGGAGGTACGAAACGGGGGAGGTTTGACGGTCGCCCCCGTTTCGGGCGCTTGTCTGTGCTCGAACTCTAGCGGGCTCCTGCGAACATCCGCTCCGATAGCGCATCGAGCCCGAAGTCCTCCTCGGGAAGCACGTCTTCGATAGCGCGAACCGCGTAGTACGACTCGCCGAGTCCTGGGGGCGTTCCACCATCGGCGACTGTGTCGATGGCCTTCAGCAGCATGCGGCGCGTCATGATGACCGCCCTGTCCGTCTGGCCCAAGTGCTCCTTGGATCGGTTAACGATGGGACCCATGGCCTCTTGAACCGCTCTGTCTTGAGCGTTCACGCCTTGGATGCCCGTGAAATTCTCTTTGCGCTGCATGTCACGGTCGATCAGCCAGTTGTTGCGAGGGTTCACCGCAGCCCTGAAGGTGACAGGATCCACGAACGCCGGGCCATTCCCGCTGATCTCCTCATCCTTCTCACCCTGCGTAAGCGCTTCGTCTAAGCTGTAGAACCAATTCCACACCATGGTGGTGTGGTCATCTATGGGCACCCAGTGGTGCCCCGCTATCTTGAATTTGTACCAGTCACCGTTGTTGTTCAACTGCGCGGCACGAACCTGTACGTGCGGCATGACGAAGTGGTAACCGCGCACGTAGTTCTGCCCCTTGCCGGGAAGCCCGCGCGAGTTCGTGTAGCGGTAGCCATAGTCCGTGGCCTCAACGTCGAGCTTGCCCGCGAGGCCCTCCTTGCGCAGCCCATCCAGGCCGATGCCCTTGCCCTCACCGATCTTACGGTGCAGGAACGACGAGTGAATGCTGTCGATGCCGCCTTCAAGGCCCTGAAGCCAGTTGCACTCCTCGATCACCTTGGACGCGCCACGGTGGGTCTCGGGTTGCTGGGTGAACTCGAACTTCGGCAACGCAGGCTTCAACTCGGCAGGTCCCATGTAGGCCCAGATAACACCGCCCATCTCCTCAGTCGGGTAGGCGACAATCTTCACCTTGTGCTTGAAGTCGTACTCCTCGGGCTCGTTGGGCATGTCCACGCAAGCGCCGGTGACATCGAATTTCCAGCCGTGGTAGACGCAGCGGATGCCGTCCTCTTCATTGCGCCCCAGGAACAACGACGTGAGCCGATGCGGGCACCACTCGGTCATGAGCCCTACCCGCCCGCTCGTGTCGCGGAAAGCGATCAGATCCTCGCTCAAGATGCGCACGCGGATGGGGTCGCCGTCGTTGTCAGCAACCTCACGCGTCAGCAGTACGGGCTGCCAGTAGCGGCGCATGAGGTTCCCCATCGGCGTCCCTGGCCCTACCTTCGTCAACTTTTCGTTATCAGCAACTGAAAGCATCTGCGTTCTCCTCACGGCGAATGGGTCGGCTACGGTTCGCTATTTGGCCCACACTATTAAGGCGCTAGCGGGGGCCCCAATCAATCAACCTGTGCGAGCGAACATCTTGTCGGCCAGCACCTCTAGCCCCGCTGCATCGCGGGGCAACACTTCTTCGATCCCGCGTAGGTGGTAGTAGGAATCCGACGCGCCAGGTGGGACGCCGCCATCCTGTACTACTGCCATCGCATTCATCAACATCTTTCGCATGGTGATGATCGCCTTGTCAGTCTGGCCGAGGTGCTCGCCTGAGCGATTGACGACGGCTCCCATGGACTCCTGTACGGCGCGATCTTGGGCGTTCACCCCATCGATGCCCGTGAAACTGGCTGTGCGCTGCTTGGCACGGTCGATCCGCCAGTCGTTACGCACGTTGCCAAGCGCGCGGAACGTCTGCTGATCGACCTCGTTGGGGCCGTTACCGAAGCCACGTTCGTCCTTCTCATCCTGCGTCAACGCTTCGTCGAGGCTGTAGAACCAGTTCCACACCAGGGTGTTGTGGTCGTCGATGGGCACCCAGTGGTGGCCCGCGATCTTGAACTTGAACCACGAGCCGTCGTTGTTCAACTGCGCGGCGCGGATCTGCACGTGGGGCATGACGAAATGGTAGGAACGGACGTAGGTGTCTTGCCTGCCAGGTATCGGACGGTGCGCGGCGTAGCGATAGCCGTAGTCCTC
>Ga0115002_10004934_pt1 | contig 15944 bp, 20 predicted proteins | sample ArcticOcean_MG_C_8_FD_89576 | JGI IMG/M metagenome (GOLD analysis project Ga0115002, IMG submission 89576) | Marine microbial communities from western Arctic Ocean - ArcticOcean_MG_CB11_86 | ecosystem: Environmental > Aquatic > Marine > Oceanic | place: Arctic Ocean: Canada Basin | collected... | reverse complement strand
GCCATTCCGGCGTAGCTCAGTTGGTAGAGCAGGTGACTGTTAATCACCGGGTCGCTGGTTCGAGTCCAGCCGCCGGAGTTGTGATAAGCGCAATAAGAGACACACCGTATTGTACTTTAGCCGCTATCGTCCTCTCCACTATCCACCGGGAGTCCGGCTTCCTCGTGGAGGTGACCCGAACTCAGTTGATGGCGGAGCAGCGGCTAGATGAGGTGACCGTGGTAGCCCCGTAGCTCTGCGTCACCGTCATTCGACCGTGGGAAGCCTCCGGGCAATCCACACTGTGCGGAATACCGCGGTACCCACCGTACCGAGCGCGATCAGCGCCAAAGCTGGCATGAGGAGAACCCCCCCGGCTCCATCAGCCCAGGGCATCCCTCGCCACGCAGCCGATGCGGCTGGATCGAGGATGCCCCCGAACCCGAGGAGGATGAGCCGCTCGGCACGCTGCATGACTCCAAGCTTGCACAACACGCCCAGACTCTCGCCCCGGGCCCGCGTGTAGCTGACGAGCAGCGATCCACCCAGCGCTGTGGTGACCACGACAAGCACCCAAGGGACCCCTTGGAAGCGTACCGCCAGCCCAACAAAAACTGCGAGCTCCGCGAACCGGTCCAGCGTGGAGTCGAGGAAGGCGCCCCGTGGCGAAGCGATCCCGCGCGCCCGCGCGATCCGCCCGTCCAGTATGTCTGCCACCCCACCTAGCAGCACGGCCCATCCGCCTAGCGTATGGTGCCCGGCGGCGAAGGCCCACCCACCCAGCACTCCCCAAAACACACCCGCGAGGTTGTAGAACATGGGTCCCAGGCCCAGCCCTAAGCTCGCCCGCTCCAGGGGTCCGATAAACCAATAGAACCAGTTTCGCACAAAGGGACCGAGGATGAAGCTGCCGCGGTCGCCGCCCGCGAGCGGATCCGATCCGCGCCTACGGCGCCCGACAGCGTACATGGGCACCGAGAGCAGGCCCGCCGCCAGGGCACCCACGAGCACCACAAGTTCCGGCCTCACCGTGGTGCACCGGTCCGCGAGGACGCAGGACGCTCCCTCAATACACGCACGACCTTAGGCCAGAGCAGCAAATAGGGCAGGCGGCGCTCCCAGGTGGTTATCTCCACCCGCGTTCCCATCCTTCGCTCGACCTTATACGCAATGTAGTCCAGCCAGTTCTCGAAGGTGACGACGTGCTTTAGCCAGCGTGCCGTGGCCCGAAGCTTCGAGCGCGCAAAATAGAGCCGCACGCTCCAGCGTTGTCGTGAACTCGGAGCACGCACGAACTGATAGTTGCCACCGGCTAGTCTCAGTTCACCAGCATCAGCCGCATCCGCGAGCACGCATGTCAACATATCTGATAGAAACGGCTGCTGCGATTCAAACACGTCCAGCACCCGGTCTCCCGCCTCGGGCCGAACCTCCCCCCGGTAGGATACTTGCAGCATCCGCAGGGCGACTTCGGCCGGTGTGAATGATTCCCCCAGAAACGGCCCCGCCCAGCGCAAGATGTCATTGCGAGCATCGGTCACTAGCCCAGTGACCCAGTCCACGGCCGCGCCATCGCGCGCGTGTAGCAGGGCCACCCTCTGAACGAGTCTGCCCTTAAGGAAATGGTCAGGCGCATGGCGCGAGAGCGCGCGTGCCAGCGCCGCCGGCTCGAGGACCATTACCTTGGCCACCGGTACGTCGTTCCACCCCTCGGGAGCGAACGCGACGACGTTGGGAGCCAGCAGGCGATTCAGAACAGCCTGAAGCGCAGGGAGACGCCGGGACAGGCCCGCCCGCACGAGTGCGTCGTAGAAGGCGCGATAGTTCTCAACAACTAGGACAAAGTCGTATGCGCTGAACCGATCGGGAGACGCCTGCACTAGCCGGGAGCCGAACAGAAGCACCGTCCGGACCTGATCTTCGCCGGCGACGTCAATCAGAGACTGGACCAGCCGCTCCGCAGCCGCATCAGTTGGCACGGTCCCGCACAGCGACTCGGTTGACCCTCTCACTTCTCCAACACCTCGGAGCAGAGACCAGTGAGCATCGCCGACATGCGGACCCGCATGTCGGCGATGAAGGCGGCGGGATCAGCGCCCGGTTCAGGCCCCATGAACGGACCGACCACCGCAGAGCGTCTGTCGATGAACGACACTCCTTTCATGAAGTCCGTGAGGATGTCTGTCTGCCAGAAGCCATCCACTACCATGATACAAACAGTCCATTTCCGCGCTTCTGGGATGAGTCGGAGTGCCCCGTCACGCCAACTCCCGAGGCGCACGTCCCGCCTGCGCGTCCCTTCGGGATATAGCACGATCCGGACGGGGCTGTCCCGAGCCGACTCCTGAATGCGTTTCAGGTGCCCACAAAGAGTTGCCGTGGGTTCCACCACCGGGTATTGATACAGTCGTATCATGTGTGAGATTAACGGCTTGCCGCAGCCATCGCGCGCGCAGAGTCACGATCCGGGGATGAATCGGTAGGGCGAAGACCACGAACGGGATGTCGAGCCCGGACTGGTGGTTCATCAAGATCAGCACACCGGCCTCCCCCGGGATCACAGTAGGGCGCTGAATGTGTGCTCCACCAAGTACCCTCGCGGCCCTGAGGATGAAATGCGAGATCAGGCGCTGCCAGCGCGTGAGGATGGCGATCCGACGGAAAGGGAACAAGCGTGCCAACCCTACGCACCACGATGCGCTGAAACGGGTCGCACGCGATGAGGGCGGAGCCGCTCACCCCTAGGGTCAGGTACCCTCATCAGCTTCAAGGGAACTCCACCGGGCACGGCGGGCCGGGACTGAGATGATACGGAGCATATCTAGACACCATGGAATATAACAACCAAGGCTAATGGCAGCTCTCGATAATCATCAAAACACTGCCCCCCTCGCTGCCGGTAGAATCTTCAAGTCCTCGTCGGGATCTGACTGAACTATGGAATACACGCGATATGGTTTTACACAAGCGGTTGCGGCGTTTTTCGAGATGCCCACAGCCGACGCACGTAACCTCCTGCCGCGGCACCTACAGCCGCTCGAGGTGCAACATACGCGGAGCATTCTAGCGATCACCGCGTTCGAATTCACAGAGAGCATGGTTGGCGAATACAACGAGATCGTGCTGTCGATCATCGTGCCACCCCGCGTGGACCCGGGGCAGCCACTACCCAAGTCAGCTTTCTTTCCGTTCATCGTGGGCACCACGACAGATTCGTCGCGTGAGCACGCGATCGAGCGCTGGCATCTGCCACATTATATGAAGGCGCTTGATATCCGACTTGATCCAGAAGACGACGTCATGCAGGTCACCGTCTCGGATAACGGTGCGCAGATTCTGGACATGACCGTGACCAGCCACCAGTTCGCTCCGGTGCGCGACCTCTACAACTCGTTCATGGTCGACGGGGATGACAACTACAAGGTGAACATCTACATGGATGGTCCTCACGCCGAGCACGAGGAGGAGCGCGGATCGCTCACACTCTACGAGCATCCCATGACAAAGGGGCTCACCCTTCCCGACGTGTCGAGCTACGCCTTTCGTGAACAGTGGTTGAAGGGTGGGATGCAGACCTTCGAGGAGCTGGAGCGCATCTGAGTCCCGCCGGCCCCGGCCGGGTCCATGTGATCTTCAACCCGGCGTCCGGTCATGGGCGCGGCGCGGGCCGGATCCCCACCTATCTCGCTCTCCTCAAGCGACACCTTCAAGATTTCGACCACTCCATCACTACCTCGGGGGGCGATGAAGGGCGGCTGGCACGCGCCGCACTCGAAGCAGGTGCCGAGACCCTGGTCGCTGTAGGAGGGGACGGCACCTGGAGCCAGGTCGCGGACCAAGTGATCAGCTGGCCGGGCGCGGCGCGACTGGCCGTACTTCCCTCCGGCACGGGAAACGACTTCGGCCGCAACCTCGGAATCTCCTACGCAGACCCGGAAGACGCGGTGCGGACGCTGGCGGCCGGCCGCACACGTCGGGTCGACATCGGACGCGTGGTCTCCCCCTCCGCCGCCGACGGCCAACGCCAGACGCCTAGCGCGTACCGCCCCAGGCATTTTCTCAACCTGGTTGGATTCGGCTTCGACATCGCCGTGATCGAGGCGGCCGCGGGAGCACGCTTTCTGAAGGGCGCGCTTCTTTACAAGGTCACGGCGCTACTGCAGCTCTTCCGGTTTCCCGGCATCAGTGGGACAGTCACCAGCCCCACTCACGGCACCCGCGCAGGACGCCACCTCATGGTCACTATTTCCAACGGTCGCTACTTCGGCGGAGGGTTCCCGATCGCACCGGATGCCACGATCGAGGATGGGCTGCTGCACGCCTGTTTGATCCGGGATGCAGGCCCCCTTCGCCGCGCCGCACTTTTCAATCGTGCCGAACGGGGTCGCCACGTGGGAGCGCCAGAAGTAGAAATTCTCTCCGATCGCCGATTCTCAGTGCGCTTCCCCGAGAAGGGCGACGTCCCTCGCTTCGAGATAGACGGAGATGTGTTCGTGTCTGCCAGCCACGTCGTCGACCTCGAGCTCCTCCCCAAGACGCTCGAGCTCGTGGCAGACTGAAGGCCATGCTTTGTGGGCCAGAGTACTTGACCGTGCCCGGAGCTGTGGCCTAACGTTGCACATGAACCCTGCTCGTCTCCTGCGTCACCCAGCGCCAGAGCCGGTCGCCTTGCACGACCGCGCCATGGACAATCTCCGCTTCATCAGAGAGACGATGGAGCGCTCGGCGTCGTTCACAGCCGTATCTGGGTGGGCAGGCGTGGCGATGGGGGCGATCGCGCTGGGCGCGGCCTGGGTAGCCCGCGGCCAGGATACCCCGGGTCAATGGGTTGCCACGTGGCTCGGAGCGGCCGGGATCTCGTTCTTGGTGGCCATCACTGGGATGGCCACCAAGGCTGGTGCCGCAGGGATGCCCTTGGTTTCGGGTCCGGGAAGGAAGTTCGCGTCGAGCTTTGCTCCCCCGATCTTGGTTGGTGGCATCCTGACCGTCGCTCTCTACGCGCATGGTCAGGCTGTGCTTCTACCGTGCACATGGCTCCTTCTCTATGGAACCGCGGTCATAACGGGCGGCGCCCATTCCGTGCGTATCATTCCGCTCACGGGAATCGCGTTCATCTTCCTTGGCGCAACCGCGGTCTTTGCCCCACCCGCGTGGGGAAACGCATTCATGGCGACCGGCTTCGGGGGGCTGCATCTGGTATCAGGGATTATGATCGTGAGGAGGCATGGTGGCTGAACGTAGTGCGGCCCGGAAACGGACTGCGGAGGACTCGGATTCTGCCCTCGGCGCAGTTGCAGGGACCGGAGACCTGGGACCCCTTGAGCTTGATCGCCTGATCCACGAACGAGTGCGACTCGGAATCGTGAGCACGCTAGCCGTCAACGGCTCGGTCACCTTTACGGATCTCAAGGGGCTGCTCAACACCACCGATGGAAACCTCAGCGCGCACGCGCGCAAACTAGAAGAAGCAGGCTACATCGCCTGCAGCAAGTCGTTCGAGCGAAGGGTTCCCAAGACCGAGTATGCCCTAACCCCGGTTGGCCGGCGGGAGCTTCAGGGCTATCTAGATCACATGGAAGCCATCATCCGGGCGACCCGAGAAGGCTAGGCCCACGGTTTCTTATCCACTTTTTTGGGAACCATACTTCTAATGGTGCAGAACACTCTTCCCCGACCTGTTCTTGGGATTCACGTGGGAATCATCATGGACGGGAACGGTCGCTGGGCCGAAGCTCGGGGGCTCCCGCGGATCGCGGGTCACCGCGAGGGAGCACGGGCCGTGCGCCGGGTGGTGGAGGCTGCGCCCGAGCTGAATATCGACACCCTCACGTTATACGCGTTTTCCTCCGACAACTGGCGGCGCCCTCCTTCCGAGGTGACGGCCCTGATGAGTCTCTTTCGACGCCACCTCTGGACGGAGATTCAGGAGCTGGCCAAGCAAGGGATTCGCCTCACCGTTATCGGCCGACGCGACCGGCTATCCCCTGCACTGGTCACGGCGATCGAGGGAGCGGAGCGGACGACGGAGGAGGGCCGAGTGCTGCACTTACGCCTCGCGGTCGACTACTCCGCACGGGGGGCCATCGTAGCCGCGGCTCGCCTGGCTACGGCCCAGCCCACGATCTGGCAGGACGACTCAGGGATCGACCATGACACCTTCGCAGAACTGTTGGGGGATGCGGTCCATGCGAGCGAGCCGGTCGGGGACTTGGATCTCCTGATTCGGACCGGGGGCGAGCAGCGGCTCTCGGACTTCCTTCTGTGGGAAGCCGCGTACGCTGAGCTGCTTTTCTCCAACTGCATGTGGCCTGACTTCAGTCACCAGGAGATGGCTAACGCGGTATACGAATTCCGCAGGCGAAACCGGCGGTTCGGCCGTGTAGAGGATCAAGCCGCGGTGTAAAACGTTCCACCTGATTGAGGTCAGAGCCGCGTCAGCTTGCCATCTACCAGAAGCCAGCGCTCCTCCGCGAGCGCGGCCGCGTCACCTTCATCGTGGCTCACCAGCACCAGCACGATGCCAGCCCGCTCAGCGAGGTCTCGAACGCGCGCCACGAGGTCGAGTCGGAACAGTCTGTCGAGCGCGGAAAACGGCTCGTCCAGCAAGAGCAGCTCCGGCTTCGCCAGCAGAGCTCTACCCAGGGCAACCCGTTGGCGTTCACCTCCCGAAAGATTGCGGGGACGGCGTTCCAGCAACGGCTGTACTGAGAGCATCTCGGCGGTTTCTTCCACCTCGCCTGCACGCGCGCCTGCGAACCCGAGGTTCTCGCGTACAGTTAGGTGGGGAAAGAGCAGATCATCCTGCGGCACCCAGCCAACACGGCGATCCCATGGCTCGAGGAAGAACCCCCTGGCGCTATCCAACCAGATCCGGCCCGTCATTTCGACCCGCCCGACGGCCCTGCGCTCCACCCCCGCGAGAATACGAAGCAGCGTGCTCTTGCCAGCCCCCGACGGGCCCACGATGGCCACCGCTCGCCGGAACGTACGCAGTTCCACCTCCAACGCCAGGTTCCCCAGAGGCAGGGTCACCGCCACGTCCAGGGGTGGGACCGGAGCCGAGCTGGTCATCGACCTGACCACTCCTCGAGCCTCCTTCGCTGCCGTCGGGACAGGATTTCAAAACCCGCCAAAGCGATGAACGAAAGCAGCGCACTGGCGCCCACCAGAAGCCAGGCGGCACGGCTGCCTCCCGGAGATTCGAGCAGCGAGTAGACCGCCAGCGGGATCGTTCTGGTACGTCCTTCGACGTTGCCGGCCAACACGACCGTGGCTCCGAACTCACCGAGCGCCCGCGCAAACGCGAGCACTGCACCCGCCGCGATACCGGGCGCCGCGAGTGGAAGCACGATGCGGAAGAAAGTGGGACGCGGGCGCACCCCGAGTGTCCAGGAAACCTCCTCGAGGCGCCGGTCCACAGCCTCGAAAGCCCCCCGAGCCGAGAGCACATAAAGCGGCAGCCCGACCACGAGCGCCGCGACCACCGGCGCAATCAGGGTGAAGGGCACGGAAATCCCGACCGCTGCCAACGGCGGCCCGAAAATCCCCCTGGTACCGAACAAGGTGAGCAGGAGAAAACCGGTCACGACCGGAGGTAGAACCAGAGGCATGAGGATCAGCGTCGTCACCAAGGTCTTGCCGGGGAATTGGCGGCGCGCCAGGAGTCGCCCGAGGAGCAATGAGGGGACCAGTCCGAGCAGCGTAGCGGCCAGTGCCACCACCAGCGACAGCGTGATCGCCGACGTCGGAGCCACGTTGGAAGGAACGGGTGGTGGAGCATTCGCTTGCGCGCTGGCAGGGGCAGTGAGCGGCTCGAATCCGGCAGCCGCAAACACCTCGCGTACGCGAGGTGATCCCAAAAAGGAAAGGAACTTAGACGCGCCCGCAGGACGTGGGGCACCCGCGAGCACCACACCAGGATAGACTATTGAGGGCAACATCTCAGGCGGAATCGGAAAAGCCACCTCGACCCCGGAATGAACCAGCACATCGGTCCGGTATACGATTCCCGCGGCAGCCTCTCCACGCGCCACCCACTCCAAGGCGCTCCGCACGCTCTCCCCGCGGACGACGCGGTCAGCCAGCTCGTTCCACACCCCAGCGCGCTCCATGGCAGCGCGCGCGTAACGGCCCGCAGGGGTTGTCTCCCCCGCCAGCACGAGGCGAGGGGCCACGTCCAAGTCGGCCAACGTCCGGGGCGGTGAGATCGTGCCGACCGGCACGACCACCACGAGAGAGTTTCCGAACAACGCGACGACCCCGTCAGCCATCGCCCCGCCGCGCTCGACTACCCAGTCCATCCACTCCTGGTCGGCCGAAATCAGTAGGTCTGCTTTACCCTGTAGGGCCAGAGGCGCAAGCCGCGACGTGGCCGCGAAGCTGAATTCGACAGGGTCCCCACCCTCGCCCTCCCAGAGCTTTGCCGCCGCCGCGAGCACGTCGGTCAGACTGGCGGCGGCGAGCACCAGGAGCGGCTCTCGTGACGAGAGTGCCTGCCCCGTCGTCTGACCTGCAAGCGCGCCTGGCTCGACGAGCAGAGTCCGGCATACAACCCACACCAGCAGCAGGGCCCGGGAACACCTCAGAAACGACACAGGAAAGTAGGAGCTACCAGAAAGGGGGGTGACCAACGGGCGACCGAGGACGCAACTTGGGGAGATGCCAACGGTCGCGCACGTTTGCGAGAGCCGGTTCCGGGTGCGGAGCTATGAGCTGGACGGCTTCCAGCACTTGAACCACACCGTGTTCCTTAGCTGGTTCGAGCAGGCCCGTTTCGACGCCTTCGAACAGGGTAGCTTCCCCGCGACCGATATCCAGACGCGAGGATGGGACGTATACGTCGTGAAGCTTGAAGTAGAATTCATGAAAGAGGCGCACCTGGGAGATGAACTGGTCGTGCGCACCAGAGTCGCTGAGGCGGGACGCACTTCGATGACGTTCCATCAGATCGCGGTCACAGCGCGAACTCCATATGTAGCGTCCGCCGAAGCGTGCGTGCGAACGGCCGGGGTCGGACACGACCGGAAGCCGACGCGCATCCCTCCCGAGGTGAGAGCCGCGCTCGGATACCCCGCGGACAAACTCCCCACATGACAGGAGGGGATTCATGACCCCAACAGAACAAGGGCACTTCGTGGGTGTGGACGTGGTGGACGTGCGCGACCGCCGCTGCGTCGGCAAGACGCGTGACACTCGCTTCCTCTCGCGGGTCCTCAACGACGTGGAGCGGCACGCGCTGGCGAACTCACCTGATCCCGACGCAGCCCTCTGGCGCCTGTGGAGCGCCAAAGAGGCCGCCTTCAAGGTGGTTTCGAAAGTCCGCGGAACGCCGCCCGCTTTCGTGCACGCTGCGTTCCGTGTGGACCTGCCTGGCCCCCTGACGAAGAACGCCCTAGGCAGCGTGGAGTGGGAAGAGATTTCGGTGTTCATCCAATGGCACGAGATGCCCGGCCGGGTCGCAGCGCTAGCCTGGAACGGCATGGGCACGGACGTGTCCCTGGAATGGGGTTGGGGGGCTGCAGCAGACCTCGATCCGGAACCAACAGCTCCGATGGAGGCGCTGCTACTGAAGCTCAGTGAACGCGAGCGGCCGCCGGTGCACTCTCGCAACTCGGCACTGGTGCGGTTGGCAGCCCGCGCTACGCTCGCCCGAGCGCTAGGCGTGGACGAGGCCAGAATCGAGGTGGCATGCGGGGAAGGACCGAAGGGACGGGTACCCCCGGAAGCACTGATCGACGGCAGAGAGGCTCCAGCCGACGTGAGCCTCTCGCACCACGGAAAGTGGTTGGCGTGGGCGATCCGGCTCTCACGACCACCCGCACAGGACGGTCCGAAACGCTAGAATCCGTTCGGATGGCACCTCAACAGCATCGATATCCCGAAACGTTGGAAATACGAGTCACCCACGTCCGCCTCGGCACGCGTCCACCCTAGCCTCACCGAGCCATCCAACGCTGGCGCAAATGGGCGAGCCAGATCCAGGTAAACGACCAAAGCGTTGTTCACCTCTTCGCCCGGCACCAGCACCTTACTCAGATTGAGGCCAGCCCCAATGAAAATCTTCACGGGCGTGTCTTCGATGACCAGCGCGATCCAGGTGGCAGAGGAAAGCGCAAGTATGCCATGGTCATCGCTGCTGCGCGCTACAGTCTCATCGCCGAGGCTGCCACGGCAAGAGATCCGCTCGGCACTTTCCCACGGCCCGTCCGACCTCCACGATAGAAGCTATTGAAGCGCCCCTACCCCATTGCCAAGAGGCGCCGTTACCTCGATCTGCACCCAGCCGATCTGCCCAAAGCGGAGGTCGTCAGGCTGGGCACCATCGTCGGCACAGGAGGTCCCCGCGGCCAGCACCACCAACAGGGAAATGGCCCTGCGTGACCGGACGAACCCGCTGTTCGAGCGGGCGCTGTGAGGGTAACGGGTCATGGGACCTCTTGACGGAGTCTCCTGTACCGGGGAGTCTCAGGGCCATGGATGACCACGCACGACTCAAGACCCTCCTGGTGGAGCGATCGGTACGGCTCGGGGATTTTACTCTGGCCGGGGGTGCACGTTCGAGGTACTACGTCGATGCCCGCCGGACGACCATGACCGCCGAGGGGCAGGTCCTGGTCGGGAAGCTGGCCTGGACACTCGTCGACCAGAAGTCCCTGGGGATAACCCACGTGGGCGGGCTCACCATGGGAGCCGACCCAGTAGCCTACGCCATTGCTCATCAGAGCTGGCTCGCCGGCCACCCCGTGGACGCGTTCTCAGTCCGCAAGCAAGCAAAAGACCATGGGATGGGACAGCGTATCGAGGGGGGGCTTCCCAATGACGCACACTGCTTGGTGGTGGAGGACGCCATAACGAGCGGCGGAAGCGCGTTGCAGGCCATCACGGCGGTGCGCTCCCATGGAGCAACGGTTGCTGCTGTCTTGACGGTGGTGGACCGCAAAGAGGGTGCTGGAGCTCTGATAGAGGCGGAAGGAATCCCCGTTTTCGCCCTCTTCACGGGCAGCGAACTGCTCGCAGCTGCTCAGGAATCAGACTGATCCAGTAGCCTGAGGGGCATCACCAAACACAAGTAATCGATCTTGTCATCTCCCTCACCGACCGGTTCCAACGTCGTTGCCCGCTCTGGTGCCTGGAACGTGAGCTTGACCTCGTCGGTGGGCATATAGCGAAGCACCTCGAGCAAATAATTGGCGTTGAAGCCGATCTCGAGTTCCTCCCCCTGGTACTCCAGTTCCAATTCGTCATGGCCTTCGCCCAGGTCGGGCGTCAGCACGTTGAGGTGAACCTTCCCCTTCTCGAAGGCCATCCTAATCCGGTGGGTCTGGTCGCTGGCAACCACCGCCATCCGGCGCAAAGCCGACTCTAGGGTACGCTTTTCCACCACAGCATACTTGTCGTTGTCTTTCGGTATGACCTGCTCGTAGTTCGGGTACGATCCCTCGACGATCCTGGTGTAGACTTCGGTTCCGCCCGAACGGAACCCTAAGTGGTTTCCGCTTCTACAGACCGACAGGTCATCCTCATCGCGGAAGAGTCGCTGCACCTGCTGAAGCGCCGCTGGTGGCACTATGAAGTCGGTACTAGTGGCGGTCGCGGATTCTATCGGTACCGTCATGCGTGCTAAGCGATGGCCATTGGTCGCAACCATGCGCATCTCGGCGTTGCCTATTTCCCAGAGGACCCCATTCAAAATTGGTCGGCTTTCCTCAGTCGATACAGCGAATGACGTGTGGTGGATTAGGCGTTGCAGTTCTCCACCTTTCACCGTCCATCCTTCATCAAAATCAACAGACGGAAGCGTAGGAAATTCATCTGCCGGCAATCCATTCAGCTTGAAGTGACTTCTGCCACAGCGGAGCTCTATCTGATCGTTGTGCGTGGTCACATCGACTGGCTGATCGGGCAACTCCCGTGTGATTTCTTGCAACTTCCGTCCTGGAGCAGTAATGCTGCCGGGCTCCGCTACATCTGCTGGAACACGCACCCTCACCGCCACGTCTAGATCCGTGCCATTCATCCAAACACCGTCTCCATCCGTAGCAAATAGGATGTTGGAAAGGACCGGAAGTGTGGTTTTAGAAGGTATGCTGGCTGATACAGCGACCAAACCGTTGTGAAGGTTCTGCCGGGTGATCGTGAATCTCATGGAGCCTCACAAATGCGGGGAATCAAAAGCTTTTCCACGGTGCTATTTATTATGACCTGCCTTAAAGAATAAATACCTAGTAGTAGTAGTAGCTGTGTATTTGTGGGAAATCCCGTCATACAGGAGCGGGAGATCTCTCCCACATTGGATATCCCAAGTCTGAGTTGTTGTGGATTCGAGGTGGAGAAATAATTGTTTTTCCAGCATCCCTATCTATTGTCCAGAGCAGGTGTGGGGAATAAGCCGCCTCTCCCCAGAGAATCCACATCAAATGTGGAGATCCGCAGAGCGCCGCAACTCGGCTTGTGTATCCTCTACTTCACGACGGAACGCAGAATCCACCTCCATATCTTGCTCGACCTTACGGATGGAGTGAATTACCGTGGAATGGTCACGGCCTCCGAACACCAAGCCGATCTGTACCAAAGAGGTATCCAAGACCGTCTTGATGAGGTACATGGCGACCTGCCGCGGCACCGTCAAGTCTTTCGTCCGTCTCTTGGACACCAGCGCATCCGGTCGCACCTTCCACCGACGAGCGACCGTGTCACGGATCGCTTCCGGGGTCAGACGAGCTCGACCTCTCCGGTCCTCCCCTCGCAGCACGCCGGAAAGAGCGGTACGAGCCAAAGAAATCGTGATCTCCTGGTTCGTGAGTGAAGAAAAGGCGAGCAGTTTGATAACCGCACCCTCGAGTTCACGAACTGAGGCTGTGCAGGAGTGCGCGATGTAGTCGATCACTTCGTCATCGAGCACGATCCGGTCGTCGGCGGCTTTTTTCCGGAGGATTGCTACCCGAGTCTCGTAGTCCGGAGGCTTGATGTCAGCTACCAGGCCCCACTCGAATCTGGATATGAGCCGTTCCTCAAGACCAGGCAATTCCTTGGGAGGTCGGTCACTGGTGACGACGATCTGCTTTTGGGCATCGTAGAGAGCGTTGAACGTGTGGAAGAACTCCTCCTGTGTGCGTTCCTTGCCCTCGAGGAAGTGGACGTCGTCCACAAGCAACAGGTCCATCTGACGGTAACGTCTGCGAAACTCTCCCATCGATCCTTTCTGGATCGAGGTTACAAGTTGGTTCGTGAATCGCTCCGAGGAGATGTAGGCCACCCGTCCGGCACCTTCTTGGTCGAGGATCGAGTTGCCGATCGCATGCATAAGATGCGTTTTGCCGAGTCCTACTCCTCCGTACAAAAAGAGCGGGTTGTACATGCGAGCAGGTTTTTCGGCGACTGCGCGACATGCAGCTGCGGCCAGCTGGTTGTTGCTACCCACCACGAATCGGTCGAAAGTATACCGGTCGTTGAGCCCGCTGGACGTGCGTTCGGGGGGCTTGGGGGAGGAAGTGTCGCTCAAGCCACTGGCGGAGATCTCCCGGACTGTATCGGTGCGGGCTTCTGGGGGGCTGGTCTCAGTTACAGGTGGTGCTGCAGCGGGAAGCTTGCTAGAGCGGAAGTCGATCTTGAGGGACCTGCCCATCACTCGGCGTGTCAACTCGCTGAGCATTGGGCCGTACTTGTCCTCGATCCACTCGACGTGAAACTGGCTGGGTGCCTCGACCAACAGCTCGGTATCGGTAAGCGCACTCGCAGAGGTCCCCGAGAGCCATGTTCGGTAGCTCTGCTCGGGGATCCCGGCTCGTGCGGATACCAGCACACGAGTCCAGAGTTCGGCTGCGGTCAGCTCCATGGACGCACTGAGGCTTGCCCCGGACCGTCGTGTCCCGGGAGCCAATCACTCCGTGAATTCTGTTGGGGTGTCTCCTCCGACTGGAGGAGGCGGATCCAATCCTAGGTTGCGGTTGTGGAAAAGTCAATCGACAGATGGCGGTTCGTTGCGAAACCGCCGCTACCGGTCCGTGCAACCGATAGCCGGTTGACGCTTCCCCGACACCGGGTCTACTTTTTCTAGCTCAATTCGCTACGGACAGCCCAATGGCAGGACACGATGAAGCCGACGTACAGACCGCGTAACCGGAAGCGAATCAACAAGCATGGTTTTCGTGCCCGCATGGAAACGCGTGCCGGGCGGGCAGCCCTGGCCCGGCGTCGCAGGAAAGGTCGCAAGCGGCTCGTGGTCGAGATCGGCGGCAAGTACTAGGGGGGGTGGGGTATGAGTGCAGCGCGGCCGGAGAGCGATGGGCCGCGTGGTGTTGTTGTCGGACAGCGTCTCCCCAGAGCAAGCCGGGTCCGCCGGAGTCAGGAAATCAGGAAACTCTTGAGGCGGGGGAAGAGAGAGAGGACGACGCACCTCGACGTCTTCTTCGCCGCTTCCCCCGTTGCCCGTCCCCGGTTGGGAGTGCTCGTGCCGAAGCACCGGCACGAAATCGTGGAGAGGAACTGTCTCAAGCGGCGACTGCGCGAACTCGGTCGCACACGGGTGCTCCCAGCTTTGCGGAGTGCTGGGGTGAGGATGGACGTAATGGTGCGCGCTCGGGCCGAGGCCTACGACGCCTCGTTCTCTGAGCTCCGAGACGAGCTGGATATGATGACGGAGGGGATTTGTTCCGCGCCGCACTCATCGGCTTGATCGGGCTTTATCAGGCTGCAATCTCATCTTGGTTGCCCCCGGCCTGTCGCTTCACCCCCACCTGCTCGGCCTATGGTCTCGAGGCAGTGGAGCGCCACGGTGGGATACGGGGCGGTTGGTTGACCATGCGACGTCTCTCTCGTTGTCATCCCTGGGGAGGCATGGGGTACGACCCCGTTCCTCCGACCGGACTTGCTCCGCCCTCGGCGCTAAGAGAGGGTCGGGATGGTGATCACATGCGCTACGGGCTCAGCGGAAAGACACGATGAAGACAGAGGTGCGGTTCGTCGTGGCGATTCTTTCCATGGTCGCCGTGCTCGTAGTGACCAATTTAATCTTTCCGCCGACGCCACCTACGATATCGGAGACGGGCACGCAGGACAGCGTAAGTGTGCCCCGAGGTAGTCCCGCACTAGCGACGGGAGGGAGAGCGACCCGGGTTTTTGGCGGTCCTGAGGCACTGCTTTCCGCGTCTGACTCAATCGTCACTCCGACAGATGTGCTCGAGCGTCAGGTCGCTGTGGTGGGGCCGCTCTATCGTCACGTCTTCAGCACGCGCGGTGCACGCCTGATCTCCGCAGAGCTCCTCGACTTCGCCTCCTTCACCCGCGACGGTCCGGTCCAACTAATCCCCGAGGGCGGCGGCGGAGCGTTGGGTCTAAGGCTGGTGGTCGGCGCGGACACCATTGATTTGCGGAACGTCCCCTTTGCTCCCTCTCGTGAGCAGGTGACGGTCGGCGAACGCGGTGCCGAGCTCTTGACGTTCCGGCACCAGGCCCCCGGGCTGGTGGTCGAGGTCAGCTATCGGTTCTTCCCCGACTCCTATCTTGTCGAGGTGACGGGATCGGTACGGGGACCGGACCGGGCATTGCTACTGACCGACCTGGGTTCCGGGCTCGCCCTCAACGACGCTGACCCAAAGACGGAAGAGGGGGCCCTGGCATACGTTGGCAACCACCTACAGGACGGTGTTTCGTCTTATCCTTTGAGCAAAGCAGAGGCGGCTACCGTTCACGAAGGCCCGTTTTTGTGGGCGGCTTTCAAGAGCAAGTTCTTCGTGCTCGCGATGCTGCCGGGAGCCGACGGTATGGGTCCGGAACAGTTCGGCGGTCTGCTCGTGTGGCCGGAGGGTGCGAACAGGACCCGGGTCGCTGTCTCGGAGCCAATCGCTGGTGAGGGCGAATTCGGTTACCGCGCGTTTATCGGGCCCCAAGAGTACGCGCTGTTGACCGCTCTCGGGAACGACCTGGATGAGGTCAACCCGTACGGGTGGCGCCCCTTTCGTCCGGTC
>Ga0115002_10004930_pt1 | contig 15951 bp, 12 predicted proteins | sample ArcticOcean_MG_C_8_FD_89576 | JGI IMG/M metagenome (GOLD analysis project Ga0115002, IMG submission 89576) | Marine microbial communities from western Arctic Ocean - ArcticOcean_MG_CB11_86 | ecosystem: Environmental > Aquatic > Marine > Oceanic | place: Arctic Ocean: Canada Basin | collected... | reverse complement strand
TCGGGCGTTTACTGTCTCAACCTGGACGACGGCAGCGAGATCTGGCAAGCCAGCGTTGGTACCAAGACCACCGGCTGGGGGTCGTCCAACTCGCCGATCCTGTTCAAAGACTTGCTCATCATCAACGCCAGCATCGAAAGCAGTTCGATCGTTGCATTGGACTCCAAGACAGGCAAGGAAGTCTGGAACATCGGCGGAATTCGCGGCGCACGAAACACACCGACTCTGGTCGACGTACCCGATGGCCAACCCGAGCTGGTTGTTTGCGTGGCAAAGAAGATCCTCGCCTTCGACCCCACCAACGGCAAGGAACTCTGGAGCTGCGAAGGCATTCCCGACAAGAGTTACGTCTGCCCCAGCGTGATTGCCCATGAGGGAATCGTCTACGCCATCGGCGGCCGACAGAACACGGCCATCGCCGTCAAAGCGGGCGGACGCGGAGACGTCACGGAAACGCATAAACTATGGGAAACCGCCAAGGGATCGAACGTCTCTTCACCCGTGTACCACGACGGACACATCTACTGGCTGCACGACTCACGCGGCGTGGTGTATTGCCTGAACGCGACGACCGGCGAAGTCGTCTACGAAGAACGCCTCTCGCCCCGTCCCGGTCGACATTACTCTTCGGTGATGGTGGCCGACGGAAAAATCTACGCCGCCTCACAGCACGGCGGAGCCTTCGTGATCGCCGCCCAGCCCGAGTTCAAACTGATCGCCCACAACGTCTTCAAAGACGACGAAGCCCGCACCAACGCCGGCCCCGTTCCCCACAACGGGCAACTGCTGCTGCGTTCGGACAAGTTCCTGTACTGCATTGGGAAGAAGGCGGAATAGTTGACGACCAAGCTGTCCGACTGGCTCATATGAAACCATGACCGAAGACACCACGAACAATCCTTCCCGTTCGTCATGGCCCATCGTGGTCGTGTTGGTGCTGGTGTTCGTGGTGTATCCGTTGTCAATCGGTCCGGCAGCGCTGATCCTCGACGCATTGAGTTCGGCACGACTGGGGGTTGCGATGGAAATCTTCTACGAGCCGCTGTCCGTACTGGCTTCACGGAACGATATGTTGGGTTTTCTGCTGGACTCGTATGTGAATTGGTGGCGATCGTAACGTCCCGTTCGTTTCACTTTCTCTGGCACCAACTGGTAGAATAACCGTCATCAAGGAGGGCCGTGATACCTCCGAATCGAGTCCAACTCTGTTGAGGGGACACCGATGCCATGAGAATTGCATTTACTCTCTTCGTTGCTGTCGCGTTGTTGGGGTGTGGTTCAGGGTCGCCGCCGGATGAAGTGGCGAACGTTGTTAAGGATCCCCAGCCGAGGGACAAGCCGGCGGTTGTCGAGAAAGACAACAAGGAAAAACTGGCGGCCAAGAAACCAAAGCCGGCGAGTGAACCGACGCCGGACGTGAAAGAGCAGACGTTGGAGAAAGAGCGACTTGCGGCGGAAGCAAAACAATTGCAAGCCACGGCGATCGCGGCGGTCAAGAAACTAGGCGGAACATGCAAACTTGACGAGACGACTGAGGGCCAGCCGGTGGTCGGTGTCGTCCTCTCATTCACGCCGATCACCGACGCCGGGCTGGAACAACTCAAGGGGTTACCCCAACTGAAATCGCTGCACCTCCGTGCGACTTCGGTGACCGATGCGGGGCTGATACATCTGAAGGGGCTGACGAATCTGGATGAATTGATCCTCAACGGCACCCTCGTCACCGACGCCGGCGCGAAAGACCTGCAAACGGCGTTGCCCAATTGTGCGATTCGGCGGTAGGCGGGCGACAAATTAGACGCATCCACCTCACGCGGTGTGGCGTACAGCATCACGTGCGGCGAGCATGTGATGCTGTACTACATCTAACCGCCGAGTTCTCACAAACAATACCAGCCCGAAGCGCAAGTGAGGGAGCGAGTGAGTGAGCAGGGACCGCCCCGGAATCCACTCGCTTGCGCTTCGGGCTGGTATACGCGGGTGGCCCGGCAAAGATGAACGTTGGATGTCGCCATTCGGACTCGACGGGGTTACACTGAAATGGGTCCGTTCCCCTTGAAAGATTGGTGACCCCATGCGCGTCATCCCCTGCTTGCTGCTTGCTGCTGATGTGGTCTGTCATTGCCACCGATGCACAGGCACAGACCAAAAGCGAATCGCAGGCTGCCGCCGTTGCGGCCATTGAGAAGCTGGGTTGGAAAATCCGATTTAACGAGAAGAGTCCCGGCAAGCCGGTCGTGGAGGTCATCCTTGACGACTCGTATTTGACCGGCGTCGCATCCAAAGTGACCAATGCCGATTTGGAACATCTTGAGGGGCTGAAGAACCTGGAAGAGTTAGCCATACAAGACACTGGGGTGACCGATGCCGGTGTGAAAGACTTGCAGAACGCATTGCCCAAATGCAATATCCGGAAGTAGGTCGAATCTGGCTTCACCTCGACGACTAGCCAGGGGTGGCATGCTTGCCCGTTTTCAGGCAAGCATGTCGTGACTTCGTCTGCCGCTGCCGAGAACTCTCGACGAAACTCGGACGCCATCCAGCGTCTGGTGTCTTCTGCGTGCATCGTGTAGCTCATCCGGTTAGAATCCACACACTTGGATTCAAGGGTCCGAAAATCGGCATCACCACAAGACGCACCCCGCGAAAGGACCACCCGTGTTTGTATCACGTGACCGTCTCGCTATTGCTTTGATCGTTCTCCTGGGAATCTCCTCGAACCTGCCGGCTCAGCGTCGGGCAGCGAAACCGGTGCGCAAGCCATTCGGGATTGCCGAGCGGACGGCTTGGACGTCGTCGCGGATCATCGGCACGCCCGACCCGCCCAGTCCTTACACAACGGAAGTTGCGTTCCCCAAGGTGAAATTCGAATCACCCGTCGACATGACGTTGATGCCCGACGGGAAACGCTGGCTGGTCACCGAACGGTTCGGGAAGATCGTGATGTTCGATAACAAACCGAATGCATCAGCCAAAGAGGTCGTCCTCGATCTCACTGGTCGCGCCACGTTCGCGGTGATGCCGCATCGGAATTTTGACAAGCAGGGTGAGTTGTACGTCGCTGCGGCGATCGATCCGAAGAACCCGTCGAAAACCGGCATGCAAATCAGCCGGTTCAAAGTGAAATCTCGCGATCCGCTGCGGTTTGACCCGAAGTCGGAAGAAGTCCTGCTGCAATGGTCGAGCAACGGCCACAAAGGGGGCTGCATGCAATTCGGGCCGGAAGGGTTCCTTTACATCTCCAGCGGTGACGGCAGCGGCATCGCCGACCAACTGCAAACCGGGCAGGACATTTCCGACCTGGAAGGTTCGATTCTGCGGATCGACATCGACAACCGCACGGGCGATTTGCCCTACGCCATTCCGAAAGACAACCCGTTCGTGAATACGCCCGGTGCGCGGGGCGAGATTTGGTCGTTCGGGCATCGCCAGCCGTGGCGGTTTAGTTTCGACCGCAAAACCAATCGCCTCTGGGCGGGCGAAGTCGGACAGGATTTGTGGGAGATGGTTTACATCATCACGAAAGGCGGCAACTACGGCTGGAGTATCAAGGAAGGAGCACACCCGTTTCGCCCCGAACGCAAGCAAGGGCCGGGCAATTTCGTGGCCCCGATTGTCGAGCATCCGCATCATGACTTCCGCTCGATCACCGGCGGGTACGTGTACCACTCGAAGCGACTGGCCGACCTCGACAACGCCTACATCTATGCCGACTACGACACGGGCCGGATTTGGTCGTTGCGTTATGACGGCAAGAAAGTGACCGACCACCGCGAACTGGTCGACACGCCGCTGCGGATTGTCTCGTTCGCTCAGGACAACGCGGGCGAGGTGTTCATCGTGGATTTGCCGAGCGGGCAGATTCATCGCCTGAAGACCGCCCCGTCGCCGACACCAAACCTTCCGAAGTTCCCGCGCAAGCTGAGCGAGACGGGGTTGTTCGCTTCGACGAAGAATCACCAACCGATGCCGGGGCTGGTGCCGTATTCGGTCAACTCGCCACTCTGGTCAGACCATGCGAACAAAGACCGTTACATCGCGTTACCCGGCAAGACGCAGATTCAATTCGACGCCGTCGGCTACCCACAGCCAGCTCCTGGAGCGCCTCCGGGTTGGCGATTCCCGGACGGCACCGTGATTGTCAAAACGTTTTCGCTCAACATGGAAGCGGGCAATCCGAAGTCGGCCCGCCGCCTCGAAACGCGTGTCCTGCATCACAAACGGATGTCGGGCAACGACGACGACTACGGTGCGCAAGTCTGGCTGGGTTACACCTACATCTGGAACGACGAACAAACCGATGCGTTTCTGGCTGAGAAAAAGGGAGCCGACCGCACCTTTACCATTCGCGACGCCAAAGCCAAAGGGGGCGTTCGGAAGCAGACGTGGCATTTCCCCAGCCGGGCGGAATGCACGCTCTGTCATACGATGTCGGCCAAGTACGTGCTCGGCGTGAACACGTTGCAGATGAACCGCGACCACAATTACGGTGGCGTCGTTGCCAACCAGTTAGAGACGCTGGATCATCTGGGCCTGTTCGACAAACCGCTGCCGAAGAAACCGGCCGCGTTGCCTCGGCTGCCGGATTACCAGGACACGTCGATCGACTTGAACTTGCGAGCGCGATCCTACCTGCATTCCAACTGCTCGCATTGCCATCGCAAGTGGGGTGGCGGAAACGCCGAGTTCCAACTGCTGGCGACGTTGCCGCTGACGGAAACGGGCACCGTCGACGTGAAGCCAGGACAAGGGGCGTTCATGTTGAAGAACCCGCGTTACCTGGTTCCCGGTGATCCAAAACGTTCGATGATTCCCTACCGCATGCAAAAACTCGGCTTGGGACGCATGCCGCATATTGCGTCGGCCATCGTTCACGAGGACGCAGTGAAGATCATCCGCGACTGGATTTCTCAAATGCCCGAACGCGGTGACGAAAAACGGAGCGGGCTAAAAAAGACGGAGTAGCGATGACAAGAGCGGATGGCCTGGAACTCGAACCTCAATCCAGAACGATCCCTCTGAAAACACAATGACGAACTCACTCGTCTTCTGAGGCGAACGGAAATCGATCGTCCAACGGGCTGTTCGCCAATTCAACGAGAAAGTCGGACAATCGCTCGACGAGGATGTCCATCAGCCGGCGACCCTTCTCTGCCGACGCAGCGTGCGGGTTGCCTGCTCCGCTGTTGGTCGTCAGTAGATGCCAAGGTCGTGTGAGCGTCACCCAACCTTCCTCGACGGCTCGAAAACGTGTCTTCGCTTTCTCCCCGTCGTCAGCCGTCAGGCGACCGGTTTCCGGATCAATCGCGACGAATTCGGGGAAGTAGGCCAACGCCAAAGACGTTTCCATCTCGCCCGCGTGGTCATCGGGGTGCTCGAAGATTTCCGCTTTCACATCGGCCGTTGTGCTTGCATACCAGTTGCACAGGAAAACCTGCACGGGCGTCGTGCCGTACAACTCGCGCAATAACGGCTTGAAATCGTTCCCGCCGTGGCTGTTGAGAATCAGCAGTTTCCGCACTCCGCTTCCAGCCAGCGAGTCGACAAGGTCGCGAATCACCAGTCCGAGAGTCGAAGGATTCACGTTCAACGACAACGGGAATTCCCGCTGATTCGTTTCCGTTCCATACGGAACGGGCGGCAGCATGACAACTCGCGCCCCACGACCAAACGCCGCTTCGCAGGCGCGCGAGCCAATCGCCTCGGCCTCAAACGTGTCCGTGCCGTAGGGCAAATGCAGGTTATGCGGCTCGGTCGCCCCCATCGGCAGCACGGCCACCTCGTAGGGATTGTCCTTGACGATGCCGTAATTGACTTCGGAGAGAATCCACTCACGCATGGTGGTGCTCAAGGTGACTTGTAAGGTATCAGTCGGCTTACGCCGACCGCTCGCCGACGGTCAGTGAGACGCTTCGTACAATTGGCGGACGACCCCGTCGAGGAACGATGCCAAACAGTCGGCAGCCAGGCTGGCTTTCTCGCGCAGGTTCCACATGTCTTTCACGCTGCCCGGCCGCTTCCAAACCGCCCCCAATGCCGCCCCTAAACGCAATGTGCCCGTGGAACCAAGTACCGAAAGCACCTCGGGCGGTAGGTCGGCCGACATGTCGTCGCTGATGGTGCGGACCGACATGAAACGGGTTTTCGTGTCCCGACAAACCTGTGCAACCGCCAAGCTCTCCATATCGACGGCGATCGCCGTGTGGCGTTCGTGCAGGGTGCGTTTCTCCTCAACAGTGCGAACCATCTCGTCCGCTGTGACGAACCGGCCGACATACAGGCCTTTGTCGCGGTCTTCCGGCATGTTGAGATCGAGCGTGAATTCGTGGCCGTGGGTATCGACGATCGAGTTCGCCAGCACGATATCACCAATCGCCATTTCCGGCAGCAAAGCCCCGGAAAACCCGCAAGACAGAATCCACTTCGGCGAATGGGCATCGACGAGTGCCTGTGTCGCGCGGCGTGCGCGCTCAAAGCCCAGACCCGTTTGCACGATGGCGACGCGGATGTCGCCGTACACACCGCCGCGAAACGTGAACTCGCCGCCGGAATACTTGCGAACGCGATCACAACGGTCGAGAAACGCACCGATCTCGATGGGCAAGGCGCACGTAATGCCGATATCGGCATGGGTCTTGTCTTCAGTCGGCGTATTGGATTCAGCCATGATTCCGGTGCGGATCTGTTTGACGGATCGAGGGTGCGAATCACTGCCGTCGGAACGACACCCCGTGCCGCATCAGGCCGTGCGGTGGCGTTCCTCGAAGTCGCCCATGAACTGCACCAGCGCAACGACCCCTTCGACGGGAAACGCATTGTACAGGCTAGCTCGCATGCCGCCCACGCTGCGGTGTCCCTTCAGGGTGTCGAAGCCGGCCTCGGTCGCTTCCGTGAGGAACTCGGCATCCAAATCGGCATCGCCGGTGACGAAAGTCACATTCATTAGCGAGCGACTGTCGACATCCGCAGTCGTCTGAAACAAGTCGCTGTCGTCGAGAAACCCATACAAACGCCCGGCTTTATCGACATTGTGGGCTTCCATCGCCGAAAGCCCCCCTTGGTCGCGCAGCCATTTCAGCACGAGCCCGACCATATAGATGCCGAATGTAGGAGGCGTATTGAACATCGACTGGGTTTTGGCGTGCGTGCGGTATTGGAGCATGGTGGGCAAGTCTTGCGATCCCCGTTCGACGAGTTCCTTGCGAATGATGACCAGCGTGACACCCGACGGACCAAGGTTCTTTTGCGTGCCTGCGTAAATCAGGCCGTGACTTGCGACGTCGATCGGCCGCGAGAAAATATCGCTGGACGCATCGCAGACGAGAAATGCCCCCTCCGGAACCTGCGGATCGCTTTTGAATTGTGTGCCGAAAATCGTGTTGTTCGATGTGAAATGAACGTAGGCGGGACGGTCGCTGTAGGAGACATCCGAGGGGGTGTAGCAAAAGTTGCGGTCTTCGCTCGTCGCGGCCACATGCGCAGTGCCGAACCGCTTCGCCTCGGCAATCGCCTTCTTCGCCCACGAGCCAGTCACGAGGTAGTCGGCCGTGTCATCCGCAGAGAGGAAGTTCATCGGCGTCATGAAGAACTGCGACGAGGCCCCACCTTGCAGGAACAGAACCTCGTAATCATCGGGAATTCCGCCGAGTTCCCGGCAAAGAGCTTCCGTTTCTTCATAGACGGCCACAAACGCCTTGCCCCGATGCGAATGCTCGAGAATACCGATGCCGGTCGAGCCGAGCGAAAGCAGGTTGTCGCGTGCCTCTTCGAGTACAGGGACCGGCAGCGTGGCCGGACCGGCTGAGAAATTGTAGATGCGTCTCGTCATGGCTCTTTTTTCCGGTGACTTTGCGTGTTCGATGTTCAGCGACCGCTATAACGGTTGCAGTGGGACGGCGTCAATCCAACCTGGGTGAAGTCACAACGTAGGTGAAATCATGGCCGGGTGAAGTCATAGCGGATCGTGTGAGGAAAAGAGAATAAACCACGAAGCGGCAAAGACACGAAGCAGGACGAGGTCTGGAATGTCGAACGTTTTTGACGGTCTGAGCCTTCTAGTGTTCGATCAGGAATCGGCATCGCCGGCCATACTTACGAACACATCCAGCAAGTCTTCCAAGTCTTCAACGCAAGTCGCAACCGAAACAACAGCCTGCTGGAAGTTTGTGTGTGCCGAGGCCAACGGGGCGTCGTGCTTGAATTGTTCCGATGCTGCCCGCAGCTTGCCGATTTTCTTGCCTAGCATTTTGAAGTAGGCAGCCGGGTCGTCGACGCGGGTTTCGAGAGCGCGTGACGCATCGAACACAGCTCTCGCAATGCTCATCAGCTCGGGGAAATCTTCGGCTTCCTCGGAATGCTTCACGAACGTGCGCACCATCCACGCATGAGCCAGCACTTGCTGGCACCGTTCGACAAGTTCGGGGGTCGTCATTTTCGTCGTCACGCGACTTGTTCTCCTGTCATCATTGATCCGGCCTGGCGTCGACTTTCTTCAGCAACTCTCTGGCTTCTTTCATTTGCGTCGTGGTATGGGGGTCGGCTTCGTACAACTGGATGATGCTTTTGAGCAATTGGCGCGCGTCATGCGGGGTTCCGTCGACCGACAACTTCCGTGCTCGCTTGAGAGACTCTTCCAGGAATCCATACCGAACGGTCGGCGTTCCGACTTCCTTGCGCAGGTCGTCCAGAAGCTGTTCGGTCAATTCCAGCAAGGGCTTGTCGTCAGGGCGTCCGGAAAGCAGCGTCTCCAACGCCATGAGCGTACTCTCGGCCTGCGCCATGTCGCCCACTTCGCGGTAATGCAGAGCTAACTTAAGAAACCGTTCAGGCTCACTGGCCGTTTTCTTTTTCTTTCGCAGCCGCTTCCGCGGGGCAAGCGAAGTTTTTAATTCGTAGATCTGAATTCGTTCCATATGCGGCGCAATTTTTTTACTCCAACGCTTGGAGTCGGCATCCAGCAGCGGTTGAAAATGTTCGTCGCGGGCGGTGAGCCAGTCGACGCTTTCGTCGTTCTGCATCAAGGCCACTCCAAGATCGAAGTGGTCTTGCGGCGACAGATGACGGCTTTGAAACCACACCCAGCCTCCGCCGACAATCAGTAGCAACAGCCCGACAAGCACCCAGGTGTTGTCCAGGATCTGTCCGAGTTTCGTCGGTTCTTGAGATCGGCGGATTTCGTTGCGCACGAGATCACGCATCAAGGTACCGCCAATCGGACCTTCGTCCCCTCCAGCCAAAGCGGTCGGCCTTTCTTCGTCACCCCCAGCCAAAGCCGTCGGTCGTTCCAGCGGAGAGTTCTCGTCGGTGACTCCTGCCGACGTGGACAGATTGACCTTCCCCAAAACCTCGCGAAGCCGACGCGAGAGAACGTAGGCATCGGCGAAACGTTTCTCCGGTTCTTTCTCCAGCAGTTGGCAAACGATCTCGTCCAGCCAGTGTGGCATGTCGGTGGCGATCAGCTGGGGCGGATCGAATCGGGAGAACTTGTGTTTCTGCATGACCTCGACGGTCGATTCCCCCGTGAACGGCGGTCGGCCGGTAAGCATCACGTACATCAACGCACCGAGGGAATACAAGTCGCTTCTCGGGCTGACGCGTTTGCCCTGTGCCTGTTCGGGCGACATGTACTCGACCGTTCCGATGATTCCACCGGTGACCGTCAGCCGCGACATGGCGAAAACGTGTGCCACCCCGAAGTCGGACAGTTTAACGGTGCCGTCTTCCTGCACCAGAATGTTCGAGGGTTTGAGATCGCGGTGGATCACGCCGGAATCGTGAGCCGCTTTCAACGCGAGACAAATCTGCAACGAAATGTCGATCACGTCTCGCCAGGGAATGCGGCTTTCTCGTCGAATGCGGTTAGTCAACGTTTCCCCGTCGACGTACTCCATCGCGTAGTAATGCAGCCCGTCGTCTTCACCGGCTTCCAGAAACGCGACAATATTCGGATGCGACAACTTCCCCAACGCTTCGATTTCGCGCTCGAAGCGAATGATGAAACCCTCTTCGCGAGCCAGCGACGCCGGCAAGACCTTCACGGCCACCTCATTGCCACTGTCGGCGTGGTGCGCCAGGTAGACGGTCCCCATCCCGCCGGCCCCGATTTTTTTCTCGATGAGATATGATCCGACTCGATCCGGAGGCATCGCGGTTGCAATCTCCTTTACTCGTTGTGATGTCGACGGTGGGGCAGACTTTCCGGTCTGCCGTTTTTTTGACGCTCCGTATCATATTTCATACGGGACTCGCCGTGTGGATCAAGTCCGGATCGGCTCGTTTTCTTGACGACGGCTGGAATTGTGGGAGAGTGTTCCTATTGGCGACGATGAAATCGATGGAAGACGTTCGATGAACAACGAAAAAAACTCAAAAACTGCGGCCTTATTGATTGCCCACGGCAGTCGGCGGGCGAGTGCAAATGCCGATTTGGTGCAGTTGGCACAAATGCTGAAGGAGGCGAATCGGTACGAAATTGTCGAAATCGCCTATCTGGAATTGGTCCCGCCGTCGATTGTCGATGAAGGCCGTGCGTGTGTGGCAGACGGTGCGACGCGTGTCTTGCTGCTGCCCTATTTTCTCTCAGCGGGAGCACATGTGGTCAACGACCTTGAACGATTTCGCGTTGAGTTGGCGCGGGAGTTTCCGGAAGTCGAGTTTCATCTCTGCGCACCGTTAGGGCTGCATCCGAAGATGCTCGACATCGTGCTGGATCGGTTGGACGAAGGGAACGGTCCCTAGCAACCAAAAAAAAACGGCAGACAGGAATGTCTGCCCCACCTTTGGCTACTGTTTCTTAGACGATTTCTTAGGTTTGGTTTTGTCGGACATCGGCTTGGCGAAATCGCCGGCGGCAACAATCAGCAGTTTCTTCGCGTCGATGTGCTTGCGCAAGGCGGTGACGACTTGCTTGCCCGTCAGCGATTGAATCTGGCGTTCCAGATCGTCGTAATATTTCATGTCGCGCTTGGCGACGGTGGTGCTTGCGAGTGTCGAAGCCAAGCTGCTGTCGCTGGTTCGCGAAACGCTTTGGCTATCGAGATACCCTTTCTTCGCCGCAGCCAGTTCCTCTGCAGTCACGCCGTCGGCGAGGAGTTTATCGAGTTCCTCGCGAATAGCCGTTTTGACTTTACTCATGTTGGCTGGGTTGGTGATGGCGTACAGGTAGAACACGGCTCGCGGATCGAGTGATCGAGCGTTGAAGCCCGAACCGACTCCGTAGGAGAGACCATCCTTCTGACGCACGCGGTCGCCAAGTCGCGAAGAGAGCGAACCGCCACCGAGAATGCGGTTGCCGATAACCAGCGCGGCGTAGTCCGGGTCGGTGTCTTTCATGGGCAGAGCAAAAGCAGCGAAGTAGGTCGCGTTGGCTTTGTCCGGGGTGAGGATATCTTGAGAACCGCCCTTGGCGTTCTTGTTAATGAGTCCCTTCAGCCGGGCATAAGGTTGTTCGGCTTTCCAACCGGCGAGCATCTTTTCGACAACGGGAACGATCTCTTTCGGATCGAAGTCACCGACAACCGTTAATTCGCCGTTGCTTGCTCCGAGATACCCTTTGTGAAGCCGTTCAATGTCAGACCGCGTGACGGAATTCACGAGTTCGATGTCTTCGGCGATCGTGGGGACGTAACGCGGGTCCTCTTTCGGATAAGGGCTGAGAAAACGCGAGACGGTCTTTTGGGCCAGCGATTGGGGGTCGGTTTTCTGTTGCTCCAGCCGTGCCAGTTGTCCGCGCTTAAGGATGTCCAGTTCTTCCGCAGGCAGCGTCGGTTCACGAAGGACTTGCCCCAGCAGGCCGAGTACGTTGGCCAGGTGCTCGCGTTTCGTCGAAATGGTAAATGTGACTGTCCCGGACGAGCCGCTGGCACCGAGTTGGGCGCGGTACTTGTCGAGTTTGTCCTGGAGTTGCTGTCGCGTTAGTTGTTTCGTTCCGCGAAGCATCAGGGACGGCAGAAACACACTCGCCTTGGCCAGCCCCGAGAGGTTCTTTTCGTTGCCGTAGCGGAGCGTGAGCCGCAAGTTGACCGACTCGCCGCGCGTTTTCTTGGGCAGCAGGTTGGCTTGCATGCCGCCGGCCAGCTTGAGGCGTGTTGTTCGCGATTCGATGTTGGCGGGAGTGACGTCGAACACTTCGCCAGCGGCGACTTTCTCGCGTCCTTTGTAGTTACCGATCATCTTGGCCAAATCGGGCGTGCCAGGGACGGCCACGCGCTGGGGTTTTTCGGTCGGAAGGTACATGCCGACGGTGCGGTTGTTCCGCTTGAGATACGTCTTGGCCACACGGTTCACATCTTCGGCGGTGACCTTTTCGATGCGGTCCCGATACAGGAAGTACAAACGCCAGTCACCTTGTGCAGCCCATTCGCTGAGTTCAATCGCAAGGCGGCCACTATTCGCAGCCCCGAGTTCGATCAGCTTCATGTATTTCACCTGGGCACGAGCGACTTCTTCTTCCGTCGCGCCTTTCTCGGCAACGGTATCAAGCGTGTCGAGCATGCTGTTGAGCACATCCTGGGGAGCATTCCCTTTGGTGACTTCCGCCACCAGCCGCAACACGCCGGGGTCATGCCAGGCAAACGCCACACCGTTGACGCTGGAAGCCAGTTTCCTTTCGACGAGTGCTTTGTAAAGACGCCCTGACGGAGCCGAGGTGAGAATGTTTTCCAGCAGGTCCAACGCGGGGTAATCCGGATGTGCGCCGGACGTGATGTGGTAGACCGCCCCCACAACCGCCACGTCGCCGACGCGTCGCAGCGTGACCAGCTTCTCGCCGTCTTGCGCGGGTTCCTCTGTGTAGGTGTTGGGCAGTTCTCGTTTCGGTCGGGGGATTACTCCGAAGTACTTCGCGGCAAACTGCAAAGCTTTCGCCGGGTCGAACTTACCGGCCACGACAAGCATTGCGTTGTCGGGCTGATAGAATTTGCGATAGAACTTTCGCAGGTTGTCGACGGGAACCCGTTCGATGTCGGCTCGGTTGCCGATGGTCGAACGTCCGTAGTTATGCCATTGGAACGAGGCCGCCATCATTCGCTGCGCGAGCACGCGACCGGGTGAGTTCTCGCCCCGCTCGAATTCGTTGCGGACGACGGTCATTTCGGATTTGAGGTCTTCCCCCTTAATAAAACTGTTGACCATGCGGTCAGCCTCAAGGCGAATGGCGAACTCGAGATTGCCATCGGTCGCGGGGATCGTTTCATAGTAATTCGTGCGGTCAACCCAGGTGGTCCCGTTAAAGCGGGCACCTTTGTCGGACAGCGCCTTTGGCACGTTGGAGTGCGTGGGCGTCCCTTTAAAAACCATGTGTTCCAACAGGTGAGCCATGCCCGCTTCGCCGTAACCTTCGTGACGCGAACCCACAAAGACGGTGAGGTTCACGGTGACCGTCGGCTTGGACGCATCGGGAAAAAGAAGAATCTTCAGGCCGTTGGACAGCCGGAATTCGGAGATGCCTTCGATTTCGGTAATTTTCTTCACCTGAGCCGGTTCGGCTGCGAAAAGAGTATTCGCAGCGACAAGAACCAACAAAGACGTAACGAGCAGGCGTCGCAGAGGCATCGGAATCTCCTTCGTCGAACGAGAACGGCTAGTGCCTCGCTATTTCACAGCAAGAAGTTCTCAGCAAGAAGTTCTCAGCGAGGCTGTGGAGATGGTATCAGCCCGGCCGAATCGAGGAAACCTTCGTCACCGAGCTGCGAGTGTCTGTCCTCCAGAATCGCTGCATGATATTCTGGCTGAACTATGTCACTCATCGTACAAAAATTCGGGGGAACCAGCGTCGCCGATGCCGGGCGAATTCAGGCGGCTGCGCGGCGTGCGGTCACGACCAAACAGGCTGGAAACCAGGTTGTGATGGTTGTCAGCGCTCGCGGTAAGAAGACCGACGAGCTGGTTGCGCTCGCAGCGGAAATCACCAATTCCCCGCCGCCGCGTGAAATGGACATGCTGCTCTCCACCGGCGAACAGGAATCGGTCGCGTTAATGGCGATGGCGATTCAGGAAGCAGGCGAGCAAGCCATCAGCCTGACCGGTGCGCAAATCGGCGTGGTGACCGATTCGTCGCACACCAAAGCCCGTATCGAAAAGATCTCGACCGACCGTATAAGGGCCGCATTGGAATCGGGCAAGATTGTCATCGCCGCCGGGTTTCAGGGGGTCGATCGCGATTTCAACATCACCACGCTCGGGCGCGGCGGAAGCGACACCACGGCCACCGCCTTGGCCGCCGTGTTGCAGGCCGATGAATGCCAGATCTACACCGACGTGGAAGGCGTTTTTACGACCGACCCGCGTGTGGTCCCCGCCGCGCGAAAGATCGATCGCATTGCGTATGACGAAATGCTCGAGCTGGCCAGCCTGGGGGCCGGTGTGATGCACCCGCGTTCGATCGAGTTCGCCAAGAAGTATCGGGTGCCGTTGCGCGTTCGGCCTTCGTATGAGGAGGGCGAGGGAACATTGATCGCCCCGGAATCCGACAAACAGACTTCGGTGGTTGCGGGGGTCGCCTTGGTTCGCAACGAGGCTCGCGTGAGTTTATGCAGCCTGCCCGATCGTCCCGGCGTGATGAGTTGCATCTTCGCCAAAATGGCCGACCGCAAAATTCCGATCGACATGGTCGTGCAAGACATCGGCAAGGAAGGCTTGGCGGAAGTCTCGTTCACCGTTCCGCAAGATGACTTGGCCGAAACGCTGACCGCCGCTCAGTCGGCCGTGGACGAATTGGGAGCCGGTTTCGTGCAGCATGGCACGAACGTGTCGAAGGTTTCGGTCGTCGGCAGCGGGATGCGAACCCACACGGGCGTGGCTGGCCAGATGTTTCAATCGTTGGCAAACGCCGGGGTGAACATCGGCATGATTACCACCAGCGAAATCAAGATCTCAGTGCTCGTCGACCGCGACCAAAGCGACGCAGCCGTCCAAGCCGTGCATGCCGGGTTTCATTTGGATGAACCGACCTCAGCCGTGCCGTCGGTTGGTTGGGATCAGCCGAAACAATCCAACTCGGCGACCACCTCGAACGACGATCTCGAACAGGACATCGTGGCGAACCTGGGGGCGATGGAAGATATCGTCGTCAGCGAAGTCCGGCTGGATGCTGACCAGGCCCGCGTAACAATCGGCCATCTGCCCGATGACCCCGGCATCGCCACCGGCGTTTTCTCCGCTGCGGCCGAAGGCGGGATCATGGTCGACATGATCGTGCAAAACGTGAGTCACGACGGCATCGCCCATTTATCGTTCACGGTGCCGAGAACCGACTTGGACTCCGGCCTGCTGCTGGTACGGGAAGTGATCGAACAATGGCCGGGGGCCGAACTCAGCTTCGATCGCGAGATCGCCAAGCTCTCCGTGATGGGCATCGGCCTGCGAAGTCACACCGACGTGGGCGAAAAGATGTTCCGCGCACTGGCGGAAACCGACATCAACATCGAATTGGTCAACACGAGCGAAATCCGCATGAGCGCCGTCGTGGCGGCGAAGCACGGGGACAAGGCGCTGGAAACGTTGCTGGCGACGTTCGGGTTGTCGTGAAACGTCGGCTCACGCTCACCCATACCAGCCCGAAGCGCGAGCGAGTGAGCCCCAGGCACGTTCGGGTGGCAATGCGACATCACGCTTGGATTCACTCGTTTCTGGAAGACGCGTTCGAGCGGCTTTCAGGATCCGAGTTCACTCCTGTGTTGCGTGCATCTTTGCTTTCGTTCTTTAGCGACATGAGCAGAAACAGAACGCAGGCGACAAGCGAACATCCGTGTAAAACGGTACGCAGGGGTTGCTCTCTTGGGGACGTTTTGAAATACGCAGGTTTGCCATGACCGACAGTGAAGTACCTTGCCCACTCTGGAGGGGGGTACTCCTCAGGGCCAGCGCGCACTCTGGGTAATCTTAGTGACTTGGGTTGCTTGCGCGCTGCGTTGGTTTCGTGTAGAGAGTCTTCATGTCGTTCGAGTCGGAACG
>Ga0115002_10004929_pt1 | contig 15951 bp, 14 predicted proteins | sample ArcticOcean_MG_C_8_FD_89576 | JGI IMG/M metagenome (GOLD analysis project Ga0115002, IMG submission 89576) | Marine microbial communities from western Arctic Ocean - ArcticOcean_MG_CB11_86 | ecosystem: Environmental > Aquatic > Marine > Oceanic | place: Arctic Ocean: Canada Basin | collected... | reverse complement strand
CAGGTCGTGTTCTCCAGGCGCACGTCCGGACCGATGATCTCGTGTAGCACCGCCATCACCTTCGGGTGATCGATGATCAGTTGCGCCGCACCACCAGGCATGCCACGCTCTTCGGGAGGCAGCGACTCCGAATCGTGAAAGATGCGATCTATCTGGTCGACGATCGCCGCCACTTCGTCGGGCGATAGAATAGCGGGGCGCACAAGGAAGCCCGTCAGGTCGAAACGAAATTTCTCTTCCTCTGTCATACCCGTCTCATCATCAAACATCACAAGCTCCTGTATTCTTCATCCGTCCCGCCAGCGGTCGAGCTGGTCTTCATCGAGTTCGACACCGAGGCCGTGTCCTTCCGGTACTTTCGCCGTCTCAGGGCCGAGGCGAAGCGGTTCGGTAATCATATCTGCTTCGTGATAGAGCGGGCCAAGGTAATCTCCCGGATAGGTCTCGTTGTCGATGGCCTCCGCCGTCGCGCCGAGGTGGAGCATCGCCGCCGTGCCGATACCCAGCTCGAGGTTGCTACCCATGCTGCACACGATACCGGCTGCTCGAGCCAGGTGGGCGATCTCCAGGGCCCCCAGCAGACCACCATGTTTGCCCGGATAGATCGCCAGCACGTCGACGGCACGATTCGACACCAGTTGCCACGCATCGGCCAGGCTGAACACAGATTCATCCGCCATCAGTGGAATCGAAGTCGCCGCCCGCAGTCGCGACCAGTCCTTCACGTCGGGGGCTCTGATTGGTTGTTCGGCGAGGCGCACGTCGAACGCCTCCAACAGCGGCAAGGTGCGGCACGCAACGGGTACACTCCAGCCACAGTTACCGTCCACGCTGATCCCCACATCGGGCCCTGCCAGATCCCGCACGGCAGCGACACGCGCAACGTCCTGAGCCGGATCAAGACCCACCTTCACCTTCAGATGACGAACCCCTCCATCGAGGAATCGCTGAGCGAGGGTCACCGCCTTCTCGACCGGAAAGGCACCGACCACCATTTTCATGGGCAATTCGTCGCGCAGACGTCCACCGAGCATGCGGCAGACGGGCCGCTCGGCCGCCTTGCCTGCCACGTCCCAGATCGCCATCTCCACTGCCGCTTTGGTGAAGGGATTCAGACGCAGAGCCCCTTCGATCTTCTGCCGGCACAGATTCACATCCAACGCATTCGCCCCGCGTAGCACTGGATCGAGCAGGTCGCGAATCACAGCGACGCATCCTGGACGGGTCTCCCCACTCCATCTGGGAGCGAGGGTCGCCTCGCCGACGCCCGTGATACCCTCGTCGGTGTGCACACGAACCACGATATAAGGTGAATCGATGTGTTCACCGTGCGCCGTCTTCGTCGTCAGCCCCGTGGTGAGGGGTACGAGAATGGGGATCGCTTCCACCTGGGTGATCGTTACCATGTCGTCTCCCCTCTCATGCTGTGATCCCGCCCATCTTGCAGACTTGCTTCCATTCGGCCGCGGTGACAGGCTGAATCGAAAGACGTTGACCCTTCTGTACAACCTTCATCTCCCCAAGTCCCGAATGCACTTTGAGATCTGCGAGAGAAACGAAACTCTTCAGCTTCTTCTTCCATTTCACGTCGAAGGAATACCAGCGTGGATCTTCTGGTCTTGATTTCGCGTCGTGATAGCGGTCGCGCTTGTCGAACTGACTCGGGTCTGGATAGCCGGCGGCGACGATCTCGGCGATCCCCGCCACCCCCGGTTCATCGCAGTTCGAGTGGTAGAAGAAGGCGAGATCCTTTTTTGCCATCTGATCACGGATCAGATTTCGTGCCTGATAGTTGCGCACGCCACGCCAGTAGCCAGTCTGTTTCTCACGTGTCTTGAGCTCGTCGAAGGAGCACTCGTGCGGTTCGCACTTCACGAGCCAGTACTGGGTTGTCATCTTTGATCCTCCGTGCGATCCGTCGCCGGTGGAGGCGTCGGCGACAGCGCGCTGATCGCTTGATAACGGTCGTCGCTCATCTCAACATCAACAGCTGCCAGGGACGGCTCCAATTGCTCAACGGAGCGGGCGCCAATGATGGGGGTCGTAATTGCTGCATGGGCCATGACCCAGGCAACCGCGAGTGACACGGGGTGTTCGCCGCTATCGCGCGCATGATCGACGAATCGTTCAGCGATCTCATAGTTGGCCTCGTCCCCATAGCGCTTCTGATACGTCGGCGTATCGATCAGTCTACCGTGGTCGGGACGCGCGCCAATCCCATACTTCCCACTCAGCAGCCCGCCGCCCACGGGGCTATAGGAGATCACGCCAAGCCCTTCGTGCTGCGCCATCGGCAGGATTTCGACCTCCGCCTGCCGCTTGGCGACATTGTACATCGGCTGCAGACAGGCAAAGCTCGTCAGACTCTCGCGGGCACTGACGCCGAGGGCCCGCGAGATCTGCCAGGCAGCCCAATTGCTGACGCCTACATAGAGAATCTTCCCCGCATGAACCAGATCATCGAGGGCGCGTAGCGTTTCCTCCATGGCTGTGTCGGCGTCGAGATTGTGGATGAAGTAGATGTCGAGACGATCCGTCTGCAGTCGGCGCAGACTCACCTCGATCTGTGCATGAATGTGTCGCCGCGACAGACCGCGATCATTTGCCCCGGGCCCCACGCGTCCGCAAACCTTCGACGTGAGCACAAGTTCGTCGCGTTCGTGTTTGCTCAGCTTGCCGAGGATCTCCTCGGAACGACCTCCCGCATAGACATTGGCACAGTCGAAGAAGTTGATGCCCGCCTCGCGACAGCGCTTGTAGAGCGCCGCCGAGGTAGATTCGTCCGCATCCCCACCGAAGGCCATCGTTCCGAAACAGAGCTGTGAAACCTGCACACCTGTGTGGCCGAGAGATATGGTATTCATCGTGGTCGTTTCAGTTTATCGTGGCTATCGGTCTTGATAACATCGTGTGCAAGCGTGGCACATCGGGCCTGGGGCGTCAACCGCTTGCGCATTGTCGCCCGACGCCCATACTTGGCGTAGCGGCTAGACCGGAATTGAGAAGACGGGGAAAAATGGACAACTGGCAGATGACGGACGCGGAAAAAAAATTCCTTCGATCTGCAAGTCAACGAGGAAGGTGCAGGTCACCGTTGGCTAGAGTTGCGACCTGCCTCCTTCTGCTGTTGATGGCATCTGCCGCCAGCACTCAGTCACTGGCACCACGTGAACTCGAGAGGGTCTTTGCTTTCGCCGAGTTTGACGACCCGCTGTTGCTCACGCACGCCGGGGATGGCTCCCGCCGTCTCTTTGCCGTCGAGCGCCCTGGGCGCATCAAAGTGATCGATCCGACGAGTCAGACAGAAGAAATCTTCCTCGATCATCGCGCCACGGTGAACGGCAATCCGGGCGAAGGAGGGCTACTGGGACTGGCCTTCCACCCAGACTTTGCCACCAATGGCCGCGTCTTCATCTCCTACACCTTCGGTAATCTGGTTTCTCGAGTGTCCGAGATGGCGGTGTCGGACGACCCAGATCAACTTGACACCTCCACGGAGCGAGTGATCCTCGAGTTATCACAACCGGCAAGCAATCACAATGGTGGCATGATCCTCTTTGGTCCTGATGGCATGTTGTATGTTGGCCTCGGCGATGGCGGCGCCGCCAACGATCGTTACATGAATGGCCAGGATCCCACAACCTTGCTGGGGACGATTCTGCGCCTGGATGTCGATCGCGTCGATGCCGGGTTGTCCTACGCCATCCCACACGACAACCCCTTCGTTGGCAACACAGACGGCTGGCGCGAAGAGATCTGGGCGTGGGGCCTGCGCAATCCCTGGCGCTTCAGCTTCGACCGCGTGACGGGAGACCTGTGGGCCGGTGACGTGGGTCAGGGATCCTTCGAAGAGATCGATCTAGTCGTGCGGGGTGGCAACTACGGCTGGAATATTCAGGAGGGCTTCGGCTGTTTCCGAGGTTCCAACTGCCAGCGCGGGGATCTGCTGCTGCCCGTGCTGCAATACGGTCGCTCCCATGGCGTCTCCGTCACCGGTGGTTATGTCTATCGCGGCCAACGACTTGGAGATCTGTATGGTGCGTATGTCTACGGTGACTTTGGCTCTGGCAGTATCTGGGCGATCCGTCACGATGGCACAGCGATCACCGATTCAGTTCGGCTCGTGAGGTCTCCCTCCAACATCTCTTCCTTCGGCGAAGACGAAGCAGGAGAGCTCTATGTCGTCGGCTACGACGGCTGGATCTACCGGTTTCTGCCCCTGCCAGGCGAGCAACCGGTCGTAACAGCCGTGCTGGACGACGTGGCTCGGGAAACCCTTCAGGGCTCCAGCTTCTTCCAACTGCAACAGAGTTATCCGAACCCCTTCAACCCAACTACAACGATTCGTTACGCTCTTGCCCAGGAGTCAGCCGCCCAGATCACCGTCTTCGACATCCTCGGAAGACGGGTGCGAACCCTCGTCTCGGGTTGGCATGTGGCGGGCCAGCATCAAGTGCTATGGCATGGCAATAACGACAGTGGCCATCGCGTCGCGCCGGGTGTCTATCTCTATCGCCTCGAGACAGAAGACGGAATAACAACGCGCCGCATGGTGCTGTTGAAGTAGGCCCTCACGGCGTTTCAGTATCCCAGGCCTCGGATATACTGTCGCATGGAGGCGCTGTCTCGTGCCGACTGCGACGCTTCCGTGCCACCCTCGGGTGGCACCTGCGGACAGGCCGTGACCCAGCGGTTGAATCCCTTGTCCACCAACGTATCCAACACCCCTTTGAAGTCCAGACACTCGGCAGCACCCACGTCGACCCACACAGGATTGTAGTTGCCTGGTTCGCGCACGATGCAGGACGAGTAGTCCTGCAGGTGCACGTAATTGAGCTGGGGGTAGAAATCGACGATCGATTGCACCGGGTCGTAGTCCCACAACTCGGCGTGAGATACATCGATACACAGCTTTGCCTTCTTCAGGCAGCTCATATACAGTCGCCACTCGTCGATGGAATCCACGAGCGAATTGGTATGGATGTGATAGGTCAGTTCCAGGTCGAACTGGGCTGCATAGTCAGCCCATTCGTCAGCCCCGTCCGCCGCTGCGCGGATATCGTCGTCCGTCGCTGTAGACCCGTCCGGCTTGCCTCCACTCATAAACAGAAAGCAGTCCGCGCCAAGCTCGGCGGCGTATTCCATCCGACGTTTGTTGCGCTCCACGTGCTCCCAGTCACGTGTGTCCGGTGAGCCATGGGCACCCACCACGGCGACGGGCATACCCGCATCGTCGCACAGTCTTCGCATACGACTGACCGGCCCCATCCACTCGATCGGTAGTCGACACTCCCAACCATCCCAGCCCGCTTCGGTGAGCGCTGGCAAAGCCTGCTCGAGATCCGGCTGGCGCCAGTGTAGCGCACAGAAACCCAGTTTGAATGACATGACGAATTCTCCCTATGAGCGTGTCTTAGTGTCGAAACAGCTGATATGATTTCTTGGATTGCTCTTGATCACAAGAACGATTCAGAGTGACCTTACGCCAATGGCTGGCCTGAACCTTGCAGCAACCCTTCCTTTCAGGCACGGATGTGATGCGATCCATCGATGGGAGTCTTGAAGATGACACCGAAGAGCTGCGATACCATGGTCGCCCTGCCGCCAGCCACGACTCAGCGGCAGACCCTGTTCGCCAAAAACAGCGACCGGTCCTGGGATGAGTGTCAGCCCCTGGAGCTGCACGAACGGAAACATCACGAGTCAGGCGCTATCACGCAGTGTCAGTTCGTCTCCCTCCCTGAGGTGGAGGTCACCTGGCGACACGTGGGATCCAGGCCCTGGTGGTGCTGGGGGTACGAGCACGGCTTCAACGAACACCAGGTGGTGATCGGCAATGAGGGCCTCGCATCGAAATTCGATGCAGCCCCTGAAGCGCGGCTCATCGGCATGGAAATCTTGCGCCTCGGTCTCGAACGCGGCCGCACCGCACGTGAAGCGGTGGACTGGATGACCCGCCTCATCGGCGAAGTCGGGCAGGGAAAGTTCGACAACGATGCCGGCGTGCGGACCTACGACAATGGCTACATCGTCGCCGATCCAGGCGAAGCCTTCGTCATCGAAACAGCCGGTCATGAATGGGCTGTACAGCGCATCGACACGGCCCTCGGCATCAGCAATGTGTATAGTATCGAGACCAATTACGAGTCCATGTCTTCCACAGCCGAATCCACCGCCCAAGATCGGGGCTGGCGGAATGATGAGGTTGGCAAGTTCAACTTCGCCGACGCTTACAGTAGAAATCCGCGCGATGAAGGCAGCGGCGCCATGCGCCGGCGCCGGTCTTGCGCCATGCTGGGCGCGCGCGACGGTGGCATCGACACAGCGACGATGATGGCCCTGCTACGCGACCATTCAGATGCAAGCGAGCCGCAGGAGCCCTTCCGTACGGATCTGACGGGCAAGGGAATCTGCATCCACTTCGACGACGGACCGAAGGGCGGCAACACGGCGGCCAGTCTCGTTGCCGATCTGTGTGGCGACATGACACGCCTGCCCATCTACTGGTGCAGCTTCTACTCACCGTGTCAGGCACCCTTCTTCCCCGTCTTTCTCGAGGGCACCTTGCCCGATGTGTTAGCAAGAGGCGGGCAACACGCAACACCCCACAGCCCCTGGTGGCGTTTCCTGCAGCTGGCGCACCTGGTACGCGAGGACGTGCCGAACCGTATCGAAGCGGTGCGCGATCGTTGGCAGCAGATGGAGACCGACTTTGTGCGCAGTGCCTATCCCCTCGCCGTAGAGACACGCCAAATGTTCGACGCCGGCGACCGCAGCGGTGCCGAGAAACGCCTGTCTGTTTATATGGCGGACAATGTCGACAGGATGATGTCCGTCGCCGAAGATCTGATCACCCAATTCAGTGCCACCAGTGTCGCCGCCGGCTAATGCCGAGAATCAAACCGACGAAAAGGATCACAGACAGATGAAGCTCGCTGATCGTGTTGCCATCATTACCGCCGCAGGAAAGAAGAACGCCATGGGACGCGGCATTGCTCGCACCCTGGCTGCGGAGGGGGCTCGTCTTGTATTGAATAGCTCGACACCGGCGAATGTCGAAGAAGCCTGCGAAGAGGTACGTGCCGCAGGGGGCACCGCCGTCGGAGTTGCCGGGGATGCGGGGAGTCGCGACACCTGCCGAAAGCTGGTCGAGACCGCAATGGCCGAGTATGGACGCCTCGACATTCTCGTCTGCAATGCCGGCATCAACGCCTTCAAGAATTTCGAGGAGACCACCGAAGAACGCGCCCGCGAGGTCGTGGACGTCAACTTCTTCGGCACCTTCAACCTCTGCCAGGAAGCCCTCGAGCCACTGAAGGTGAATGGCGGCAGCATCGTCGTGATCACCTCAGTACACGCCGAAAGCGCCTACCCGGGCAGTTCGGTCTACAACTTCACCAAAGCCGGCTTGAACCAGTTTGCCGCCACACTCGGACTCGAATTGGCGCCGCACAAAATTCGCGTCAATGCACTGGAACCTGGATGGATGCAGACACCAGGAAGTACCGGTGGCATGACGCCCGAAGACATCGCCAATGCGGAGAAGAACACGATTCCCTGGGGCCGCATGGGCCAAGCCGAGGACATCGGCAAAGCCGTCGCTTTCCTCGTCTCCGACGATGCCGACTACATCACGGCAAGCATGATGCGCGTCGATGGTGGTATGATCGCCGCCTCACACTGAATTGTCTGATTGTCGCCGTTGGCTTTTGTCTTACCTGATCGGCGTGGATCTGCTCCGGAGAGAGCACAGTGCCCAGATACCATACCAGACGCGCGTGAATGACCATCAATATTTGCTCCTGAGGGAGAAGCTCGAAGCCCTGCCCAGCGAAGGGTTCATGGCTAACAAACAATACGTAACCTCATTAAAAACCTTCAGTTAGAGATCGTCACCCTAGACGAAATTCTGCATTTTCGTCGGCAAATGTCGACTTTACACGCGCGTGAAAAATTTGGCATGGCCCCACGATCGGGCACTGCTGGGATTGCCGCCCGATAAGATCCGTCACTACGAGGAACTGGCCGACGAGCAAGCTGACATACCCTGGCCAACAGCTTGGCCCAGGGCGGCGAGTTTCTCCAGAAATTCCTGCGGCGACAGCAAGACCTGGCACGCTCGAGCCAGGACAGACGGGCAAGGTCACGGGACAGCTCGAGCTCTGAGCCGTGAATCGCAGGATGGCATGAGGGATCTGCTGATGCCGACGATGAGGTCGCCATCGAGACCAGGCAAGAGAACGGATAATCCGCTATGGATAGACAGCTGCGGCAACACGCTCAATCGACGTGGGTAGGAAACATGCCGTAGCGGATGACCACTTCAAGACTCTCGACGACCAGGTCGGAGGCGATGTTGGTCGGACGGCCCACCAAGGTGATCTCGAGCACGTTGTCTCCCTGTCGCGGGCGCACCTTCTGTAGATCATAGTCCAGCCACTGACCCATGTAGGGCTCGATACTGAGGATGCCCGAGCGCGTGCACGACTCGTCGTCGAGGGCTGCTCCATTGAGACGGATGTCGAGCTTATCGGCGCCGACCAAGTCACTGATAGCCAGGCGCAATGTGACGGTTTGCACCCTGGGGTTGGTGGGATCGTCGGCGATGTAAAAGGGCAGCTGAAAACGCTTACCGGCCTCCTCCTGAGTAAGGGGTAACGGCAGGTAGGCGTCGATATCCTGCTCGTTCTCGGTCTTGCGCCGCAAGAAGAAATGTTTGTCCCCTTCGAACACCACGTCCCGGTCCCCCAGTTCACTGAGCGTGTTGCGTTCGGCGTCGCCCAGCGGCCACTTCAGAAACCAGGTGTAGTGGCCGTCAGCGCCCCTGGCCCAGTTGTTGGCCGCAGCCGCCCTCATCATGGCCGGGCCGGCTGCCTCGAGATTGTACCGGAACCGTTCCTCGTCGGTATAGAAAGGCTGTAGCATGGGGTAAACGGACGCATCGTTGTTGTGGGCAGCCTCGACGATCCAGTCGAGCGGCATGTTGGAGTCGAGGACCGTGTAGAGGTAGGTCATGGGGACGACGTAGTCGACCAGGCCCTCTTCGAGCCAGGCGCGTACATCCAGTCCGGTCTTCAGGTTGAGTTCTTCGGTCGGGTAAATGCGCGCGCCCACCTGGCCAGGCTGCCCTGGCCGCTGGCGCACCATTTGCGAGATCCGGCGGATGTAATCGGTCATCAGCGGCGTGTGCTCTTCGACCTCGTCAGCCGCAAACCAATAGCTGCCGCCACCCGGCGTCGCGGCGAAGTCGAGCTCTACTCCCTCTGTCGCATAGCGAGTGGCGAGCTCTTCGAGAACGCCGAACTGGTGATCGCGCATCTCCTCGTGCACGTAACCACGGCCGCCACCTTCAAGGCTGAATTTCGCATCCAACCCCGGGCAGTCCCCCATGCGCAGACTGGCGAAGAAGTCCAATCCTTTGTCGTGGGCGCGGTCGATCAGCACCGTCAGGGGATCGAGGCCACGATCGATCAGGCTCTGCATGTTTTCCCAGACTCGCCAATAAGGGGCGATTTCCATCTTTTCCAGATCGGCGCCGAAGCGCAGTCCCTTTTCGGAAGGGTAGAACAGGCCGTCACCGCGACCGACGCCGTAGACGAAGGTGTCGACTGCGGTGCCGCCGATCTCGTCGATGGGGGCCCAGGCGTCCCGCATGCGCATTGGTGGTTCGTAAATGAACATGTAGTAATGTCGCGCGTCGTTGAAGTAGATCGTACGCTTCCGGCGCATGGTGGTCCTCTGGGTTTCGAGGTGGAGTTGGGATGCTACTGAGGCATGGTACGATCGTCATGTTGAAGCGGTGTAGCGGATCCACAGTCGTGCATCCAGCAGCAGCAAGGACAGCCCCGCTTCAAGCCTGATTTCAATTCGATTTACGCCTTGGCGCAGTTGTGGGGCCGAGATCTGAAATTCGATCTGAACCCCTTCCACGGGCTGTGGGGTCAACCTTGATGGGTGCTGGTTCCAATCGGGATCGTACCTAACCCGGAACCAGGGTTGCACAGGCGCGACCCCAGCCGAGGGAATCTCGTCGTCATTGATCCCGATGTAGAGTTCGCAATCGTCGGGCAGCTCTTCGAATCCCAGCCCAAGCGTACACCGCCCGAGAGCACCCTCGGCGGCTGACGCGGCGATGTCATCGGCGACGTCGATGAGCAGCACGAATCCCTGCCCCCCTGGGGTCGGTGCGATGCGGGCGGGTAGTTGCACCCTGGGAATCGCGTTCGCGAAGGAGAAATTCAACTGACTTTCGGGTGCGACGATGCCCTGATCTACCTGGTACTGCTTGTCCGCCCGCGCCAGCTGCGCAGGATCGGCCAATCGCGTCAGGAAATCACGCTTCCATTGGTCCGACATGCTCTGGTAGTTGAAGAAGTAGAGGCCATCCACACCGGCCTCCCAGTAGCGCGCGGCCATTGCTTGCATGACGTCTTCATCGAGCGTTGGCCGCAGCGCTTCGAAGCATCCGAACACTTTGCAGGCCGTTCCCTGTGCCGCCTCGACAAATGCTCGAATCGGCATGGCAAAGGGGATGAAACCGCCGCCGGCAATCAGCAGGTCTACGAGCCCCTGCTGCATCCACTGCTCGACGTCCAGGCCAATTCGGAGGCAGTCGTTGAGCGTCGGTGGAACTCGAACCGCGAGGGACAGCTCTCGTCCTTTACGCTTGCCCTCATGGTCCAGCTTGCCGCGCACCTGGCGCACCAGGTCGGTCATGAGATAGCGCTGAGCGAAAGCGTCGTCGATGCGGAAGAAGGCCGGGTGGCGCATGAAGTCGAGCTCGATGCCGTCGACGTCAAAGCGCTGGATGAGCTCGAAGATGATGCTGAGCATGTGCTGCCGCACGCCATCGGTGGCATAATCCAGGCCGGTGCGAATACCCCACTCGCGGCTAGGATACGGCATCTTCTCACCTGGTTTGCCGATGAGAAGCTCGGGATGCTCACGCCGCACACGACCGTAGTTGGGGGCGGATTCCTCCATGTCGTAGTGCTCGTTCATGCGCACGGAGGGAAAGAATCGCATGCCCGCCTGGTGACACAGCTGGGCGATCACGGTCACGGGGCCGACGTGGTTGTCTATGAGGAAGCGAGTGTTGTCCCGTCTCTTCTGCGTCGCTTCGTCAAGGTCGTCGTACCCATCACCGAGCATTTCGCCGATTTCAGTCTCGTAGTCGTAGGTCTCATGACCACCGATAGACCACAGAAACACATCCACAGGCGAGCCCTTGTAAGACTCGATCATTTTTTCCCGCATGATGTCCGGGGTCAGCGGCGGCCCGTAGGCACCGATGATCCAGCCATCGTCGTTGATCATCATTCGCGGACTCTCAGGCATTCTTCCATCTTCGCTGTGGGTAGTCACATTCGTGCCCAGCTCTGTCCAATTTTGGCTCCGACGACGGGGGTCGGTCAAGGGGAACTGCGGGGGGGGCAGTCTCTGTAACGCGCGAAATCGCGCAATGGGTGCGCCAACAGCGCGCAATCCTCAAAACGAAACTTTGCCCAGCATACGCAAGGGATAGGAAGTACAAGGGGCATTATCGTGAGTCTGGTGGACCCTGAGCAAGTGATATTTCTGGCCGGGACTTCCATCCTGTCGTGAACGGCCGTTTTCTGCTGGGTCGGGAGGGTGCCGGTCGCTGGCGCCGCTCGAGCCGACGTCGGTCGGTGGCTTCATACGCGTGGCCTGCATGCGGCGCGGGCAAGCCGCGCTTTGAGAATCCCCGTGAGACATAACACAGCGCGCCAGACCGCACGTAACAACTCCCTCGGCGGGCTACGTGTCGCCCCTGCAGCCAATTTCCGTGCCGATCGCACCTTCAGCGCCACGACTTGAAGACCAGGATCGCGGCCACCCCACGTGCTCTCGGCCTGTCAGGTGACCCCTGTCAACGATCGCGCCGGACAACCATCCGAACCTGCCGTCGTCCGCTACTTCTGCGAGCCTTTTGCGTCGGCCACCTTGGGACTGCCCGGGCCCACGATCTTGCGCACCTCGAAATAGTCTTCTCTTGAGATAGTGCGGCCCATGGCACCCAGTGCCTCGGTGATCTGGTCCTGTCTCTTGATGCCGCAGACGGCCACGTCGATGCCGGGGTGCATGAGCGTCGCTGCCAGCACGAGCTGGTAGATCGTGAGTTCGTTGCGCTCGGCGATCGGCGCCAGATCTCTCACGGCCTGGGCCAGCCCCAGGAAACGATCGCCTGAGAAATCAGGATGATTCTGCCGGAAATCGGTGAAGCTCTCGGTGCCATCGTACTTCCCAGACAGCAGTCCCTTGTGCAGGGGTGAATAGACCATCACGCCGATTCTCTCGGACTGACAATAGGGCAGCAGATCCGCCTCGCCAGCAGGCTCGATCAGAGAGTAAGGGGGTTGCACGACGGTGTAGTTGCCGTGATGGCGATGGGCACGAAGTTGTTCGACCGTGTGGTTGCTTACGCCATAGGCGCGAATCTTGCCCTCTTCGCGCAGTCTTTCGAGGACGGCGGCGATGTCATCCAATGGCGTGAATGGATCGTACATGTGGAGCAGATACAGATCGATCATGTCGATACCCATGCGTCCCAGAGAGACGTCGCAGCGGGCCGTGATGTGCTCCGGTGACAAATCCGGATATCGCGTGCCGTCATCGTTGAAGTGATTGAAGACCTTGGTCACGATCACCAGTTCGTCGCGCGGCAGCTCGGCGATGGCCTCGCCCACGACGGTCTCGGCATAGCCGTCCCCATAGGCCTCGGCTGTGTCGATCATGTTGATGCCGCCCTCGAAGGCCAGATGCAGGGCGGCCACGTAGTCGTCTTTGGACTGCTCACCCCAGAAGCGAGGGCTCAGTTGCCATGTACCGATCGCGAGGGGAGAGACAGATAACCCACTGTCGCCCAGCTGGATGCGCTTCATCTTGGTGTCTCCTGTTGGTTTCCTGATGGGTGTCGGGTGCCGCAAAGCCGTCCGGGACTATCCGAGATCCACCGGTTTCTGTCAACGTATCTCCTGCGATGGGACACCAACGGTGTCCTCCTCCGATAGAGTACTTTCCCATTGTCCTGATGCGTACATTGAAACGCTTCCCGGTTCGCCCAAAGTCCCATGAAGAGACAGTGACACGGACCGATGTGGCTTCGCGTGGATGTCGATCTCCAGCCCAAGCTGTTCACAATTCTGCGTGAGGGCTATTCGCGCGAACAATTCGGTCGCGATCTGAGTGCCGGGGTTCTTGTAGGCATCGTCGCTCTTCCCCTGGCGATCGCCTTCGCTATCACCTCCGGTGCCCGGCCGGAACAGGGCCTCTCCACCGCCATTATCGGTGGCTTCCTGATCAGCGCCCTGTAGTGGCAGCCGGGTACAGATCTGGGGACCGACCGGTGCCTTCGTCGTTCTGGTGGGCACGATCATCAGCCGCCATGGTTACGAGGGACTGATTGTGGCCACGATGATGGCTGGCATTCTACTCGTGGCGATGGGATTGGCGTGTTTGGGCGCCCTGGTCCAGTTCATTCCCTATCCAGTCACAGTCGGATTCACCGCCGGAATCGCCCTCATCATCGCCACGACTCAGATTCCTGAACTGTTCGGTTTCCACCTGACCAACGAGCCCGCCGACTTCCTGGACAAGTGGCTGATGTATGAACACGAACTGTCGACGGCCAATCCCTGGTCCATCCTGATCGATCTGGCCGCGAATCGTCGACACTGGCATCCTCGGCAGGTGATTCCGACAGGCTGCGAAGAGATAGGTCGACTGGTGCCGGACGCCGTCGCATAGGGCCCCTCCACACCCGTGGAGAGCTTCACATTGGGCGCTGCCCATCCGGAGAATCCGATGCCTTCGGTGTGATTGTCGTCGGTATTCCAGGAGGTGCCGAAGGGCAGAAAATCGAGGCCGGACACGAGCAGTGTAAGGCCAGGCACACAGGCAGGGTGCCGCCGTTGAAACCCGGCAACCACTGTCGGATCACGCACTATCCAGTCCACTATACCTTCCAGTGAGTAACTGGCCATCACCTCACAGCAGTGGTGTCGGCAGGTGATGGCTACCCGATGCTGCGGCTTGCCATCGTTGCAGCCGACCAGGCAGTAATCGATCGTCCGGCCGCGATCGGATGTGCTCAGAACGTGTCGCTGGAAATATTTCCGATGCGCTGGTTGCTCATTCACATGAGCGATGCCACTGCCGACTAGGCAAAGACGTCAGCCCAGAGCCTTTCGGTCGTTGCTGGTTCGGCAGTTGGGTGCCAGCCTGCTGCTCGATTTGATCCAGCGGCAGATTGACGGAGCCCTCCAGGTGATCGCCACGATACTCATCCGACGAGCGCACATCCACGAGGTCGGCGCCCTCCGCCATCAGACTCGTCAAGATCGATGAAGTGTCATGATGCGTATCGCGCCACGACTGACTGCTCGCGCCCGCGCGCACGCTCCATGGCATGGGGAAAGAGGGGGTTCGGCATCGTGCCTGGACCATCCACATAGGGGAACCTCGAGGCGGGATCATCGATGATGGACATGCCGAATCCAGGTACCTCGCCCAGGGCGATCACGCCATCCACAGGGCGCATGGGATTCTTCATGAGAGCATACCGCATGTCGTTCGGATACATGAAGAACTCGCATAGGTGACCGGCCTTCGTGCCGGTGATCAGGTGCGAATTACACATCGTGCCCAGCGGCGTCTGCCAGTTGTGGGTGACGATCTTGACGTCGTGTTCGGCCGCATGCTGAGCGATGCGCCAGTTCTCAGTAAGACCCACATGCACGCAATCAGATTGCACCGCATCGTAGATACCCGCCTCGATCCAAGGCGCCGCTTCGGCCGATGAGCGGAATCGTTCGCCGCCCCACAGCTGCACACCGGGCATCAACTCCTTAAGCTTTAGGTAGTCATCAAACTGGGCCGGTCCCTCGTCGCCCATGGGTTGCTCGAAGAAGAGGAAGCCGAGCTGACTGATGATGGGGGCGATTTGTTGGCACTCCTCCCAGGTCCACGAATCGTAGCCCTTCTTCTCGAGGCCGAGTTTGAATTCTGGGCCGACCGCCTGCCGCAACTGACGGCAGATATCACCCAGCGACGAGACGGTGATCCCCGCCTCATTCCAGTCCGTGCCGGGCCGCCACTTGAAGGTGTCAAACCCCTGAGACTTGTAGTCGAGGGCCTCGGCGATCAGTTCTTCGACACCGAAGGCTCGGCCGTCGCCGCGATCGTAGTAGGTCCACATGACGCCACCGCTGGCGTAGGTCGGGCAGTTGCCGTCGACGGCATCCTCACCGGCCAGCAGGCGATAAACTGGCAGGCCCTTCACCTGGCCGATGATGTCCCAGCAGGCCACATCAACACCCGCCGGCAACTCGAGGGTGTCGACGTCGAAGGGGTTCACACCCACCCAATAACTGTAGTCGACCTGCGCGGCTCCGACGACGGGACCGATCCCCATCATGCCAGCATCGGTGAAGACCTCAACGAATCCGGCATCCATCTTCGTCAGTACGACGGGCCCGCAGATGTGAATGTTGGAGCCGTCCGCCGGCTTGTAGCTCAGCGGCGTGACACGGATCTCGGTGATCCGGACGTCTTCGCGACCGATGTCGCTCATCAACTGTGTCGCCGATCTCATGGAAGCTCTCTTGCGCAAGGGTGTCGATGATGGTGGGACAGTGAATAAGGTGACAAGGGGCACTATGGTCGAGTGAGAGACGCTGGTGTTTTCGTTAAAGACCCACTGCGACGATGGCACCTGCCAGCTGCTGCTGTCGCCGACGAATGTAGACGGGCTTCTCTATGTCTGGAGTTGACCCGCTTTGGTGGACACTATTCGGTTTAGGACCGAAGGGAGTCCAACATGGGAATTACCCGTCGGCCGTATCCGGCGGAATTCAAGCAGCAGATCGTCGAGTTGTATCGCTCGGGTCGTACGCCTGGCCAGCTGGCGAAGGAGTTTGAGCCCACCGAGGT
>Ga0115002_10004928_pt1 | contig 15952 bp, 8 predicted proteins | sample ArcticOcean_MG_C_8_FD_89576 | JGI IMG/M metagenome (GOLD analysis project Ga0115002, IMG submission 89576) | Marine microbial communities from western Arctic Ocean - ArcticOcean_MG_CB11_86 | ecosystem: Environmental > Aquatic > Marine > Oceanic | place: Arctic Ocean: Canada Basin | collected... | reverse complement strand
GCTATTTAGTCCGCTATTGAACGAGCTGAGAATCGCTCCGAAAATCACCGCGCTGAAGAAACCGATGAGCCATTTCGGCATCGTTGCCAAGACCAAGCGACCATACGACTTGTCTTTGCTCGTTGTTCCAACATACTTCGCTGGGTCATCGACCTCGATTTTCAACTCTTTGAAATCATCGCCCTCGACCTCCGGTAATTCGCCTTCGGCCAGTGGTAGACGAACGATGAGTTCAGACGTTTCTTCATTTACTTCGTGAATCGGCATTCGTTCGCCGTTGTAAGCAATCGTGCCAAACATATGGAAGGCGATGATGCCTGGCAGAACCAAGTACAGTGGCCCCAAAAGTTTCAACGACGACGCGAACAGTACTCCCTTTTGACCCTCTTTGAGTGATTTTGCACCGAAGGTCCGTTGGACGATCGCTTGGTTGGTGCACCAATAATAAACATTGATACAAATCATCCCTGTCGCCAAAGTTGACAAGGGGACATTTCCGTCCTCCGGGCCAACGGGGTCGAGTAGGTGCGGGCTAAACGTTGTAAGTTCACCTATCCCTGCTGTTATGCTACCGTTGCCAAGTTGGTACAGCGCAAAGATGGGGATCATCAATCCGCCAGTGAAAAGTCCAATCGCATTGAGCGTATCCGAAACTGCAACGGCTTTGAGTCCACCGAAAATTGCGTAGATACTGCCGACGACTCCGATGGAAATGACTAACAGCCACAAAGCTAAAGTTTCGTTTCCGCCTACCATCGTTGAAACGTCGAACACTTCTCTCATGAACACGGCTCCGGAGTAGAGCACGAAAGGAAGCATATTGGTAACGAGTGAAAGTAAAAGCAGCACGGAGATGATAACGCGGACGGCCTTGTCATATCGCTGTTCCAAAAACTCGGGGACGGTGGTCACTCCACCCTTCAGATAACGCGGCAAGAAGACCAGTGCCATGACGACCATGGCGAAGGCGGCGAGGACCTCCCAAGCGATCAGCTGCATGCCGTGTTGAAATCCGCCGCCATTGAGACCAACGAGCTGTTCAGTTGACAGGTTGGTCAATAACAACGACCCGCCAATAACAATCCATGTCAAACTTCGTCCTGCAAGAAAGTAGCCCGAAGCACTTTCGTGATCGTCGTTGCGAGTCAAATACCAGGACAGAAAAGCGACAAGTCCCGTGAAGATGAGAAAAGTAATAATCGTAAACACGGGAAAATCGCTCCAGGAAAACGGCGGTACTATTGTTAACTCTGGAGATTATCACGAGTTGGATCGACATCACGCAAGTCAGGTGAAGAATAAATCGCTGCCGATCTGGCCCCGACGAATCGCCCGACTCCTTGGCGTCGTTTGCGCAGTAAGTACAATTGGCGGTTTGACTTTGAGCAAATGTGGTCGACGACAATCATCCTCCTGGCAATTTGTTGTGGGAGGTAATCGAGTTGGAAAGGAAAGAACCGTGATCAAGAGAATTGGGATTTTAGGCGTTCTTCTAGCGACAGTGTTCGCTGCGAGCGTCAATGCTGCCGAACTAAAGCTAGAGAAAGGCGATCATGTTTGCCTTGTCGGTAATAGTTTGGGCGAACGGCTCCAACATCAGAACGACTGGGAATCGCTTCTACATCAGCGGTTCCCCAATCTGGAACTCGTTGTTCGCAACCTTTGTCATCCGGGCGATGAACCGACAAATCGTTTGCGGACTTTGAATTTCGGCGACCCCAGCCTTCACCTCACGCACAGCAAAGCGTCGGTCGTTATCCTTTTCTTTGGATTCAATGAATCCTTTGCCGGTGAGAAAGGGAAGGAGAATTTCATTGCCGACCTGGCCAAAGTCATTGCAGAGACGAAGAAGCAAAATTACAGCGGAAACGGCGCACCGCGAATCGCAATCGTTTCGCCGATCGCCTTCGAGAATACAAGCGACTCCAGCCTTCCCGACGGGGCGGAACACAATAAGCGTTTGGCCGCTTACTCTGCGGCTATGAAAAAGCTTGCCGACGAACAGGGTGTCGCTTTTGCAGATGTCTTTACGCCAACCAAGGCGATGTTCGCCAAATCCGACACGCGTTACACGCTCAACGGCGCTCACCTTAATACCGCCGGTTACGCAGCACTCGGCCCGGTTCTAAACGCGGCTTTGTTTGGCGATTCAGCTAGTAAACCATTGAACGCGGAAGTTAAGGCAGAAGTCGACGACAAGAACTTCCACTGGTGGCATCGTTACCGCGCAGTCAATGGTTATTCCATCTGGGGCAAACGTGGCAGCGCTGGCTACGATGGAACTTACCGAAATCGCGACGTGATGGAACGCGAGCGGGCGGTACTCGATCAGATGTGCGCCAATCGCGACGCACGGATTTGGGCGTTGGCTCAAGGTAAGACCGTGGCCGATAAAGCCGACGACAGTAACACCCTTTCGTTCATCAAGACTAAGACCAATGTCAATCCGGCCGAACTTAAAAAGAATAGCAAGCTCGGTTCGCTCGATTACTTGTCGGGGGGTGAACAACAAAAGACGTTCAAACTTCCACCTGGCTACGAAATCAACTTGTTCGCATCCGAGGAAGACTTTCCTGAACTTGCTAATCCAGTATCGATGAACTTCGACAACCACGGACGTCTGTGGGTTTCGGTCATGCCTTCCTATCCGCAGTGGCAACCAAAATCGAAATTGAACGACAAGCTGCTGATCTTGGAAGATAAGGACAACGACGGGCAAGCCGACGTCTGCAAAGTATTCGCCGATGGTTTGCACCAGCCGACTGGTTTTGAAATTGGCAAAGGGGGCGCGTATGTCGCTCAACAACCCGATATTTTGTTCTTGAAGGACACCGATGGCGACGACAAGGCAGATCAACGCCGTCGCGATCTCGTCGGTTTTTGCACTGCGGATTCGCATCACGGCTTGTCCGCCTTTGAATGGGGCCCGGGTGGCGGACTCTATTTTGCAGAAGGGACGTTTAAGCAGTCTCAAGTGGAAAGCCCTTACGGACTGACGCGACTTGGCGACGCGGGCGTTTGGCGACATCATCCCGTGAGTCATCGATTCGAGGCACACGTTTCGATAGCACTGGCAAACCCTTGGGGCCATGTCTTTGACCGATGGGGTCAGAACTTCATCGCCGATGCTTCGCCGGGTCACAACTTTTGGGCGACACCTATCTCCGGCGCTGTGAATCATCCAGACAAGCATCCTGGTGGTTCTCGAGCAAAGAATCTTGATTTCGGCGGCTCCAAAGTAAAGAAGAATTATCCCACTTTTATTGTGAAACGGACGCGGCCATCGTCGGGTTGTGAAATCGTTTCCAGCCGCAACTTCCCGCCGGAAGCGCAAGGCAACTTCCTGTTAAACAATGTGATTGGCGACCGGTCGATTCTGCAACATAAGATCCGCGAAGAGAAGTCTGGATTCGTCGGTGTCGAAGTCGAACCGCTCGTGATCGGCGGAGATGGCAATTTCCGCCCCGTCGATCTGCAATTTGGTCCCGACGGTGCTTTGTATATCGTCGATTGGCACAACGCTTTGATTGGACATCTGCAGCACAACCTTCGCGATCCAAGTCGGGACCATAGTCATGGCCGGATTTGGCGAGTCACTTATTCAAAGCGACCGCTCGTGAAACCTGCTGTCATTGCAGACGCTGCTTTAGACGATCTGCTCGAACTTCTGAAAGAGCCAGAAGATCGAACGCGTTACCGTGTTCGTCGCGAACTCGGACAGCGCGATCCAGCAAAAGTAATTGCGGCAACGAAGAAATGGATCGCTGGACTCGACGAGTCCGATAAGCAGTTCGAGCACCATCGTCTGGAAGGCTTGTGGGTCCATCAAACTCACAATTCCGTCGACCTCGAGCTGTTAAAGAAAGTGCTCAATTCAAAAGACTACCGCGCTCGCGCGGCAGCTACTCGAGTTCTTTCGTACTGGCGACATCAAGTCGGCGAAACGGTTGCATTGCTGAAACCGAGAATTAACGACAAGCACCCTCGGGTCCGACTGGAAGCCGTGCGAGCTTGCAGTTTCCTCCCGGCGGATGATGTGCAAGAGATGGTCTTGGACGTGCTGGAACACGATACGGATGAATATCTAGAATACACACTCGATGAAACCCTTCGTTTCCTCGATGGCTAGGGTCAAAATCTGTAGTGTGGAACAAATTAAGTTGTGGGCCTCGTATCAATTGCGGGGCCCACTTCTTAACTAGAGAGAATTGCTTCAGAGTGTAAGGACAGAAGAGCGTGAACGAATCTCGGATTTTCAAGTACGGTTTAGCATCATTCATGGTTGCTTTAATGTGTTGTGTTATTGGCGGAGCCAACGCAAATACAAATCAACACGAGCATGGTGATCATGGACACGGCGAGAAGCCGGCAGTGAAAGTACCTCGTATTTTCCTCGACAAGAGTCCTCGGATTGTTGCCTACCAACTAAAGCGTTTGACGAACGAACAGCTTTTGCTGGTGGAGCGAATGACGGATCATGAGAAATACAAACCCGTATACACCGCGATTCTCGTACGCGAGGGAATGTCGCGACAAGATCGGGATGAAGCTGTGGCGGGGTTGGTTGCGATTGGGAAATCCGACAACGTAACCGAATTGATTTCTGCTATCGATGAACTCGACTCCTCCGACGCCGCTGAACGTCGGGTGGCTCGACAGTTGGCGACAATGGTCGTGAGTCAGAAAAAGCCCGTTCTGCAGGCGAAGTTGGCAGCTTTGAACAACGCAATTGAATCCGAGAGCCAAGTGTTGCGCTCGACAGGAATGGCAGGTTTGATCGTTGCTGGCGAGCTGGAATCAGCGCTGGCCAAGGGGGCGAAGGACAACGCGGCCAAGCTTGATTTGCTGTCGGCAGTTCCGTTGGTGCCTCAACCAAAATCGCGGGCGGCGCTGCGGTCTACTGTAGCTGGACTTTGTGCCGAATCCGAAGCGATAGCCGTTCGCAAGTCAGCCATTGGGGCGCTGTCCCGTATTCCGGCTAATTACGAAGAGAACTTCAAACTGGTCGCTGGTTTTGTCGACGAGAAACAGCTGACCAATGCCGTGATTAGCACCGCCTTGCGGATTCCCTCGAAAAATCGCGATCCGGAAACTGCAGGAGAACTGGCCGACTGGCTCGTCGACTTCGCCGAGAAAACGCCTCCAGCGGAACGGACAACCGATGAGTTTATCGACGCCATGCAACTGGTCGACCAATTGTTGGCTCAAGTTCCCACTGCGGCAGCGAAAGAATATCGAAATCGGCTCAATGCAGTAATTGTTCGAGTCGTGCGGATCAAAACTGTCGAAGAAGAAATGCGATACGATACGCCCTATTTTGCCGTCGAGGCCGGGCGAGACGTGCAGGTAATTATTCAGAACGAAGACTTGATGCCGCATAACTTCGTGATCACCGTTCCCGGAGCCCTCAAAGAAGTCGCCCTCGAAGGCTCGGCGATGTCGCCAATGGATGCCAAGGACGGGAAACAATATGTGCCCGTTTCCGATAAAGTGCTGCAGGCAACATCGATGATCCAATCTCATCAACAGGAACGTTTGACGTTTAAGGCGCCGACGGAACCTGGCGAATATCCATTCGTTTGCACCTTTCCTCGTCACTGGATGCGAATGTATGGCGTTATGGTCGTTGTCAAAGACCTAGATGAATACCTGAAAAACCCGGTTGCTCCCACAGACCCAATTGGAAACATGCGGCAGTTTGTTCAGAACTGGAAGTTTGAAGACCTGCAGCCAAAAATCGAAGTAGGTATTAAAGCCCGCTCCCTGTCGATCGGTGAAAAGATCTTCACCGACGCAACTTGCGCACAGTGTCATAAGATGAACGAAAAGGGTGGCGCCGTCGGGCCAGATCTAACGAAGGTCTTTGAGCGTTGGAAAGGGAGTCGCGAAGGCGTGCTACGCGAAATTTTGGATCCTTCGCATAAGATCGATCCAAAGTTTGCCGTCCATGTTATCTATACGATAAAAGGCAAAGTTGTCTCCGGGATTATTCAATCCGAAGACAAAGAATCCATTTCGGTAATCGATAATCCAGAGAAGCCTGAACCTCGAAAAATCTCCCGCGACGATATCGATGAGATAACGAAATCGACGAAATCACTAATGCCCAAAGCACTACTCGATCAATTTACCGAAGACGAGATCTTCGAGCTGCTGAATTACATCGAGAAAAGTGGCAAAGAGTAATCAGGTAGTAGCCGACGTCGCCAGAGTTCTGGCGTGAAGCTCAAATCCGCTTTGCCGATTTAGAAAGCGTAAGCTTTAACTCAACCTCGGGCCGCTTTTGCTTGTTCGTCAGAGTACATTTTGGCTGCGGACTTTGGTTGTTTGGGAAAGGGATCTTTTGTTCGTTTTGCCCAATCGTAGAGTTCTGTGAGCAGTTCGCGTCGTATCTTTACTGTACTTGGCTGAGTGGCCAGGTTTTCAGTTTCAAAGGGATCATTTTTTAGATCGAAGATGTGCTCGACTTTGTCGCGGTCGCCTCGCAATGTGAGTTTGTATTGCTGGGTGACTACCGTTCGCCAAGTGTTAACAACCGCTTGTCCCTTCTTTTTCTTCTTGGCCGCTGCTCCGCCGCTTCCTTGCGACGCGTTGACCTTGCCTTGACAGTAGGTTGAGTCGACAGTGGGAGACTTTCCGCTGTCAGTGAACGCCCCGACGAGGTTTTGCCCCGTGCAAGTGGTTGGATCTTCGAGGCCACACAGCGACGTCATCGTGGGCATTAAGTCGACGGAATTGAATAGCACTGAATTCACTTTGCTCGGGTTAATCGTTCCGGGCATTCGCATGACTAAGGGCACGTTTAACGATTCGTCTTCGGGTTCCCCTTTGCGATATTTGCCGTGTGAACCGCACAACTCGCCGTGATCCGAAGTGAAAATTACGAGTGTGTTTTGGGTGAGTCCACTCTTGTCGAGGTACTGAGTGAGGCGACCCAGCTCGTGGTCTAGTGATTCGCAAAGACCATAGTAGCCAGTCAGTTGTTTACGCGCCGCGGCGCGATGTTCCGCGGGAACGTTGGAGCGGAGTTTGATTTGATCGGGTGAGTAGAGATCGTAGTTACCCGGGGGATTAAACGGAGTGTGTGGTGGTCCCCAGGAGAGATAGCAGCAGAACGGATTGGTTTTGTTGTGTTCCATGAAGTCGATTGCTAGATCGGTTTGTAGCGTCGGCTCGTAGTAGGGGCGATCTTCGCACTTCCATTTCTTTTCAAGAGCTCCGCCCTCGTTGTCAAAACCCCAGTGGCGGTGGTAAATATGACCCCGGTTAAATCCCTCGAAGCTCCCGAACCCTCGCCGTCGCCAACCGGGAGGGACAAAGCCCGGCTTGTCCACTCCGTCGATATGCCATTTCCCTACATAGTGTGTCTTATATCCAGCTGTTTGAAATAATTCAGGCCAGCAGATTTCGACTGGCGGCAGACACAAGTCGTTGCCAATCATGCCGTGTTGGTGGCTGTGCCTGCCCGTCAGAATACAGGATCGATTGGGAGTGCAGACGGGATTGGCTGCGTATGCGCGAGTGAATTGTGTTCCCTGTCGGGCCAGTTTATCGATGTTGGGCGTCCGAACGACTTCGTCGCTACCGATTCCCATCGCGCTGGCTCGCCATTGATCGGTCAGCACAAACAAGACATTGGGAGGTTTTGCGGGAGCTGCAGCGTCCCCGATCGAAGTAGTTAGAGTCGAAGCGGCGGCGGCAGCCGTTGTCGTTTGGAGGAATTGGCGACGATTGAATGGCATGATTCGTCCAGATCTGGGGGAACGCAAGACTAACGATTTCAGTATAGTCGAACGATCGCCGGGTGACGTGTATATTGTCTGCAGTGAGTTATGATGACGCTAACACTCTGAGGTCAGATCATGGAACGAATGACGGATTATTTGCCTCGAATTATTCTTTGCGCTCCGGGCAATTGGGGGAGCGTGGATAAGATTCGGGTTCGACTTGGTCTTCTGAACTCCAGTGAGGGCGAAAGTGGCGACGGTCTGGAAGGTGTGGAATTTGAGCTCCAAGAGGCAGATTCCCGGATGGCCACCGCTTTCAAAGTTTCGAATTGTCCTTGGGAGGCACCGTTCGGCGACAAGGAAGTTGAGGCGATCAATGACCACTCGTCAGTTCTCTATGCACTCAGTCCCGATTACGACAGCGAAGATGCATTTCGCTGGTGTAACGCAATGACTATGTTGGCCGGACAGTTGTTTGTCGAAGGCGCGGCGGGGGTCAAGTGCGACAGTAGCGGCACGACTCATCCTCTCGTCTCTTGGAAGGAAACATTCGAGCACATGGAAGCTGCGCTCGAGATGTTGGATTCGGAAGAAGAAGCAGAGCGAGCGAACGGCCATGCGGGGCTATGGGTGCTGGCCTACCGAACGTTTATTCAAGGGCCGATGTTTGATGGTGTTCAATTCCATGACTGCGGTATGCACTTGTTAGGCGGCCCGGGTTCCATTATCTCCAATGATCTTGCCACGCAAGCATTTGGTGCCAGCGACGAAATTCGGTTTATGGGCGTGATGGAATTGATGGAAGCTTTTTCGCTGTTCCAGATCGTCGAGTGCATCGAAGGTGATTTCAAATCGGGAGACATCTATCGCACCGATGAAGGTGGCCCTGGCCTTCGCGTTGAACTCGAGGCCGATGATTTTGTCGAGGCCGAGAGTTTTCTCAATAACCCCTATGGCCGCTGGCGATTTACCGAAGTCGTTGACTAGCCGAGCTACTCGTTCTATCGACCCAATCCGCTTCATCAACAACTCAGTCGCTTCGTCAACAACTCAGTCGCTTCGTCAACTTTCGAGACGTTTCTTTAACCGAGTCGTTTCTTTAGTAACGACGTATCGGGTGGTGGAAAGGACAGGCTAAACAACGTGCCGATGGCGAATGTTGAGATCGTCGTACAAGCGACGTCCCACCAATACGTCATCCCCAGGTATTTGCAGACGCCCCAGATAAAGATTCCGCCGACTAATCCCATCATCGCGCCTTGCCAGTTTGCTCGAGCAACGAGCATTCCCAGCAAAAAGATGCCGAGCAGCAATCCTAAGAATGTTCCTGCAATCGTCATCAGGATTTTGAAAACAGGAGCTTTGGTCACCAGTGATATCACAATGGATGAGGTGATCGCGAGCAATCCAAACAGTACGCACCATTTTCGACTTTGGGACACACTTTGTTGATCCCCGCGCCGCCAATCGCAAACGATCGATGCGGTCAAACTATTAATCCCGCTATCCATACTGCTCATTGCCGCTGCAAATAAGCCGGCCACCAGCATCCCAGTCAATCCGATTTGCGGCAGTTCGTTCATCACAAAGTACGGCAGCAATTGATCCCCTTGTTCTCGGTCGTGAAGCACCTGGAACGGAGTCGGAGTATCCGGATTTGCCATTTGGTCGTAGTAGACGAAGAGAGTACTACCGACAAAGAAGAACAAGGAACAGGTCAGTGTTACCATGATTCCGTTGACGAGTAGCGAACGGCGAGCTTCCCGTACCGAAGGCATCGATACATATCTTTGCACCGCGGTGAAGTTGACTGCGTGTCCGGCGAGGTACACGAAGAAGCCAAACGCGCATGCGCCGAAGACGTTCGCTTCGCTGGTGATGTCCATCCGGAACATTTGGAATTTGTCGTTTGCTGCGCCGACTCGAATTGTCTCCGCCAGTCCGCCGTCGATTTTGCCGAGGGCCAGGATCAGCACCAACAGCATGCCTCCGCCCAAGCCGAATGCCTGCAGTGCATCTGTCCACACAACTGCCTTGACGCCGCCTAGTGTGGTGTAGATCGTTGCCAACAAACCGACGGTTGCAATTGCTATCTTCATTTGAGTGTCATTGAGACTCAGAACGACTTGTAGGATCTTGCCTACGGCGAGGAGCATATTTCCCATCCACAGGGTGGTGTAGAACATGAACAATATGCTGGCACACAAACGAATCCCGCGATGAAAACGTAACTCCAGATATTCGTAACAACTGGTAACTTTCAGGCGGTGGAATAAAGGGACAAACCACCAACCTACGATTGGCATGACGACCAGCGGAATAAAAAGGATCCCCAACAGCAGATGATAGTCTTCGTAAGCGCCATCGCGAGGTAGTCCGACGAAGGAGAGTGAGCTAAAGGTTCCAGCAAAAATGGAAAGGCCGATGGGAAACCAGTGCATTTTCCGGCCGCCGACGAAATAGTCGTCGTTGTCATCTTGTTTTCTGGAAAACCAAAGGCCGAGGCCAACTACGGCAATCAAATAGATGGCGCAAATCGTCCAGTCGAGTGGCCCCAGCGCGATAGATTGCACGGTATTGTCTTTCGATTGTGAAGAGGGATTAGGACTTTAAGACATCCTCAATGACGTGCCCGTGTACGTCGGTCAAGCGGCGCTCAATTCCGTTGTGGTAAAAGGACAGGCGTTCGTGGTCCAAGCCGAGAAGGTGGAGGATTGTCGCGTGGAAATCGTAAACCGTGGAAATGTTTTCAACCGCTTTGTAGCCGAACTCATCCGTGGCGCCGTAGGTAAAGGGAGCTTTGACGCCAGCGCCTGCCATCCAAGCTGTGAACCCCGACGGGTTGTGGTCCCGCCCACTGGCCCCTTTTTGAAACGTTGGCATGCGACCGAATTCGGTGCACCAAACAATGAGCGTATCGTCGAGTAGTCCCCGCTGTTTCATGTCTCGAACCAGCGCTGAGACCGGTTGGTCGAGTACCGGTCCGTGTTTAGCATATTGAGGCGCCAGCGATTTATGACCGTCCCAATTGCTGACACCTTCGCCGCCCGTTTGATAAGCACCGTTGAAAACTTGGACGAAACGGACACCTTTCTCGATTAACCGTCGGCCGAGAATACAGTTTTTGGCAAACGATGCCTTCAATGGATTGGAAGCGTCATCGGCCCCGTACATCTTTAGAGTTTCGGCGGTTTCCGTTGAAAGATCGCTAACCGCAGGCACGCTTAATTGCATTTTCGCCGCGAGTTCGTAACTGGAAATGCGAGCTGCCAATTCGGTGTCGTTGGGAAAACGCTCGAGATGTTTGTCGTTAAGTCGTTTTAAGAAGTCGCGCGTCGCCACATCCGTTTGTTGAGGGATTGAGGAAGGGCGAGCCAGGTTGCGTACGGGTTTTGTCGCGTTAAAGTCTGTGCCCTGAAACGCGGCGGGAAGAAATCCAGGACCCCAATTGTTGACACTCGACTGCGGAGTTCCTCGTGGATCGGGAATCGCCACATACGCTGGTAGTTCGTCATTATCCGAACCGAGGGCATAGGTAACCCATGCTCCGACACTTGGAAAACCATCCAGCGTGAAACCGGTCGACATGTAGTTTTCGCCAGGGCCGTGAGTATTCGTTTTACTGGTCAGCGAATGAATGAAACACATCTCGTCCGCCAGTTCGCCGAGTTGCGGGACCAATTCCGAAACCATTTTCCCCGACTCGCCGCGGGGCTTGAATTCCCAAGGGCTCTTCGTCAAGTTTCCTTGTTGACCTTGAAACGTAATCAATTTATCCGCGCCGGGCATCGGCTGACCGTTTCGTTTGATCAGTTCCGGTTTGTAGTCGAACGTGTCAATGTGACTGCACGCTCCGCTACAAAACACCATGAGCACCTTCTTGGCCTTCGCGGGAAAATGCGACGGCCGCGCAGAATACGGTTTGCCCGATTCGACTAGCGGTCGAATCGGCGACTTCTTCGAGACCCCCTTTGTCGAATCCCCTTCTGTTGAATCTCCCGCCAGCAATTGCTGTTGAGCCAACAACTGAGTTAATGCGATACCGCTGAGCCCGAGTCCCATGTCATTCATGAACGAACGTCGACTGAGCAGGTGTCTACCGGAGAAATCAACTTGGCTGGGTCGCATTATTCGGTACTCGGTTTGTCGATTTACGAATGACTATAAGGAAACAGTTGTCGTCGTCTTTTACGGCACGAACAAAAACTCGTTCGAGTTCAGTATCGCTCGGCAAAACGCAGGAAGACCGTGGGTGTCGATAAAGCTTACTGCACTATCGATTTCATCTCGTTGAGCGGGACGTTGGAAAGCAATTTGATACGCGTCCGAAACTTGTTCGGCAGTTTTATCACTGTTCGCTTCAAGTCTCGCCGCGAACATTGCGGCTTGTTGAATTACAAACGGGCTGTTCAGCAGATTGAGAGCTTGCAAAGGTGTAGTCGATCGACTTCGGCGAGGAATCACCTGGCTGTTATCGGGACAGTCGAACACGCCGAACGTCGCGTCCTTCTCTTGTCGAACTTTGGTCATATAGACCATGCGTCGCCAATCGCCAGGACCGTAACTCTTTTTCGGGAAGTAGTGGCGGACGTTTTCCATCGAGACTTCGAACGCACTGAATCCTCGACCACCGATCTGCATATCAATCGCACCGCTGGCTAATACCATCGAATCCCGAATGGCCTCTGCTTCGAGTCGCCGAGGCGGGAATCGCCACAAGAGCTGCGTGGCCGCGTCGACCTTCAGACCCACCGCATTGGGAGCACTTGATTGTTGAAACGTATTGGAAGTGAGAATCAAGCGATGGATATGTTTCAGTGACCAGTCGCGACGAATCAGCTCGGCCGCGAGGTAATCCAGTAGTTCCGGGTGACTCGGTTCGATGCCGTTGGCGCCAAAGTCACTTGGCGTCGCAACCAGTCCAGTGCCGAAGTGGTACTGCCACAATCGATTAACGATGACTCGAGCGGTGAGCGGATTTTTTTTGTCTGCAATCCAATTGGCGAACGCTTTGCGGCGTTGCTGTTCTGGAGCATTCATCTCCAAGCCAAGGGTTCCCATAACTTCCAGTGCATCGGGCCCCACTTCCTCGCGCTTCGCCATTGGTTCACCGCGATAGAGCCGGTGAGTTGGTCCTGGTTGCGCGAAATTTCCCGAGTAGACAACTGTCGTCAACGATAGCCGTTGCTGTTCCGCTCGCAAGCTCTGCAGTTGGGCCAGTAGTTCCCGGCCTTCTGCAGCCTTCGCCGGTGAGACAAAATCGAATTGATAAGCGACTTGGGTTTGCTGCGAGGGTTGGGCGTTGAGTCGGTCGGCAGATGACGACAGTATTTTCCATTTGCCGGGCTCGACAGCATATTCGATTCGATAGCCGATAGCGGTTCGATCTGTGAATCTTCCTTCGCGATCGCGAGACCATTCAATTCGTTGGATTTTCGTGGTCTTAGCAAGCTCGATCTGAACCCAACCTCCGACCTCGTTGGAAATCCAGCTACGCCCGTTTCCGAAGCGACCGTCGTTTACATGTTCTAGTTTGTGAATCTCGTAGCCCGGCAAGCTGCTGGACGAAGTCGCGATACTACCCAACGAAGCCAGCGCGACGTTGGTTTCGCCCGAGAGGATTTCCAGCTCATCGATACAAGGTTGGCCGCTGTTTGTCCGTTCGATAGTAAAGCGAACGAATTTTGCTTCCACGGACGCAAATTGATCGATGTTGTGTTTTGGATTGACTGGAGAGCGGAGATGCGGTCGTTTTGGCTTGGGAGAGTTGGATGTTTCCGACACCGAGTCGGTGACGCTCGTAATGAGAACGGCGTCCGCCGTGATGGCTGTTCCGGTCTTTCCACATCGCAAGACGACACTGCTGGCGGGATGTAGTTCATGGATTCCCGCATTAAGAAATCCGCTCCACAGTGGTTTATCGGCGAGACCGCTGGCGCTGTCAGAGAATTGCTTTTGATTGACGATCGCTAATTGCGTCTGGTCTTGTTTTGTCGACAGATCGCCATCTTTGTCCAGCCAGTATTCTGCGTCCTCAGTGTGAGTGGGATATCCTGTCCCCCAGGAAATCCAGATGCGATGTTTTCCGTTAACCCGTGGGCGATATTGGATTAGGTCGGAGCCAGGGACATTGGGCCACCAAGAATACTTGCCCTTGCCAAGATTTGGTGAGCGGACGTCACTTCCCGCATCTTGAGCGTGGCCCCGCTGTTCGCCTGCTGGAATGTTACCGCGACGATCCGTTGCCAGGAGATGATTTGCTCCATCGATAGAATCTGCCCCGGTTGGTTCGTCGTCAATAAGGACGAACTTGGCATTTGCAGGAGCAATAAATGGAGCGAGCTGCGATTTAACGGCCTTCACTCGAGCCGCAATTTCAATGAGTCTTTCTTGTTGGTTTGGAGCGGCGGGAATTTTTCTGTCGCCGTGTCTAACTCCCGCGAAGATCGCTTGAATCGCGTAGTAGTCGCGTTGGGTAATCGGATCAAATTTGTGATTGTGGCAGCGAGCGCAACCGAGGGTGAGTCCGAGAAATGCCGTCCCCGTGGTATTGATCATGTCCGCCAATTCGTCCTGCCGCTGCATCAGCGTCAAGTTGATATCTTGGCTCTTAACAATGTCGTAGGGACCAGCGACCAGGAAACCCGTGCCGACATCGTTGCCGAAAGCATCTCCAGCAATTTGTTCGCGGACGAATTGATCGTACGGTTTGTCGTCGTTGAACGACCGCACGACATAGTCTCGGAAGTGGTAGGCATTAGGGCGTTCGCGGTTGGTTTCGAAACCCGTTGTTTCGCCGAATCGTGCGACATCAAGCCAATGCACTGCCCAACGTTCACCCAAACGCGGGCTCGCCAGCGAGTTATCGATGAGTTCGGCAATGGCACGAGTGGCGTCGTTGGCGTAAGCGATACGGAACTGTTGTAGTTCGGCCACCGTGGGAGGAAGACCATGGAGGACCAAACGAATTCGCCGTAGCAAGGAGTCGGGGTTGGACGCTTTGGAAGGAGCCAAACCCGCGCTGCGAAGCTTTTGTAGCGTAAATGAATCGATTGGGTTTTGGATCCAACCGTCCGACAAAGGGGGAACTTTGTATTGCAGAGGTTGGAATGACCAATGATCGGTGGTGAGCTTCGACAAATCGCCCTGCCCTGGATGCGGGGCTCCCGATTTGATCCACTTCTCGATCGTTTCAATTTCTTGTTTTGAAAGAGGTTTGCCTTCGGGAGGCATGCGGCTATCTTCATCCGTGGTCGTGATTCGCTCGTAAAGGTAACTCTTGCCAATCTCTCCTGCTACAACCGCGGGTTCTCCTGAGTCACCACCTCGAATCAAGTCGCGTGGCAGATCGACGCGAAAGTCACTTTCCTGTTCGTCAGGTCCATGGCACTTTAAGCAATGCTTCGCCAGAATCGCCTTAACAGGGTCATAAGACGATGGTTCCCCGTGGGCGACGGCGACAAAGAGAAACAGCATTCCTAGCGGGAGAAGTGTTCGCACAGTGAGGATCTCGTCTACGGAATGGAATTGGCGGGAACAACTCGAATTGTCTCAAGATCTATTGTAGCAACGGCCAATGGCAGCCACAACATAATACGATTTCCATATCGGTTGGTTTATGCTGAGATTATTCGATATCACCTTCGTAATGCCAGACGCCCGAGTCTAGGTTGCCGTCGTGTTGATCTGTGGCAGAAATCTCGACTCCAGTTGCTTTGAGGGCCTCAACGCCAACGGGAGATAGAGCGTTAAAGTTTAACTCGATTTTCCTGACTCCGGAAATGTGGGGCGAGCTTGCCAAGAGCTGTGCGCCGGTATCGGTCATGTCGCCGGAATTTAGCTCGAGGACTTTGAGATGAGTAAGGAGGTTTGAATTGACGATGACTCGCGCCGATACGTCCCCCGCCGCCATTTGACGTAGACAGAGGTGAGTCAATTTATCGAGGTAGTTCGAGTCGGCGATGGCCTGCAAATTGTCTGTGCTAATGGTGGGGGATGGTCCTGTTCGGGGGCGTCGGGATGAACGATTAGCGACCTCAGATTTGACATGTTTTCATTCGCAGCGAGGATTGGGAGATCATAATCGTAACTGCCAGAGAGACGGATTTCTCGCAGTTGTGGCGTCTTTCCCGCGAAGATGCGATCGAAATCCGCTTGATAACAGCCAATCCAAAGAGTTGTCAACTCGGGCGAATTCTCAACTAATTCGGCGACGCCGTCGCCCG
>Ga0115002_10004927_pt1 | contig 15955 bp, 12 predicted proteins | sample ArcticOcean_MG_C_8_FD_89576 | JGI IMG/M metagenome (GOLD analysis project Ga0115002, IMG submission 89576) | Marine microbial communities from western Arctic Ocean - ArcticOcean_MG_CB11_86 | ecosystem: Environmental > Aquatic > Marine > Oceanic | place: Arctic Ocean: Canada Basin | collected... | reverse complement strand
CCCGATCCTGAACCCGCTATGGCTTCCAAAAAACAACACACAAAACGATTACAACCGCTTTTTCTCATTGAACTCGACAAGGCTGCTTAGATAAATGATAAATACTTTTGTCAGTCAATCAGCTATTTCAACTAAAAATAGGGCTTGGCCACCTACTTTTGTAACGACACAAAAGTAGGCAAAAAGTCGCCCCTCAAGAGCCGGGGAGGCTGCACAGCGCAAATAACGAAGGTGGTGTTGCAATGGGATATAGCCTATATGGTCATGTAAATGTATCAAAATATGGTGTGGGATGGAATAGTGCGCTGTGCTTGATGGTTTGAGCTGATTGGTTAGGAAAGCTTTCTAAGGCGGGCGGCGAAGGTGCCGTCGTGGGTGTATTCTTGTGGTAATAGATGTAGGTAATCGTTTTTTGTGAAGGGGAGGTGATGGTGGGCGGGGTCGAGGTGGAATTGCGGGTGGGTGGATAGGAAGGTTGTGATGATGTTTTCATTTTCTTCGGGTTCGAGGGTGCAGGTGCTGTAGACGAGGGTGCCGTTGGGTTTGAGGTAGGTGGCGGCTTGTGTGAGTAGGGTTTGTTGTTGCTGGGCAAGGGTGTGGATGTCTTGGATTTGGCGTTGCCAGCGCATGTCGGGGTGGTGGTTGAGAATGCCTAAGGTTGAGCAGGGGACGTCAAGCAAGATGCGGTCGAATTTTTGGTTTGTGGGGAGTTGGTTGGCGTTGGCGGCAAGGGTGTGGATGTTTGTGATTTGGAGTCGTTTTGCGTTTTGTAAGACGGTTTTAAGGCGTGTGGGATAAAGGTCGACGGCGATAATGCTTCCGGTGTTTTGCATTTTTTCTGCCATGGCGGTTGTTTTGCCACCGGGTGCGCTGCACATGTCGAGAATGGTTTCGTTTTTTTGTGGATTGAGCAAGTCTGTGACAGATGCCGCACCCACACCTTGAACGAAGAAGAGACCTTTTTGGAAAGCTGTTGTTTGAAAGAGTGTACTGGGGTGTGGTATGGCAAGCATTTGGGGGTGTTGATCGATGGTATCTGCTTGTATGTTTTCTTGGGAGAGGTGCTTTTGTAATTCTTGGGGTGTGTTTTTGAGTGTGTTGGTGCGAATGGTGAGAATGGGCTTTGTGTTGTTTATTTGACACAGCTTTTGAGTGTTATCAAATCCATATCGATCTATCCAGCGTTTGACCATCCAGGGGGGGTGCGATTGGGTGATGGCAAGGTGTTCGACGGGCTGGGTTTGTGCATTGGGATAGGAGACGGATTTTCGGTTTTCGGCGATGCCGCGTAAGATGGCATTGACAAATCGGCTGGCGGATGCGCCCTGGGTTTTGCGCGCCAGGGTAACAGATTCGTTTACAATGGCATACGGGGGCACGCGGTCGAGATGTTCAAGTTGGTAGACACCCAGGCGAAGGAGATTGCGCACGGCGGGCTGTTGTTTGTGAATGGGGCTGGGCAGGTAGACATTGAGTATGTGGTCGAGTTTTTGCCGCCAAGTGAGGGTGCCCAATACCAAGTGTTGCAAAAGATCTCGGTCTCGGGGGGGGAGTGCACGGCGGTGTGTATCGAGCAAATGATTGGCATAAGCGCCATCTTCTACGCGACATAAGATATCGAGTGCTAATTGACGTGGTGTTTTGGGCATATAAAAATCAATGTATAATGGACAATGGAAAATGAATGGCCATTTACATCGCATTCCTTGAGTATGTTGTAAAAATGAGGTGTTGTGTATTAAGTGCTTGAGGAGGATCGCATTATTGTTTTGTAAAATACAGGTTTAAGTAGAACTATGTCAAGGTAAGTTACTTTAAAGCCCTTGACTTAAAGGGGGGTATGGGATAAATTGATCCGGATGCAACAATAGGAAACCAGAAGATGAGAGACAGTGAATCAGACGTTTAAAAAGATTCATTACAGATGACTTTATTTTGTTGGAGGACAGGATGGTTGATGAGGAACTTTTGATCCTCGAAGATGAAGACGAGGATGAAGAAGAGGAAGAGGAGGAAACTGAGGGTGAAGGCAGCGGAAAAGAAGGGCCCTCATTTTTGGGTAAGGGATTGATGGATGCCCGAACTATTTTGATTTCTGACCCGGTTGATCATAAGTTGACAGCCAAGGTGACCGCTCAGTTGTTGTTTTTAGATCATCAAGATCAAGAAAAGCCGATTCGAATTTTTATCAATTCGCCTGGTGGCAGTGTGTATGATGGGTTTGCTATTTATGATATGATTCGGTTTGTGCGCCCCAAAGTAAAGATTATTAGCTCGGGGTTGTCGGCCAGTGCTGCTACTGTGATTATGTTGGCGGCTGACAAAGAATATCGAATGGCGATGCCCAATGCGCGCATTATGATTCATCAACCTTCGATGCGTTTTCAAGGTGCTGCAGAAGATGTTCGGCGCACGGCAGAAGAGGTGCTGAAGATTAAGAAGAAGATTAATGAGATGTATGCCGAAGAAACGGGCCAGACCTTTGAAAAGGTGCAAGAAGATACCGATCGCGATTATTGGATGAGCCCCGAAGAAGCTTTGGAATATGGACTCATTAGTAAGATTGTGCACAGTTATGACGAGATTGATGGGTAATTCTCCTGGCTCTTGAAAAGGGGAAAAGCGATTTATTTAATTTTCTTTTGATGGTTGAACCGATGTAAACACCCAGTGCTTCTCGTAATGAGTGCTGGGTGTTTCACATTATTTTAGGTGATGATATGTCAAGAGCAGATCGTTTTTTGAATGCGTGTAGGCAAAAACCAGTGGATGCGACGCCAGTTTGGTTGATGCGACAAGCTGGGCGGTATATGGCTGAGTATCGGGCGCTGAAAGAGAAGTATGCGTTTTTGGAGATGGTGAAGACGCCCGATTTGGCAACGGAAGTGACAATGCAGCCCGTGAATGCATATGAGGTGGACGCGGCGATCATTTTCCAAGATTTATTACCCATTTTGGAGCCGATGGGGCTCAACTTGGAATATGTGGCTGGTGAAGGGCCTGTGATTCACAACCCCATTCGTACGGTGGCCGATATTGATGCGCTGACGATCAAGCCCGCCGAAGAGGCCACCCCGTATACGTTTGATGCGATTCGCCAGTTGCGGAGAGAGTTGGACGGTAAGGTGCCTCTGATTGGTTTTGCGGGTGCGCCGTTTACATTGGTGAGTTATGCGGTTGAAGGCGGTGGTTCGCGCAATTATACATATGCAAAAGGCCTGATGTATGGGCAGCAAGATCAGTGGCATCGGTTGATGGATATGATGGCAACGGCCATTGGGCACAACTTGGCGGCTCAAGCGCGTGCTGGGGCACAGGTGTTGCAGATGTTTGACAGTTGGATAGGTGCTTTGAGTCGGGCAGATTATCGAGAGTTTGTATTGCCGTATTCCAAAAAGGCGATTGAATTGGCGCGTGAAGGCGGCGATGTACCGGTGATTCACTTTGGCACGGGTACCGCAGGCATTTTGGATTTGATTAAAGATGCAGGCGGTGATGTGATTGGTGTGGATTGGCGCATTGATTTGGATACGGCTTGGGACAATTTGGGCGATGTGGCCGTGCAAGGCAATTTGGATCCGGTCATTTTGTTTGCGCCTATGGATGAGATTAAACGTCAGACCACACGGATATTGGACAGTGTGAAGGGGCGGCCCGGACACATTTTCAATTTGGGGCACGGTATTTTGCAACATACGCCCATTGAGAATGTTAGGCAGCTGATTGATTTTGTGCATGCGTATACAAAGGTATAATGGCAATGGCAAAACTTGGTGTGTTGATGATGGCTTATGGTAGCCCAGAGTCCTTGGATGATATGGAAGCGTATCTGAGTGACATTCGGGGAGGGCGGCCTATGTCGCCGGAATTTGTTGCAGAGTTTCGCGGGCGATATGCGCAAATTGGTGGTAAGTCGCCGCTGAATGCGTTGACGTTTGCACAGGGTGAAGCAACTGAGGCGGAGTTGCGATTGCGTGGTGTGGATGCAAAAGTGTATGTGGGGATGCGTCATTGGATGCCGTGGATTCAGGACGTGGTGGCAGATATGCATGCCGATGGGGTGACGGAGGCGGTGGCGATTGTGATGGCGCCACATTATTCGAGTATGAGTATTGGGCGATATTGGCAAAAGGTGAATGAGGCGCAAGAAGCTGTTGGCAGCGATATTCATTTTAACTTTGTTGATTCGTGGAGCCGACAAGAAAAGTTGTTGGATGCTCAGATTGCGAAAACAAAAGCGGGGTTGGCCAAGTTTGACGCCGACGATAAAGTGAAAGTGGTTTTTTCGGCACACAGTTTGCCCGCTCGGCTTAAAGAGATGGGTGATCCGTATGATGATGAGTTGCAAGAGAATGCAAAAACTTTGGCCGAGCGATTGGGGAATTTAGATTGGATGTTTTCGTATCAAAGTGCCGCTAAGACAGGTGAACCTTGGTTGGGGCCACAGATTGAAGATGTGATTTCTGAGTTGGCAAATGCTGGGTATGAGAACATTTTGTCTGTGCCTATTGGGTTTGTTTGTGACCATGTTGAGGTGCTTTACGATATTGATATTAACTGCCAAGGTATTGCCGAAGAACGCGGTGTGCGTTTGGAGCGTGTGGAAATGATGAATAGTGATGCGTTGTTTATTGGTGCTGTGGCAGATGCGATTGAGGATCAAGTGAAAAGTAAAAAGTAAAAAGGCAAAAGGAAAAACACACTCAGTTCGCGGGGTAAAGAGTGTTCGGTTTTTGCCTTCTACCTTTTCACTTAAAACCGTGGGGTTTGTATGCATGTGACGATTATTGGCGGTGGCATAGCGGGGCTTGCGACCGCTTTTTATTTGCAAGAAAAGGCCAAAGAACAAGGCAAAGATGTACGGTATACTTTGTTGGAAAGCGGTGATCGTTGGGGTGGGAAGATCGCAACGGCATCTGTAGACGGGTTCTTGATTGAGGGTGGGCCCGATTTGTTGTTGACGCAGAAGCCGGCTGGTATTCAGTTGTGTAAGGATTTGGGTTTGGGTGAGCGGTTGATTCCAACGAATAATGATCGTCAAAAGACGTTTCTGGTACAGAATGGGAAATTGGTTCAGTTTCCAGCAGACTTTTCATTGGTGCCTTCTAAGTTTTTGCCCTTTGCATTATCCAACTTATTTTCTTGGCCTGCCAAGATTCGAATGGGCATGGACTTTTTTATTCCACCGCGCAAAGAAGAAAGTGATGAGAGTTTGGCCGATTTTATTCGGCGTCGGTTGGGCACAGAAGCATTGGATAAAATTGGTGGGCCGATGTTGGCGGGTATTCACAGTGCTGATCCCGAGCAATTGAGTTTGTTGGGTTCATTTCCGATGTACGCGATGATGGAAAAGAAGTATGGCAGTTTGATTAAAGCGGTGCGTGCCATGCGAAAGAGCCGGCCTTCTCCTGCACCGGGTCAAAAGCCGCCCGCTATGTTTAACAGTTTGATTGGTGGGCTGGGTGAGATGGTGGATGCGTTGACGGAGCGGTTGGGTGGTGATTTGCGAACGGGTGTGGTGGTTGAAAAAATTGAGAAGACTGATGCGGGTTATGATGTTTGTGTCGATGGCGAAACAATTCAGACCGATGCGATTGTATTGTCTACACCTGCTTATGCAGCAGGTGATTTGGTGGCTGGTTTTGCCCCTGAGCTGTCTGAACGATTGAAGGCAATTCGGTATGTTTCAACGGCGACGATTTCTTTGGCTTATCAAAAGGGTGATGTTGAAGGACAGCATGACTTTGAGGGATTTGGGTTTTTGATTCCAAAGAATGAAGGGCGACGGATTTCGGGTTGTACATGGGCATCGACCAAACTTGATTATCGGGCTCCTGAAGATGGTGTTTTGTTGCGCACGTTTGTTGGGGGAACTGGGCAGGAAGATTTGGTGGATTTGAGCGATGAGGAGTTGGTTGCTTTGTCGCGTGAAGAGATTTCCGATTTGATGGGCGTGACTGCCGAGCCAAAATTTACGCGTATTTTTCGCTGGCAAAAAGGGCGGCCCCAGTATGATGTGGGGCATTTGGATCGGGTGGCTGACATGGAAAAATTGGCAACCGATGTGGGGGGTGTGTATTTGACGGGCAGCGCGTATCGTGGGTCGGGTATTCCGGATTGTGTGAAGCAGGCAGTGGATACGGTGGAGAAACTTTTGGGGAATTGATAATCATTGCCCGAATATTGAGCTACTATAGATTTTTTTAAGTAATGAAAATGGACAATAAAAGACGCTCGTTTAAGCAACGAGCGTCTTTTTATTTTATAATCCGCTGGCATTGATGTTGGGTGGGCTATGCAACCAGTGGCCGTCTGCGATCATCCATTTCTCTTTTTTAAGATTGGATACGGTTTGGGTTGGGTCATGCTGGGTGAGCATCATACGGGGTTTATAGCCTGATTTGATGAAACCGATTTTTTCATGGAACGCAAAATGAGTGGTGCTTGCACCTGTGGCTGCGTGCAAGTTTTTGTGCGGTGGGAGCCCTGCTTGTTCCATGAGTTCGAGTTCATAAAGCAGACCCAAACCGTGGGCGACACCACATGAACCGGCGTCACTTCCTGCGATGATGGTGACGCCCATTTTGTCGGCCTCTTGTAAGCGTATTGCATGATCGTCGAGAATTTTTTGTAGGTTGGCGACGATTTTTGTGCTCCAACCCATTTTGTCGGCTTCGTCTACTTGAATTTGGACCGGCACAAAGGTGGGGACCCACGCGATGTTTTGATCGCGCATTCGAGCAAGCTGATCTGTGGTGACAAAGAAACCGTGTTCGATGGTATTGACACCGCCCTGGATAGCGTTTTCGATACCTTCTGTACCCGAAGCATGTGCCATAACATGTTTGTTGTGTTTTTTGGCTGCGTCGACAAAAGCGCGAACTTCTTCTGCAGACATTTGAGGTGCTTTGGTGACTTGGCCTTTTTGGAAATTGATGATGCCAGTGGGGACGACTTTGATGTGATCGGCACCTTCTGCAATACGAGAGGCGACACATTCTTCTGGTGTGCTGTGATTCTCTAAGGGGCTGCCAATGAAACTGCCGTAACGGCCTTTGTGATAAATGGCGGCACCCGGGCTGGTGATGTTGGGTGCTTGGCCATTACGTTCTGATTTGAGATAGAGTCCTACATTGTCTTTGTCGCCCCCGTCGCGCATGGCAATGATGCCTGTTTGCAAAATTGTGGCGAGCCTGTTTCGGGCATGTTCTTGCAGGTCTTCGGGAGATTGGGACTGAAAGGCTTTTCGTTTTTCAAAGTCGAGCTCTGCGCCTTCTAAAAAAAGATGCGCGTGGCCTTCTATGAGGCCGGGTAAAAGTGTATAATCGGGCAACGTTGTATGGGGTTCTGTTTGTTCTTTTACGATTTCTTTGGGTGGTGTGTCTTGACCGACGTAGTGAATGGTATTGTGGTCAAAGACAATATGCGCATTTTCTATGGGTGATGACAGGCTGCCATCTATGAGCTTGCCCACACAGATCCACGTAGATTTGTCTGATATTTCGAACGGGTATTGTTTGGTATTCATGGTTTCCAAACCTTCATGAGCGCTTCGAGTTGACGGTAACCTGCGATGTCTTCGGTTTCTCCGGGTTGCACACGGCCTTCGTTTAGAATTTCTTGGAGTTTGATGACCATTGGATGGGATAGGTCTAGGGGAATTGTATTCTTCTCTGGGTTGGCAAGTGCCCAATCCAGCCCGGCTTCTAAGGCTAAGGTGAGGTAGGCGCGTTCGAGGTCGTGGCGCACTTCTTTGGGCGTGCCAAATGCAAGATTGGACAAGCCTATTGAAATGTGAACGCCTTCTAACTCAGGTGTTGCTCTAATCAGCTTCATGGTATCAAGGCCCAAATTGATATGGCCTTTGAAATCGGACGTGATGGGTGACAGACCTGGGTCGATGATGATGCGATCGTTTTCAACGCCGGCTTCTGTTTTGAGGCGTTGGACAAAATGACAAGCTATGTCACGGGCCTGTTCGGGAGTGGTTGTGGCTGCCATTTTACCCGACTCGGCATAACATTCGGAGACCATAACGATGACATGGGTTTGGTATTGTGCGACGAGTTCGATCATTTCATTAAGATCGTCGCGAGAAACGGCCAGTGAATTGAGAATGGGTTTGCCCGTACTTTTTTGGTTGTCGAAATGCTTGAGGGCTTCTATGTGGAATGCGATGTTGGGATTGTCGCAGCTGATCGGCAAGTTGGTCACTTCTTGTAATGCCGGTACCAGCTTGGGCAAAAATTCGAGCATTTCATCTATTTCGACATTGAGGGTTTGGGTGCCATCTAAGTTTAGGGTTAGATATGATGCGCCCAACTCTGTTTGTAGTTTTGCGAGCTTTTGATATCCTGCAATATCTCGCTTTCCCCAAGCTTTTCTGGCACGGGCATAACTGTGATTCATCAATTCGCCGATGATGGTGTGTGTTTTAGGCTGAACCATATCGATGCTCCTTATGTTTGAGAGGTGTGATCTTTTCCCAACCAAATGTTTGCCCAACTGGATGTGCCACGAAGGGCCTGATTTTGTAAGACGGGTACATGAGTGAGCAGGTCATTTTCTCGGTTTTCTGATTTGAGCCGCATATAAGCACGCGACCAGATGCATTCTGTGTGGGTGACTTCACACAACAAATCTCGGCTGCCACCACAGGGACCATTGCGTTGGTTTTTGGCGCATTGAGATTCGGGGCATAAATAAGCAATTTCGGATAGGGAGCAATCGCCACAGTCTTTGCAGTGGAATAGGAGTGATTTGCTGACGCGTTCGGCAATATGTAGCGTGCGAGGAAGTCGATACCGTTTGCACCACCATTGGGCGAATCGGGATATTTTGGTGTTAGGAACAAAGGCCCAGTGATGTGCGGCTTTGGATAATTTGTAGAGGGTTTTTTGTTTGAATGGCAGGCGTGTAGTTACGGGGCTTGTATTTGGTTGTGGCGGGTTGGCAAGCCCTGTATTGTGGTTTTTTGCATATGTGTAGAATTCACCTTTGCGTGAGAATTGCAATTCGTGAACAAAGGCTTTCCAGTCGTTGGGTGAATAGGTTTTGGCTGTGGTGAGAATTTGGTCAATGTCTTTGTAGGTGTGCACACCGCCCAAATAAGCGCCTCGATAGCCCAACCCTTTGTAGATGCTCAGTTGTTTTGCAGCCAGTTCGAGAAAGAATTGTTTGCCTTTGTCGGGTGACTTGCCCTGTGTTTGACATAAGGCGAGCAAGTCATCTGATACCACCACACCCGGAATGCGCTGGCGGTGAAACAGGTGTGCGACGCTTGGGCTAAGTGCAAAAACATTGCCCAATAGGGGGATGTGGTTTAGATTGTTTTGGTCGAGATAGGCTATTTGTTCGTGCATTTTTTGTGCATCATAACCGATTTGGTTGATGATGAATTGGGCCCCGTACTTTATTTTTTGTCGTAATTTGAGATATTGAGGTATAACAGATTGTTCGTCGTATTTGAAATTGGTGGTGACGGCGCCTAAGAAAAATGTGGTGGGCAATAATTGGCGGCGTTTGAAGTTGTGCGATTGAATTTCAAGGCCTTGGTTCATACGCTCTAACATGGCCAGCAGACCGATCGAATCGAGATCAAAGACGGGTTTGGGCATGCCGCCAATATCTTGAATGGGATAGTCACCACTTAGGGCCAAAATATTCTGAAACCCATGGCTTGCGAGTGACCACGCGCGGCTTTCGAGGCCGTGGCGGTTGAGGTCTTTGCACGAAAGGTGGATCATGACGTCTTGCCCACCATATAGAATGGGCGTTCCGAGGGCTTCGGGTGACAACATGGGGTTGCCTCCGGCATTGTCGGTGATTGAGACCCAGTCGATTTGGGGTTGATCGGTGAGTTCTTTTGAGAAGTCTTTGGCTTGAATGGCACGTTTTTCAGACATGGTTCCACGCGTGGAAACCAATTCTACACCCACGAGAAAGTCAGTGGTTTGGTTTAATTTTTCTTTGAGGTTGAGAGACTTCATGGGTCTTTCTCTTTTTGTGTGTTGTTTGGACTGTTATTAATAATACTTTTTGTTTCAGATATCGTCTTGGATTATGGTGATAAGTTTTGGGATTTTTGTGATGTTGTGTCATAAAAAGGCCCCATCTGGGTGATCAGATGGGGATTGGTCTTGATGGCAATTTGTATCCCATTGTTGGTAGGCTACGAACATCTCCTTGTCCTATGGCGTCAAATATTAAGGTAGGGGTGGAAACGCGAAGGTACGCCCCCAGGGCATCCAAACTCGGGTTACGGGTCTCTAATGGCGTATCCGTATTGGGTTCGATTCCCACACCCTCTGCCATTTTATTTTGCATTTCACAGTTTTACAGGAGGTAGGACAGATGGAACGCGTGACACTTGGAGAAAGCGGTTTGGAGGTTTCGCCGATTGCGTTTGGCACGTGGCAGCTGAGCCCGCGGTTTTGGGGGGCGCAGTCGAAGGAAGCGACAATTGCCGCGATGAAGTTGGCTTTTGATCTGGGGGTTAATTTCTTTGATACGGCAGAAGCCTATGGTGATGGGCAGGCCGAGTGCGTGCTGGGTGAAGCAGTGAAGGACCTGCCCCGGGATGAAATTGTGATTGCGACCAAGGTTTTCAACCATTTTAGTCCCGACGGCACCCGGTATCCAGATCTGTCGCCCGAGCATATTGCGCAGCGCTGCGAAGTGTCGCTGGATCGTTTGGGGATCGAAACAATCGATCTGTATTTTCTACACATGTGGGATCCACTGACGCCGCTCGCGGATATTGCAGGCGCCCTGGAACGGCTTCGGGAGCAAGGGAAGATCCGATCCTATGGGGTGAGCAATCACACAGTGGAACAGTGTCGTGCACAGCGGCGCATGGGTGCGTATACGGTGATGCAGCCGCCCTACAGTTTGATTGAACCCAGCGGTGAAGCAGATCTGTTGCCTTATTGTCAGTCGGAGAATATTGGGGTGATGATATTTTCGCCGATGCACAAGGGGCTGCTTTCTGGCAAGTACAAGGGGACGGAAACATTTTCAGATTTTCGGGACATCCACCCAGATTTCCAAGGGGAACGGTTCCTCGATCTGTGCACCAGAGTGCAAAGCCTGAAACCTATGGCCGATGGGTATGGGCTGACGATTTACCAACTGGTGCTGGCGGCAACGCTGATGCATCCTGCGATTGATGTGGCAATTTGCGGGATCAAAACGTCTGATCAGATCACCGAGGCCACTGGTGCAGTTGGCAAGACACTGTCGCGCGAGGATTATTTTGAGGTGCGGAAGACTGTGGGACCGGAGGGGACGAAGGTTCTGGATGCGAAGGGCGTTCGGAAGTAGGGAGAAGCTCTCAAGCAGGAGATGGCGACTTGCTGGAATTTGTTGCAGACGAATAATTGGAGGCGTAGGAACCCACAATTGAGGAGGCCCCAACCTTTCTTGCTATCTGGAGATGATGTGTTGTTTGCGATATTCGTTGGGGGTGCAGTTTTTGGATTTTCGAAAAACGCGGGAGAAATAGCTTTGGTCTGTAAACCCACAGTCCAGTGCAATTTGAACCAGGCTTTTGCTGGTGCGTACCAAAAGCTGACTGGCGCGTGCGATGCGATATCCGGTTAGGATTTCTGAAAATGTTTTGCCTGTGGTTTCTTTGATGACTCGGGAAAAGTGACCCGGAGACATGCCTGCTATTTTGGCCACTTCTTCGCGTGTGAGCTCCTGACTGAGGTTTTGCTCCATATATTTTAATGCGGCTGATAAAAGTACCAAATGGGGGTATGTTTGATTGTTTTGAATGGTGCTGATGAGGTCTTCGAGCATTTCGGTGACCCATTTGGACAATGCGGCTTCGTCTTGGATTTGGGATAGATTGGACAATGCGCGGTAATTGGTGCCCAGGATGGTGGTGGGATCGGCACCCGCTTCAACGGCTGCTCGAGACATCATAACAATGAGCTCTAAAATGAGGCTTTTGAGTAGGTCTTCGCGATTTCGACCAATGAAATAGACACCCACCAAAACGCGGTTGATAATTTCGCGGGCTTTTTTGCGTTCACCGCGTTTGATGGCGGCAAGCAACTCGGGTTCTTCTCGGATATAGATTTCTCGGATGTCTTCGTAGATATGCTCTCTGAGCTCGTGCATGGCTTCGGCTTGTTCATTGTCGCGTTTGGCATTGAGGCGGTTTTGATTGAGAATGGCTGCGTTGGTGAGGTTGTGTGTTTCTGTTAGGTCAAGAAGCCCTTGGCTGGCTTTGAGGATTTTTCTTAAATTTCGCTGATTTTCGAGTGAGACACCCGTTACAATGAGACCGCCCAAAATTTGATTGTTCAACATGATGGGAATGCCCCACGTTGCAAATTCTTGTGGGCACAGGTTAATACAAGGTTCTCCCCAACGTAAGGCTTCATTTAGAGTGCGCTTGTGCGTGTCGTTACAGTCTTCTTGGCATTTGTCACACGGTGACTTTCCAAATATCGTTTGTCCATTTGCATTCACACATAACAATGAGAAACCAAATACTTTGTGATATGCTTTTTGGAGTTTGGCGAATGTTTGCTGGGTGAGCAAATGATCTATGTTGATTTGTGGGCTTTTATTTTTTGATGCCATATGGGTCCGCTTTCAACAATCTGCAGTCAGTGAAACGTATATCAGGTCTCTTAAGTGTACAACACCTATTGTATGATTTCAAACATTATGTTATGTTGTCTTTATGAAAATTTGCTATTTAGACATAAGTGCGTCGTATTCTCACCGCTCATTGGCGTTGCCCATGTTGCATCTTGCGTGTGATGAGACGGTAGACGCTGAATGGACAATGGTTCATTCGACCATTAATGATGACGTGCACGCGATATCTGCTCGGGTGATTGAGACGCAACCCGATGTGGTATTGGGCACGTTGTTTTTGTTTACCCACGTTCAAATGTTGCGCACCCTTCGGCGTGTGCGTGCTTTGTTGCCCGAGGCGCAGATTTTTTTGGGCGGCCCTGAGTTTTTGGGTGAGAATGAGGCGTTTTTACGGCGTGAGACTTTTGTAGATGCGGTGTGTCGGGGTGAGGGTGAGTTGGCTTTGCCGGAGTTGTTGCAAAACCGAGCGGATAAGTCGGCGTGGGGTGATTTGCCTGGTTTGTGTTGGTTGGGCGAAGATGGCACGTATTTGGATAATGGCACAGGTGCTTTAAATGAAGATCAGTGGAATGAACTCCCCCCGCCGTCTGACAGTAAATTTTTTGATTGGTCTAAGCCGTTTATTCAAATAGAGACGAACCGTGGGTGTGCGCAATTTTGTACATTTTGCACAAGCTTTCGAACGGGGCCTACGCGTTGGTCACCGTTGGATCGGTTGCGAAGGGTATTGACACAGGCACGAGAAGAGGGTGTGAAAGAGATTCGGATATTGGATCGCACCTTTAATGCCACACCCCGTCCGGCGATAGAGCGGTTACGTTTGTTTGCCGATGAATTTTCGGATTTGCGTTTTCACTTGGAAATTCATCCAGCATTTTTGCCTCAGCATTTTCGGGACACGCTCAAAGAAATGCCCGACGGTTTGCTCCATTTGGAGGTGGGTTTGCAAACAACGCACCCCGAGGCATTGGTGGCGGCGGGGCGTGCGGGCAAACCCGAGTTGAATTGGGAAGGGTTGGCGTTTTTGTGTGGGCTTAAAAATGTGGATGTACACGCCGATTTGATCGGTGCGTTGCCGCGTTTAAATTTGGATCATCAGGTACGCGATTTGGCTGCTTTGAGCAAGTTGGGCCCTACAGAGATTCAGCTGGAAGTTTTGAAGATGTTGCCGGGGACACCGATTGCACGGCAAGCCAAGGAATATGGGGTAAAACACGCGCCTGACCCGCCATACGAGGTTTTGGAAACACCTGAGATGCCGAGTGCCGATGTGCAGACGACGGTGAATTTGTCCCGCGTTGTGGATCGGTTTTTCAATCAGCCGGTGTTGCAAGCCGCGGTGGTTGCAGCGGTTGAAAAGGATGAATACTTTTATTTAAATTTTCTGAATTTTTTGAAAAGCAAAATCGATCCGGCACCACCGATGAGCTTAAAACGCCGGGCGCAATATTTACATCAGTATTTGGTGGAGACACACGCCGAGATCGTTGACTTGGTGGCGTATCATTGGTTGTTGTCTGGGCAATCGGCCGATAGTGCGGTGGGCAACGTGGCGCGGTGGAAGGAAGGGGTGCCCGGGCATGCCGTTCAAGTTCACGGCAATGGGGAGGTTACTTACGACGGGCAAATTTGGGTGTTGAACATGAAAGATGGGAAGGCTTTTTTTGTATTTGATCGCAAACACGGTAATTTGCCCGTGGCGGTGTTTGAGGAGAGAAGTCAGACGGCAAACGGCAAACGGCAAATGCTAGATAGGGCATTTGTTGTGGCACTTGGGTGAGGGTAAACGAGGGTGTTTTCGTTTTTAGAGTTTGATACACCTGAATGAAAAACGCCCGAACCTTGGGTCTGTGTGGCACCTTCTCAAGTACCGAAACTGAATAACGCGACAGTTTTGTTATTCAGTTTCAGTAATTTCCGGTTAGAAAATTGCATGTTAAAAAAGCGATAGAGAATAGAGCTTAGTCAAATCGGTATGTGTGGTGATAAACAATGAGATATGTATATGTGTTGTTGTAAATCATGGTGGATATCCCACTTAAGTCGTCTCATCAATTTCACGCAGGGTTTTTGTCTGTGTTTTTGGTAAAAATAAATCACCAGAAGCAGATAAGTAATCAGTCCAGAAAGTAACTGCACCCAAACACCGTGCGGATTCCTGGAGAAGAGATGGTAGATGTTGAGATATTTTTTCCACCAAGCGAAGAAAGTTTCGATTTGCCATCTCAGGGAATAAACAAAGGCGATTTGTTGCGCTGTTAGATCGTTTCTATCCGTCGCGATCCAATATGTTTTGCCTCGACTTTTGAACCCAACGACAAAGAGTGGATGAGTCATTTTGTGAAGAGAATGCCCAATTACAACTTTGGCAAAAAAGAAGATCGCATTGTTTTGTTCAAAGGATAGCTGTTCAACAACTTCCCATTTTGTGTTTTTTCTCAAGCGCACGACGAAGTGTTTATTTTCTTCAATCCAACAGTCGAATCGCCGATGATCCTGATAGCCGCGATCCAAAACACCTGTTTCGCCTTGTTCTAATAGATGGGAAACAAAGGGTCTTTCTGCACCATTTCCTTGTGTGAGGATCATCTTTCTTGGAATGCAGCCTTGTAAATCTAAACCTAAATGCATCTTCGCTTTGCGTACGTTTTTACGATAATCTGCCCAAGTCATTGATAGACTGGCAGAAATTAGACTGCCATCGATAACGACCAAATGGCCTAATTCAGCATAAGAAATACCCGCATATTTACAGGCTTTCTTGGATAAACGATCTATCAACTCAACCATCTGAATACCACCCCGATTGGCACTGGCTTCGTAAAATGTGCTTTCACCAAGACCTGACTTGGGGATGAGCAATTGATTGACAAAACCATCACATCGAGCGGATTCAAGCAGATCTTGAGCTGACTCACAATGCGCTGTGTGGTAATACACTAAACCGCGTATCTGATGGGCAAACGTATAACTCAATGGCCTGTTGCTGCCCGATACCAACGGGGTAAGATGAGGCAAATGGGCTTCTAAGGGATGGAGCAGTGTAGAAAACGTTGGCGATTCTTTTTTATTCCCATTTTCTTCTTTCACGGGAGATAGTGGGCTATAGGATCGGATCGACATTGGCAAGGCTCCTTTGAAAGCGTAGTTTTTCTGACAACTCTAATCTTTCATGGATTTTGCCTTTTATCAACCATTCTGAAACTCGCTATCTCCTGCTATAGTCCTTCAGATAATTATTCTGAGTTTAGGCAGCCTTGGGCATGATGTCCTCCGCCGTGGCATAATCTCCCAGGGTTTGTCGGACTTGGGTTCGATGTCGGACGAGAAACCGCAAGGT
>Ga0115002_10004923_pt1 | contig 15966 bp, 15 predicted proteins | sample ArcticOcean_MG_C_8_FD_89576 | JGI IMG/M metagenome (GOLD analysis project Ga0115002, IMG submission 89576) | Marine microbial communities from western Arctic Ocean - ArcticOcean_MG_CB11_86 | ecosystem: Environmental > Aquatic > Marine > Oceanic | place: Arctic Ocean: Canada Basin | collected... | reverse complement strand
GGTGGGGCTGACGGTGCTGGAGTTCGCCTCGATCATCGCGGCGCCCCTAGGGGCTGCGCAGCTCGCAGACCTGGGTGCGCGGGTGATCAAAGTGGAGCCGATTGGCGGTGACCCATACCGTCAGCTTGGCGGTGGGGTTGGCGCGACGCGGGTGAACGTGAGCAAGGAGAGCATCTCGATCAACCTGAAGAGCGAGGAAGGGCAGAAAATTCTCGCGGGGTTGATCGAGAAAGTGGACTTGATCATCTCGAACTTCCGTCCTGGGGTGCCGGAGCGGCTGGGGTTCGGGTACGAGCAGGTGAAGGCAGTGCGACCGGACGTGGTGTACCTGGCGATGAACGGGTACGGGCAGAGCGGCCCGGGAGCACATCGACCATCGGCGCACCCGGTGCCGGGCGCAGGCGCGGGTGGTGCGTTGTTCCAGGCGGGTCAAGGGTTCCCACCAGAGGAGGGGGCCCAGTCGCTGGAGGAGATCCGGGCGACGGCACGGCGGTTGTTCCGAGCGAACGAGGTGAACCCGGACCCGAATACCTCGATGGCGATCATGTCGGCGGCGATGCTGGCGCTGTATGCGCGAACGAAGGGGTTGGGTGGTCAGCGAGTGGCGCTGGACATGCTGGGGGCGAATGCGTATGCGAACGCGGACGACTTCATTCGCTACCGTGGCAAGCCCGAGCGGAAATTGCCGGACGCAGATCTGTACGGGACGGGGCCGCTGTCGCGACTGTACGAGTGCCAAGCCGGGAGTTGGATCTACCTGGGGCTACATCTGGAGAAGGAATGGCAGCAATTCTGCAGCCGGATCGGGAGTCCCGACCTGGCGACGGACGGCCGGTTCTCTAGTCGCGAGGGACGGGATATCCACGTGGATGAGTTGACGGGTCTGCTGGCGGAGCTGTTCTCAACGGAGACGGCGGATTACTGGGAAGGCGAAATGTCGGTGGCCGGACTCGGCTGTGTACGGGCAGACGGTCCTGCACCACCACAGTTCTGGCGTGAGGACGCGCATGTGGGGCAGAACGGGTTAGTAACGCCGGTGATTCACGCGAAATGGGGCGATATCGTGCGCCACGGGCCGTTGTGGGAACTGGGACGTTCGTTACTGAGCCCAGGGCCGGCGCCGATTATGGGCGAACAGACGGGCTCGATCCTCGCGGAATTGGGGTACGACGAGGCGGCGATTGCGCAGCTGCATTCGGACGGTGTTGTGGACTCGGAAGTGGTGGAGACTGCGGCGGGAATTTAGGTCGGTCGCGTTCGAGAAAAATGAAGGACACGGGCTACTCCCGCGACGTGTTTAGACGGAGGCGAGCAGTTCTGGTGTCACTTGAATTGCGGAGAAATTCGCGATGGCGTTTCCCAGATTTGCGAGTGGGTTGCGACTGAGGCCGACGACGAGGCCATGGATGGGCCCACGGAATAGAGATGCCCGGTTGCTTGCCAGGTCCGCGATGATCGTGAGTGTGTCACCATGTTGCATGGTGTTCACCGAGGCTGGTCTCGAGTCGCACGATGCCATCTCGGCGGTCGTTCACCCAGCGGGTGTGGCAAGTTTCGAGCGAGCAGTGAGGCGCGAAGGGAGCCTGCTGGATGACGCCGAGGGAGGCGAAGGTGCGGAGGACGCCGTTCTTCTGAAAGCGATTCGACGTCTTCGTTGAACTGTGTTGCCTTGCCACCCTCGAAGAGGAGGGCATGGATGCCGTGGGCGCTGGTAGCTTCGCACAGCCAGTCATCACGGAGGCGGGAATGGATCATGATTGGCGCACCGGACGCCTTGGAAAGTAGATTCGTTGCCGGGTCGTTGAGGTCGATGTTGACATCGGATGCGACGACGATGGTGGACATGAAGAGGCGTTCGAGTCTAGAGGCGCGGGAGCCGTTCGGTGATCCGGGGAATGAGGGGTTGAGGTCACGACGACGATGATGGTACCGAAGAGAGATCGTGGTGTCAGCGAGGTGAGGGCATGTCGGATGCTTTCGGTGCCGTTGAGTTAGTCGCCGTGAATGGTTGAGGAAATCCAGCCGGTGGGTCCGGGCTGGCGCCCGTGGAGGATGGTGACGGGCAGTGAGAGCCATGTGCCCGATTGTAGGCGTGCAACGGGGATCTCGAGGCTGAGCTACTTGCCAGGCGCGATGGTGTGATCAGCGATGACGAAGCTGTCCGCCATTGAGCGCTTTGGCATGTGAGTCCTGTTCTTTGTGAGGTGACGCGCAGCGTACAGGCCGGGTGGTGAAGAGGGTGCGGTAGGAGATAATGATTGGATGGCTACCCTGTGAGGCGTTGGATGAGGAAGGCGTCTAGGGTGGCGGCGAAGGCTGCGGGTTGGTCGCCCTGGACGGAGTGTCCGGCGCCTTCGATGACTTCGAGGGTGCAGTCGGTCATGGCTTCGGCCATGGCAGTCGCGGCTTCCTGAGAGAGGACTTTGCTGATTTCGCCCTTGAGGAGGAGCGTGGGGGTTTTGATGGCCTTTACTTCGGTCCAAAGTGATTCGGTGTGGGCCTGGCGTGCAGCTTTCTGTTGCTCTTCGGTCATGCCATTGGGGAGCTGGCGACGGCGGTGATCTTGTTTCCATGTCCAGCCTTCGTCGATTTGCTTGAGGCTGTGGAGTAGTGAGTACTTGAGGTGGTCGGTCTTGCGCTGCGGGTTGAAGTGGACGGCGCGGTTCAGGAAATCCTCGAACTGGGACATGGTTTCGGTGTCTTGGCGGAATTGTTCCATTTCGATGATGCCGGCGCTCATGGTGACGGGGGCGATATCGACGATAACGAGGGCGTCGAGATGTTCAGGATGGAGGGCGGCGTAGCGGAGGGCGTTCATGCCGCCCATGGACATGCCGCAGAGGGTGATGCGGTCGTAGCTGATGTGTTCGATGAAGGCGTGGGTATCTTCAGCCATGAGTTCGCCGTTGTCGCGGTCGAGCTGATCGTCGGGAGTCCAGCCGGTGTCGCCGTGGCCGCGCTGGTCGAGGGCTACTACGTGATAGCGGTCGCGGAGCATGAGGGCGGCCATGTCCCATGTATGGGTGGTGAGGCTGCCGCCGTGGAGGAGAATCAGGTGGGGGAGGTGGTCATTGCCCCAGTCGAGGTAGTGGAAGTTGACGCCGTTGAGTTCAGCCCAGCAGTCTTGGGGGAGATGGTAACTGGGCGGGTTGAGGTCGATGGCTTCGGCGCAGGCGCGCATGTCAGCGAGGTAGTCGGTGCCGGCGGTGGTCATCGGGAGGGCTCCTGATCGGCGAACTGTGGTGCTGGTGGTTCCGGTAGGTTGAGGGCTTGGACGATCCAATTGGTGAGGTCGGTGAGGCTCTCGGCGCTGATTTGATGCTCCATGTCGTACTCGTGGTATTCGGGGTCGGCTCCGATTTGGGTGAGGCGGTCGCGGGAGTGCTGGCCGCGGTCGATAGCGACCATGAGGTCAGCGGTGCCGTGCTGGACGATGGTAGGGAGAGCCGCGAGCGCGGCTTTATCATCGGAGGCGTGTTCGACGGCTTCGTCGGGGAGCCAAGTGGAGAGTGCGGCGAGGCCGGCGAAGCGGGTGGGTTCACCGAGGGCGAGTCGGTAGGCGAGGCTGCCGCCTTGGCTGAAGCCGAGGACGACGGTCCGATTTGGGTCGGCACCGTAACGCTGCTGCGCTTCGGAGATGAAGTTGGAGGTGTTGGTGACGACGCGCTCGAACTCCTCGGGGGTGTGTTTGAGTTCGGGGGTGGCATTGAACCAAGTGTAGGAGGGCATGCCGGGCTGGATCTGAAATTCGGCTTCGGGGCAGATCATGAGCAGGCGGCCATGGGCGAGGTAGGGGGCGAGGCCGAGCAGGTCCTGGCTATGTGCGCCGTGGCCGTGAATGGCGATGACGGTGGGTAAGAGGTCGTCGGTAGTTGGCTGGCCAGCAAGGCCGGGGTGCCAGACGGAGTGTGTGAGTTGCATTGCGGCACTATACCGGGTGGTGAGGGGTAGACGCTTTGGGCATCGGCAGGTGTGGTAGCGGCGATGATGTCGAACTGGGTGTCGATGACGGTGCAGAGGAAGGTGGCGATGAAGAGTGTGGATTGTTGTGAGATGGCAGAGCGAGGACCTCCTCGTTCTGGATCGTATTTGAGCAGGAGGTTGAATTTGGCGAGGTGGAAGTCGGCCTAGGCGATCCCGGCGATGAAGTTGGGAATGGCGGCGTGCCAGTGTGCGCTGGTGAAGGCCCACATGATGGGGAGCGTGGGAATGACGACCATGGACCAGCGGAGCATGCGGTCCGCACCGACATGTCCGGCGAGAGGGTCAGCGATGATCTGGCCGAACACACTGCCGATGGTGTTCACGGTGGCAAAGATACCGATTTCGGTGTGTGAGGCTTTGAGAATGTGGACTATGCAGGGGATGAAGAACGGAACGGCGACGTGGATGAGAATTCCTGAAAGGAATCGAACGAAAGGTGCGTCACGAAGGAGTTCACTGGTGGAGCCGGAACAGCGTTCGTGAGCTGGCACCGACGGCGTAGATGGTGAGAAATTCGGCGGGCATGACATCGGAGGTGGAGAGAGAGGCCATCGGCGAAGAAGGCGCGGAGGCTGCAAGTGCCGATGACACGTGCCTGACAGGTGACACGGGGGTGATTGAGCGACAGATGGTTGAGGAAGCAGCAGCGGCGTCCGATCTGTCCGGAGGTCAATCTCCAACGACGAAATTCCAGCGCGTCACCCGAACTGGCAGCGCTACCCGGATGGGTGGATATAGAGGGAAGGCACCGATTCTGGTCGAAGGGTTTCGCGGGTGTCGGACTTGCGGGTACTCGGGCTGGCGGAGTTTCGGAGTGGATGGCGCCCGGTGGTCGTCGTCACTGGCTTGTCGAGAGTCGGGCGAGGTTAGTTCATGTTGCGGAGGGGCCGCCAGAAGAGGGCGACGAGGACGAAGAAGAAGAAACAGAGGATGACGAAGCCACCGACGCCGTTCTGGACGCCCCAGCGGTCGATAGCGATGCCCATGGGGAGTGCACCGAGAGGCATGAGTGAGAAGCCCATTTGCCAGGCAGCCATGCCGCGGCCGCGCATGTCGTCGCGGAGGTGAATCTGGAAGAGGAGGGTGTTGAGGGCGAGCGCGAGACCGTGGACGATTCCGGCGGCGATCAGAAGGATGAGGGAAAGTGGGAGGAAGTCAGACTGGGTGAAGGCGGTAATGAAGACGAGGTAGACGAGGAAGCCGACGAGCATCCAACGACCACGGTGCTGGAGGTTGTGGAGGGCGGCGAGGGCGAGCAGGCCGATAGTGCTGCCGACGCCCATCATGGCGAGCAGGTAGCCGTAAACGTCGGCCTCAGCTCCGAAGACTTCGTCGGAGAAGACGGGGAGGAAGATCAGATAGGGGTAGACGATGAAGGCGGGGACGGAATTGATGACCATGAGGCCGGTGAGGCGAGCATCGGTGATGAGGTAGCGGAAGCCGTCCCAGATATCGGCGAATGGGTTGGTTCGTCTGGTGGTGGGCGGTGTCTGGCGGGCCTGGCGGCTGAGGGCGAAGGATATAGCGGCGGCGAGCCCTCGCATGACCACGATCAGGGCGAAGGATGCGCCGAGTGACCAGACGGCGATGAGACCGAAGAACGGGGGGCCGACGATGCGGGAAAGGTTCTGGGCGAGGGAGTTCATGGCGACGGCGTTTTGGAGCGTGTCGGCGGTGGAGGTATCGAAGACGGCGGCCTGACGGGCGGGCTGGTTGATGGCCATGGTGACGCCGCTGATGAGAGAGAAGGCGTAGGCATGCCAGACCTCAATCAGGTTGACGATGACGAGAAAGGCGATAACGACGGCAGTGGCGGCACCGAAGCTGGATGAAATCCAGAGGATGGTTCGTCGTGGGACACGGTCGGCGAGGAGGCCGGCAAAGGGGGTGACGGCCATGCCGACGAGTCCGGCGGCGAAGGAAACTGCACCGAGCTGGACGGCAGAGCCGGTGAGGACGTAGACCAGCCAGTTGAGAGAGATTTGCTGACCCCACTGACCGAAGCCGCTGAGGACGGTGCTGGACCAAAGCAGGCAGAAATCGTGGATGGCGAAGGCTTCGAAGGTGCGTCCGAACCTCGTGGGTGTCTGTGTCGGTGGAGGAGGGTGTGCGACGTAATCGGTGATGTCAGGCACGAAGTTTCTTGCTTCCTCCACCGATTGCTCGGTCGTGCGGGTGCGCTGGAATTATGCCCGCGAAGTAGGATGTGTGCTGGCGTGATCGAGATACAAGAACTGGGGCTGGGAGGAACGATATGGACTTTGCGTGGAGTGGGAAGCAGGACGGCTTCCGGGAGCAGGTGCGATCGTTCATTCAGGAGCATTGGAGTGAGGGCGCTCGGATGCAGGAGGACCTAGAGCGGCCTGAGCGGGTGAAGGAGTACCAGAAGCGGCTGGCGGATGCGGGCTGGCTGACGATGGCGTGGCCGGAGGAGTACGGCGGCGGTGGTGCGAGCTACATCGAGCAGATGATCTTCGCTGAGGAGTCGACGTTCGCGCAGGCGCCGACGGGTGGGCAGGGGGCGGACCGGCTGGGACCGGCACTGATTTTGTTCGGGAATGAGGAGCAGCGGCGAGAGCATTTGCCGAAAATTGCACGGGCGGAGACGAACTGGTGCCAGGGGTATTCGGAGCCAGGCTCGGGATCGGATCTGGCCTCGCTGCAGACGCGCGCGGTGCGTGACGGCGACGACTACGTGATCAATGGACAGAAGATTTGGACCTCCGGAGCGCAGCACGCGGACTGGATCCACGTGTTAACGCGCACGGACCCAGATGCGCCGAAGCATCGAGGAATTTCGTATTTCATGCTGCGGATGGACACGCCAGGAATTTCGCTGCGACCGATTGTGCAGATGACAGATGAGGCGGGATTCAACGAGACGTTCTTCGAGGACGTGCGGGTGCCGGCCTCGAACATGATCGGTGAGGAAAATCGTGGCTGGTACGTGAGTGCGACGACTCTGGACTTCGAGCGTTCGGGAATCAATCGGATGGCGGAAGCAGTGCCGATTTACGATCGGCTGCTGGCGTACTCGAAGCAGGCAGACAGCCAGGGGACCGGGCGTCGGGTGATCGACGCGACGATCAACCGACAGCATCTAGCGGACACGGCGATTGAGCTGAACGTGGCGCGGTTGCTGGGGTATCGGGTGTCGTGGATGCAGTCAATGGACCTGGTGCCGAATCACGAGTCATCGATCTCGAAATTGTTTGGGACGGAACTGCAGCAGCGGAATGCGCGGCGGGGGATCAACATGCTGGGGCTCGGGGGACAGTTGCGGCCGGGGCAGTCGCAGGCACCGATGGGCGGGGAACTGTGTTACGCGTACATGGCGACGGTTTCGCGGACGATCGCGGCGGGGACGAGCGAGATTCAGCGCAACATTATCGCGACGCGTGGACTCGGGTTACCTCGTGGTTAGGATCGGGCTCCGCCTGTGGGGGTAGGCCGGAGAAGCGGAGGTGGTTGATGGCTGGGAAGCTGCACCCGGTGCTACGGATCGCGGTAGGTGATGGGATTGAGCTGCGGCCGTGGAGGCTGGAGGATGCTGAGTTGTTGTATGTGACGGTGGAGGCGAATCGGGCGCGACTAGAGAAGTGGCTACCGTGGCCCTCGGCGATGCAATCGGCGTCGAACGAGGCCTCGTTTATTCGGACAACGCTGGGTTGGATGGCGACGGGTGAGGGGCTGGGTTGCGCGATCGTTGTCGATCGAAGGCTGGCGGGCGGGATTGGGCTGAACAAGATTGACCAAGTTAACAAGAGCACCGAGTTGGGATACTGGCTGGCGGAAGGATTTGTCGGACGCGGGGTGATGACTCGGTCGACGCAGGCGTTGATGTCATTCGCGTTCGAGGAACTGGGTTTGCATCGGGTGGAGATCCGGGCGGCGACGGGGAATACTCGGAGTCGGGCGATTCCGATGCGGATGGGGTTCACGCATGAAGGGACGGAGCGGGAATCGAACGTGTTGAACGGGGAGTTCATCGACCTCGAGACGTACTCGATGCTGTCGACGGAGTGGGTGGCCTCGGCACTTGGTTGACGCCTCGAGTCTGCTTACGGGCCTGACGCCGGGAATTTGTCGTTGGTTTGTTGAATGCGAGTGGGTCGGGAGAAGGCCCGCTATTCGGCGGGCCTTCTCCCGACCCACTCGCGTCGTTCGGCGCGGGCTAGCGCTGGAAACGGGAGCGGCGGCCCTCCATGTCTGAGTGGACATCGATGAGGACGGTTTTGCCGTTGGCATTGTGCTGCTGGGCGTCCTTGAGGGCGGCGTTCAGATCCGCGCCGGTCTTGACGGTGATGCCGATGGCACCCATGCCTTCGGCAATCTTGGCGTAGTCGCCGAGCATGTAGGAGACGCCGTATGTTTCGCGGGCGGTGGGGAAGCCGCCGGGGTATGTGGCCATTCCGCCGTTGTTGAGGAGGACGGTGGTAATTGCTGTTCCAGATCGGACTGCGGTTTCGAGGTCCGTACCGGACATGCCGAATGCGCCATCACCCATGAGGTTGAGGCAGAACTTGTCTGGGTTGGCGATCTTGGCACCGATCATAAGTGGGATGCCGAAGCCGAGGTGGGTGGTTTTGCCCCAGCCGATGTAGCTGTGCGGCGTGGTGGCCTTGAAGAAAGGGATGATGGAATCGCGGGGTGCGCCGGCATCGTGGGTGACGATGCTGTTTTCGAGATCGAGCGCCTCGTTGATTTCGTGGATAACGCGGTAGGTGTTGAGAGGCTGCTCGTCCGAGTGCAGCAGTGGTGACCACTCCTCGAGCCAGGCGGCGCGGATAGTGGCGATTTCGGCGGTGATGGCGGATGAGTCGCGTGGTTCGCCGATGAGTGCTTTTACCTCGTCGATCAGCGCCTGGATGGTCAGTTTCGTGTCGCCGACAAGGCCGATGTCGATGACTTCGTCCTTGCCGATCTCGTCAGGATTGTTGGTGTTTTGGATGATCGAGGCCTGGGCGGGGATGGCCTGAGCGTAGCCGGTGCGGGTGAGGCTGGAGCCGAGGGCGATCATGACGTCGCATGTTCTCAGCCACTCGTGGGCGGGGCCGGTGGTGGCGCCGCTGCCAGCACCGAGGGCGAGCGAGTGGCGCTCATCGATGGCGGACTTACCTTGCATGGTGGTGAAGACGGGGGCGGCGAGCAGTTCGGCGAGTTCGCGGAGTTCCTCGGTGGCGCGAGAGAAGAGGACTCCCCCGCCGGCCCAGAGGAGGGGACGCTTCGCGTCGACGAGCTTCTTGGCGGCGTCCTTGATGTTGCCGGCGTAGGGGACGTGAGTGAAGACGCCGGGGGGCTGGTAGTCGTTGAGGGTGTTGGTGGTGTCGGCGGCGCAGACGTCGGAGGCGAGTTCAACGACCATTGGGCCGGGCTTGCCGTTGCGGAGACCGGCGAAGGCGCGTCGCATGACGGTGGTGATCTGGTCCGGACGGTAGACGGTCTCGACGTGCTTGACGAGGCCTCTGTAGTTCTCTTTCACGCTGTAGTTGGGGCGGACGTCGAGCCAGTCAAGCGGGACACCACCCGGGAGGAAAAGTATAGGGATGTTGTCGGCAGCGGCCTGGGCGATGCCGCCGAGGGAGTTTTCTGCACCGGCCTGATTCTGGACGGCGACGACACCGAAGCGCTGTCGGTCACTGGTGCGGCTGAAGCCATCGGCGGCCATGACGGCGCCTCGTTCGTGACGGAAGGCGATGGGGCGTATGCCTTCCTTGGCGACGGCTTCGATGAGGGGATTAGAGGGAAAACAGGCGATCCACTCGACTCCTTCGCGCTTGAGGATCTTGGCGATGAGTTCGTTGCCATCCATTGGGTACTCGCTTCGATTGAGTTCAGCTTGGGCGCCACGCGTAGTTGGCGCGACTGAATTGTAGGCGCGCTAGGCCGGGTGGGACTACGCGGTCGAGGATTTGGTGGTGCCTTCGCGCGGAATCGACAGAGGCGGTTCGATTCGATTGTGAGCGGCATGGGTGGGGTGACCTCGGTCGACTCTAGTCGACGCGGAAATCGAGGGAGCCGGGGGTAGGGCCATCGAGGGCGTGGCGGGCGATGAGTTCTAGGCCGCGGGCTTCGATCGGGGGGTTGACGATGCCGCTGCGGACGTCTCGGAAATAGCGCTCGAGAGGTTCGGAACGCTGGAGGGCGATTCCACCGACGAGGCGCATGGCCTGCTCGACGACTTCGATGGCGGTGTTGGTGGCGAGAATTTTGGCGGCGACGATATGGGGTTCGAGCTGGTCGCGGGCCGGAGGGTTGTGCTCCCAGTCGTCGGCGGAGGTGAGGAGAAGGGCACGGGCGGCGAGCAGCTTGGAGTCGATGCGGCCGATTTGCTCTCGGACGTAGGGGATGTTGGCAAGGGTGTCTCGCCCGCCGGGGTTACGGGTGCGGACGAAGTTGACGGCATAGTCGCGGGCGGATTCGGAGACTCCGAGGTTGGCAGCGCTGATGAGTAGTGGGAACCAAGCGCCGCCGCTGGACATCACTTTGCGGTTTTGTTTGAGAGAGCGTCGGGAGGTGAAATCGGCGTCCTCGATGGGGACGTTGTCGAAGACGACATCATGGGAACCGGTGGCGCGCATGCCGAGGGCGTCCCAAGTCTCATCGATGGTGATGCCGATGCTATCTCGATGGACGGCGACGCGAGCGACATCGCCTGAACCGTCTTCGACGGCGCAGTAGGTGACGAAGTAGGTGAGGGCTGGCGCCAGGGTGGAGAAGGTCTTGCGACCGGAAAGGCGCCAGTGGCCAGGACGATCGGGGGTAAGGCTGGTGGCGGGGCGACCGCCACTGCGTGGCGAGCCCATCTCGGGTTCCGCGGCGATGTTGTTGACGAGAGCACCGTCGTTGACAACGTCCCGGAAGATGCGGTCGCGGAGTGCGTCGGGCCATGAGCGAGCGGATGCTTCGGTGCCGGTGGTCATGAGGTGCATGCCGACGGAGAGGGCGGTAGAGCCATCGCCTTTGGCAAGGGCGAGTTGGGCGAGGACGATGTTGGTGAGGCCGTGGCCGCCACCGCCGTAATCGGTGGGGATGGCGGCAGCGAGGTAGCCAGCGTCCCGCATCGCCTCGAAATTCTCGTGGGGGAAGGAGGCGTCCCGGTCGTGTTCCGCGGCGGTGGTGGCGAATTGGGCGGCGAGCTGCTGGGCGGTACGGACGAGGGTGGCCTGTGCTTCGGTGTTGGGGAACATCGGAAGAGCGTAGCAATGACGGGGTTTGGATGGTGATTGGAACCAGATAGCACGAAGACCGGGAGATGCCTACATTCGCAACCCAGAGTGCTCTGGCTCATCTAAGATACTTAGAGGGGGACGTGGCCTTCCACCTTGTAAGAGACATAAAATTAACTAAATATTGGTGTCGAAGTGGGATGTGGGTTACCGGGAGGTGGACGTTGTGCGAGTGAAGCGACTGATTGATGGGCCGATTATTGGGTCGGAGCTGGATTCGCGCATCGGCGAGAATATCCAGGGGCCGTCGTTGATTCGGGTGCCGGAGTGGGTGCAGGGGCGGCTGGGCGAGTACTACCTCTATTTCGCGGATCACAAGGGGCGCTATATCCGGCTGGCGTACGCAGATGCGCTGGTTGGGCCGTGGTCGGTTTATGCGCCGGGGAGTTTGCAACTTGAAGATTCGCATTTCCTAGCGGAGCCACCGGAAGTGACGGCGGAGATGGTGGCGGATTTCGAAGTTGGGCGAGGCGGTGTGAAGCTCTCGCACGACATGGTGTTGGAGATGACGACGCCGCATATCGCGTCGCCGGACGTTCATGTGGACGAGGCGGAGCGGCGGATCGTGATGTATTTTCACGGGCTAGAGGGGCCGGGACTGCAGGTGTCGCGGGTGGCGACTTCGGCGGATGGTATTCAGTTCGAGGCGATGCCAGAGGTGCTGGGGCAGACGTACATGCGGGTGTTCGCACACGGTGGCGTGACGTATGCGCTGGCGATGCCAGGGCAGATCTACCGATCGGAGGATGGGCTGCGCGGGTTCGAGGCGGGGCCATTGCTGTTCAATCCAATGATGCGGCATAGCGCGGTGTGGAAGCAGGACGGCGAGTTGTGGGTGTTCTGGACACAGGTGGGCGATGCCCCGGAGCGGGTACTGCTGAGCCGAATCGAGCTCGAGGGTGACTGGGAGCAGTGGCGGGAGTCAGAGGCGGTGGAGGTGATGCGGCCGGAGCGGGAATGGGAGGGGGCGAGGGCGTCGTTGGAGCCCTCGATTCGGAGCACGGCGTACGGGCGAGTGAACCAGCTTCGCGATCCGGCAGTGTTTGAGGAGGATGGACGGTTGTATCTGCTGTATGCGGTGGCGGGGGAGAGTGGGATTGCGATCGCCGAGGTGTTTGTCGAAGGGTAAGTGCGAAGGTGGTCGCTAGCCTGCAGCGGTGGTGGTGGTGAACCGACAGGGAGTGAGGCGGGACCAGACGGCTTCGCCAGCGAGGGGCTCTGCACCACGAGAATCGGTTCGTACTAGGTCACGAAACAAATCTGCGGTCGCGCGCGCATCGCAGATTTGTCGTGTGTGCATCGTTCAGAACCACACCGTACGCATGCCGAAAGTCTATCAACGATTGTCCGGCGAGCACGTATGTGTCGACGACGGCGAGCGGCGGGATTGGCAGGTTGAGGTGCTTAAATTCCGATTGGAGGTCGAATAGCGCCATGTCGGAGTGATAGTTATCTCTAGTGTTTGGTGAGAGCCCTATACGCCGTTGACTCTGCCTGCGGGCGATCCGTACTGTCTGCGCAGGATGAGAGGAGGCGACGATGGCGCTTGATCCGCAGGCACAGGCGAGTCTGGATGAGTCGGTGGCGGCGGGGTTGCCGCCGGCGTGGGAGATTGGGGCGCCGGCTGCGCGGGAGCGGGCGAGGGCGGGGTGGGGTGCGATTCCTCGAGGGCCGGAAGTGGCGCGAGTTGAGGACCGGGTGATGCCGGGTCCTGCAGGGGATGTCCCAGTGCGGGTGTACTGGCCATCGGACGATGCGGGGTTGCCGATCCTAGTGTGGTTCCACGGCGGAGGCTGGGTGCTGGGGTCGGTGGAGGATTCGGATCCGGTGTGTCGGCGATTGGCGTCGCGGGCCGAGGTGATTGTGGTGTCGGTGGAGTATCGGATGTCGCCGGAGGACCCGGCGCCGGCTTCGTTCGACGACTGTTACGCGGTGACGGCTTGGGTGTCTGAGCACGCATTGGAACTTGGTGGGGACGAGAGTCGGCTGGCAGTGAGCGGGGCGAGTGCGGGGGCGAATCTGGCGGCGGCGGTGGCGCTGCATGCGCGTGACGCTAGAGGACCGGCGATTGCGCATCAGTTGCTAGCGTATCCGGTGACGGATTCACGGATGAATTCGGCTTCGTATGCGGAGTTGGCGACCGGGTTCGGGCTGGGGCGTGATGCGATGCGGTGGTTCTGGGACTGCTATGTGCCGGAGGGCGGGGCGGTTTCGCGGGAGGATGTCCGAGTGAGTCCGGCGCACGCCCTGGATTTGTCGGGGTTGCCCTCGGCGCAGGTGATTACGGCGGAGTACGACCCGCTGCGGGACGAGGGCGAGGCGTACGCGGCGCGGCTTCGCGGCGCGGGTGTTGAGGTACGAGCGGAGCGGGTGGCGGGGCAGTTGCATGGTTTCTTCAGCCGGCCATACGCGTTCGACGCGGGGGATCAGGCGGTGACGGATGCTTCGGAGGAGTTGAAGCGGGTATTCGCGTCGATTGCGGCAGGGGTGTAGTCGGGCATCTGCGCCACCTCGGAGGTGACGCAGGTGTATTGAGCGTTGCCCTTGGTAACTCCTTGAGCCTTGGCAGGCGGGCGCAGAGACTAGCGAAGAGGAAGGCCGTGCCATGACTTTTGATGAAGTACTCGAAGTGATCATGTTTATCGTGGGTGGGGTGGTGCTGGCGTGGGCGTTCCGGTCGCTGGCGCTCGCTTCGAGTGGCGGAGAGCGGTCCGGGATGCACGAGTTGGGTATGGCATCGGTGAGTGAGATCAGTGACTCAGATGATGCGTCGGACACGGAAGAAGAGTCATCGGAGTCGGAAGCAAAGATGGTAAAGTCCGCGGGGACGCAGCGATTGCATCAGGCGTCGAATTACCTGCTATCGCTGGCAGCGATGGGTGCGCTGGCGGCGATGCTAATTGGTGCGTACCTGTCCTAGCCGCCCGTTCCGATCTTAGTCGCGCTTCGCGGCTGGTTGCGCGGGTATGGACGTAATATCTGACTTTTACGAGACGCGATGCTGCTTACGGTGCGAGCATGTCGTGAGTGCACAGGTGTGCGTGGTTGTTCACGACGTAACTCGAATTCCCTTCGATCGCGGGGCGATGCGGTTCTTCTGGTTCGGAACTGAAGATTGTTCATGACGCGGATGCTGGTGGTGGGCGGTCGGCCTTGGAGTTCGTGCCGTTCTATAGATGTAAGTGCGTGAATTGTATGCATAACTTAGTCGTCGGACGTTAATTTCGGTGATTGCCGGGCCGCTGGTTGGCGCTTTCTCCATAAGTGAATGTTGGTACTGATGATGGTTCGGGCCGCCTCGGTGGTTTGTCGAGTCGTCGAGGGGATGGGGGTGGTGCTAGTGTCAGCTCGCGAAGTTGGTACTGGAAATTCAGTAGTTGGAACGAGGGGGTGTGGGATGGGCAACACGGTTCTGTATGAGCGGACGGGGCGTATTGCGACGATCACGTACAACCGGCCGGAGGCGATGAATGCTATCAACGGAGAACTGCGCGCGGATCTGAACGCGGCGTGGGAGCAGTTCCGAAGAGACGACCAGGCGTGGGTAGGGATTGTGACGGGGGCTGGTCGAGCATTCTCTGCGGGGGCGGACCTGCGGGACGCGAATCCGGCAACGGAAGGGACGTTCTGGGAGGTGCCAAGTTTCAACTCGCTGGAGAGCGGGATGGAGATTTGGAAGCCGGTAATTGCGGCGGTGAACGGATACTGTCTGGGGTTCGCGCTGACGCTGGTTTCGGCGTGCGATTTCGTGATTGCGAGTGATCAGGCTCAGTTCGGCTTTCCTGAGGTGCGGATCGGGATTCCGACGATCCAAGGGGCGGTGCGGATGCCGGCACGAATCGGGTGGCAAAACGCAATGGAACTGCTGCTGATCGGCGAGCGGGTGGACGCGCAGCGGGCGAAGGAGATGGGGTTGGCGTGGAAGGTGGTTCCACACGACCAGTTGATGGACGAGGCGAATGCGCTCGCAGAGCGGTTGCTGTTGTCGGCGCCGCTGGCAGTACGGGCGACGAAGGAGGTGGCGCGTCGGGGGCAGGAGTTGCCGTTTGTCGATGCGATTCGGTTTGGGGAGACGATGCGGAAGGTGGCGCGAGGAACGAAGGACGCGGGGATTGGTCCGGCAGCGTTCCGCGAGAAGCAGACGCCGAAGTGGACCGGCCAAGAGTAACAGCGTTCCGCGATTGGGCGACGCTTCGCGACTCGGGATGGGTGGCAAGCCATCGACATCGTTCACTCACCATGTGTCACTTGTCAGGGTGGGTACTGAACAGCGATAACGTGTGCGGCAACTATGTGTGCAGATGAGCGGAGGTTCGGAGATGGGAATTCTCGAAGAGACGGACCGGAGCGGAGATGCACGGGCGTTGCCGCTGGCCGGGGTCCGAGTGTGCGACTTCACATGGATTGTGGCCGGACCGCAGGCGACGCGGATTCTGGCGGACCTGGGTGCGGACGTGGTGAAGGTGGAGAACGAGTCGTACCTGGATTCGATGCGGTTGGGGCTACAGATTCCGGGAGCGCCACCTTCGGTGAACGGGAGTGGTTTCCACAACAACTTCAATCGGAACAAGCGGGGGATCACGGCGAATCTGCACCATCCGAAGGGGCGGGAGGCGGCGGAGCGGCTGATTGCTCGGTCGGACATTGTGATTGAGAACTTCAGCGCGGGGGCATTTGAGCGGATGGGGTTTGGGTGGGAGCGGCTGCAGGAGTTGAACCCGGATGCGATCTATATCTCGCTTTCGGGGTTTGG
>Ga0115002_10004922_pt1 | contig 15968 bp, 9 predicted proteins | sample ArcticOcean_MG_C_8_FD_89576 | JGI IMG/M metagenome (GOLD analysis project Ga0115002, IMG submission 89576) | Marine microbial communities from western Arctic Ocean - ArcticOcean_MG_CB11_86 | ecosystem: Environmental > Aquatic > Marine > Oceanic | place: Arctic Ocean: Canada Basin | collected... | reverse complement strand
GGGTCCGATTGGCCTGCTGACGATGCAGGTACTCAATGCCGCCGGGGCAATGGCGGTCTATGTTTCCGAGCCTGCGCCTGCTCGAGCGGCTGCTGCAAAGGTGCTCGGTGCGACGCTGGTCATTAATCCTGCCGAGGAAGATGCGGTTGCCCGGGTGCTGGAACTTTCTGGAGGTCCGGGAGTGCCGGTGGCTTTCGACGCTGCCGCGGCAAAACCGACTTTCCAGCAGGGCTTGAATATGGTTCGTCGAAGCGGCCAGTTGCTGTTGATTTCGATGGCGTGGGAAGACGTTGATTTGCAGACGGTCGATTGGATCGGTCGAGAGGTCGAGATGAAGGCGTCTTACGGATCGCAGCCGATCGATTGGCAGACGTCGTTGAATCTGATGGAGCGTGGGCAGCTTTCCGAGAAGTCGATGGTTACGGACGAGAGCTTTATTGGGTGGGACGAGATGCAGTCGTCGATGGAACGTTTGATGAAGCCCGACGAGCACGTGCAACTGGTGCTCGTGCCCTAGCGGGCGTTATTGCTCCGGGCGCCATCGGATGGTTTGGTCGCGCGTCGCAATCTACCCTCTCCCTAGCCTTGCCTACGGCCTTTGGCCCGAAGGGAGGGGGACAGGGCAACGCGTCCCGAGTGGAGTCCTCGGAATCGAGGGGTCTGGTGTCGGGTCGCGTGGGTGTTGACTGGAATGAACGTTGTATCCACCGAGGTCCCTCCGCTGCGGTCGGGAAATTAGCGTCCCTTTGGCGGGTGAACTGTTGGCTTGCTTGCCGTCCTTCGACTGGCTCAGGATGTCACTTGCGGATGCGCATCATCGGATATTAAGGTTTTCGCGTGGGCACGCGAGGCGCCAGGAGCGAGTAGTATGCGCCGCATCATTATTGGGTCGTAGTTGAAGCTGAGAATTCAGCTTGAGCGACGGCCTGCGGAGAGTACAGATGCCGTTTCGTTCATATACCGGAAATCCTTCACAAGTCATTGTCGAACAGCTCGTTGCTTCGGGCATCAAGCACCTGTTTTACAACCCCGGATCACGCGAGGCGCGCTTCTTCGATTCGCTCCACAGCAATCCGAATATCAACGGCGTGATCGGGTTGCACGAGGGCACGGTCGCCGCGATGGCGGGCGGGTTTGCCCAGGTGAATTCGCAACCTGCTGTTATGTCGGTGCATCTGGGAGCAGGACTTGCGCAGAGTCTTGGCCAAATGATCAACGTGTGGTCGGCTGCGCTTCCCGTAGTGATGATCACTTTTGTTGGCGACACCGGAAGTTACGCCGACCGTATCACCCTTGATCTGGGTCACAACGTAGGGCCTACTTCGATCGGCGCGCCGTTCATGAAGGCCAACTGGACGGTCATTGAACCGGAGGGATTAGCTACTGCGGTTGATCGTGCGATCAAGGTCGCCATGACCCCGCCGTTTGGTCCGGTTCACATCGCTGCTTACGACCGAATACTGGGCCCGGAGCCGATCACGACTAGCATCGTCGAAGGCCCTCCTGCTCGTGCGATTGCCGGGTATCCGTCTGATAGCGATGTCGAAGAGCTTGCAAGGATTCTTCACGAAGCAAAGCGGTCGATGATTTACGTTGGCGATGGCGTTAACAAGAGCGGTGGAGAGCGTCAGCTCGGGGCGATTGCCGATCACTTTGGCGTGAACGTTGCTTCGATGTGGGGGGATCTACGAGGTGTTTCTGCGGCACATCCGCTGCACTGTGGCTACTTCAGACAGCCGGTAATCGACCTCGAACCTGACGCAATTATTGCGATTGGCGTGCGGCATGGTGGGAGCGGTAACGCTGCCGATTTCAATCTGTTCAAGAGCGCAAAAAAGATTGTGGCGATCGGGTCGGATGTGGAGATATTCGAGAATATTCCGGGGCTTGATCTGGCGATTATGGCAGACGAATCTCGCACGCTTGAACGACTCGCAGAACTGGCGAATCGTGAGTACGAATCGAAGGGGTATGACGATCGACGAACTGCCGCACTTGCGAACGCATTGCGGCTGAAAACTGAGCGTCGAATGGCTCTTCAATCGGCTACAGAAATTCCGGGTTATGTACGACCGCTAGCGTTGCTGGATGCGGTAGATCAGGGACTGGAAAATCTCGGGGGTGGCTTGATTACAACCGAGCAGTTTGCCGTGCCGCTCGAAAACGTTCATGCCAAGACCGATGGCGGGAACAATATCTACATCCGACCCGCTGGAGGATCGGAGGGCTACGGCATGGGCGCTCCTCTCGGGGCGAAGCTAGCTGCGCCTGATAAACCGGTGGTTGGAATGGTCGGCGATGGTTCGGTCTACTACTCAGATTCGGCGTTCTAGAGCGCAGCGCAGCACGAGATTCCGGTTCTTTACGTGGTTCCGAACAACGGCGCTTACGGGATTGTCGCGGGTGCGTTCGCCGGTGCCGATGGTGTGATGAAGGACACTGCGACTTATGCGGGAGTCGTGCTCGATGGCGCAGATATTGTGCAACTAGCAGGATCGTTCGGGGTTGAAGGGCGAAAAGTAGATGATGAGTCGAAGATCGCCGACGTGGTCAAAGAAAGCCTCGATACGGTCGAACGTGAAGGTAGGCCGATGGTGCTTGATGTTCAGCTGCCACTTGGATTGCCGGAGGGCGGCAAGGCAGCGAAGCAGACCAAGTTCAAGGACATGAGCTGACAAAGATTTTTTTGAGCACCGATTTTCAAGTTGCGTTCTCAGAGACTTAGAACGCCGACATGATGGGTATGATGCCAGTACAGCGTCATTACTTGGGGCGCATTTGATTATGGAATACGCAAAGGGTGTTGTACGTCCACAATTTTTGTTTCAATCCGTTTACAAGTTGGTTATTCGTAAACAGATTGACTGATGGTAGTGTTCGATTCATGTAGATTTTTGCCCAATCGAATTGCGATTGGACTTTGCTTACGACCATGCATGCGCTTAGCTTCCGATGAATATTCCTTCTTCGCTAACTGACGCAGTCAACGGGCTGCCTGATGCCGCATTCCTTGTTGGGGATGACGGTGTAATACATGCTGTAAACACTGCAGCAACGAATATGTTCGGATATTCGCAGGGCCAGCTGGTCGGTAGTCAGGTCGATGATCTGATGCCTGAGAGCGCCCGCGATTACCACGAGAAGGTCCGGACAGGCGCAGCCACCGACAGGAAGCCTCGTTCATTTACTTCCGGGACGACGTTCGAGTGCGAACGGCGCGGCGGTGAGCTTTTTCAGGCAGACATCAATCTTTCGCCAACCGAAGTTGATGGCGTAAATATGACCTGGGCGATAGTTCGTGACCTCGATGGCCCAGCTGAGGAGAATACGGGTCGCCGTCAGGCGATGACCGCGCTCGATGCAGTTGGCCGTATGGCGACAGCGTCGTTCGATTTTGGCAAGGATTTTCATGTAGTCCAAAAAGAACTTCAAAAAATTGTCCCGCACCATCGCATAGCAATTACGTTGCTTTCTCAGGATGATCCATCTTTAGTGGAGGTTGCCTACAGAGAAGGGAAGTTTGACACCGAGTTTCTGCCGGGCGAAACGATTCCGTACGAGGGTTCGGCAACACGCCAGATTGTCGATGCCCGGACGCGTGTTTCGTTCACCAAGAGAGAAATAGACGCTGCTCCCTGGACACTTCGAGATGGACTAAGAGCGGATTTTCACGAAGTGTGCGGGCTGCCTTTGTTAGATGGCGACACGGTAATCGGCATGCTCTTGCTCGCGACCAAGTTGCCGAGAGGGTTCTCAGCATTTCAAAAACGGTTGATGGATCGGTTAGCCGATCACCTGAGTGTTGCGATAGTTAATCAGCGAATGAGAACGAGAATTCAGAAACAGGCTGACGAAATACGATTGGTCGTTGACATCGGGCAGGTGGTGAGTTCGTCTACGGATCTTGCCGAAGCGTTTGAAGCGGCTGAAGACATGATCAGAAGCTTCATTCATTTTGATCGTCTTGCTGTATATGCGGTAGATATGGAACGCGGGTCGATTACGAGAAGTGTGGTACTCGGCGAGAATCTGAACGCTGCGGATAATGCAAGTTTCGGACTATCGAAAAATGGAATCAAATATCTCGATGACTTGCTGATCACAAGACGATCAATTCAGTTGCGGCGGGATGAGATCGTCAAGTTTGCGAAGTCAAACGCAGTCTTCAAGCCTTTGGTCGAAGCAGGGTATGAGCGGTTGCTCCTGGTGCCACTTGTCGTGACCCAGCAACCCGTTGGATTTATGATCTTCAGTTCGAAGCGTACGGAAGAATATTCAGTCGTCGAACGCGCGGTGGCGAGCCGGATTAGCGAACAAGTCGCAGGTTCCGTATCGACTTCGTTCAAGTTCGACCAATCTTTGCGCGACACCGAGGTTGAATCGGTTCTTGTAGATATCGGCAATGTCGTGGGCTCAACGTTGGAGTTGCAGTCGATCGAAAAAGAGCTGAGTCCACTTCTACGAAAGTTAGTGCCCAGCAATTCGATAATAATCACCGGGGTGACCGAGGATGGGCAGCACCTGAGAGTGCTTTACATGGACTATTTGGGTATTGAACCCGAGCCCGAATTAACGCCCGGCCCGTATTTGGTTGCCCTTCACCCGATAAAAGGGACAACTTCTGAACGCGTGTTAGAAACACGAAAATCGGTTGTGGTGAACGAACCGAGTGGTGGGGATTTTAAGAAGAATTATCCCGGAGCAGGACCGGCTCATGATGGAGGTGGACTGCGATCTGTCATTAATGTGCCATTGATAGCGAGTGACGAAGTTTTCGGATTTCTGACATATCGTTCAAACAGTTCGATTGACTACGGCATCGAACAGGTGCGGCTTGCTGAGCGTGTAGCGCTGCAGATCGCAAGCTCGGTCGCATTCGTGGAGTTACGTCGCCGGGATGATGCCCTCAGCGAACGTCGGGCGGCTCTGGCATCCATTCAGAACGTGATGGGCTCAGCGCTCGATCTGTCGGACGTTTGGACGGAATTTACCGAATTACTGGCAGGTGGCATCCATTTTGACAGGGTGAATCTGGTTTCCATAAACAATCGAGATCAAACAGCCACATTGTTGTATGACAGGAGTCGTAGTGAACAATTACCGGGTATGTATGTGTCTGGAGATAGTTTTACCTTAGCGAGTACTTTGACAGGTCACATTGTGAGTAGTGGCCACAGTTATGTGTTCGGGAATGAGGATCTTGAAGAAACCAGCGAAATGTTTCCTGAAGCATTTGCATCCGGTGTCAAAATTCCTTGGGGCTCGAACATGGCGATTCCGCTCATATGGGGTGGAAATGTCGTTGCGTGTTTGATAGTCCATGCATATGAGCAGGGCGGATATTCACCGAGTGACCTTGAATTTGCAGAGCAGGTCGCAACACAGATCGCTGGTCCTGTGGCGGGGAGCTTGCTTAGAGAGCACGACGCAGCGTTGGCGACGGAACGTGAAATCCTGGTGCAAATTCGTACTCTGATGAGTTCGGGTGGGGATGTCGGTGAAGTGTTCGACGAGGTAGTCGAACTGATAAACCAGCTCATCGCTGTCGACGCTATGAATCTTTACGAGATCGTTCCCGATCAGGGTGAAATACTGTTCCTCGCCTCGTGGTCGGACGAAGACTGGTTAGACGACTACGTAGGCGATACCAGCCAGGTGCTTCTCAAAGGAACACTGGTTGAGGCGGCAATTGAGGGGCGAAAGGGAGTCGTTCGTTCGATAGTTGACCCGGCGAAATTTGCTGCAGAATTTCCGGGCACGCCTGCTCCCAACCTGACGACGCCACCTCGTAGCAGTATTGCTGTTCCGCTGATTTGGAGTGACGAGATTGTCGCCGTGTTGTGGATGACTCGACTGGGCGAACTCGCAATGACCGACAAAGATGTAGCTACCGCCGAACGAATCGCTGCACAGATCTCTGGACCGGTTGCCGGGGCGATTGTCAGGCGCCAAGAATTGCAACTTACGGATGAGCGTCAGCGTAGGGTGGCTGCCGAATTGGAGGCGGCTACTCTCGCTCAACTGAACGAAACGAAGAGCAACTTCGTCGGTGCTATGTCGCACGAGTTGAAAACTCCGCTCACCAGCATCGTGGCGTTCTCAGACATTTTGAGCAGAAGTAACGAAAATGGTGTCGAAGGCCGTGCTCTCCAGCAGGTGAAAGTCATCCAGCGTAACGCTCGCCACTTGGAAGGCATGATCAACGAATTACTTGATCTGTCGAGAATGGAGTCGGGGCGGTTCGAAATCTCGAAAATGCCGTTCGATTTCTCGTCCCTTGTTTCAGACTCACTTGAGAGTTCACAGCCTCAATTCGAGGCAATGTCGCAGCGTGTGAAATTTAATATTTCTTCTGATGTGTTGCTCATCAACGGTGATCGAGATCGATTGCTCCAGGTGGTGAATAATCTGCTCAACAACGCCTCTAAATATTCCCCTGAAGATTCAGATATTGAAGTTGCCGTTCGGGAAGATGACCGGTGGTTGGTGGTCGAAGTCAGTGACCGAGGACCGGGAATACCTGACGAGAACCCGGAGGGACTGTTCGAGATGTTTCATCGTGCTGACAACGAGATCACGCGCCGCGTACCGGGCACGGGCATCGGGCTGCACGTATCGAAGCGGATTATCGATGAGCACGGTGGCGAGATAGTGCTCGAGACGCGTGAAGGGGGCGGGGCAATCGCTAGGTTCCGTATACCAATTGGCGTGAACGCCCTGAGCTAGTTCCCGTTACGCCCTTGAGAAGAATTCGACGACCGGGTTGAACACGGTGTCTTCTTCTAGCGGGTATATCGGCCGAGCGCAGATGGTGTGCCCAAGAGTCTTCAGATTGGCGCTCGTGGCACCGGGGGCATCGACGTTGAAATTTGCTTCCACCCAGTCATCGAAGAAGGCCGGTTCGCAGTGTGGCGACTTTACGATCGTTGAGTGGAAGTCCTTGGGATCGAGACCGACTTTGAAGAACAGGGCGCGGTCCACCAACATCACGGTTTCCGTAGTTACCACCAGGGTCAAGTTGCCGGATTTCAAGACGGCTGTGGGTCCGATGGTCGGCTCGTATTTCCACGTTTCGCATTTGAAAAACCCGTCGGCCAGTGACTCAACCGTCCATTCGAGTTCAAGCGGTTTGAACTGTGGATCGTGCGCTCCGCCAACTCCCATCGTGAAGATTGCCCCAACGCCGAGTTCGTGGGCCTTCGCTGCTGCTGCGGGATCGGCGATAGGTGCAAGGATCGAGTGTGGGTAATCGGTACGAATCATCTCAGCAATGATTGCATTGCTATCACCAGGCGAACCGGAGCTGGGAGCGTCGGCGGCATCGGTGAAAGCGATCGGCCCGGCCATCGACGCGCCTCTCGATACGGACTCTTCGAGCGAAACGAACTGGCCCTGCATAATGCTGCGGTTTGGCCAGAAATCATTCGCCATCTGAAGAGCGTGCTTCTCGGCAAGTTCCTGATTGCCGTCAGTGAAAACGTAAGCCTGGCTGCTTAGCTCTGGGACGTCGGTGAACGGATTGCAAATCAGGAAGCCTGCCGAAAGAACTTCGGGATTATCGTGGAGCTTTTTTGCGTAGCGGATCTGTGCTCCGAAGGCTCCTTTTTCGGTGATGAGTTCGTTGCCCCGGACAATAGCCGGGACTCGCACTCGGGCCGCCACCGGGTTTACGCCGTCTTTGAGAATGCGGGTGAGTATTCTGGCTGCTCTACGACCCGTGTCGGCGAAATCGACGTGCGGGTAGGTGTGGAACGAAGCAAGGCCATTTATATTTTCGAGCATTTTGGCGGTGAGGATGCCGTGCAGATCCATCGTGATTACGATTGGAACTTCATCTCCAAGAATCTTTCTCGCTTCTTCGAGCAAGTAGCCCTCGGGGTCGAGTAACTCTGTGGAGCCCATGGCCCCGTGCATCGAGAAGTAGACGCCATCGATCTTGCCGGCGTGTTCTTTGAGCGGCTCAAGAAATTCGTCGGCGATGCGCATGAATGCGCTGTGGCGGAGTGGCCCCGCGGCCGTCCCTTCGGCGTCGTACGTGAACAGTAGATCGAGCTCGTTGCCGAACGCCGATTTTAGCTCGGTAAGTGCCCCACCAATCTGCGAGTCAGGATTATCTTTGGCATGCGTAGCTCTAATCTCGTCTCCTCGCAGGTAGTCGAAAAATTCGTATTCACAAGGGACGGGATTGAATGTGGATATCTCCTGCTGGCATCCACCGATCAGAATTCGCATAGTTGGGGCTTTCCAAGGAATCGAGAAAATGAGTTGTACGGGCGAAGAATGTATCAGCGATGGTTATCGAGTTGGCGATGGTTCGACAGTGATTTTCATGTCGAAATGTGGTTATTTGCTGTATTGCAATTACGAGGCGCTAGGTGTTTGACTTAGACGTAGGGTTTTCTGGTGATCGCTTATTGTGCGAATGTCCCCTTAACTAGCATGGGATTAGTGCCAAAGGATCACCCGAAAACATGGGCTTAGTCGAGTCGTGCAGAACGGCTCAACGAGATTTAACAATTGACGGGGATTACCCCCACCCACCGCCGCCGGTTTCGGCGTGGACCGCGTCCTCTCCAGCACCCTGTATTCAGGCGTGTTCTGGGAGTCAGCGTCGCCGGTCATCTCGTTCGATTCATCGATTTCACTCTTACCGCATGGCTGGTTGTTCAACTGAGCGACAGTTCATCGGCGGTAGGCCTGCTGGTATTTTTTCGGATCATTCCGTTCTTGATATTTGGGCCTTTCATCGGGGTTCTGCTCGACAGGTATCCGCGTATATCGGTATTTCGTCGAACCCAACTCGGGATGGCGATAAGCGCGGCAACTTTCGGAATCGTTATCGCCGGGGGCTACGCCACGCTGCCGGTGATCTACACATACACGACCATCATGGGTGTTCTGATGATGGCCGAGATTCCATCGCGGCGCACCTATATGTCGGGGATAGTTGGACCCGCGGCTCTCGGATCGGCGCTGGCGCTCGACATGGTGTTTCTGAACGTCGCCTGGTTTATCGGATCGAACCTCGGCGGTGTTGTGGCAAAGTTGATCGATCTGCAATGGGCTTTCTTCGTGATTTCGGCAGTGTTTGTGACGAACTACTTCTCGCTGCGCGGCTTGCCAGTGATGTTCCGTGGGGGGGCAGGCACCGCAATTGGCGGCCCGTTCGCTGCGATCGCAGAGGGTTATCGATTTGCTCGATCAAGCCCTGCAATATTTTCGGGTTTACTCGTGGTGGGCGTGAATAACTTCTTCGGTTTCGCGTTCGAGTCGATGGTGCCTGCGTTTGCGAAGGACATCTACGGAGCAGGACCGTCGCAGTTCGGATTATTGATGTCGGCGCAGGGTCTTGGCGCGCTCGTAACGGCGGGTTACTTCGCTGTAAGGGGAAAACAGATCAAGAACCCTGGCAAGCTGCTGATAATCGCTTCTTTGATCCAGATGATTGGCAGCATTGGATTTTCGTACACGCAATCGGTCGGCATTGGTTTCGCTTCAATAGCTGGCCTCGGCCTTATCAGTATGATTTTTGCCATCACGCATACGATGTTGATCTTGCGTGCCGCTCCCTCAAATTTCAGAGGGAGAATCATGGGATTTCAAGTGCTGATGATGGGCCTGTTCCCGCTCGGAAGTCTGGCGCTCGGATTTACAGCGGACGCTATTGGTCTTGGTCAGGCAGTGCGGTTGTTCGCTGTGGGCGGCGTGGTAGCACTGTTATTGATCTGGGTTAAATACCCTGCTCTGCGGAAACCGCTTGCTTGAATCGTGTTGCGCTTCGGTTATTATTCGCGTAGTTCTACTGAAGTCACGCCAAAGTACGAATGCAGTACGAATATCAACGAGGGAATTTTGCCGCTTTTTCTGGATCGTCACTACATCGAAGGCACCGATGAGAAGGACATTGCTGCGGCTCACGAGCAGGATCTGAGCATGCAGGAAGAGTACAACGCAAAATTCCTGACGTACTGGCACGATGAGGGTCGCCACACCACTTTTTGTCTAGTGTCGGCTGATTCTGCTGATCTGATAACGACGATTCATTCGAAGGCACACGGGAAGATTCCGAACGACATTGTTGAGGTCAATCAGACCGATGTGATGTCGTTTATGGGCCGCATCGCCGACATCCCTGCCAGTGAGCAGAAAGATGGACTTTCGGTCGACAAGGCACTTCGTACGATCATGTTCACTGATCTAGTTGGCTACACGTCGATGATGAGTCGACTCGGAGATGATCGTGCGTTCAAGCTGTTGCGTGAGCACAACAACGTAGTTCGTGATGCACTCACAAAATATGCGGGCAGGGAAGTGAAACATACCGGGGATGGCATCATGGCTTCGGTCGACGATGCTGATCATGCGGTGCGGGCCGCTATCGAGATCCGTGCGGGTATTGCCGATATTTCTATACCGGATACCGACGAAAAATTGAGCATTCGAATCGGAATGACCTCCGGGGAACCGCTCGAAGAAGGTGGTGACTTGTTCGGGTCCGTCGTAAATCTGGCTTCCCGCTTGTGCGATCTTGCCGAGGCAGGCGAAATTCTATTGTCCGAGGAGTGCGTTGCCGAGTTGACCGACGACGCGATCGGGCTCGAATCCATTGGCAACGTCAGCATTCGCGGGTTCGATGAAGCCATTGCGGTAAGCAAGGTTGCTGACTGAGCGCCCGCGCGTGTTTGGAATGTGAAGGTATCTATAATCACCGCGAAATTGTTACCGCAGCAGGAGATCCCGCTTGACCGTTACTAACGCACCCGCAAAACCGAATCTTGTATTCATACTTCCCGACCGGTTGAGGCAGGACACCTCTGGCGCTTACGGCAATGAGTGGATTCAGTCGCCTCACATGGATCGACTGGCTTCCGAGAGCTTCGTCTTTGAGCACTGCTATGTCACCCAGCCGGTATGCGCTCCGGCGCGTGCTTCGATTATGACGGGCTTGTACCCCCCGACAGCAGGGATGCCACGGAATCGGCTGGTTATGCCGTCTGAGGTCCAGACCGTGGCGCAAATGGTGTCTGATGACTACAAGACGGGGTACATCGGTAAGTGGCATCTTGGGGATGAGATCATCAAGCAGCGCGGTTTTGACGAGTGGGTGAGCGCCAACGACTACTGGTGGCCGGAGTACACGAATACGGACGACCAGAAGAAGTTCTCTGATTACCACGAGAGTCTGGTTGGTGAGGGCTATGAGCCTGAGCAGGATCACCCCGGTGGTAAGAGCTTCTCGATGGAGCAACGGTCGGGTATGCCGCCCGAAAAGCAGATGGCTTCGTTCCTTGCTGACAGCGCTGCCGATTTCATTTCGAATAACCGAGATAACCCGTTCGTTTTGTATGTCAGTACTATCGAGCCACACCCGCCGTTTGCCGGGCCGTTCGACGATATGTACGACTCGGCAACTTTGCCTGTCGACGAAACGTTCATGCAGTCGCCGGTTGAGAGCTCGCTGTTTAATCGAACCCGGGCGGAGTTGTTCTCCGACTGCGTTCGCGACGGTATTTCGACTGCTACTGAAGCTGGTATGCGGAAACTTCGCGCCAACTACTTCGGCAACGTGAAGCTGGTGGACGACATGCTAGGCACGATTTTAGGAGCGATCGACGATTCTGGGGTTAAGGACAACACGATCGTCGTTTTCACCAGTGAGCACGGCGACATGATCGGCACGCACGGCATGATCGAGATGCGCACGCCTTACGAGGAGGCGGCGAAGGTTCCGTTGTTCGTCAGGATCCCGTGGTTGACCGACAAGGAAACGCGGGTTCCGGGGAACTTCAGTCAGATCGATTTCGTGCCAACTCTTCTCGATCTGCTTGGGCAAACGATTCCCGACCATGTGCAGGGCGAGAGCCGTGCGGGCGTTCTCGAGGGGAACGATGATCTTCTGGATAACGATGTGGTGGTGCAGCACAACGGCGTGGGCGATAGAAATCTTGCTGATGAGTGCGATAGCTGGACGATGAGCGACGAAAAGCTCGTTGAGCTCAACTTCCTGAACGCTATGCCGTGGCGCTCGGTGATAACCGCCGATCGTTGGAAGCTCAATCTGTGCGCTGTCGATCAGGGCGAACTGTACGACCTTAACTCAGATCCGAACGAAATCCACAACCTGTTCGATAAACCGGAACATCGGGATCGAATCCGGCGAATGGCGGCAAGGCTTCACCTCTGGCAGGCTCAAAACGGAGATACAGCGCCGTTGCCGTCGATCCAGTAGACGCCGGCGGAAGCGACTCTTGTGCTGATGGGAGAGCGTTCGTTTTATCTCGTGAACACCGACTTTGCGATCTTTAAACGATTTTATTCTGCTTAATACCTGTTGCATCGAGATCGATTGTTGGCTTACCGAGCTTGCTCAAAAATGTTGCGTCGAATATTGCGATTGTTTGAGACGGTTGGCGGGTGTAAAGTTCCCTGCGGTCTGAAGAAAATAACCACTCGTCCTTACCGAAAGCTGTTGCCTCAAATTGAAAGCCGCACGACTAGTTGCTCCTGCAACATTTGATTTTATTGACATCGACGAGCCGACTCCCGTTGACGGGGAGGCGAAGATCAGAGTCGAAGCCGTTTCGGTTTGTGGAAGCGACATCCATGGTCAGTTCCACGCTGAACATCCTGAAGAGGCGTACCCGCTCGCACCTGGTGTGCCGTGTCACGAAATAGCTGGCACAGTGATCGAGTCGAAAACAGACGATATTAAAGAGGGTCAGCGGGCAATCGTGCTGCCGTCTCGTGGTCTCGGTGGACTGACCGAGTACCTTGTTCAGACACCCGATCGGATTCTCCCCGTTCCCGACTGGGGTCCGCTCGATGAGTGGGTAATGTGCCAGCACACTGGCACGGTGCTCTACTCGGTCAAGCAAATGGGTAACGTTGCTGGCAAGCGAGTTGCGGTGCTCGGGCAGGGCGGAATCGGGCTTTCATTCTCGATGCTTACCGAGAAGCAAGGTGCGGCTCAGGTTATTGGCATCGACCCGGTTGAAGCCCGTCGTGAGAAGGCGCTCGAAGTTGGCGCCACGAACACGGTGAACCCCGACGAAGATGACATGTACGCGGCGATTGAGGAGCTGACCGGCGGCGAAGGAATCGACATTGTGGTCGACGCTACTGGAGATCCTGCGGGATTTGGTCAGTGCTTGAAGATCGTAAAGCGCTGGGGCACGTTTGTTAGCTTTAGCCTCACCGGTCAGGGCGGAAAGATTGCGGAGTTCCCGCACCAGGAGTTTATGTTCAAGGCTGCTCGGATCATCCCGACACAGGTTGCCGCGACCGACAAGCCGACCCAGGACATTCGCGAAATGATCGCATTGAAAGAACGAGGGTGGGCCGATCCCGGTGTGCTGAAGAGCCACAATCTCGACTTCACCGATGTGCAGCAGGCCTACGATATGTATGCCGACCATTCAAACGGCGTCATCAAATTGGCAATGTCGGTGAACGGTGGCGGAGCCTAAGACTGAGCCTGAACCTGATTTTGGGGCCAACCCGGTAATTAGTAACTTTTCAAGCTCCCATCGGTATTCGATGGGAGCTTGTTGTTTAAGCGATAAGTGTGATTCCGCTTGAATTATTTTTGGGCGATGAACATGCCTGAGGAGCGGGTTACTGCGAAGTGGCCGTTACGGTCGATATGGTCTCTGATCGCCGCGTCGAGCCGTTGCTCGTCGAGGATTGCGTCCATCGACATAGCGTAGTTGATGACTATCTGCGGATCGGTCGCCTTGCATATCGAGTTGTCCCACACGATGTCGATGTTTGAGAAATGTTTTTCGATCATCGCCTGGCCGTTTTCGAGTGTGAACGTCGAATGAGCCAGCCCGACGTTCTCTTGCTGTGAGCCGTCGATCGCAAATTCCTTTTGCAGATCGAGGAATTCCGTGATGTGGTTTATCGAGTTGGTCGTCGCGTACAGGTGTCCGCCGGGTTTGAGCACCCTGCTTATCTCGGCGAGCGCCTGCGACTGACTGCTGGCGTGATAGAGCATGTAGTTTGCGGTGACCATATCGAACGATGCGTCGTCGTACTGCAGCTCGCAGACGTCGGCCGTGTCAAACATGAATTCACGGTCGAATCCAGAAACGTTTCGTTCAGCTTCTTCGATCATCCCGGACGATAAATCTGTGAGAGTGATTGTCCAATTTTGGGGTACTCGGTCGTTTTCAAGTCCCCACTGCCAGAAATTGGCGGGACCACATCCGAGGTCGAGGACGTTAGCTACTGGTGGTGCGTCGAACCGGTCGAAGTAGCGTTTGAACGCGGTGTTTCGCGGTTCGCCATAGTGCTGCCAGAACGCTATTCGAGCGTTGAGTTTTCCCGCATCAGAGTATGCGACCGAGCGCAGATGTTCGGGATCTTGCATGCGTTTATTGGTCATGTAAGGAAGATTATCAACCACGCTACCGGGGCGCTTTTTGGTGTTTTTTAGATTATTACGACTAAGTATGTTGTCGGCAAAATAGGCGATTTCGCCCACACCTTACGCACACCTTCGCTGACCCCTCCAACACGCTCTGGCACCTAAACGACACCTTCGTATGGGTGCAAGCACGCACATGCGGGTGTGTAGTGACGTGCATGGTCGGTGCGATAGCTGTTTCGTTCTTCAAATCGAAGGACTGTGGCTACTGATATGAGCCGCGCGTGCATACGCGTGCACGGGTTGCGAAGCGTAGTGGTGGAACTCAGGATATGGGCCGGAAAATCGGGAAAATATTCGATCAACCATTCCGTCGATACTGTCGTCGTGTTGTTCTACGCGCCGGCTCAAGTTCGATGATGCGGATGACCGCGCGCACGGCCACGACTCTTCTGACAGTTGTTCTCATTCTGGTTGTGGCTTGTGGGCAGACGACGGGCGCTCTATATATCTCAACCCAAACACCCGATCAGGCAGACGACCCGCACTATGTGATTCGTATGGGTGGGGATTCTGTTGAGGACATTGAATTTTCGCAGAAATTGGAGATTGTCGCCGAGAGCCAGTCGATTGCTTCAGATTCATTGAGCGAAGACGGCACCCGAGCTGGGCACCCGATCGATCTGGAAACTTCGCCGTTTGCTTTGACTGTGCCATACGAGGATGTGGTTTCAAATCTCGATGAGAGTGCGCTCGCCGAAGTCGCTGTTGGTCTGGGTGTTATTTCGTCCTCCGACGCAGAGGCAAGGGGTCTGGCAGCGAGTGACGACTCGAATAATGGATCAGGTGGACCTGGAGGGTTAGCTAGTGATTCTGCCGAGGGTGCGCCGTTTGGACTGTCTTCAGGATCGTCTTCGGGTTCGTCTTCGGAAACAGGGGGGGAACTCATCCTCTTCAGGCGGTACTTCTGGGACGTCGGAACCGCCGAGCAACCCGCCCGATGATGAGGATAAAAATGGCTCCGATGCAGGCGGCGAAAGCGGTGCCGATGGCTCAGTTGGTGCGTCGGTAGATGGTGGATTATTCCCGACCATTGACGATGACGACCCAGCAGATTCGGATGGATCTGCTACTGATGACGATGCCGTTGACGATGAGCCTGTTGACGACGATTTGCCGGGTAACAGTGGTAATTCGTCCTCTGGTGGCAACGGCGGCGGCAATAGTGGTGGGAATGGCAACTCGGGTAACGACGACGAGAACGGTTCTGATGAATCGAGCGGTACGCCGGATGATTTGACAGAGACTCCGGTCGACGACACCCCGCCTGCGGATGATGAGCCAGTAGAGGAACTTCTAGTTGTCGGCGACGAGCCGGAAGACGACGCGTCACCGGGTAACAGCGGTGATTCGAATGCTGGCGGCAACGGCGACGGTGACAGTGGTGGGAATGACAACTCGGGTAATGACGACAAGAGCGGGTCAGACGAATCGACCGACACGCCTGCAGACGACAGCCCGCTCGCTGATGACGAGCCAGTTGATGATTCTCCGGTAGTCGATGATGAGCCAGAAGAAGCCACATCACCGGGTAACAGCG
>Ga0115002_10004920_pt1 | contig 15971 bp, 14 predicted proteins | sample ArcticOcean_MG_C_8_FD_89576 | JGI IMG/M metagenome (GOLD analysis project Ga0115002, IMG submission 89576) | Marine microbial communities from western Arctic Ocean - ArcticOcean_MG_CB11_86 | ecosystem: Environmental > Aquatic > Marine > Oceanic | place: Arctic Ocean: Canada Basin | collected... | reverse complement strand
GGCGCTTGCCGTGCGACGCGCAGCACGGGGCGCGACAATTTCTATTCAAATCCAAGACCCACGCATCGCGGTTTCGAATTTTGATTTTGTCATCCCGCCCAGCCATGACGGCCTGAAGGGGCCTAATGTGTTGGCAACCCTGGGCGCGATACATCGGGTGAGAACGGAAACACTGGCGGCCGCAGCAGTGCGGTGGCGCGCGCGGTTCACGGCACTGCCTGAGCCGCGGATCGCGGTCTTGGTCGGCGGGACGAGCAAGCATCACCGGATGACACCTGCGGCGGCGCAGCGCATTGGCAAGACATTGCAGAGCTTGTGCGCCAGCACAGGCGGTAGTCTGATGGTGACCGCGTCCCGACGGACAGATCTAGAGAGCCAGGCCGCCTTGCAGGCCACGCTGAACGGCTGGCCCACCGATTTTTGGGACGGCACCGGTGATAACCCCTACATGGGCATGCTGGCCCTGGCCGACGGAATCGTGGTGACCGAAGATTCCGTGACAATGGCCTCTGAGGCGGCGAGTACAGGCAAGCCTGTGTTCATCGCAAAAATGGAGGGTCAGACCGAAAAATTCGCGCACTTCCATACTGGCCTTGAGGCGCGGGGTGTCAGCCGACCGCTAACTGAGGTGTGGGACACGTGGTCCTACCCGCCGCTCTTCGAGGCGGCGCGCGTCGCCACGGAGATCCGTCGCCGCGTGGCACTGCCTGCCGCCTGAGCCTGCGCAGATCAGCCGGGACCCGGTTGCGAGAAGGCTTGAAAACCCGGCGGAAAGTCCTATTTTTCGAGTTGTCGTGCGTCCCGCGCATCGCTTGCTCAACCAATCCGCCGGAGTTCCCATGTCCCAGCAGCACCACAGCCGCGTCCTGATCCTGGGCTCCGGCCCAGCCGGATTGTCGGCGGCGATTTACACCGCTCGCGCTGGCTTGGAGCCAATACTGGTTCACGGCATTCAGCCCGGTGGGCAAATGACCATCACAACCGATGTCGAGAACTACCCAGGCTTCGCTGAGGTCATTCAGGGACCATGGCTAATGGAAAATATGCAAAAGCAAGCCGAGGCCGTCGGCACGCGTATGGTTGGCGACATCATCACTGAAATCGACTTGTCGCGTAGACCGTTTCGCGCCGTCGGGGACTCAGGCAACACCTACACCGCTGACGCCATCATCATTTCGACCGGCGCGCAAGCAAAATGGTTGGGCCTGCCGAGTGAAGACAAGTTCAAGGGGTTTGGCGTGTCGGCCTGCGCAACCTGCGACGGGTTCTTTTTTCGCGGCCGAAAGGTCGCCGTCATTGGCGGCGGAAACACGGCGGTCGAAGAAGCGTTGTATCTGACAAACCATGCCTCGAAGGTCACGCTGGTCCATCGCCGTGATTCGCTGCGATCTGAGAAAATTCTGCAAGACCGGTTGTTCAAGAATTCCAAAGTCGAGGTGCGCTGGGACTCAGTCCTAGAAGAGGTTGCCGGCGCGGAGGATCCATTTGGGGTGACGGGCGCTGCGCTGCGCAACGTTAAGACGGGCGATGTCGAAACGATCCCGGTCGACGGAGTTTTCGTCGCGATCGGTCACACACCGAACACAGAACTGTTCAAGGGCTCCCTCGACATGGACAGCGAGGGCTACCTCGTAACCAAACCAGACTCGACCCAAACAAACATCGCAGGCGTGTATGCCGCGGGTGATGTGCAGGACAAGATTTTCCGCCAGGCCGTGACCGCAGCTGGCACCGGCTGCATGGCCGCACTTGAGACCGAGAAGTTTCTTGCGGCGAACGATGAGCCCGCCGCTGCGGCCGCGGCGGAGTAACGAACACCTATGGATTGGAACCGACTGAAAGTTTTTCACGCTGTCGCTGAGGCGGGGAGCTTTACCCATGCCGGCGAAGCGCTGAACCTCAGCCAGTCGGCAATAAGCCGGCAGATTAGCGCACTAGAGGGAGAGCTCAGAACGTCGTTGTTCCATCGCCATGCGCGCGGCCTGAGTCTGACCGAACAAGGCGAATCGCTCTATCGCACGGCCCATGAGGTTTCGGCTAAACTGGCAATGACCGAAGCGATCTTGGGAGAAGCGCGAGAACGCCCCACCGGAAAACTCAAGGTCACGACGCCAGTTGGCTTTGGGTCGACTTGGCTGACGCCCCGAATTGGCGAATTTCTTGAACTTTATCCAGAAGTAACCGTTGATCTGGTTCTCGACGATCAGTTGTTGGACCTCAGTATGCGAGAGGCCGATATCGCCGTTCGCATGCAACCACCAACCCAGGCTGACTTGGTGCAGCGTCGTCTTCTGACGGTCCACAACCATCTCTATGCGTCCCCGACCTATTTGAAACGCAACGGCACACCGCGCGACCTCGCCGACCTGCAAGCGCACAAGCTCATCACCTATGGCGAGGACACGCCGCCTCCGGTCGTTGAGATTAATTGGCTTCAGAAGGCCGGCCGGAAGCAGGGTCTTGAGCTGTCGCCGATTCTGACCGTGAACAACGTTTATGGGTTGTTGTTGGCCGTCGAGAACGATGTCGGGATCGCGTCGCTGCCGGACTATATGATTGCAGAGCATCCTCAGTTCATTCGGGTCCTGCCGGATGTGGAGGCGCCTTCGTTCGATACCTTTCTCGTCTATCCCGACGAACTTCGGGAGACAAAAAAAATCTCAATATTCCGAGACTTTCTACTCGCCAAAGTCGCCGGCTGGAGCTTCTAAACGCAACCCATTCCTGCAACCCATGCGGCGGCTGCATGACTGGTTTGCACACGCTGGGGGTAGTCGCGGGGCACCTTGCACCATAGATATTGGGCAAATCTGGCGTGGTAACGCCAAGCCGGATGGTAGACCCGGGCGAACCTATTGTGCGGGTCTACACGTCTCCCAAGACGTTAAGCCTCCCTGTTAAACTTGGCCCTAACCTTTTGGTTGGGGCCATTTTTTTGATATCACGCTCGCCTCAAACCCTGCCCCTACCGCTTGGCGGAGGCTGAAAATACGCTTCAACGGTCGCCCGAACAACTAGCGACCCCCAAATCTCGCGATGTCCCAATCCTAGGGATGCGCTTTGACACCGACCCCACGTGCCCACCGGCGCGCTTTGGCCGGCTTCGCGTTGAATTCGGTGCGCGGTTTGAGGCTATCGAGATCTACGCACACTATGCGCAACATCCATTAGGCAATGCGTTTTGACCAACGATCTGGTCGATGAAGCCGTTCACCCGACCATCGTTGCGCAGGACTGCGTGCTGTCGTTCCTCGCCGAGAGGCTCAAACCTTCGGATTGATTCTTCACCCTTCTGGATTATGGTGATGACACGAAGGCCGCGGCGCGCTTTTTTTGTCGCTGCCCATATCTCCGGTTGATCTGAACTGATTTGACTTGTGCACCAGCGTAGACCCCGCAGCTGACTGCGCCCAACTGCCCATGCAGATCAAACCTTCAATCAAGCCGTACTCGGCGACCATACCGTGCGCACGCGGTGGGTTGGCGCCTCCGGAAGGTGGCGCCGAATTGGACATAAACAATGACGTCAAACGAAACCGACCTGACGGCGCTCGGCTGGAGCGCCTTCTTCAGCGCTCAAATCGAGCCTGACGAACAAGGCGCCACAATACCGGCCCGCGTTCTCTCCGTGCATCGTGGCGGTCTGGATGTCGTGGGTGACGGTATCGAGCAGCGCATTTCGGTGTTGGGGACCGACCAGGGAGACGCGGGGGCAACGGTTGGCGACTGGTTGCTGCTTTCACGAGACGACCTCTCGGTTACGCGGCGCCTCGACCGTAAAAGTCTCTTCAAACGCCGTGCTGCGGGTACCGATCGCCAGATACAACTCATTGCCGCGAACATTGACACTGTCTTCATCGTCACCTCATGCAACGCCGACTTCAACATCGCGCGTTTAGAGCGCTACCTCGCGCTCGCCCGGGACGCAGAGGCCACGCCGGTGATCGTTCTTACAAAAGCCGATACCACCGAATCAGCCGACAAGTTTGCGCAGGAGGCGGCCGCGCTGTTGCCTGGCTTGATCGTGGAAGTATTGGATGCTCGGAACGACAAAAGCGCAGCACGCCTGGCTCCGTGGTTTGGCACTGGGCAAACCGTCGCGCTTGTCGGTTCCTCGGGTGTCGGCAAGTCAACGCTGGTCAACACGTTGATGGGCGACGATCATATCGCTACGCAGAGCGTTCGCGAGAACGACGATAAAGGCCGCCACACCACAACCGCGCGAACCCTCCACCGGTTGCCGGACAACGGCTGGGTGCTTGATACCCCGGGGATGCGCTCGTTGCAGCTGACGGATGTTCGTGCCGGTCTGGATGAGGTCTTTGCTGACATCGTGGTCGCAGCAACCACTTGCCGATTTTCGGATTGCCTCCACAATGCCGAACCTGGCTGCGGCGTGAAAGCCGCCGTCGACGCTGGGACCTTAGGACTCGAACGACTCGAACGCTGGCGCAAACTGGTTGCCGAGGACACGTTCAAAAATGAGACCCTGGCGGAGCGTCGAATCCGCGAACGCTCTTTCGGCAAAACGATCAATGACCTTACCAAGGGCAGGCCTCGATAGACCGCTACAAATCGGACCGACAAGAAAAGATCGGAAAAATGCCGGCCTTTTCTTGTCGGTCCGATCAAACCTACATGAACAACATGCGATCCTGCGGCATGTCTTTGTAAAGATCAGATACGAACTCGGCATAGCCGTTGTAGAGCAGGGTAGGGACGCGTTCACTGCTACCCAATACGCGCTCAGTAGCTTGAGTCCAACGTGGGTGGTCGAACTCGGGGTTCACATTGGCCCAGAAGCCGTACTCTGCCGCCTGCACTTCTTCCCAAAAGCTAATTGGGCGCTTGTCCGTGAAGGTAATACTGACGATCGACTTGACCGACTTGAAACCATACTTCCAGGGCAACGCGATGCGCAACGGGGCACCGTGTTGTGGTGGTGCGGGATGTCCGTACGTCCCAGTGGCCATAAACGTGAGTTCGTTCATGGCCTCTTCGATGGTTAGGCCCTCAACATAAGGCCAGGGGTACCAGAACTGACGCTGACCCGAGGCAAAGCTCTTATCCACAAAGCTGCGTAATTCGATGTACTTCGCCGAACCGAGCGGCTGCACCATTTTGATCAGGTGGCTAAGTTCAAATCCACTCCACGGTATCGACATCGACCAGGCTTCGACGCAGCGGTGGCGATAGAGGCGCTCTTCAAGCGGCATCTTGGCGAGCAGATCGTCGATATTGAATTCCATCTCGTTCTCGACCATACCCTCAACGCGGAGCGTCCAGGGGCGGAGCGGAAGGCGCTGTGACGCCCGCCAAATTTCCTTGTGCGAGCCGAACTCATAGAAATTGTTGTAGGTCCCGTTGACCTTTTCCGGTGTTATTTCACGATCCAGCTGGTAGCGCATGTTTTGCTTTACCGGATAGAGGTGCGCCGATGGATCTTCTTCCGCTGCCGCGAACGCCGCGCTACTAAGGACGGGTCCGGCGGCGGCAAGGATGGTTCCTGCAGCGGCGCCCTTCATCAACTGGCGGCGGCTCATGTACACCGATTCCGATGTGGCGGCCGACTCGGCTAATTCCCAACCTTTGGGGTTCTTGATCAGCATGCTGGTCTCTCCACGTTTGCGCCCCCCGGATCTACTGTTTGCGACACGCCGCCGCAATTCAAGTGTCGGTGAGACTTCCTAATAAAATCTCCCAGATCGTCGAAAAATGAGCGAAAATACGGTCTACTGAAGTACCCCGCCCGCATCAATTCTTTAGGTCTACATCACCTCCGCATCGATCGGTCGCGGCATTACGCCGACGAAGATTTGCGCGGCTTAGTGGGGTGGTCCCAAAGACCAAGGTTTGAGGGCACCCCAGACGACATCATGGGTCGGTGTCGGGACACCGGCTTCACGGCCGAAGCGCGAAATCGCGCCTGAAAGCCAGTCGAGCTCGAGCGGCTTGCCGCGTTCGAGATCGACCAACATGGACGGCTTGACCGCTGGGACATTGGCAGGATCAAATCCTTGCACGGCCTTTAGCGCACCCGGCTCGAGGGTAATGTTGCGAGCGTTGGCAACGGCGGCCACTTCTTCCATTGCGCGGCGCACGACCGCGGCACCCTCGGGCGCTGCTAGCACATCGCTAATCGGCAACCGGGCGAGACAACACACGCCGCTTAGTGCTGTCAGCATGACCATCTTCGACCAGATCGCCGACTCCACGTCATCGGTCAGCACCGACTTGACGTCGATTGCAAGAAGCGCCGCGTGGAGCGCCTCGGCCGCTGGTCGTGCGAAGGAATCGAACGCGCCGAAAGTCAAACGAACGCCTGGGGTTTCGTGGACAATCACGCCGGGCTCAGCAATGTGCGACGATATATAGATCGACCCTCGCAGCACATGAGGTGCACCAAAGGCATCAACAATCCAAGCGTGGCTTTCAACACCGTTGAGCACATCCAGCACCACGGTGTTGGGGCCGATGAGCGGTTTCATCTCCACAATTGCCGTTTTCGCGTCGTACACCTTCACCGAAAAGATCACCAGATCGACGGGGCCAATCCTTGCAGGGTCATTCGTCGCGTTGACCGGGTTGATGATTACGGAGTCTGCTTTGTCGTCAAGCCGCAATCCGTTTGCCTTCATCGCGGCAAGGTGAGCACCGCGCGCGATAAAGGCGACATCGTGATCTTTTTGCGCGAGGCGGGCGCCTAAGTAACCGCCAACCCCGCCCGATCCCATGATCGCGATTTTCATCTTGTCCCGTTCTATTTGAGGCTTGCGCAGAACCTTTGGATGCGCTTGCACGCGTCAGTCAGGACCTCGGTCGAGGTCGCGTAGGAGACCCGGAAATGCGGCTCAAGGCCGAACGCCGCACCATGAACGACGGCCACACCTTCGGTCGCAAGCAACGCCTTGCCGAAGTCCTGGTCGCTTTCAATTTTCTGGCCATCCGGCGTCGATTTGCCAATAAGGGTCTCACACGACGGATATACATAGAAAGCGCCGACCGGATTAGGGCAAGTCAGACCCGTCGCCTGATTCAACATGCCGACCACGAGGTCGCGGCGCCCAGAGAATGTTTGCACCCAGTCCTTGAGGAAACCGCGCGGCCCGTTCAAAGCCTCGACCGCCGCCGCCTGACTAATGGACGAGGGGTTGGTGGTGCTCTGCGACTGCAGCTTGGCCATGGCCTTGATCAGCACGGCGGGCCCACCGGCGAAACCGATGCGCCATCCCGTCATCGCGTACGCCTTCGACACGCCGTTGAGCGTCAGCGTGCGATCGCGCAGCTGCGGACAGACCTGTGCGATCGTCGTGAACTTGAACCCGTCATAGACAAGGTGCTCATAAATATCGTCGCTCAGCACCCAAACGTCAGGGTGTCGGTCAAGCACCGCGCCCAGTGCTTTCAGCTCGTCGGCGCCATATGCTACACCCGACGGATTGCTGGGCGAGTTGAGCACGAACCATTTTGTTTTGGGGGTGATGGCCTTTTCGAGGTCCTCGGGCTGCAACTGAAAGCCTTTAGATGCCGGTGCTTTGACCACGACGGGCTTGCCACCTGCAAGGAGAACGATGTCGGGGTAGCTTACCCAGTGAGGCGCCGGAATGATGACTTCATCGCCCGGGTTCACCGTCGCCATCAGCGCATTAAACAAAACCTGCTTTCCGCCGGTGCCGACGCTAATTTCAGTGGTCGGGTCGTAGGTCAGGTCATTATCATTCTTGAACTTGTTTGCGATGGCTTGTTTGAGCGCGGCCGTCCCATCAACCGTGGTGTATTTCGTCTCACCCTTATCAATCGCCGTTTTCGCTGCGGATTTGATGTGATCCGGCGTATCGAAATCGGGTTCGCCCGCGGACAGACCGATGACGTCGCGGCCTTCTGCCTTAAGGGAACGAGCGAGATCGCTGATAGCAATGGTGGCGGACGGCTTGATACGGTCCAGCGAGTCGGCAATGAAGCCCATCTTGGGAAATCCCTCCTAGAACAGGGCGGTTGGAATCGGCGAAAAACTACGCTGCCGGTCAAAAGCGCGCAACCGGTGGTTAGCGTGCACCTTGCGACCGTAAATCGTGAACGCGAATGATGCAGCGGACCAAGGGGACGAAGACACTCCCGCCAACGATATTGCCAAGGGTCGCCGGGATGAGTTTGACGACCAACCCAGCCATCGTCAGGCCTGCGGCGACTGGGTCAACGGATGTGAGCATGCCAAGCGGGATGAAAAACATGTTGGCAACGGAATACTTCCAGTCAATCGCAAAAAAGGCCGTGATCGGGAAAAGAATCGTGCGCATTTTACAGGACACCGCATGCGCTGCCATCGTCTCCCATATGGCGGCATCCTGACAGAAGTTGCTGTAAGGACACCTTGATCCGCCGCAATGGAACCAGATTCCTGACACCGTGGTGTCAGGAGGCGTTCTCGATGCCCTAGCAACTACAGCCCAGCGCGGCATATACATGGGTGATGGCAGTGGAACAGGATCCGGCAGACAGCGCCGCACCCTTTGCCCTCCCCTTTGAGAAGGGTGAGGGCGGGATTCCGTTCGAGGTGGTTTCAGACTTCAAACCGGCCGGCGACCAACCACAAGCAATTAAGAAGCTGATGGAGGGTGTCGGAGACGGAGAACAGGATCAGGTGCTGCTTGGGGTCACCGGATCGGGCAAGACATTCACGATGGCGCACGTCATTTCGCAGAGCCAGCGTCCCGCCCTCATCCTGGCGCCCAACAAGACCTTGGCCGCTCAGCTCTATGGCGAAATGCGCGATCTGTTTCCCAACAACGCGGTCGAGTACTTCGTTTCTTATTACGACTATTACCAACCCGAAGCCTACGTGGCGCGGACCGACACCTACATCGAGAAAGACTCATCGATCAACGAGCAGATCGACCGCATGCGGCACGGCGCGACGCGTTCGCTGTTCGAACGGGACGACGTCATCATTGTTGCGAGTGTGTCATGCATTTACGGCATGGGATCGCCCGAGACTTATCTCGACATGACGATTCCATTGACTGCCGGACAGACATTCTCACTGAAAGGCCTCCTCAAGGGTCTCGTTGAATTGCAATACAAGCGCAACGATCAAGCATTCGTTCGCGGCACATTCCGGGTGCGGGGCGACACCGTCGAGGTGTTTCCCGCGCATTACGAAGATCGTGCATGGCGGTTGTCACTGTTCGGCGACGAAATCGAAACAATTGTCGAGTTTGACCCGCTCACTGGTGAAAAGACCGAAAAGCTGGAGTCGATTCGTATTTATGCCAATTCTCATTACGTCACGCCACGACCGACGATCGCCCAAGCAATCAAACAGATAAAACGCGACCTCGTGGTGCGGCTTGATGAGTTTCGCGACACTAACAAATTGCTTGAAGCGCAACGGCTAGAGCAGCGAACCCAGTTCGATATTGAAATGATGGAGGCCACTGGGAGCTGTGCCGGCATCGAAAACTACTCGCGGTACTTGACCGGTCGCAAACCAGGCGAGCCACCGCCAACTTTGTTCGAGTACCTGCCCGACAACGCGCTGCTGATCGTCGACGAATCCCACGTGTCAGTGCCGCAGGTCGGCGGTATGTCCAAAGGCGACTTTCGCCGCAAATCCACGTTGTCCGAGTTCGGCTTCCGGTTGCCATCTTGCGTCGACAACCGGCCGCTCAAGTTCGAAGAATTTGATACGATGCGGCCGCAGACCATCTACGTTTCGGCTACGCCAGGTCCGTTTGAGATGGAGCGCGCCGCCGGCGTGATCATTGATCAAGTCATTAGGCCTACCGGCTTGATAGATCCGGTGTGTATCGTGCGACCGGTTGAAAACCAAGTTGACGATTTACTGCACGAGTGCCGCGAGACAGTAAAACAAGGTTTCCGTGTGCTCGTCACCACATTGACCAAACGCATGGCCGAGGACCTCTCCGAATTCATGCACGAGGCCGGCCTCAAGGTGCGGTACCTCCATTCCGACATCGACACGTTGGAGCGCATTGAGATTTTGCGCGATCTGCGACTTGGTGCCTTCGACATTCTGATCGGGATCAACCTACTGCGTGAGGGCCTCGATATCCCAGAATGCGCCTTGGTGGCCATCCTGGATGCCGACAAAGAAGGTTTCCTGCGCTCGCGCACCTCGCTGGTTCAGACGATCGGCCGGGCCGCCCGTAACCTCGAAGGGCGCGTGATCTTGTATGCGGACAAGATGACCGACAGCCTAGACTACGCGCTCAAGGAAACTGATCGGCGGCGCTCCAAACAAACGGCCTACAATGTGGAGCATGGGATCACACCGGAGAGCGTGACCAAGAACATCTCAGATGTTCTACAAAGCGTTTACGAAAAGGACTACATGACCCCCGGCTTATCCGAAGAACGCGACGGGTTTGACCATATGGTGGGGCACAACTTGCGCGCCCACGTCGAAGACCTCGAAAAGAAGATGCTGGAATATTCCTCGAACCTAGAATTCGAGGATGCGGCACGGTTACGAGATCAAATCAGCCGCCTCGAAAGCGCCGAACTAGGCCTACCAGGTGAATCCGCTAAAGAAGTCCGCGATCGCCAGCGCGCGTTGAAGAGTGGCGCCCGATCTTCCGGGGGCCGGCCTGGGACGCGCAACCGCCGCGGCAAAAAAAAACCCACCGGGGTTTAGACTTACTATGCAGTATATAGCCAGGTCGGCTGCCCCCCCGACGACTGACGCGACCGACCTCGCCAAGATTATTTGCGAAGCGTGTTGGTCGCACTTTCGATCGTGGAACGCATGGTCGGGAATGACGGTGCACAACGACGCCGATTTGACTTGGACTGAAGCACCGATCCCACATGTTGTCTTTAACCAAGTCTATGGCGCGCGGCTTCGTCGCAATGGGACCCAGCGGCGGATTTCGACGATCGTCACACAGGCTCGCCAACGCGGCATGCCGGTGATTTGGCGGGTTGGACCCGACAGCACACCTGGCAACCTCGGTCGTCGCCTTGAAGAAGGTGGGTTTAAGTACGCGGACGACGCACTCGCAATGGCGGTGGACCTTTCTAGCTTTGATCTTGAGGAAGAAGCCCCACCCCATCTGGTGATTGAACCGGTGCGCGATGACGCCGCGTTGCGCGAGTGGACGGCCGTGGCCGTTGACGGCTTTGGGTTTCCTGAATTCGCGGCGGAACCTTTGTTCGCGATGCACCGTGCGATCGGATTGGATGCGACCCAACCGCATCAAATGTACCTCGCGCGACTGGATGGAACAGCGGTGGGGATGGCTACACTCATTACCGATTGTGGTGTCGCTACCCTGCAAAACTTGGCAACCATCGCTGGTAAACGAGGGCGCGGCGTCGGCACCGCATTGACCCGCCACGTGATGCGTGCAGGGCGAAAACGGGGGCTGGCCACTGGCGTCTTACAGGCCTCGTCGATGGGTCAAGGTATTTATCGCTCCATTGGCTTTCGCGAGGTGGGGCGGCTCATAGAATACAGCCTCGAGCCAAAGGGGGCAGAAATGCGCTCTTATGGCGACAATCCGATAAAACAATAATTATTTGTACTATAATACGTCCTACTCCAGTAAATTGTACTATTCACGAAGGACCCCAGCTGGATCTAACAGGCCCGCGTCGCGAGGATTCCATGGAAGATTTCACACCAGTTTCGGCGCTCATTGGCGGCGGCCTTATCGGCTTGTCGGCTACGATCCTGCTTGCGGTCAACGGTCGCCTAGCGGGGGTCAGCGGCATCATGGCGGGCTTGGTCCCGTCGGCCCGCGACGACGCGATGTGGCGCATCCTGTTTATCGTCGGTTTACTCGGCGGTGCCGCGGCATGGCTCTTGGTCACTGGTGGACCAGTTATCGCGTTTGACGTGGGCTGGCCGGTCATTGTGATCGGCGGTCTGTTGACAGGCATTGGCACACGGATCGGCGCTGGCTGCACCTCAGGGCATGGCGTGTGCGGCATCGCCCGCCTATCGCCCCGCTCGATTGTCGCCACTGCAACGTTTGTCGCGGTTGGCGCCCTCACGGTGTTGATTTCCCGTCACATGATTGGATTCTGATCATGATCCGTAATCTTGCTGCGCTCGGCGCCGGCGCTATTTTTGGACTGGGCCTTGCCGTTTCCGAAATGGTCAATCCGCTCAAGGTCAAAGCTTTCCTTGATGTAGCGGGGGATTGGGATCCCAGCCTTACCTTGGTGATGGGCGGTGCGGTCATGGTCAGCTTTATTGCGTTCCGACTGACGCTACGGCGGCCAAAACCGATTCTGGCCACACGCTTTGAACTCCCAACGCGGCGCAACATTGACCGGCGGTTGGTCGGTGGTGCCGCTGTCTTTGGTGTGGGATGGGGCTTGGTCGGCCTATGCCCCGGTCCGGCGTTATCCGCGCTGATTTACGGCGATGTCGAATCGGCCATTTTCGTGGTAGCCATGCTTATAGGTCTTGCGGTGGGCCCAAGGTTGCTAGCTATGTTCGCCGCATCGCCCGCACCGGATGTCGCGCCCGGCTAGCTGCTTCCCCTGACGCCAATCTTTCTGGAAGTTTCGCCTCCGTAGTCCTTGAAAAATCTGGCCAACTAGACCCAGATTGGGCTACGCGCTCGATAGGAGGCAATGACCCCGCGCCTGTGGCACCGGCGCGGAGCAACGATCAACGGGACTATGAACATTTTACTTGTTGCGGGCGGCCTAGTGTTGCTCTTTCTCGGCGGCGAATTTCTAGTCCGCGGGGCTGTCGCGCTGGCCCAGCGGCTCGGTATATCGACGTTGGTCATCGCGCTGACAGTCGTTGCCTTCGGCACCTCATCTCCAGAGCTAATCGTAAGCGTCGGCGCAGCGCTTAGAGGCGTACCAGAACTCGCGATTGGCAATATTGTCGGCAGCAATATCGCCAATATCCTCCTCGTGCTCGGCCTGCCCGCCATCATCGCGCCACTCGGCACGAGCGGAAAATCTGCCGGACGCGACCTCGCACTTATTTTTGCCGCCAGCATCCTCGTCACCATCCTAAGCTGGAACCAAGTGATTAGCTGGTGGGAAGGCCTGTCCATGGTGATCCTATTGGTGGCGTACTTGGGCTGGGCCTACTACGCAGCCCGGCGCGACGTCGCCAAGGCGCGCCTCTACGCCGAAGAACTTGAGGAGTTCGAGTCCAACCCGCAAAAGACAATGTTGATCGTCGGATTAGTTGTTGGCGGACTTGCCGCGCTTTTTGCCGGATCGACAATGTTGGTCGAAGGCGCGGTGAACATTGCACGTGACATTGGGATATCTGAGGTAGTGATCGGCCTGACCCTCGTCGCCTTCGGTACCTCGCTTCCCGAACTCGTCACGTCTTTCGTTGCGTTGATCAGGAAGCATAGTGATGTAGCGATAGGAAATGTCCTGGGGAGCAACCTGTTCAACCTGCTCGGGGTGGGCGGCATCACGGCGATGGTGACACCTATTCCGGTTCCCGAACGGCTGCTCGTTTTTGACATGCCTGTTATGATTGGCGTTCTAATCATTCTTTCGCCGTTTATCTTTTGGCGCGTGCGCTTTGGCCGCCTCTTCGGCGTCGCGTTCATGACGGGCTATGGGATGTATATCTGGTTGCAGTTCTCAGGGTTTTCAGGAATGGCAGCACAATGACGTCAAAAGGCGCCGCACTGGTGACCGGAGGCGCCAAGCGAATTGGACGAGCGATCGCTTGCGACTTGGCAGGTAAGGGCTGGCCCGTCGGTATACATTTTCATCACTCCGAGAATGACGCCAATACCGTGGTTGCAGAGATCACGGCGGCAGGTGGAACAGCGGTCGCCTTAGGTGCAGATCTTGCCGATCCCGCAGCGACTGAAGCGCTGATCGGCCAAGCCACGGCGGCGCTAGGGCCTGTCACGGCATTGATCAATAACGCCTCCGCATTCGAGCGCGACTCAATTACCGACTTCCCTACTGAGCGATGGGATAGCCACCTCGACGTTAACTTGCGCGCACCAGCCATTCTGACCAAAGTCTTCGCCACCGCAATGCCTGAAAACCTCAACGGCAACATCATCAATTTGATCGACCAGCGCGTTTGGAACCTGACCGGCGAATTCTTGTCATACTCGGTCAGTAAGGTCGGGCTTTGGGGCCTGACCCAGATGAGCGCGATCGCACTGGCTCCAAAAATACGGGTCAACGGCATTGGACCCGGTCCCGTTTTGCGAAGCACTCGGCAAAGCGCTGAAGATTTTGCGCGGCAGTCTGCCGCTACGCCTCTTGGCCACGGCGCGGACCCACAGGAAATCTGCGATGCGGTCCGCTATATTCTCGATGCGCGTTCGATGACCGGGCAGATGATCGCCCTCGATGGCGGCGCGCACATGACCTGGAACACTGATACCGCAGCAGCCCTCGAATGAGCCCTGCCTCAATTATCCACCCGCTCCGTCTCGCCGATGCCGAAAACAGCGTGCGTCATGTGTTTGTCCGCGACTTGGTAGTCCAGGCTGAAATCGGCGTCCATCGCCACGAAAAACGCGGGCGTCAGCCAGTGCGGATTAACATTGACCTGACGGTCAAAGAGAGCAGCCAACCGCTCGATGACCGGGTGAGGAATGTTGTTGACTACGAGACGCTGGTCGAGGGGGTGCGGGCGGTGATCGAGGCGGGCCACATCAATCTGGTTGAGACCCTCGCTGAACAGATTGCAAGCCTGGCACTTCTCGACAATCGGGTGCTATCAGCGCGCGTTCGGGTCGAGAAACTCCAGGTCATGGAAGATGCCGAGAGCGTCGGCGTCGAAATCGAGCGCAAACGATTGGGCCAGGACCGCTGAGTTCTCGAGTCCAGTCGACCCGTAAGGTTTTGCGCAGGGAGTCGAGCTCCCTTGGCAGGTGTGGCAAACCCCTGCAATCCCAGCCAAATGAACTGCTTGATTTTGATAAGGACAATAAAATATTGAGCTTGGAAAACATGCCAAAATCTTAAGCAGCGATGTCGATTGCAAAGGCTTCCCCCTCCTAATAGCGCTCTTACCCATTCAGCCAAAAACTTGCCCCCAAGTTTAACGGAAACACCCGGATCAATTTTTTAGGTGCCCTACGGTAGACCCCAAGGCCCTTGTTAGTTGCCTGAATCCCGTTGACCCTTAGTGGGTGCACTGCGATATAACGAGACGATGAGCGCAACCCCCACCAACCCCGAAGGCGACCTCGCCGAAGTCGCGCCGGACGACGGGCGGACGGTCATTCGCGCGGCGCTTAAGACGATGCCCGGGGTACCAGGGGTTTACCGAATGCTCAACCGGCGCGGCGAGGTACTATATGTAGGCAAAGCGCGCAACTTGAAGCGTCGTGTCGGCAGCTACGCTAACCGCACCGGGCACACCCACCGGATCCTCAACATGATCGCTGCCACAGCGTCGATGGAGATCGTCACGACCCACACCGAGGTCGAGGCGTTGTTACTTGAATCAAACCTGATCAAACGACTCAAGCCGCGCTTCAACGTGCTGCTGCGCGACGATAAATCGTTTCCCTACATCATGATCCGTCGCGACCATGAATGGGCACAGATCACCAAGCACCGCGGTGTCCGTGACCGCGATGCCGAATATTTTGGCCCCTTCTCGTCCGCTGGCGCCGTCAACCGCACACTATCAGCACTGCAGCGGGCGTTTCCACTGCGGTCATGCAGCGACTCCGTACTCGAGAAGCGAACCCGTCCATGCCTGCAGTATCAGATCAAACGATGCGCGGCGCCCTGCGTCGGAAAGATAAAAAACGACGACTACGAGGAAATCGTCCAACAGGCCCGCGACTTTTTGACCGGCAAAAGCCATGAGATCCAACAACGGCTCGCGTCGCTGATGACGTCGTCGGCAGAAAGCCTCGACTACGAGACGGCCGCTATGTACCGAGACCGCATCAAAGCCCTGGCACACATCCAAGCACGCCAGGGAATCAACGTTCAGACCGTAGACGAGGCGGACGTAATCGCCCTGCATCAAGAAGCCG
>Ga0115002_10004918_pt1 | contig 15975 bp, 12 predicted proteins | sample ArcticOcean_MG_C_8_FD_89576 | JGI IMG/M metagenome (GOLD analysis project Ga0115002, IMG submission 89576) | Marine microbial communities from western Arctic Ocean - ArcticOcean_MG_CB11_86 | ecosystem: Environmental > Aquatic > Marine > Oceanic | place: Arctic Ocean: Canada Basin | collected... | reverse complement strand
TCGACGGAAGAGGAACGAATGACGGCAATCCGAAGCCATCCCTACATGGCGAACTCCAACGAACGAGATCGCAACGCGCTCCTCGAAGGAATCGGCATTGACGACGTTGAAGAGCTCTTCGAGCAAATTCCGAAGGACCACTTCACTTCGTACGTCTTCGACCTTCCAGACGCTCTCATCTCGGAGGTGTCGCTTCGACGAGAACTGACGAACGTCATTTCTCGGAACTCCGACTGCCAGTCTTCGTTGAGTTTCCTTGGGGGCGGTGTGTGGCAGCACCACGTGCCCGCTATCTGTGACGAGGTGTGGCAGCGAAGTGAGTTCCTGACTTCGGTGTGGGGTACGGGGTCATCTGACGTTGGTAGGAATCAGGCTTGGTTCGAGTATTCCAGCCAACTCGCAGAACTCGTCGGCCTGGACTTTGTCGGGCTACCGGTGTACAGCTGGGGAGCAGCAGTTGGGCACTCGATGCGGATGGCTGCGCGCATCACTGGTCGGAGCAAGGTGCTGGTGCCGGCGAATATGAGCCCTGAACGATTGTCCGTCGCAAGAACCTACTGCGGAAATCCACAGCAAAACGGCTATATCACCGTGGTCACAGTGGCAATCGATCCATCGACCGGACGGATGAATCTCACAGATCTTCACGCAAAACTCGACGACAGTACCGCAGCCGTCTACATCGAGAACCCGTCATATCTCGGACTCATCGAACAAGATGCCTTCACAATCGCACGGGCCGCCAGAGCGATCGGAGCGGAAACCGTCGTTGGTGTCGATCCATCGTCGCTCGGGATCATCGCCGAACCTTCGAGCTATGGCGCCGATATCGTCGTGGGCACAACCCAGCCGCTGGGTGTCCACATGAACGGCGGCGGCGGCGTCGGAGGGTTCATTGCGACACGCGACTCCGAAACCTACGCACGGGAGTACCCCACCCTCCAGGTCAGTATCACCGACACAACGCGCGTCGATGAGATCGGCTTTGGGATGCCCCTGTTTGAGCAGAGTTCTTACGGGTCCCGGGAGAACGCGAACGATTGGACTGGCAACTCGGTGTACCTGTGGGCGATCGCCAATGCTGTGTACATGTCGAGCCTCGGTCCACAGGGATTCAGAGAACTCGGATCGACGATCGTCCAGCACAGTCACTACGCCGCCGGCCGACTCGGCGACCTTCCGGGCGTATCGATTCAGTGGCCGGATGGCTTCTTCAAGGAATTCGTCGTCAATCTCAACGACACAGGAAGGACCGTCGGCGAAGTCGATGAATTTCTACGCGGCCGAAACATCTTCGGGGGTATCGACCTGAGCAACGACTTCCCAGATCTCGGTCAGGCGTTGCTCGTGGCGGTGACCGAGATACACACCATGGCCGACATCGATCGGTTTGTAGACAATCTGCGAGAGGCAGTTACCGAATGAGCGCTCCCCGCACGTTTCATGCGGCTAACTGGAACGAGCCGATCGTCATGGAACTGGGATCTCCGGGACGACGCGGTTCCATTTTCGGGAATACAGCACCACACATTCAGGACGCAGTCGGGGATGCGGTCGATCTCATCCCTTCCGCGATGCTCAGGCGCGATACCCCAGACCTACCAGAGCTGTCGGAGCCGGAGGTGCTGCGACACTATTTGCACCTTTCGCAAGAGACACTCGGGATGATGGGAATCAGCCTCTTCGGCACGTGCACAATGAAATACAACGCACGCGTCACCGAGCAGATATCCGTTCTTCCTTCCTTGGCGGAGACGCACCCCGCCCAGCACGAGGACACCATTCAAGGCACCTTGGAGGTCGTCCACAGCCTCGATTCGTATCTTCGTGAATTGTCAGGCATGGACCAGTTCGTGTTCCAACCGGGAGGCGGTGCAGATGCAGCGTTCATGCATGCAACGGTGACCCGGGCTTATCACGCTGCCCGGGGGGAACTCCACCAGCGTCGAGAAATCATCACGACAGCGCAGGCGCATCCTTGCAACCCGGCGACTGCCGCTGCTGCAGGGTTCGACATCATCACGCTCCCGATGGAGGAGGCTGGTTATCCGTCTGTGGAGGCACTTCGATCCGTCGTGTCGGAACGTACCGCCGCACTCATGGTGAACAACCCGGATGACATGGGTATCTACAACCCAGACATCAAGGAGTGGGTCAAGATCGTCCATAATGCCGGAGCCCTTGCTTTCTACGACCACGCCAATTTCAACGGCGTGATGTCACGGATACGAGCATCCGAATTGGGGTTCGATGCATGCATGTTCATGCTCCACAAGACGTTCGGGGCACCAAAGGCCGGCGGTGGACCCGCGGTCGGTGCATACGGATGTCGGGCCCATCTGGTGCCGTTTCTGGCCGCCCCGATCGTGGAGCGCAAGGAAGACATGACCTACACCATCGTCAACGGCGAGTCTGACGCAGATACGTATGTGAGAGAATACCTCGGCAATATCCCTGTGGTCTTCAAGGCGTATTCATGGATCCGAGCCATGGGAGCGGACGGGATCCGCCAAGCCGCCGATCTTTCGTTGCTCGCGAACAATTACATGGAGCAGCAGCTTCTTGCAATTCCCGGGATCACCAAAGCCTGGCCGCACGCTCGCCAGCACCGAATGGAGATGACTCGCTACAGCCTCGAAGACCTCACCAAAGACACGGGTGTGACGACGCTCGATGTACAGAACCGGATGGTCGACTATGGCATCGACGCATACTGGCTCGCACACGAACCCTGGCTGGTTCCTGAACCATTCACGCCCGAGGCTGGGGAGATGTGGTCGATTGATGATCTCGACCACTGGACTGATGTGATCGCGGCCATTTGCGAGGAAGCCCGAAGCGATCCGGAGCTCGTGAAGACATCGCCGCACAACCAGCCGATCGCCAGGGTCATCGGATCGAATTTGAACGATCCCGAGGGATGGGCGACGACGTGGCGGTCATATCAACGGAAGTTCCCTGACGGACTAGCCAAGAGGGATTGACGCGATCATGCGTGTTTCGATTCCTGGCGTGAGCGCACCAACCAGCGACTTCTCGTTTCAATTTGGCGGAGAAGAGGTCACAGCCCTTAAAGGCGACACTATTGCTTCGGCCCTCCTCAACGCTGGTCACCGAACCTGCCACATCGCCGCCGATGCGACACCACGGGGTGTGTTCTGCGGAATGGGCGTCTGCAACGAATGCATGGTGATTGTGGACGACGAGCCTGGACGGCTGGCATGCATGACCGCTGCAGCACCGGGGATGCGGGTCTCTCAGCAAGCTGGCCGCATCGACGTTCCTCCTGTCGCACCGCACCAACCGGCCTCTCAACTGCGGACACCTGACGTTCTCGTCATCGGCGGTGGACCTGCTGGCTTGACAGTCGCCGCTGTTGCCGCCGAGTCAGGGCTCGATGTCGTCCTCGTCGACGAGCGGAGCAAGCTCGGCGGTCAGTTCTACAAGCAACCACACCCCGCCAACGTCGATTCAGAGCCAGATCTCGATGATCAGTTCAGAGCGGGCCGGGCTCTTGTCGCCCGAACCCGTGCCTCCAGTGCGATGCTCCTGAACGGGGTCTCCGTTTGGGGAGCTTTCTCGCCAGACTCAATAAGGGCCTACGGACAAGGCACAGACTGGACTTTCACGCCAAAACGAGTAGTCATTGCTACAGGTGCAACCGAAAGGTCGGTCCCGACTCCCGGGTGGACGCTCCCCGGTGTCATGATGACCGGAGCAGTACAGACGCTGCTCCGCTCCCATCAGGTATCCCCCGGGATGCGAGTACTCGTGGGAGGCAATGGCCCGCTCAACATGCAGGTCGCCGCCGAACTCGTCGCATCCGGAGTCCAAGTGGTCGCGTTGGTGGAGCAAGCTGATCTAAGACCCGATAGGAATCTCCGTGCCGGTGCCAAGATGACACTCAACGCACCGACATTGGTCATGCGCGGTGTGCGATACCGGATGCGACTCCTACGAAATCGTGTCCCCGTGCTCGACCGAAGTGTTATCACGAGCGTCACCGGGTCTGATCGAGCAAAACAAGCTACGGTCAAACGACTCATCGGGAGAACTACGCCGGGACACGGCGGCACCCATGTCTTCGATGTTGACGCAGTGTGTATGGGCTATGGGTTCATGCCGCAGAACGACATCGCTCGTGCTATTGGATGCGCCCACCGATTCGATCCCGGCACCGGCTCTCTGGTCACCACACGCTCCCTCGACGGGTCAACCTCGGTCGACAACGTGTGGGTTGTCGGCGATGCCGGCCGGATACAGGGCGCACATGTAGCACAGGCAGCGGGCGAACTTGCAGCGTGGTCAATTCTTGAATCGTTCGGAAAAGCCGCCACAGACTCCACCAAAGCATCGAAGATTCTCGCGCGGCACGGGAGATTTCAGACGGCGCTCGGCACCATGTACGAAGCAGCAGCCCTCACCACCCAGCTTGCCGAGCCCGAGACGGTTGTTTGTCGATGCGAATCAGTGTCGCTTTCGTCGATCAGGCAATCATTCGTTGATGGGGCTGTCACCGCTGGCGCCTCAAAGAGGGTGACCCGCGCAGGTATGGGGCGATGCCAGGGCAGGTACTGTGCAGCGTCCGTCGCCGCAGTCGCCGCGGAATCGGCCAACATCCCACAGGACGAGTTCTCAAGTTTCGCTCCTCAGGCTCCGATTCGCCCGATTGAGATCGGAAAGATCGCGACCAGTAGCGCACGACCCACGACAACAAGCAAGCGATTTGGAGTAGATCGTGACTGAACGTTTTCGAGGCAGCTACACGGTTTCGGTGTCACCGTTCATCGAAGACGGAGCCCATGTGGATATTCCAGCACTCGAGGGCTTTATCGACTGGCAACTCGATGTCGGCGTGCCAGGGATCATCGCGCTCGGGTCGACTGGCGAATTCCTTGCAATATCGGAACAGGAACGCGATCTCATTGTCACGACGTACGTTGAGCGCATCAATGGTCGGATACCCGTGCTCATCGGCACGATGAATGCCCATACACCGAACGCCGTCAAGAACAGCATGAAAGCCGAGGACATGGGCGCCGACGGTCTCATGATCCTGCCTCCCTACTACTACACCCCAACCGATGACGAGGTGATGCGGTACTACGAGGCGATTGATGACGTCGTCTCGATCCCGGTGATGCTCTACAACAACCCGGTCACTTCGAACATCGACATGTCAGCCAAGATGGTCGGACGGCTCGCGAAGACATTCGAATCCGTGCAGTACATCAAGGAGTCAAGCCAAGAACTCGGGAGGGTAACCGACGTCATCGAGGAGGTTGATGGCCACCTTGAGGTATACGCGGGTGAACGTGTTGTCGATTCCTGCATCTTGGGCGCCATAGGCTATGTCAACCCGTACGGGAACTACATACCGGTTCCGTCCTACCGCATCTTTGACCTGGTTGCAGAGGGGCGCATCGACGAGGCGCGTCAAGTCCAGCGCCTCATTGACCGAATTGACCACATCATCGCCGCCGGCCACCCGACCTACGGGCATCAGTGCTACTCGAAGGCTCTGGCTGCGGCGGTGGGCCATCCAGTTGGCGATGTACGCGAACCACTCACGACATTCTCGCAGCTCGGTCAAGAGGGCCGCGACCGCGTCGGTCGCATCCTTCCCATCATCGAAGAGGTCGAGGCACTCGTAGCTTCAATGACCTTCTCTGAATAGAACCTGTCATGGCACGGTTGCATACGTCACCGGATCGGTACTCATTCGAGAGGCGCCTAGCGTTGCGAGATCGCTAACACGGCGCCACGACGAACAAGACGACTTGCCATATGACCCAGCTGTTTGATTCGATCACCATTCGCGGCACAACATTCCAGAATCGTGCATGGGTTTCGCCAATGTGCCAACACTCGGCCACAGATGGGATACCGAACAAGTGGCATCTTGTTCACCTCGGCAGCTTCGCTTTGGGAGGGGCAGGGCTGGTACTGACTGAGTCAACTGCCGTCGCCCCCATCGGCCGGATCAGCTCTGCCGACACAGGTTTATGGGTGGACAGTCAAATCGAACCGTGGTCAGAGAGCGTCGACTTCGCCCACTCTCAGAACACTCCGATTGGGGTACAACTGGGACACGCCGGTCGAAAGGCATCGGTGTCGGCCGCTTGCGACGGAATCCGCAGGTTGGACCGGCATCGGTCCAACCTCTGAGCCATTCGGCAACCGGTTACGGCTCACGAGCGACCTCGTAGCCGGTGTCCGGGAAGTATGGCCGGAACACAAGCCGCTCTTTGTCAGGATCTCAGCGACCGACTGGGTGGATGGCGGCTGGGGTATCGATCAAAGCATCGAGCTCACACGCCAGATTGGTGATCTCGGCGTTGATCTCATCGACTGTTCCTCCGGTGGAGCCGTACACAACGCGACCATCCCAAACCGGCCCCGGTTACCGGGTGACATTCGCAGAGCAGATTCGCCAAGCCACCAGCGTTCTGACTGGAGCGGTCGGGATGATCATCGACCCCCACCAAGCGAACACGATCATCGACGAAGGGAGCGCCGACGCTGCTCTGATGGCACGTGAGTTCCTTTGGCATCTGCACTGGCCACTGCTCGCAGCAAGCGAACTCGGAGCCGACACCCAATGGCCTCTTCAGTATCAGGAGGCAAGGCGAGCGAACATCCGACTGGGAACCAGCCGGATGTCAGAAGATTGGCGTTGCCACTGTCGCAGCAATTGCCACATGGTGTCAGGTGGAATCGGATAGGTCACCACTCGAGAAAGCAAATATGACCCTGTGCGGTGGTGCTCTACGAGCCTCATAGAGTCGGCGTACGCATACCGCACACAGGGCGTAGGGGTACTAGTGTGCCGCAGCAGTTCCGAGTTTCATCGAGAAAGAAGACCGTGACAGCCCTCGACCTCAATCAATCAGCCCGTCCTAACAAGCTGAAGGAAGCCGACTTCGTCCAGTCCTTCGCGCGCGGCCTATTGGTGATCCAAAGTTTCGATGGAGAGCATCGGCGGCAGACATCCTCAGACGTCGCGCGGCGCACTGGGCTGAATCGAGCGACTGTTCGTCGCCTCCTGCTCACGCTGGAAGATCTTGGGTATGTACGTGTTGAGAGCCGCCAGTACTCGTTAGCGCCATCGGTGCTCCGACTCGGCTATGCGTACATATCGGCGCTTCGAGCGCCCACAATTGCACAGCCGTACCTTGAGAGCCTTGCTGAAGAGATCGACGAGTCGTGCTCTATGACAGTGTTGGACGGCACGGAGGTGGTGTATGTGGCAAGGGTTCCCACGCATCGGATCTTCTCGCTTGCGCTTGGCGTCGGATCGCGCCTTCCCGCGTTCATGATCTCAATGGGCCGTGTCCTCCTCGCTGAATTGCCTGAAGACGAGCTCGACGCGCTTCTCGCAGCATCGGACCTGATTCAAGCGACCCGCAAGACCATTGTGGACCCTCTCGGAATCAAACGCGAGCTTGAGATTGCTCGGAAACAGGGCTGGTATCTCCTCGATGAGGAACTGGAACTAGGCATCCGGGGGGTAGCAGCCCCAATAAGAGACGAGACCGGTCGGGTCGTGGCCGCAATCAACGTTTCCACCACGACTGCCCGGACGACCAAGAAGATGATTCAAGCCACGATTGTTCCACCCCTTCTGAGGACGGCATCGGACATATCCGCAGCCCTGGAGATACGGTAGAGCCGCAACTCTTGCGCTGGCCACAACCGGTTCGCAGACATAGTGGGTCCGGAAACCTAGGCACCTGAAGAAGGGTGCGGCCCCATCTCTGCCCTCGAACTTCCGCTGGCTCCCAACGCGGCCGGTCTTCTTTGCCCACGCAGCAACTTCCGGTCGGGGCCACATTTTGCATCGACCGTGTCCAAGATCTACCGCTGGGCGGGGGATTTCGGCTTTGCCTTCTTCAGTCCTCGTCCGACGAGCAGGTCATTGCGCGAGTAGACCACCATCGACGGGGATGAATGCACCTGTGATGTAGCTGGATTCATCTCCAGTGAGGAAGACGATGACGGAGGCCACCTCGGATGGTTCCGCAACCTTTTGGAGAGGGATTCTGCTTTCCCACATCATCCGAACTCTTGGATTCGACAACTCCGGTTCTGTCATCGACGTAATCGTGGGACCGGGGCCAACGACGTTCACTCTGATTCTCTTGGGTGCAAGTTCTACCGCTAGAACTTTGCCGAGCATCAATACCCCGCCTTTGGAAGCGGCGTATGCAGATCTTGAGGTCGACGCGATTTTTGAGCTGATTGACCCCAGGAACACAATGGATCCACCATGACCGTGCGAAGCCATATGCTCGACAGCGACTCTGGTGGTGATGAGGGTTCCCAGAACGTTGATCTCCATTACGCGTCGAAAATGGCGGAGATCGAGATCAAGAATCTCCTGTCCTCCTCCAACTCCCGCGCATGTGACCACGTTGTTGATAGTGCCGAACGACCGTACGGCATCCTGCACCACCGCGCGCATAGCGGATTCGTCCGTTACATCAGCCCCGATGGCCATTGACTGGTGTAGTTGCTGGGCAGTGTCTTCCGCGGCATCGCGATCAATGTCTACGCAGACAACCGCGTCGCCTCGTGCATCGAGGGATCGAGAGGTTGCCCGCCCGATCCCAGATCCAGCACCCGTGACAAGAGAGACAGCCATTGCATAATCCGATCGTTGGTCTTCGCTGAAGAATCTCAATCCTTCCGCCTAACCCACCAACTTCTAACTTGAGATTTTTGCACCATAATCATATCCAATATCGTGCCGGATTCGAGGCCAATACCGTCTTCGATCACCGGTCGTGCGAAGTCAGAACCTATGGAGAGGACTTCCCTCTCTTTTAGGTTCACCTACCGATTTGGACTGCGGTCCATGTATCTCATCCCAGATGCTGGTTCTCCGCTGACGATTCCAAGAGATACGTAGCGGAGGTGTCGATCAATAGGAACACCGCTGACTTGGTTCCGCGGCGGGTCAGTGAGCAAATAGCGGCCATCATTCACCGAGCCAGCCGAACGCGTCCAGGTTGCACGCAGGATTCGTTCATCCGCTATCCGCTCCCTCACCTGTTCGGCGCACTTCCTCGCACACGACCATTTCGGCAGTTCTCACTGTCCGGGGAAGTGACACGCAACCGCAGCAGTCGCATCATCAGTTTGAGCCAAAAGCTGTGGTTCAACCTGTCGACATATGTCCTCCGCTCGCCAACACCTGGTACTGAATCGACAGCCTGTTGGTGGAGAAGTAGGTGATGGGGGTTCTCCTCGAAGGATGATCCGATCTGATGACGTCGACTTGTAGACCTCCGGTCTGGGCACCGCAGAGAGGAGGGCCTGGGTGTAGGGATGGCTGGGAGAGCGGTAGAGACGATCTCGATCGGCGATCTCCACGATCTTCCCCAAGTACATGACTGCAATTCTTTGAGACACGTGCCGAACCACCGCGAGGTCATGGGCGATGAACAGGAAAGTTAATCCTTGATCATGCTGAAGACGTTTGAGGAGGTTGAGGATCTGTGCCTGGATTGACACATCGAGAGCCGAGACCGGTTCGTCAAGCACCACTAGGGAGGGTTCAAGGGCAAGGGCCCGGGCAATGCCGATTCGTTGCCGTTGTCCGCCGGAAAACTCGAACGGATATCGCTGGAGATGAGCAGGATCCAGACCGACGAGCTCGAGAAGCTCGAGTATGCGGTCTCTTACTATCCGCTTGTTGCGGTACCCATGGATCCGGAAAGGTTCCGACAGGATGTCTTTGATCTGCATGCGCGGGTGAAGAGAATCGTATGGGTCTTGGAAGACCATCTGGATACTACTGCGTAGCTCTCGCAGGTCTCTTCGGTTGACACTGGTAATGTCTCGCCCCTGAAAGAAGATTGATCCCGATGTTGGCTCAAGCAGTCGCATCACAAGCCGAGCCGTAGTGCTCTTGCCGCATCCGGATTCCCCCACGAGTCCTAGTGTCTCACCGGCGTCAATATGAAAACTGACGTCATCCACAGCGCGGATCGCGGCCTCGCCACTTAGGATGTGTCGTCTGGGTTTCCCCCCGAAGGTTTTGGTTAGATGCTTGGCCTCGAGCAAGGGCACCTGATCCGACTGGGTCTGAGTCTTGAAGCGAAACGGTGGTTCAGTCTCCATTGGGGCTCGGCTCTCGTGCTGAAACCGTGCGTTTCTTGGGCCACCCAGACGCACCCGCGAAATGGCATCTGGCCGTGTGACCAGGCGAAATTGAGACGGCAGTAGGTTCGCTCTCGATACACCGTCCCTCTTGATAAGGACAGCGGGGACCAAAGTGACACCCGCGAAAAACTTCAGACGGCGACGGCGGCTGGCCAGTTATTTGTGCAAGTTTCTGGGAAACATCTCCCTCGAGTCGAGGAATCGAGTCCAACAGCCCCCAAACGTAGGGTCCGTGAGGGTTCTCAAATACCTCGCTTGTGGTACCAGCTTCATGAATCTGGCCCGCGTACATGACAGCCGTCCGATCGGACACGTTCGCCACAACGCCCAGATCGTGAGTAATGAGAACAATGCTCGTTCCATGCGTTTGTGATAAACCGAGGAGAAGATCAAGTATCTGCGCTTGAATCGTTACGTCGAGAGCTGTGGTCGGCTCGTCGGCAATTACGAGTTTCGGCTTGGTGATCATCGCCATTGCAATTGCGACCCGCTGCAGCATGCCGCCCGAGAATTGATGCGGATAGTCCCTAATACGATCCTTCGGGTTGGGTATCCCGACTTCTGCAAGAGCTGCTATTGAAGCCTCCAGCGCTTCCTTTCTCCCATAGCCTTTGTGGATTTTCAACGGTTCGCCGAGTTGGTTGCCAATCGTATACACAGGGTTGAGAGAGGTCATTGGGTCTTGGAAGATCATGGACATTTCGGCTCCACGCAGTTTCCTTAGCTGGCTTTTTGACATGCCGATCATGTCAACCTCCTCCAGCAGAATCTGACCCGACACGATCTCTCCGGGCGGGTTTATGAGCTGCATGATCGACATCGCCGTAACGGACTTTCCTGAGCCAGACTCGCCAACAATCGAGAAGACCTCTCCCGGGTAGACGTCGAACGAGATTCCGTCGACAGCAACAACTGTTCCTTCTCTCGCATGGAAAACGGTGCGAAGCTCTCGTACAGACAGAAGCGGGTTGCGAGCGCCATTGAGATTGCCGACGCCTGCGGTACCGATTTGGTTCGACGTTTGAGAAGTCATCGGGCTCGGCGAACCTGAGGATCGACCATGGCATTGATCCCGTCGCCAGCGATATTCGAGGAGGCTGCGGCCAAGACGAGCATTATCCCGGGGAAGAACGTCACCCACCAGGCAACGGCGAGGATCGAACGACCTTCGGACATCATGTTGCCCCATGTCGGAGTCGGCGGTTGGATGCCAAGGGACAGAAAACTGAGCGAAGATTCAAAGATCAGAACCTTGGCAACTTCGAACGTCGCGACGACTATCAGCGGCCCGAGCGCGTTGGGGAGAATGTACCGGAACATTATCCGGAATCGACCTGCTCCGAGACCGCGCGCAGATTCCACGAAGCCGCGTTGTCTCAGTGTCAACGCGCTTGCGCGAATCGTTCTAGCGAAGATCGGCCACCCGGTCAATACAAAGACAATGACGAGGTTGAAAAGGTTCGCCCCCAAAAGCGCGACGAGTACGAGTGAAAGCAGCATGACTGGAAAGGCCAATTGGAGGTCAACAATCCGCATGATCACATTGTCGAACCCACCGCCGAGGTACCCAGCTGCTAGGCCCGCGATCGTCCCGATCAGCAATGCCCCGGCTACGGCCGAGAAAGAGATAGCTAGCGAGTACCTGGCCCCGACGAATGCCCTCGTAAATACGTCTCTGCCCAATGAGTCGGTTCCGAACCAGTGCGTTTGTCCGGCGTCGTTCGTCCAGCCTGGAGGGTTCAGCCGCTCAGTGAGAACCTGGTTGTTTACATCGAAGGGAGAGATTCCTGGAATGATGATTGCTCCAACAACAATCAACCCCAGCACCGTGAGACCCAGGATCGCGAATCCTCCCCGTTCGCGAAGCACTCGTACTGATTCGTGTAATCGGCTTAGCGTCGTTGCCTCCGGCTCACCAATCACGCCCTGTTGCTCGAAAGGCGTGTCCTCCGTAGCGTCGTCGGTGATTTCAATCAGAATTTCACCCTCTTATCGATGGCTGCATATGTCATGTCAATCAAGAAGTTCATTATCACGAGGGTTATAGCTGACAGCAATACAACGGTCCTGACCACCGGCCAATCTCTCTGAATTAGAGAGTTTACGGCTAGCCTTCCAATGCCAGGCCACGCGAACACTGTTTCGGTCACGATCGCCCCTCCAAGCAATGATCCGATCTGGAGTCCCACCACCGTGACGATAGGGATCGAGGCATTCTTCATGCAGTGCTTCCAAACAACGGTGATGGGATGCATGCCCTTGGAAACCGCTGTGCGTATGTAGTTCTCGTTCATCACTTCGATAACGCTCACACGAGTTACCCGAAGCACCATCCCCATGGCCGTAGGAGCCAAGGCAAGCACCGGCAGAACCAAATGCCGGAAGCCGCCGATTCCGGATGTCGGCAGGATGCCGAGCTTCACAGAGAAGAACGAAATCAACATCAGGCCCAACCAGAATGGAGCAACGGATTGACCTATGAGCGACAGAACGAGCGCGAGTTTGTCTGCAATTCCCCCTCGGTGAACGCCCGCTAGAACGCCCAGCGGTATACCGACGGTGAATGCCAGCAGGAGCGATGAACCGAGTAACAACAAGGTTGCTGGGAGAGCGGTGCTTACGAGTTCGCTAACCGGCCGTTGAGCACGGATTGACTCGCCGAAGTCTCCAACCACGATACCGGACGCGAAAACTATGTACTGCTCGGGAAGGGGGCGATCGAGGCCGAGTTTCGTTCTCAGTTCTTCGACATCGTGTTCTCGTGCCCTATCGCCAAGCATCATGCGAGCAGGATCACCAGGGACGATATGAATCATCATGAACACAGTGACCGTGACAAGCCACAGAATTAAAATGCCATGCACAAGGCGGCGTAGGACGTATCTTCGGTTCACGGAAAGTCGCCAGTCCTGGAGCGTCTGCGAACGTTAGCGGGTATGGCTAGCCACAAAACGGGGAGACGAGCTGACCAGATATGGTCAGCTCGTCTCCCGAGTTTGTCCTTATCGTCTATTCCTTCGTCGTGTCGGAGAAGATGAAGAACTCATCGAACCTGGCCTCAAACCCCTGAAGGTTCGAAGCAATGCCGAAGTTGTCCATTGGGAAATAGAGGAACAGACCACCGGCATCGTTCCATACGATGGTCTCCATGTCGTTGACAGCAGCTCGACGCTCATCTTCGGACGTTGCTGCATGGAAACGATCTGCGGCAGCGAAGTAATCTTCATTGTTGTAGAAGACTGGCAATTCCGATTCGTTCGGCCCTCGGAAGAACCCCTGAATCTGTCCTACCGAATCTAGGAACGTGGCGCCCCAACCTTGGAGCCAGGCGTCATACTCTGCGTCACCTTTGAGTCCGAGCTCAGCTTGCATCGTAGAGTAATCAATACCCCGATAGTCGATGTTGAATCCGGCGTCCGTTAGCATTTCTGCCACAGCAAGACCTACTAGGTCGTCGCTCGGATACCGCCCAGCTCCGACGGCCATAACGATAGGTTCCCCGTCGTATCCAGCCTCCACCAACAGATCCGCTGCCTTCTGAGGATCGTAGGGCCACGGTCCAAGGTCGTTCTGCGAGTACGGCATGCTGGGCGCAAAGAACCCGTCCACAGGAACAGCGATTCCCGAAAGGATCGTGCTGGTAATCGCTTCGCGGTCGACGGCATAGTTCATCGCCTGGCGAACAAGCGGGTTGTCGAGTGGTGCTCGATCGTTTCGCAACGCGATCATGACATGCCGTGTGGTCGGCGAGCTTGCAATCTTGGTGTCGTCGGACGCCTCGATGCGCGCGATGTCCTCTACGGAGATGGAGTTGATCGCGTGGACCTCACCGGTGAGCAGGGCATTTACACGAGTTGCTTGCTCAGGGATGATGCGAAATGTAATCCGCGAGTAATTTGGCGTGCCACCCCAGTAGTCGGCGTAGCTGTCCAAGACCAACTGTGACCGCGGCTCAAACGAGTTGAATGCGTATGGGCCTGTGCCGACAGGATCAGTGCCCTGAAGCCCAGCTTCGTCATGTGCGGGATCAAAGATGTCAAGTGCAACGAGAACGGCGGGGAATCCGGCGACCGGTACCAACGTCGTTAAGTCGACTGTGTACTGGTCGATCTCGGTTGCTGGACCGAGAACGCCGGAGGAAGCCCACGAGAACCATGGCTTGAAGTCAACGCCAGAAATTGCTCTGTCGACGCTCCAAACCACGGAGGCAGCGTCCATCGCTGCGCCATTGTGGAATGTCACCCCTTGACGGAGCTTGAAGCGCCACGTCAGTTCGTCAATCTGTTCCCACGACTCGGCGAGAACCGGCAAGATTTCGTCAGCTGTAGCAGAATATCTGACCAGCGGCTCCGTGATATGTCGTACGACGGAGATTGACCCAGCCGAACCTCCTGGCAGCCGGGAATCAAGACTCGGAATATCTTGACCAATGGCGACAATCAGTTCCGGAAGCACCTCCGCTGGAGCTGGAGCAGCCGTAGTCGCCGGAGCAGCCGTCGTCGCCGGAGCAGCCGTCGCCGCCGGAGCAGCAGTCGTCGCCGGAACGGATGTGGCAGCATAGTCGTCATCGCTGCTACAACCAGCAGCAATCAGCGTCAACGTCAACGTCAACGCCAATACCCTTGTCAATCGCTTCATGTCAGTTATACCCCTATGGTCAGTGGTAAATGTCGTTTGTGGGAAACCGGCGGAAACCGGTGGCCTGGACACCTTGACCCTACATCTGAGTCTAGAAGGTGTCAAAAAGTCGCCCATGCGTGCGATATGCGCACAACCTGCGCTACCTCGGCGTCCTTCCCCAGCACACTGCGAGCGAGTATCCCGCTAGCCGAGTTGCGGCACCTCCGCCGTGGGTCTAGTCGGCGGGTGGCCAAATGCGATGTCGCGTGGATTCCTGACCGGCACCATCGTGTGGTGGATTCCACCCCGATCGCTGCTTAGCATGCGATCTGACTGACTGGAAGGTGCGAAGCATGAAACTATCCAGCATGATCAACGCTGTAGACCTGCACGCATCGGGACAGCACGCTCGCGTGATAGTTGGGGGTGTTCATGATGTCCGTGGTGACACAGTCTTCGAGAAGATGGTCTATCTGAGGGACAAGAAAGACGAACTACGTCGCCGAATGTTGCGGGAACCCCGTGGCTTCCCAACCGCCAACTGCAACCTGCTTGTACCGTCCAATCACCGAGACGCGGACATCGGATTCGTGATCATGGAGCAGGTCGAGTATCCGGCAATGTCGGGTCACAACACTATCTGTGTGGTGACTGCAATTCTGGAGACCGGGATTCTTGAGGCAACCGAGCCGTTGACCAAGCTGGTACTCGAATCGCCTGCTGGGCTCATACCAGTCCGTGCGAGTGTCAGAGATGGCAAAGTCACGAGAGTTGAATTCACCAACGTACCTTCCTTCGTGCTTCATCTCGACCAGACGATCGAAGTGCCTCATCTCGGTAAAGCAACGGTGGATGTCGCATATGGAGGGATGTTCTATGTCATCGCGGATGCCACACAATTCGACCTAGAGGTGACCCCGAGGTTTGCCGCAGACCTGACTCGCGTCGGAGAGATGGTCAAGGTCAGGGCTCAGGAGATCTTCGCTCCGGTACACCCAACGAATCGGGGGATCTCGGGTATCACGGTCAGCGCCTTGACGTCCCCATCGATGGATGGGAGGAGTGACCTAAGGGGTACGGCCATTCAGTCGAACGGAATCCTCGATTGGGAACGGCCGAATACTTGGACCGGAACCGTCGACCGATCTCCAGCCGGGACAGCGACCTCCGCGGTCATGGCAGTTCGCC
>Ga0115002_10004917_pt1 | contig 15975 bp, 20 predicted proteins | sample ArcticOcean_MG_C_8_FD_89576 | JGI IMG/M metagenome (GOLD analysis project Ga0115002, IMG submission 89576) | Marine microbial communities from western Arctic Ocean - ArcticOcean_MG_CB11_86 | ecosystem: Environmental > Aquatic > Marine > Oceanic | place: Arctic Ocean: Canada Basin | collected... | reverse complement strand
TAGTCGGATTGCATAAGAGAGGGTTTCTGGCTCATCGTAGTGACCAAAAGGAACGAAGATGAGACAGAAATTGCAGACACGCCAGACCGGTGCGGCCAAGGCGATCAAGGACATCCGCCGGGCAACGCGCAAGCAATACTCGGCAGAAGAAAAGATCCGCATTGTCCTTAATGGCCTGCGTGGCGAAGAGACCATTGCCGAATATTTAACTTATATGTAGTTTTTTACTGTGTCTTTATTGTATTTTTATAATATTTTTATTTCATTTTTACATAACTTTTAACGCAAATTTTATCTAAATTTCATTCACTTGAGACCAAAGCAGAGTGGCGCTAACCTGATCACAACCACACCGCCGCGCCGCATCAGGCGGTGCAATGCATGAGCCGGAAAGAGCATCGGATGTACGCTGGAGATATTGTCGATCCACACCACCACCTATGGGACCTCAGCACAGGCTGTTACCCGTGGCTAACTACGGACCGCCCGAAGGAAATGGTGTTTGGTGATCCCGAGCCTTTGGCGCATGACTATCTTCCGGCCAATTACCGAGACCATATGGCCGGCGTTAATATCGTGAAAACCGTGCACATCCAAGCAACCAACAATGCGGATGACCCGACCGCCGAGACCCGTTGGTTGGAAGCGCTCAATAAAGAGCATGGTATGCCGAACGGCATTGTCGCCTCGGCGCCACTCGATCAGCCTGAGGCCGAAGAAGTGCTGGCCGCACAAAGCGCACATGAGATGGTGCACGGCATTCGCTCAATTGTTAGCTGGCACAGCAACCCGGTATTCAATTTTAACGATCGCGACGACCTCATGCGCGACAGCGCGTGGCGCGCCGGTTATGCCCTGCTCGAGAAATATTCGCTGTCGTTCGATTTGATGCTGTTTCCGAGCCAGCTCGGCGATGCACTTGATCTCGCCAACAGCTTTCCCAATATCCAAATCATCCTCAACCATACCGGCAGCCCGGCGGACCGCGACCTGGCGGGCATGGCACACTGGCGCGCCGGCATGCAGGCGCTAGCGGCAGCGCCCAATGTCGCGGTGAAAATCTCTGACCTTTGCGCCTACGACCATGACTGGTCTCTGGACAGCTACCGCCCGGTCATTCTTGATACAATTGAGTGGTTTGGCGTATCGCGCTGCATGTTTGCCAGCGACTTGCCGGTGATCGCGCTGCATGGCGGCGCCAGCAAAAATTATGACGCCTTCAAGAAGATCGTTAGCGGCTTCAACCCGGATGAGCAGCGCGCGCTGTTTCATGACAATGCGGAAAAAATTTACCGCCTGGGCTAATTCCGCGACCTTTTGTCTTGAGAGCCCATGTTCCAGACTGCTTTGGATTGGGCCGGACGCCAACCCGAGCGCTTTTTTGAATCGCGGCGCTTCGAATTAGCCTTGTCGCCATCCAGGTGGCCACGAAGATCATTCAGCAGCGCGTTAACATCACCCGTGGTGCGTAGATTGTGGCTGTTCCAGGAGCGTGCGACCTTAAAATTGTCGCCCTGATAATTAAACTCTACCTGCTCAAAGCCATCTGACTCCCGCGCGCCGACAGCATAAAGCTCGCCTTTCAGGAGACCTTCGGCCTGGCCTGCGCCGCTAGACAGAACGAGCGAAATCGCGACCGCCGCAACTAGGCGAAAAACCCGGCCCAGGCCGTTTAGCGTTCTATTCCATGCAGCGATCTCGAAATAAGGGTTCATTATTTTCAGATAACCAAACTTGCCTAACGCCGCCGCAACAGCGACGAAGAAATCCCCTAGCGACACAACTATGCACAAGGTGTGCTAACAAAGCTTAAATATGCTGAAATGAAGATAGATTTGGGAAAACTTATGAAACTGGCTGGGAAAACAGCGATCATCACGGGGGGCGCCATGGGGATTGGCCGCACATTGGCCGAGGGATTGGCCACTGAGGGTGCCAATATCGTCATCGCGGACCGCGACGGCGCGGCGGCCGCCGCAGCGGAAATGGTGGCAGCCGGCCATGCCGCGCGCGGTATTTCCTGCGATATTTCATCGGAAGAAGATACGGCCCGCATGGCGGCAGAGAGCACCGAGGCGTTCGGTGCGATTGACGTGCTGATTAATAATGCCGGCATTTATTCCAGCCTGACGCCGCAGCCCTTCGAACAACAAACAGCCGCCGAATGGCGTAGCATCCTCGATGTGAATGTGATCGGGACCTTTCTCTGTTGTCAGGCGGTCGTCGCCCAGATGCGCGCCCAAGGCGGCGGGCGAATTATCAACCTCTCCTCCGGCACGCCGTTCAAGGGCGTGCCTTATTTGTTGCATTATGTCGCCAGCAAGGGTGCCATCAACGCCATCACCAAATCATTAGCTAAGGAATTGGACGCGGACGGCATACTGGTCAACGGCATCGCGCCCGGTTTTATGCTCTCGGATGGAATGATGGCCAATCCGGTGCAGCTCGCAAAACTAAAGGATATTTCACTGCAGGCACGCACCTTGCAACGGGATCAAACACCGCAGGATCTGATCGGCGCGGCCATATACTTCGCCAGCGCCGATTCGGCCTTCGTCACCGGCCAGACACTGGTGGTCGATGGCGGCGCCTATTTTCATTAACGCCAACAAGAATGCGAGAACAAGAAACGATGGCGAACAACTATGAATTAAGCCTGCATTGTGATCGACTCGCGCCACAGGCCCGGCTTGAAACAAAGCCGGAGCATCACCGCATCCTCTATGTTGCACACGGCAGCGCCATCATTGACGGCCAAGAGTATGGCACCGACACGGCTTGGTTCGGCGCCGCCGCGCCTACTTGCGTTGCCGCTGCAGCGGGGGTTGAGCTTTGGCGTTGGGAGCTATGCCCGGTGGACAGCGCCGGCGGCGAAGCGCTACTGGCCGCGCCGATCACCACCTTGGAGGCGGGCGATGGCTGGCTGATGCGTTGTGACAGCGTTGCTCTGCCGCCCGGCGATTGCGCTTACCGCCATGTCCACCAAGGCCCGGGTATCCGCTGCCTGCTCGAAGGCGATATTCGGATTGAAACCGGCGGCACGATGCATGATCACGCCCCGGGCGAGGCGTGGTTCGAGGATGGCGTCACACCGGTCTTCGCGCAGGCGGGCGAACAATCATCGATGCGCTTCATTCGCGTGATGATCCTGCCGCGCGCTTTGAAAGGCGAGCGCTCCATCCGCTATGTGAGCGATGCCGACCACGACAAACCGAAATGCCAGACTTACAAGATTTATAAGGACGAATTCATCGTGTTCTAAGCAAGGAATATATAGGGGAGATTCAGCGTGATTATATTGCCAAGTATGCCACTCAGAAATCCAAACGTGGCCCTCGTCTATCACGGCATGCATTTTACCGAGGTGGAATGCGATGCCATTACCGCCTCCGCAATCGATAGCGCCTGGCGCGAAGGTGGCGTTGGTGGCAGAGGCGAGAACCAAACGTCACCAAGCCTCGTCAACGAAACGCGCTCCTGCCTTGAACAACGCCTGCCGGTTAATCAGCAAACCGGCGCGCCGCTCAACAAAATTTCGCAAGAGATCAGTACCGTGAATTCAAGCGGCTGGCGATTTGAGCTGAGCGGCTTCGTCGCCGACGACATGCCCTATCTCATGCACTATCCAGAATCCATGAAAAGCCATTATGATTGGCATGTGGATATGGGCCGCTCCTACGCCGCCTCACGCAAATTAGGCTTTACCATCCAATTGTCGAATTCGAGCGATTATGACGGTGGCAATCTTGAATTTCACAATGTAGAGGCGGACCCACAATCCATGCGCAAGAAAGGCACCATGGCGATCTTTCCAACCTATTGGCTGCACCGCGTTACCCCGGTAACCAGAGGGACACGCAACGTGGTGGTCGGCTGGGTGCACGGGCCGAGCTATCGCTAGACTAGGCTAGGCAACAAACCGAAACAAAACGAAAAAAATATTTAGGGAGTTAACAATGACGACAACGAGCTGGTGCAACCGCAAGACACTCATTCTCAGCCGCACCGATATGATGGGCCTCCTCACTCCGGCGGAATATGTCGATTGCGTCGAAATGGCCTTCCGCCGCCACGGTGAAGGGCGCTGTTACCTGGAGCCCAAGGGCCATATCGTGCTCGATAAATATCCCGGCGAATGGGAGGTTATGCCGTCTTATATCGAAGCACCGCTGCCGGACGTCGATGAAGCCGCCGCCTGTAAATGGGTGTCGATCCGCGAAAATAACCGCGCCAAATTTGATCTACCAACAGTGTTCTCGATCCTTGTTTATACCCACCCCGAGACCGGCTTCCCGCTCGCCATTGTCGATGGCAGCTATCATACGATGATGCGCACCGGCGCGTCCGCCGCCGCGTCGTTGCGCTGGATGGCACGCAAGAATTCGAAAGTGCTGGCGCTGGTCGGCGCCGGCGATGTCGGCATTGGCGCGCTCCGCACCTGCGCCACGGTGTTTGACTGGGACGAAGTGCGGGTCTGGAGCCGCAGCCAACAAACGCTCGATAATTTTATGGAAAGCGAAGAAAGCCGCCACCCCGACCTTACCATCAAGCCCTCAACCAATATTGATGATGTGGTGCCGGGTGCGGATGTGGTGGTTACCATGACCACCGGCGGGAATATTGTGGTGCGTGATGAGCATATCTCAGAGGGCATGCATATCGCCGCCCTCGGCTCCGACCTTGCCGGCAATCAGGAACTTGAAAGCGCCATCGCCAAACGCGCGCGCATCTTCGTCGATGATATCCGCCAATGCCGCTCCGACGGCGAGATCAACATGCCGCTCACCAATGGTGATATCACCGAAGCCGATGTGGCCGGTGAGATAGGTGAGATCATCAGCGGCAAAAAGGAAGGTCGCACCTCGGACAGCGAAATTACCCTGTTTGATTCGACCGGCATCGCGATTCAAGATTCCGCGACTGTTCCGCTCGAATATCAGCGCGCCGTGGAGGCAGGCGTCGGCGTCGAGAAGAAGATGATCAGCACCTAGCCGGCAGAGGCGCCACTATGCCGTCCCGAACGCCCGTCTGAGCGCGGCGCAGGCCGTCGCTTGTGCTTCAGCCGCGATATCGAAGCGCGCAGTGGCGACCCAGAAATCGTGGATGAAGCCTTCATAGTTCAGATATTCGGTCGGCACGCCCGCTGCGCTGAGTTTTTTCGCGTAGGCAGCACCATCATCGCGCAGCGGATCGTGGCTCGCTGTCATGACCATGGCTGGCGGCAAACCGCTGAGATCAGAAGCCCTAAGCGGCGCGGCGGCAAGGTCCGACTTCTCGGCTTCACTGCTAAAATAGCAATCGAAGAACCAATGCATGAGGTTGGCGGTCAGGAGATAGCCGTCAGCAAATTCGCGGTATAAATCCGTATCTTCGCGCGTATCAGTAACCGGATAGACGAGCAGTTGGAAGGCGAGCGCCGGGCCGCCCTCCGCCTTGGCTCGCTGTGTGACCACCGCCGCAATGCCGCCACCGGCAGAATCACCCCCCACCGCGATGCGCTCCGTATCAGCACCCAATTCCGCGCAATTCTCCGCCACCCAGCAGGTCGCGGCCCAGCAATCATCGGTCGGTTTGGGGAATTTGTTCTCTGGCGCTTTGCGATAATCAACGCTGACGACAATACATTCTGCGCCTTTGCACAACGCGCGACAGACATGGTCATAATTGTCGAGCCCGAGGACGACAAAACCGCTGCCATGAAAATGGACGAACACCGGCAAGGGCTTCATTGGATCGCCTGCGTTCGGCCAATAGATACGCAGTGGGATCGGGCCGTGTGGGCCTGGGATTTTACGATTTTCCACCCGCGCAACTTCCGGCCCGGGCGCTGCCAGCTCATGCGCCAATTCGTCGAACTCGGCCCGCACCTCGGCGATTGGCCGATCCCATACGGACTCCTCTTGGAGGGCATTCATTTCATCGACTAACTTCTGAACCTGCAGATGTAGAGGCATGATCATTTCCTAACTATGCGGCGATCTGGGCGCCAACGATGCTGCGGTAACCGCCACGATCACGGCCAACCATCTTGTCGAACTGTTGGCGCAAATCATGCGGTGCGGAACCCTGAACGCTGTCCCGCACTGCCAAGGCCCGCCACAAGCCGGCGACCTTGGGCCGCCCGTCAAAGAGAGCCAAAGCCGGGTGAATTTCATTGGCCCAGGTAAGGCGCTGAAGTGCCGGCGTTAAGGCGGCATCCACCAGCGATACGTCAGGCCCGAGGAAGAACGGGCCGATGCGAATTTCCCGCTCCAGCCGATCCAGCTTATCACCTAATTTGCCGAGAATTCCTGCCAGCGCTGGCTCGTCCTTTACCGATGTGACGGTAAATGCATCACTCAGTAGCGAATTGGAGAACTCGACCCAGGCGCGACATTGGGCCCGCTCAAGCGGGTCAGCCGGCAGCATGCTGCCCTCGGTCACCTCATCGAGATATTCATTGATCACCACCGATTCGAACAACACAACCTTCGTGCCATCTTCACGCGTTACCTCCAACACGGGAACCTTACCAAGCGGGCTCATCTCAACGAACCAGTCCGGTCGATCACTGAGGTCAATATAATCGACTTCGAACGGAATTTTCTTCTCGCTCAAGGTCATCACACAGCGTTGCACATAGGGGCACAGGTCGAAGCTGATCAGTCGGAATTGGGGCATTTCGTCATCGCCTTATTATCAGGGGCTGGATTAAACCTAGGCACCAAGGGGCTATGAGTCCAGATTCAGCGCCGATGTCGCAGCAGGATGACTAAACCCACAGCAATTAAGTAACCACACAAATTGTGCACTATAATCCCGCACGCTCATCGTTGAGATTTGGAGAAAGACACATGACGGAAGATGATTTCGTATGGGAAAACTTCCTGCCTGACCACCAGCGCGGATGGCAGACGCTTTGCCGCCATCGGCGTTGAGCAAAACGGCAAAGCCCTCTCAACCGGCAAAAGTTGCGATATGGCTTTCGTGTGGACTTTAAAACCAATGATGCCGGCAAATTCACCTATGTGCGTGAATATAATGACACCAACGCGATTGAGCAGACATTCGTCTGACTAGCGGCGACCAAGTTTCCTAAGCCGGGCGATGAAACTCAATCACATTGCCATCTGGATCGCGAATAAACGTAAGCACACCGCCGTCCGGTAATTGCACAATTTCGGTGGTGGCAATCTCGAGTTCCGCCAGTTTTTTCTGAACTGCCTCAAGGTCGTTGATCCCGAGTGCTATATGGGTGAAGCCGGTATGCTTCTCCGGCACATCCATCAAAATATTGTTGTCAGCGGCATCGCCCGACGCGTTGAAAATAAAATTGAAGTTGATACCCGACGGGTGTTCCATCACGGCGACCGGCTCCGGCCCAATAGGGCCGATGAGGAACTTGATGCCAAGCTGCTCGTAAAAATTCCGGGTCACCTCCAGGCTTCGTACCCGAAGCCCGACATGGTTGATCCTGGTAATTTGCTCGATGCACATACTTCCCGTTTAGCGCGATAGATAATATTCAGGCAGCAACATTGCTGCATGAAAATCCATATGGCAAACCGCCTCTCAAATCATCGTACCCGTCACACCTGTGGCTGCGCCTTACGTCGCAATTGACAGGCTTGCACACAACTCCGTAGGCTGTTCGCTAGCGCTCACGCGGTGGGGGCAGGAGCGCCAAAACGGGAACTAAATGCTGCAAAAACCCTTTCGTTGGCACCATGCGCTCTGCCTTTTGGCCGGCCTTCTGTTCGCCCTGTTTCCGATATTCTGGATGGTCTCAACATCGTTCAAACCAACCCTTGAATGGGCGGCCTCACCGCCGGTGTGGATCACCAGCAACGCCACCTGGAACAATTATGCGCCGCTTATGGCGGTTGATTTCAATACCGGGTGGGTAGATGGCAATGGCGCGTCGTGGCGCGCCTTGCTCCATTCACTCATCATTTCGAGCGCCGCCACCTTCATATCTGTTTTTATCGGCCTGATGGCGGCAATCGGCTTTTCGCGCTATCGCGCCGGCGGGCACACGGTCGCGATAGCGATCCTCACAGTGCGCGGTATCCCTACGGTGATCGTCGCCATTCCACTGCTTATCATGTTCGGTTGGTTTGGTCTGCGCGATACCCATATCGGGTTGATTCTGGTCTATGTTGCCTTCACGGTGCCCTTCGCTTTTTGGATGTTGAAAAGCTTCGTAGACGAAATACCGCCCCAGATCGAAGAAGCGGCGATGATGGATGGCATGTCGCGCTGGCAGGCTCATTTTCGCGTCACTCTGCCTCTGATCAAAGGCGGCGTGGTCGCCACCGCGCTCTTTATCTTCATCCTCAACTGGAGTGAATTTTTGCTCGCTGTGGTGTTGACCGAAAAGACAGTCGTGACCATCCCGGTCAATATGTTTCTCTATAGCGGGGTTGCCGGAATTCAGGCGGCGCTGGCAACGGTCGCCGCCCTCCCCATCGTCCTGGTCGGCATCCTCATTCACAAACATTTGGCGCGGGGGTTCACGCTGGGCGCCGTAAAGCGTTAAACGCCGTGCCCACCCCCGTAGGCTATTCGACCATCAGCACATCATGGGCGAGTTGCGCCACCACATCATCCAGCCCCTCGCCGGTGCGACAATTGGTGAGGATCACCGGCTTGCCACCGCGCACCGCCTCAGCGTCGGCGCGCATGGTCGTTACATCAACGCCGACATGGGGTCCGAGATCGACCTTGTTGATGATCAACAGATCGGCCTGAATGATGCCGGGGCCCTTCTTGCGCGGGATATCGTCGCCGCCGGCCACATCAATGACGAACAGCCAATAATCCACCAGATCGAGCGAAAAGGTCGAGGCAAGGTTATCCCCGCCGCTCTCGATGATGATCAAATCAAGTGGCGCAAAACTTCTCTCTAGCAGATCCGCTGCCTCGATATTGAGCGTCGGGTCTTCGCGAATGACTGTGTGTGGACAGGCGCCGGCTTCAACGCCCATAACCCGCTCGGGCGCGATCAAGCCGCCCCGTTGCAGGCGCTCGGCATCCTCCTTGGTCACCAGGTCATTGGTCACCACGGCAAGCGACACATCGCGCGCTGCAAAAAGCGGCAGCAGGCCTTCAATCAACGCCGTCTTGCCCGAACCCACCGGTCCGCCAATGCCAAGGCGCGCTGAGGAAGGCGCGCTTACTTCTGCTAATTCGGCCATTGATCTTGGTATCCTTCTTTTCTGTTCCCTCAAGCGCCGGGCGGGCGCATCCGCGCCCTTGGCTACCTCGTATTAACTCGGGCGCGCAGTCGCGCTTACCAGAATACCCATTGCATTCTGGTATTACTATTTTGGCCGCTTAGCCGGCACGGCGCCACATACCTTCAGGCGCGCTGCAATCCAGGTCGCTTTCAGAGCCGCGCGCAGCGCCAGGCCATCAACGGCCAGGATACGCACCCAGGCACCGCTATCCTGCGGTAATGTGGAGGCGCCAGCGTAGACATCGCTGCATTCCGCCAGCGCGGCGCGCAACACCGCTGCCATGTCTTCCGCTGGGCACGCGTCATGAACAACCATCAAAGTGCCATGCGCTGGGTAAGCGCCCGCCGGACCATCGAGATGAGCCTCACCAATCTTGCCATCAATATCGAAACGGTCAAAGGCGAGCAGGGTGCCGTCCGGGCGTTCGATCCTGGTCTCGGCGGCTAGGCGCGCGAAGCGCCCGCCGTCTTCTTCCGAATCATGCTGGGTGAAGGCATCGCAGAGAATAACCGTGGCGCTCGGCTCGGCCACGACCCGGAGCTTGCTTTCAAATTGCGCCCCGGGGAACAGAATGAGCGGGTCGGGCAGATATTCCAGTAGCGCGCCTTCGCCGGCGCGGATCGTCATGTCCTGACGCGCCGCACCGTCGGACTTCATGCGGTGCACAATGGTCGCCGATTGGGTTGTCACCTGGGCCAGTGCGCCGGCCTCGGCCTCAAGGCTGAGGGCCAGTTGCTCGCCGCGATAAATGCCGCCCGAGACGGACTGTAGATAGAGCGTCAAAAAACCTTCCGGCACTGTATCGAGATAAAACGGCCTGGTGATATGGAACGGATAGCCGACCCTTTGATGGGAAATATAGGTATGCCCGTCCGGCGCGCGGGTGAATACGAGCTCGGCTTGGGGCTCTAGGGCGGCGGCGAGTGGGACTGCCGCCGCCGTAATACTTTGATGTGACAAACTTAATCCCTCAGCGCATCAAATAGTTCTGGCCGAGCGTGACTTCAGCAATCGGCTCACAGGCCGCCAATTCGCCATCGACAAACACATCAAAATTCGAGGGGTCGACGCGAATATCGGGGCAGAAATCATTGTGCAACATGTCCTTCTTACCAAGGTTGATAAAGCCCGATATGGGCAACATCGGCTTGGCCAGACCCAAGGTGCCGGGCAAATCGATGTCGAGCGCACGCTGATGCACGAAGTTGGCGCTGAGCGATTGCGGCGCCCTGCCGCAACCGCCAAACTGGGCACGCTGGATCACTGGCTCGGTCTGGAAATAGCTGCCAGCGCTATCTCCGGTAGCACCGTGTGCAACGAAGCCGCCCTTGATCGTGCCGAACGGCTTGATGCCGAAAAAGGCCGGTTTCCAGGACACCAGATCAGCCATTTTACCGACCTCAATCGAGCCGACATATTGATCGATGCCAAAGGCGCGCGCCGCATTGATGGTATATTTGGCGATATAGCGCTTGATCCGCTCATTGTCGGCGTCCTTGGTTTTCTCATGCGCCAGACGCCCGCGCTGGCTGCGCATCTTGCTCGCCAATTGCCAGCAGCGCGAAATCACCTCATTAACCCGGCCCATGCCCTGGCTGTCGGAGCCGAACATGGAGATCGCCCCCATATCATGCAGGATATCCTCGGCCATCATGGTTTGTGGCCGCACCCGGCTTTCGGCAAAGGCAACATCTTCCGGCAAGTCATAGCGCAGCAGATGGCATGACATGGTCATGTCGAGGCCTTCATCAAAGGCATTCAGGGTGTAAGGGTTGGTCGGGTTGGTGGAAGACGGCAGCAAATGCGGCTCACCATTGCAGCGGATGATATCCGGCGCATGGCCGCCGCCGCCGCCTTCGGTGTGATACATATGCATGGCGCGACCATTGATGGCGGCCAGCGTATCTTCATAAAAACCTGATTCGTTCAGCGTGTCGGTATGGATCATGACCGGGAAGTCATATTCCTGCGACGCGGTGAGCGCGCCGTTGATGGTCGCCGGCATGGCGCCGTAATCCTCATGAATCTTCATGCCGACCACGCCGCCATCGAGATGCTCGGCCACCGTATCCGGATCATGCGATGAGCCGCGCCCGAAGAAGCCGAAATTGATCGGCCATTTCTCGGACGCCTCATGCATGCGTGCGGTGTTCCACGGGCCGCCGCAATCGATGGCGAACAGTGGCCCCATGCTGCCGCCGATCATGGTCGTGAGACCGGTCGAAAGAGCGTTCTCGCATTGATCGGTGGAGAGAAAATGAACGTGCACATCGATGCCACCCGCCGTCACGATCAGCCCGCCCGCCGGGTAATAGGTAGTGTTCGGCCCGCACACCATGTTTTCGCTGACGCCGTCCTGAACATTGGGATTGCCGGCCTTGCCGATGCCGGCGATCTTGCCATCGCGGATGCCGATATCGGCTTTAATGATGCCCTGCACCGGATCGATGATGATGGCATTCTCGACTAGCATGTCGAGCGCGCCATCAGCGCGTGAGGTATGGGCGTCATAGGCCATGCCGTCACGCATCACTCGCCCGGCGCCGGTCCAGCATTCTTCGCCATACACCGTGTGGTCATGCTCGATCTCGGCAAAAAGCTCGGTATCGCCGAGGCGAATCTTATCGCCCTTGGTCGGGCCATACAGGCTGGCATATTGTTTTCTGCTAATTTTCGCCATTTTCCTAGGCCCCCCGGAAGCCGTTTTCGCGGGCGCGCGCTATCGCTGCCTGCTTGATTTCGTCGGAATCCACATTGCCTTCCGTCAGGCTGTTGAAGCCGGTGACGTTGCGCCGCCCGCCGATATCGACCAGATTCACTTCAAAGGTCTGACCGGGCTCAAAACGCACCGCCGTGCCGGACGGAATATTGAGGCGCATGCCAAAGCTCGCCACGCGATCAAAATCGAGCGCCTTGTTGGCTTCAAAAAAGTGAAAATGGCTACCCACCTGCACCGGCCGATCGCCGCTGTTGGTCGCCGTCAGTGTTAATGTACGGCGCCCGGCATTGAGCTCTATCTCACCGTCGGGCGTGATGACCTCACCGGCCAGGACGCGGGCCGGCTGTGGTTTCTCGCCGGGACGAACGGGTTGATGCACCGTCACCAGCTTGGTGCCGTCGAGAAACATCGCCTCAATGTGAATGACCGGAATGAGCTCGGCCACGCCGGGCAAGACATCATCAGTGCTCAGCAATTGTGAGCCCATACCCATCACATCTTTCAGCGCTTTGCCTTGGCGCGCCATATAGAGCAGCTCATCACAAATATACGCGACGGCCTCGGGGTGGCTGAGCGCAATACCGCGTTTGCGATGTTCGCGCGCCAATTGGGCGGACGTGAAAATCGTCAGCCGTTCCTGTTCCGTTGGGGTCAAATTCATGGCTCGTCTCCCAGCATGAGTGGATCAATTAGAAAAAAGTCGGCTTTCCTGAATTTCGTGACGCATCATGGCAATATCGGCTGCCGGCGCGTAGGCGTGCAGTTCCGTCAATGGCGGCGCCGGTGATTTCAAAAGTTCCTCAATCACCGCATGCAGGCGGCCCAAAATAGCCTGGCTATCCACATGGCCGATCAAGCCGAGCCTGAGCGCCGCGCCCAACAGGCCGACCGAAACGCCGTGCACTGCCATATGGCAGGCGGCATTGGCATCGAGGCCGAGGGCACGCCACAGCAAACCCTGAACGGCAGCCATATGGCCGGGCGCCGTGCCGGCGCGCACCTGCGCCTGATATTCCTTCGCCCCCGCCGTTCCCAGCCGTGTGTGAATATTCAGCAGTGCCGCCCCCATGCGTTTAGAGCCCTCGCGCTGTTCGTGCGCCAGGCTGTTGGCTTCCATCAACATATCGGCAGCTATAACGCGCTCAGGATCACCATCGGCGGCATGGGCGGCACATAAAACAGGGCGCTCCGACGAGGCCCAGCGGCCCCTCAATTGATGCGCCAGATAGCGCTCCACATCGGGCGCTTTGCCAATCTTGCCATCGGCGCCGAGCGTCTCAATACCCCATGAAAACGACACCGCACCAGAGGGGAAGAAGCTATCACCATGCTGCAACATGATGAGGAGTAAGCGCCCGCTATCCATTTTTTTGCTTCACTACTTAATTTATGGTTTCGCGCTATCCACACGCCGAGCGCGGCCATCTGCCATATGCGCAGCTAAGCGGTCGAGGTAATTCTGCTCCGGGCCTTCGAGAGCAACTTCCAGCATTTCGCCATTAAAGTGCACTCGCCAGTGGAGATTGCCTACAAAATATCCGAGCTCCAACGCGGCCACCTTATCGGCGGGCAATATCCGCAACCATTTAGTCTTCAGCATGCGCACCACGATGGCGCGCGCATCCTCAAGCAGCAACACCGAGCCATTCTCCAGGGAGATCTCGCGATTGAGGGCGATGGCGCAATCCGTGCCCTTATCGGTGGTGACACGCAAGCGTTTGCGCGCGGTATCTGCGGCGCTTAGCTCGATTTTCTCAAGGCTGCCGGAATGCGACAGGCGATGAATTTTCTCCGCCATCTCGCCATCGCTGGCATTGCCTACTATATGATTCAAATGCAGCACGACGGCAGCATACACAATCCTGCCAAGCGATGAAAATGCTGTGTCGATATTGCTAGCCAAAATTGTGCCGTTTTTTCTGCCATAACATTCGGCTTCCCGTCACACCCCACACAATAATTTGCATTAACGCGGTAGAGATGCGTGGAGAAAGACATATGGAACGATTGGTGAGCCTCATTCGTGCCGATATTGCGGGGAATATTTACGACGGTACGGGAGTGATTATCACGCGCGGCGAAGAGGTATTTCTCCATTCCGCGCTAGGTTTTTTTGATCGCGAATCAGGCCACAAGCTGCAAAATTCGATGTCTTCTCACTATTTTTTCTCAGCAAAATCCCGGTTTCTTGCCTCGCTATGAAAAAAAGAAGGGGCAGTGCTTTGAGCGCCGCCTCACGAAGCGGCTGAACAGGGTGATCTGATGTCCCAAGAAAAACTCGGCAACATGCACCATATTGACCAGGTATTTTGAAAAAGTCTGCTCGGCGCGGGCATTCCCAGGAACAAAGCCGAAGAGACCAAGCGGTATTTGGAATGCTATAAATCCTAATGCCTCCATAAATTTGAGCAGGCTTTTCGCGGCGACGGCAGAAGCGTAACTAACACCGCTCCGTCCGCACCGCTCTCCCAAACAGTTTACCTTTCAGCGCGACACAGCGTTCCAATTGGCGTTAAACTTAAGCATGCACCGCATACTTGCCACACTCGCCGCCATCAGAGCGCTTCTGTTTAGCGCTGGATCGACTTGGGCAGGTTTTTATAATGGCGTAGCGGCGGATCAGTGCGAGGACTTTGCAACTGCTCTTCGGGAATGGCGACTGCTTGCCGAGCAGGGTCATGCATTGGCCCAGCACAACCTCGGCTTCATGTACGAAAACGGCTGCGGCGTCGGCAAGAACCGCGGCATCATGGAGGGTGGCATGTCCGATGTGAATCTGGCACAAGCGCAAAAACTGGCCGGCGAGTGGAAACCGAAATGACGCAGGGAATTAGCCGATGACGTTGAGGGAACAGGATATCGAATTCGAAGGAACGTCCGTCCATTTCTGGGAAGGCGGTTCCGGATTTCCGATCCTGATGCTGCACGGCTCTGGTCCCGGCGCCGGGACCATGGGTAATTGGCGCTTCGTCCTCGAGCCGCTCGCCTCGTCTTATCATGTCTTCGCCACCGACCTCATCGGCTTCGGCGAATCGGGGCGCAAACAGCAAGAGCCCTATTTCGATATAGGCCTGTGGCGCCGCCAGGCGCAATTCATACTCGACCGTCTACCAGCCGGGCCGGTCGGTATTATTGGTCATTCGCTGTCGGCATCGTTGGCGCTCGATCTCGCCGCCACCAATGAGCGAGTGACCAAAGTGCTGACCACCGGCGCGATGGGCGGACATTTCGAGGTCAACCGATCGACCAATCTGTGCTGGACCTTCCCCGAGACGCGGGCGCAATTACGCGAAGCGGTTGAATGCCTGATTTATGATCAGTCGGTGGTGACCGACGCGCTATTGGACAGCCGCATGAAAATTCTCCATGACGGCAAATACGGGCCTTATTTTCGTTCCATGTTCGCCGGCGGCAAGCAGCAATATGTCGACGCCGCGGTGCTGCCGGCGAAAATTCTGAGCGCTCTCTCCTCCGATGTAGTGATGATGCATGGACGCAACGACCAGCCCTTTCCCTACGCAAATAACAGCCTAGCGCTAAGCGCCGCCATTCCCCATGCCGACGTCATTTTAGTCGGCCGTTGCGGCCATTCGCCGGCGCTGGAACATCCGCAAAAATTTCTGAGTGCGGCGAATTTGCTGTTCGGCTAAGGCCGAAGTAAAAACGTCGGCGCCCTATAAATCGCCGCTACAGTCCAGCAAGCGAAAATTTTCCGGGGCGGACATCGTCACGGAAGTGCCTGGATTGGATCTGATGGAAATCCAGTTTCTGCGCGGCCGGAGCCCTGCGCTCATAGAAAGAGTTGGTGACGACGCGCAGAATTTAAACGCCCATCTGTCAGGTTATCTCGACGGCCCGACCATTTCTTAGCGGCGATTGTTTAGCGCAGAGCCAACGTCTGGGGGAGCTCCCGGACGACATCAAAGCGGCGCCGATATGAAACAGATAGACCGATCAATCTCAGTATTCTCCACCAGAATATTTCCAGTAGGTGTCTTTGCGGATAACCTTACTGTCGGCGTTCAACTCCCAAAGGTC
>Ga0115002_10004914_pt1 | contig 15979 bp, 18 predicted proteins | sample ArcticOcean_MG_C_8_FD_89576 | JGI IMG/M metagenome (GOLD analysis project Ga0115002, IMG submission 89576) | Marine microbial communities from western Arctic Ocean - ArcticOcean_MG_CB11_86 | ecosystem: Environmental > Aquatic > Marine > Oceanic | place: Arctic Ocean: Canada Basin | collected... | reverse complement strand
TAAATAGTGCCATTTGTTTCGTTCAAGGTTTATATTGCCCGAGTCGTCTAATGAAACTACATCTCCGTCTATCCGCATCCTAATGAACCCGTTGCTTTTAGCAGCATCTATAACTTCTTTATGCACTCCTTTTTTGTGAGATATCTTAGGGGCTAATAAAGTAAGTCTGGAATTTTCAGGTAGTTTCATTAATGAGTCAGATATTTGTTGAATTGTTTGCTTTGTTACGGGGTTGCCACATATGTGGCAATGCGGCTTGCCGATTCTTGCGAAAAGCAACCTGAGATAATCGTAAATTTCTGTGACAGTTCCTACAGTAGATCTAGGGTTATGTGAAACCCCTTTTTGATCTATGGAAATAGATGGAGATAAGCCTTCTATGTATTCCACATCTGGTTTTTCCATACGGCCTAAAAATTGCCTGGCATACGCTGATAATGATTCTACATATCTTCGTTGACCCTCAGCATATATTGTATCAAAAGCCAAAGAGCTTTTACCTGAACCAGACACTCCTGTAATAACTACCAGTTGATCTTTGGGAATATTAACATCAATGTTTTTTAAATTGTGTTCTTTTGCGCCTTTAATTTTTATAAATTTTTGGTTCATTGTGTCTTGGTTGTTATATTTCATAATAGGTCATTAAAACATCATTTGTATTCACTGTGTCCATTGGTTCAACATTTATTATAGATATAGTTCCATTTTTAGGAGACAATACATTTTGTTCCATTTTCATTGCTTCAACTGTACAAAGAATATCCCCTTGAGATACTTTCTGAAGAGGCTTTACAAATATAGATATAATTTTACCAGACATATCAGCCCGTATTTCGTTTGTATCGCTATTAATGGCTAAATTAGAGTCATTCTTAGAATTCAGCCGAGGGGTCCTGAGATCAATGGGACTTTGTCTTATAGGTATGTCTTCAGGTAGTAATAGAATGTAGGATGTTCCATCTATGTTTATATTAATTTTACCATCGTAGCTATCAGAAATTGAATACCATCGGTCTCTGATTTTTATTTTCAGTGGTTCCATGTTAAATCCTCTAGTAATTTGAAATCATATTAATCAAGTAATAAACAATTTGTGTTACATATGGTTAATCTCAGGATAAGTATTAACCTTTCATAGTCATTCTATCAGTTTCAAGATCCGTTTTATTGTTATTTAGAGATTTTAGATGGTTAATAAAATTATTAGACTTCAACTCTCGTTCTAACCAATGTATTATTGAATTAATTAACAACGATTTCACCTCTTGTATAGTTTCTGGACTGATGCTAATTTGAGAGTCTTCGAGAATAGATTTGTTGTCAAAAAATCTTATTAGTTTTATCGCAGATAAAGACATTGGAGAAGTTTGTATGTTAGATGAACAGTCTGTACAAATTACTCCACCTCCAACGGCGCTGTAATTGTGATCATTCGGGATAATAGAAGTATTACAGGAAACACAATTATATAATTCTGGCATGAGTCCCGAAATTTTTAAGATTTGAAATTCGAATTCTCGTAATGCCAATTCATAATCTATTTCTGTGCTATTTGTTAATATTGATAATATTCGCATAGTAAGACGGAATAAAGGTTTATTGGGTTCATTTTCAGGAGCGAATTGGTCTACCAGCTCGCATATATATAAACCTCGGGACAATCTATTTAGATCCATATAGAATTCGGGATATGATTGTTTGATATCGACTTGCGAAATTGTATCTAACGTTTTGCCTTTTATTAATAATCCATTGATTATCGTTAATGGTTCTAAGTGACCAATAAATTTGCTTTTGATTCTCCTGGCTCCTTGCGCAACTGCTTTTACTTTGCCAGTGTTTTCCGTTAGTAGAGTTACTATTAAGTCAGCTTCCTTGTATGGAATGTATTTTAGAATTATACCCGCAGTAGTGTACGTTTTGATAGAATTCATCTATCTAGTTGCTGCCTTCCTTGGAAGGCCCGGCTTAGTGTTATATCGTCTGAGTATTCTAAGGAGCCTCCTACAGGGAGCCCTCTAGCTAAGTGGGTCATAACGATATCTCTATTTGAGTTATTGTTACTAATATATAAAGCTGTCGCTTCACCTTGAAGAGTGGGATTGGTAGCTATTATTAATTCCTTGATATCATCAGATTTTAATCTGTCGAATAATTCTTTGATTTTAAGCTGGTCTGGGCCAATTCCATTTAAAGGAGATATGGATCCATGCAATACATGATAAAGGCCTTTGAAGCAGTTTGACTTTTCTATTGCCATAACGTCCATGGGATCTTCGACTACACATATAAGGCTGTGATCTCTTCGGGGATTGATGCATATGCGACATGGATCGGAGTCACTAATATTTTGGCATTTTTCGCAATATACAATATTGTTGCTTACAGAAAATATCGCGTTAGCTAGGTCGTCATTATCTTTTTTAGTTTGTCTTACGATGAAATACGCTAGTCTCTGTGCAGTTTTAGGTCCTATACCAGGTAGCTTATGTAACTCATCAATTAACTGAGTTAAAGTATCTGATATTATAGGAAAATTATTGTAGTTCATATTAAATACCTAACTATAGAAAATTAAGTTAAACCAGGGATGTTCAACCCTCCGGTTACTGCACTCATTTTATCTGAGGCTAGTTGCTGGGATTTTTGCACTGCATCATTAATGGCAGTTAATATTAAGTCTTGCAAGAGGTCTATATCATCAACGGTATCTGGATCAATTGTTACATTTTTAACTTCTTGTTTGCCTGTCATTTCTATATTGATTACCCCTCCTCCAGATGAACCATTGACTGTTAGAGTCTCTAATTCGGTCTGTATTTGGAGTAATTTTGCTTGGAGCTGTTGTGCTTGTTTCATCATGTTTTTATTCATGAGTTTTTTCCTCTACTATGTGTGCTCCCATACCCATTGCAACTCTAACTAGTGGGCTACTTTGTGCTGGGTTTGCAGAACCATGTTTGTTTGCGTTGCCATCTAATATGGCTAGTTCAATTTGAAGCTCTTCTTGGAATGATTCTTGAAAAGCAGAGTTAACTTTATTATGAGTTAATCCATCTGACATTTCTGCTTGCATTCTTTCGTAATTGGCTCGATTTTTAAAATATAATATCATTTTACCATTTTCTATTCCTAGGTGAGTTTTATCACAGTCTCGCAATAAAGCACCTAGGTTAAATTTCACGCCTTTTTGTCTCCCTAGATTTTTTATAGTCTCATTCCATTTATGCTCTATACTATCAGCGTTTATTGCAGTAGTTGGCTTGGCAGGCAATGATTCATTTGGGGGCGCCTGAGAATTTAATGGTTGTTGATTGGGCGGTACTTGGTTAGTGGCTTTATCAGAGATGTATTCTTCTGCATTTGCAACAGTTTCTATTTTTGTTTCGTTTAACTGAGGAGGATCTTTTTTTGTTTCAGAAACAATATTACTGATAGAAGTAGTTACAGTATTGGTGTTATTTTCTTCTGGGCCCATACTACAAATAGTAATTGCCAGTAACTCCAGTTGCAGTATTGAAGACCCATCATTCTTGAAATCGACATCGTTCCAGATTTTTAAGTATTTTGTAAGATCTTTTTTTGTAGGGATCGAAGATAATTTTTGTAAGTGTTCACTAGAATCGTAAATTGTATTTGTTATTAAAGATGAATCTAATTGATACAGCATTATATTGCGGAGTAACTCTGTTACATTCTTATGAATCTGAGGAGCTTCTAATCCTAGGTTCATGCACTCATTGATAGCTTTTATGCAGCTCGCTGCGTCTGAATGGAATAGGTAGGATACTAAGTCAATCCATTGTTCAGGATTGGAAGTTCCAATAAAATCCTCTACGGATTTCAAATTTATGTTGGAGTTAGTTGATACTACAATTTGTTCCAAAATGTTTTCTGCGTCGCGCAGGCTTCCTTCAGACGAATGTGATATTAATTTTAATGCAGTAGCCTCAGCAACAATCCCTTCTGCTTGTGCTATAAATTCTAGTCTACTCGTAATAACCGGTTCTGATATTTTGTGAAAATCAAATCTCTGGCACCTAGATATTATTGTGGGGAGTATTTTTTGAGGTTCAGTAGTACAGAGGATAAAATTGATATGATTTGGAGGCTCTTCAAGTGTCTTTAGGAATGCATTTGAAGCTTGGTCTGTTAACATATGTGCTTCGTCTATAATATACACTTTATTGGTGCCTTCTGAAGGAAGGAAATTAACTTTTTCTTTGATGCTCCGGATTTCATCTATCCCACGATTGCTTGCTGCATCTAATTCAATTATATCCAAGAATTTTCCAGCGTTGATAGAGGAGCAAATATTGCAATTATTACATGGATTACCTTCGGTAGGGTTTATACAGTTTATTGCTTTGCTTAATACTCTAGCTGTGGTTGTTTTACCAGTTCCACGTGGTCCGCAAAAAAGGTAAGAATGGGAGATTCTATTTTGAACCACAGCTTGTTTCAATGTAGACGATACGTGTTCCTGACCTGCTATTTCTTCGAATGAATTGGGCCTCCATCTGCGATAGAACGAAGTTGAAGTCATAAATCTAATGCTTCCCAGTATTTTTATTGTACATTTGTTTAATTATCTTAACCGATTGCTCAAGATGTGTCATTACGTCTAGTTCAACAGATTGCATTTCTTTTTGTTCTTCTGTGGTTGAATGATCGTAACCTTTGAGATGCAATATTCCATGTATTAATAAAAATGCTAAAGTGTTATTCAAGGTTTGATTGAATTCATCTGACTGCCTTCTTATTTCAGGGAAAGATAGGACTAGGTCTCCAATGAAATTAGATTCAAATACAGGAAATGCTATGTCACTTTCGGGTAATGAAGAATCTATCTCTCCTTTCCAATGCCCGTGAAAGTTAGGCGAAAAAGATAATACATCAGTAACTTCATCTAAGCCTCGGTATTGTTTATTCAATTTTTTTATTGCAGCATCATCTGTTATGAGAACGCTTAATGAATTTTGTTGAGTATTATCGTATAGGTACTGTACAGCGGCTAAAGCCACTGATTCGAGGAATTCTTTGGACATTTCTAAGGAATATTTTGCCAGGATTGTTGTTTCAATTTCTGGTGTCATAAGATACCTTCTGAATGTATTCCACTTCAATATTAGCATGGTGTTAACTAGGCATTCAATGCATTCTAGTCAACTTTAAATATCTCAACTCATGGTACAATTTCTTAATATTGAAGTCTGGGAGGGATAAATGCCGGAGAACTCTAAGGGTGACCTAGGTTTTTGGCGCAATTCCAAAGAGTATGGAGATGTCATACTGAATGAAGATGCCGTCAACGAATTGTCTGATTTAATACTTCAGTATATGACAGAAATAGATTTTAAAGATTTACCTTCAATTATTGGACAGGTTTTAGATGATTTCGCTGATCAGAGTGGTTGCATGCCTACGCATTTAGAGGAAGGCAAATCATTTGAATCTATTGTTAATACGCAATTGGCTGTGACATTAGCGTATCAGTTAGGGAGATTGGATGGTAAGTCTTCACAAATAATTGATAAACTAGTGGATGAAGTCGTTTCTAATGAAGCGTTGAGCAATATAAATGAAGAGTCAGAAATTACCAATGAGGATTTAAATTCTCCTGTGGAAAAAGTGTACCCGAAATTACGGCTAATTAATTTCTCAGATCAATAATAATTATATAGGAGACAAAACAATGGAACAATCTGCAACATTATTATTGAAAAATGCCTTAGTTATAGATCCTGCCAACAAAATCAATTCCCAAATGGACATATTGATTGATAACGGTGTGATTATTGAGGTATCTAAAGAGATAAAAACTAATCCTGAATACCGTATATTAGATGTACAGAACAAATTGATTACCCCAGGGTTGATTGATTTGCATGGTCATTTCTATGATGGTGGTAATGGTAGTTCAGTGCATGCTGATTCAAACTGTTTGCCTTTTGGCGTTACGACAGGCGTTGATGCAGGTAGTGCAGGCTATCTTAATTATAAAGCCATGAGGGATTACGTTTTCCCAAATCACAAAACTAACTTGCTATGCTTTTTACATATATCAGCGATTGGCTTAGCTCCCAATAGAATTTTGGGAGGAGGTCTACATGATATGAATATCATTAATGTAGAAGAAACTACTAGGACAATAATGGAGAATAGAGGTTTTTGTTTCGGCGTCAAAGTTAGAATGCATTATAATGCAGTTGCATATTGGGATGCTGAAAAAGCCCTTGTTTTAGCAAAACAGGCTGCTACTGATTCCTCGACCCGGTTGATGGTGCATGTCAGCGGAACTCCAATTCCTCTAGACACTATTTTAAAACATATGACAGCCGGAGATATAGTAACTCACGCGTTTAATGGAGATCGAGAGAATATATTAGATAATGTAGGCAAAGTCAGGCATTGTGTAATCGAAGCAGTTGAAAGAGGTGTAATACTTGATGTAGGCCATGCGGGCGTACATTGCGATGTAGAAGTAGTAAAAAAAGCATTGTCTCAAGGTGTAAAAGTGAATACGATAAGTACCGACTTGCATATCGCTCCAGAAGAACGCACTGTGTATAAAATGAATGATCTAGTTAGTAAATTCCATGCCATAGGGTTAACATTAGATGACGCCATTGCCGCTGCCACTAGTACGCCAGCTGATGTTTTAGGATTAAAAAATAATCATAATATTGGTGATGGAACCTTAAGTATCGGCAGTAAAGCTGATATTGCAGTATTTGAGCAAATTCAAGGTAGATTCGTGTGGCATGACATGAATAATAACCTCGTAGAAGGCCAGATGAAATTAGATGCTGTAGCGACTATAATATCGGGTGAAATAGCATGGTCTAGGGGACTCATGTCAGAAATGGGCGAATGTTAGTAATAAGAAGAGTGGATTAATGAGCCAAGTTTTTAAATATGAAGATTTAGACGACTATAATTTAAACAAGCCAGATGTATTAATGGTACTTAAGCCTTGGATAGATGTTGGCAGGGTAGGAACTCGCGTATTGAGACATTTAAAAAAAGAATTAGAGGCTAATAACTTGACGTCTATGAATAACCCAGGCGTTTTTTATGATTATACAATTTATCGACCTAGGACTTATTTTGAAAACAGTAAGAGGATATTTCGAAAACCAGAAACAAGAATGTCTCTAATAAAACGACCTGGCCATACGAACGATTTGATATTGATGGAATTATTAGAGCCACATAGTAATAGTGAAGAACTAATTGACGCTATCTTAGACATGGCAAAAAGATATGACATAGCGAGCTATACAATGATTGGAGGAATGTACGATATGGTGCCACATACTAGGCCGTTAGTTGTTTCTTCTATAGTTAGTAATAAGAATATGTTGGATGATTTAAAAGAATTTAATGTTCGTGAAAGCGATTATGAAGGACCAACTTCTATAACTTTGCTTGTACAAGAAAAATTAAGAGAAAAAGGTATCGACACCAGAACTTTTGTTGTGCATTTACCTCAATATTTAGAAATCAATGAAGATTTCAGTGGCCAAGCGAGGCTAATGGAAATCATATGCAAGCTTTATAATTTACCTACTGATTTGGTTGATAAACAAAAAGGTATTGACCAATATGCTGATTCAGAATTGTATTTTAACGATTATGACGAAATCGATAATTTGATAGAAATGTTAGAACAAAATTATGATAAAACCTATGGTTCTAATGAAACTGTATCTGCAGAATTGTCCCCAGATATTGAACAATTTTTGAAAGATATCGGCGAGTCTCTTTAAGTTTGGAATATTCCTATAATAATTTAATTGACTGCTACGAAGTACTGTGTTAAATTTTAGTCTCATTTTGTGGATTTAGGAGAAAGACAATAGCTCGACAATATAAGGTAAATGAACAGATTCGTGCCTCTAACATAATGCTTATAGGCGACAGAGGCGAACAACATGGAGTCATGCCAACTAGGCAGGCACTGCAACTAGCCCGTGATGCAGGCACTGACTTGGTTGAAGTTTCTCCGAATGCAGAACCGCCTGTATGTAGACTTCTTGATTATGGTAAATTGAGATACATGACAGCGAAAAAAGAACGCGAATCTCGTAAGAGCCAGAAAGGCACCGAATTGAAAGAAATGCGATTCAGACCTAATATTGGAGAGCATGATCTGCAAGCTAAGCTAAGAAAAGTAAAAGAAATGATAGACGATGGAGCCAAAGTTAAATTAACGGTTAGATTCAGGGGAAGAGAAGCAATTCATAATCAGCTTGGACTTCGTATATTGAAAAGAGTCGCAGACGAACTAAAAGATGATGTGAAATTAGAAAATTCTCCGTCCATGGAAGGACGATCATTATCGTTAACATTGGTTCCCAACGCAAAAAAATAATTAGGAAACGACGAAGAGTAATATGCCTAAATTAAAAACTCATAAAGGTGCTAAAGCCCGAATACACGTAACGGGAACAGGTAAACTTATGAGAAGACACAGAAATAGTAGTCATCTGCGAAGAAAAAAACCAAATAAAGTGACCCATAAATACGATCAAAAAACAGCAGTCAGCAAAAGAGATGTCAAAAGGTTATCAAAGCTGATTCCTTATTCTTAGTGTTTAGTCGGTTCAGGAGTTAATATGGCCAGAGTTAAAAGAGGCGTTACCAAGCGGGCTAGGCATAAAAAAGTTTTATTAGCCGCCAGAGGGTATCAAGGTTCATCCCACAGGAATTATAAATGGGCTAAAGAGGCTTTGATGCATGCGTGGTCGCATTCTTATCGCCACCGTAAGCAAAGAAAAGCTGATTTTAGGAAGTTATGGATTGTAAGAATCAATGCTGCATGCAGAAATTCAGATATTAAGTATAGCCAGTTCATATCAGGATTGAAAAATGCTGGAATTGACATAGATAGAAAAATGATGGCTGAAATGGCAGTTAATGATTTACCTGCTTTCAATCAATTAGTAGAAATAGCAACCCAAAACATGACTGTAAACTAAAGTTACTTATTATGGATTCGAAATTTCGAATCCATAATAATCATCACTTTCTAATACCTTAGCCAATGACATCTGGGATAATGTTATAGGTTTAATTGGGGTAGACCAACTAGCCGTCAGGACTTTATGTATATTACTGATAGTTCGTGGTTTGTTTTTACTCGTTAATAGTATCCTGAATATCATTTCCTTTATAGGCATATCTGAATTTATGTATGTTTGGTCAGCTTTGCAGTTTGCGGTGATTTCAGTAACTAACTTTTCAGGAGTAGGTAACTCACTGATGGGTTTATTGTATGAAGGGCAATCCGGCTGAAGCCTTTCTGATAGCAGAGTAACTGCTGATCTGTTTAATTGTCTCATTCTACTGAAACTTATTTTGCAAGTTATGTCTGATACGTTGTTTGGGTCGTAGTTCATGTTATTACCTCTTCATTCCAGTTGATCATTATTATAGAAACGGTTTCTCCGTCATTCTTCGAAATTTCATCCTCAGGGCAAATAGCTAATCCATTAGCTTTAGACATTGATGTTAGAATATTTGATCCCTGCGGACCTGTAGGAGTAGCTATGAACTCTCCATTGATATTCACCACCTCTACTCTAGCATAAACCCTGCGCCCATCAAAGTTATTTATAGTCCCATTTAATTTACCCTGGACTGTAGGTCGAACCCAATTCTGTTTCCCTAGCATTTTTAATATCGATGGTCGTCCAAACATTTCAAATGCCACTAATGCACTAACAGGGTTGCCAGGTAATCCTATCAATGGAATGTTTTTACCTTTAAGCGTTACTATGCCGAATGCAAGTGGTTTTGCAGGACGCATTTTAACCGACCAAAAGTTGATATTGCCATTTCTTTGTAAGACATCCTTAACTACATCATAATCTCCCTTTGAAACACCTGCAGATGTTATTATCATATCTGAATCTGAGCATTGGTTTAAGGCATCTTCCAGTTCTTCAATGCTGTCCCGGGCAATACCTACGCGATTTGCAATACCTCCGCAAGATTCTACCGCTGCGCAAATCCCGTAACTGTTGCTGTCATAAATTTGCGAGTTGTTTAAACTTGAATTTAGTTCTACTAATTCATTGCCTGTGGATATAACAGAGATTACTGGTTTCTTAATTACTTCCACTATCGGGATTCCTAAAGATGCCAAGACAGCTATTTCTTGTTGTCTAATAACAGTCCCTGAACTAAGTATCAAATCACCAATATGTACATCTTCTCCCGCTTCTCTTATATTGGCGCCTTTATAAACACGGGTTTTAATACCTATTTCTTTTAATTCCATTCCTTTGTCTTTTCTTTCGGTCTCATCAGTTTCTTCGAATGGAACCACGGCCGTTGCCCCGTCAGGAATGGTTGCTCCGGTCATTATCCTCGCCGCTGTATGGCTGAGCACCGTTAAAGTTGGCTGCTCACCTGCGGGTATTGTTCCAATGACTTGTAAAACAATTGCAGCATCTTCATCATAATCAGTTAAATCTTCAGCGACAACCGCGTAACCGTCCATTCCTGAATTTGCAGACGGAGGAAGTTCTAATTGAGAATATATATTGGAATTCAAAACTTGTCCTAATGCAGTTAATATAGGAGCTTGTTCAGATGACAGCGGGGTGAATGATTGTAATATGTTTTCTGAAGCTGCTTCTACAGAGAGCATATCCTCATCTACATGTTTGTGTACGTGCATATGTTCGTTATTCACAATTAACCTATTGATATATCATATTTGAGATTTAGGAGTCACGAAGTATAGCTCCAAAGTTATTTTCTGACAATTTAATTATACTGTTAATTTCTTTATTGATTTCTTTATTGCTTAAAGTCTTGTCCATGCTTTGTAAATGGATTCTAAAGCCTATAGATTTTTTTCCAGTAGGCAATCCTTCTCCACTATACACATCAAATATATCTATATTTTGAACATTCTTGCTGTTAGCAATAGAAGTTGAAATAGCGTTTGCCGTGATATTCAAATCGACAATGAATGATAGATCTCTAATCGCTTCTGGGAATTTTGACATTTCTGCAAATAGTTTTATGGTTTCAGGATTTAAAGCAATTATTTTATTCAAATCTATATCAAACATAAAAGTAGGGCGTATGCGTATGTTGAATTCAGATAGGACGGTAGATTTGATTGATCCTATATTCCCTACAGGAAGTTTATTAACTAGAATTTTCGCGCTTTCGTTTGGATTGAATGTGTAATCTGCTCCTAATTCATAGGTCGCTTCAATATTTAATTGTTGGAACATTGAATCTAAAATGCCTTTTACCGAATAAAAATCAGATTCAAGCGGACCACAATTCCAGTAAATCGGGCTATTTAATCCTGCGCAGACGCCAGTGATTGTTTCTATTTCATCTGGTAATCCTAACGTTCCTTTATGAAAAACTCTTCCGAGTTCGAAAAATTTAAAAGGCCCGTCGTTGTAATATTGGTTTTGCTCTAGGACTCTTAATAAATTGTGTCGTATTGTGGTTCTTAAATGAGTAAAATTACCACTCATCGGATTTAATACTGGAATAGGGTTCGGTAATTCATGTCTAATGCCAGTTTTTATTAGTTCTGATTCATTGGTAAGCGGATAAGAAATTATCTCTTGCATTCCTGCACCGACCAATAGATCTCTAATTGATTCCTTGGAAACAAGAGCCGTTGAAGGCTCATGATGAGGGATAGAAGTTGATAACATACGTGTTGGCACTTCGTCATAACCTATTATCCTAATAATTTCCTCTACTAGGTCTTCTTGAATAGATATGTCGTTTCTCCAGTAAGGAACCTCACACGTGATTTCGTCAGGTGTAGTATTCACACATTGGAACCCTAGTTTTTGGAGCACTTCTGAAGCAGTTTGTATATCTATTTGCATGCCAAGAATAGATGCAAGTTTTTTAATGCTCAAATTTATTTTAATCGGTTTACGTTCTGGGTCTAAATCTATGTCAATGATTTCACCAGGGGTTGAATTTTCTATGATATTTAATATTAAATAAATTGCCCGTTTTAATGCTTTTAATGTTAGTAAAGGATTCAGGTTTTTTTCAAATCTAACCGATGCATCTGTTTTAACTCTATATTGATCTGAGGATTGTCTGTTGTTGAAGCCGTTGAACGAGGCAGATTCAAGGAATATATCTGTAGTAGTATCATTAATTTGAGTATCAGATCCTCCCATAATACCTGCTAAAGCGATTGGTTTTTGTCCATCTGCTATTACTAATGTACTGGTGTTCAATTTTATTTTTTGCCCATCTAGCAATGTTAATTCTTCATCGTCAGTAGCAGTTCTAATTGTAATCGCTGAACCAGCAAGTGTTTTCAAGTCAAAAGCATGCATGGGTTGATTGAATTCATGCATGACGTAATTTGTTATATCAACTATGTTATTAATAGGATTCAGTCCACTTTTCTTTAATCTGTCTTTTAGCCAAGCAGGTGACGGCGCAATTTTGACATCACGTATGACTATTCCAGAATACCGAGAACATAACTCTGGAGACTGTATATCAATCTTTATTGATGAAATACTAGTTTCTGGCTCAATTTCAGGTTCATATAGTTCTGGCATTTGAATTGTTTTACCTGTAATAGCCGCGATCTCTTGAGCAATACCTAACACAGAATAACAATCTAAACGATTAGGCGTTATTTCCACATCTAATACGACGTCACTTAGTATTTTTTCTATAGGAGTACCTACTTCCAACTCATCTGGAAGGATTAAAATACCGTCATGGTCATTTCCTAGGCCAAGTTCCAATTCTGAACATATCATCCCTTCAGAATCAACGCCTCGGATTTTACTAGGCTTTAAAATTTCGTATTTATTATTTCGAGGGTTATATAAGTTAGAACCAGGTTTTGCCAAACATATCTTGATCCCTGGGTGCACATTTGGAGCCCCGCACACTACGTTTACAGTCGCATCACCAGTTTCTACAGTACAAAGAGATAATCTATCAGCATTTGGATGTTTGCCTACTGCGGTTATGAGCCCGACACAACATTCCCTCCAATCTCCTATATATTTAGCTTCTCCTACTTCAACCCCAGCCATAGTCAATTTATGGCATAACTCATCTATTGGAATGTCAATGTCTACATATTGCTTTAACCAATTTAACGAAACTTTCATAATATGATCAAAATTGTCTTAAAAATTTTAAATTATTGGAATAAAAGTGCCTTATATCATCGATCCCATATTTTAGCATGGCTATTCTTTCTGGGCCCAATCCGAAAGCAAATCCTGTGTATACTTCGGGATCATAGCCTACGCCAGACAGTACCTTTGGATGCACCATTCCTGCTCCCATAATTTCAATCCAGCCACTGCCTCTACAAATCCTGCATGTGTCAGTTTTCCCGCCACACGAAAAGCAGTCGATTGACATATCTACCCCAGGTTCTACAAAAGGAAAGTAATCGCATCTAAATCTTACTTTACGATCACTTCCAAACATTTGTCTTGCAAATTCGTATAAAGTACCTTTCAGATCAGAGAAATTAATCCCTTTGTCGACTGCTAAGCCTTCAATCTGATAAAAGTGCCACTCATGAGTCGCGTCTGTAGCTTCATATCTGTAGCATTTACCTGGTACTATTACGCGTACAGGTGGTTCCTTCTGCTCCATTAATCGCGCTTGCATTGGAGAGGTGTGTGTTCTCAATAATATAGTATTATCGGTGTCTAGGTCTGTATTATCTATCCATAGCGTATTCCACATATCTCTGGCAGGATGTCCTTTGGGTATGTTTAACTTCTCGAAATTATAAAGATCCCACTCAACTTCTGGCCCTTCTGCCACGTCAAATCCCATGTTTGTGAATATTTTACATATATCTCTGAGGATTTGAGTCGTGGGATGCAGCTTTCCTGGATATATTGGAATTCCCGGAAGAGTTACATCTAATACTTCCCCAGAAGAGTAATCGGTTTCATCATTAACAAAAAATTGGAGATCTTCAAATTTCGTTTCTAGAAGTTGTTTTGTTTTATTTAACTCGGTACCAATTACTTTTTTTTCGTCTACGGTGAGTTCTGGCATTTGACTTAATAATTGAGATAAAGCCCCTTTACGTCCTAAGAATTTAACCCTCCATTCATCTAAAGAATCCTGAGAATTAACTAAGTCAGCGTCTTTTAGCGCTTCGGAATATAATTTTTGTATTGTTTGTGGGGTCAGATTGCTCAACTAAAACTCGACTATTTGAATGTGTTTTTACGTTAAATATAGGATGTTTACCTTTGTACGCCTTAATTATAGGTTTGTATGTTAAAGTGGTCAAGAATGGGCTTGATTAATCTTTTATTATGACTACATTTAAAAATAGAATTAAATTTCTAAAATACCCTGGATGGACAGTATTTGGTTTAGCATTTTGTAATCTTATCGTTGAAGGCGGTGCAAAGAATGCTGAATCTGTTTTTTATTTAGCACTAAAAAATGGCTTCAAAGCCGGAGCTACAGTGACCTCTCTTATTTTTTCTATTGGAGGGCTAATAGGCGCAATAGCTTCACCACTGTTGGGTAAATATTTAGATAAATATGGTCCAAAAAAGTTTTTTGCAGTTGCTGGTATTTTAATTTTACTAGGATGGCAATTGAGTAGTTTTTCCACCCACATGTGGCAACTTTATATTTTCTATAGCTTTATTGCTGCTATTGGGCATACCTCTGTATCTTCTTTCACAGCTATGGCTACGCTATCCCCTTGGTTCCCTAATTCTAGAGGAACAATCTTAGGATTAGCAGACTCAGGTAACCCATTTGGGCAAGCTATATTTACTCCTCTTGCACAAATTCTAGTTTTGAGTATGAGTTGGAAATGGGCATTCAGAATAATAGGTTTGGCATTTTTCATGCTTGTTTTCCCAACCAACTTAATATTTCAAAAACCAATTCCTAAATCTACAGAATCTTTAATAGTAAATCCAGGTCTTGAAAAACCATTCAAGCCGTACCTTATAAAATCTGTTTGGTGCATGGTAGGGGCTAGAGGTTTTTTGTCGATTTCTAACCAAATGATTCGCTTGCACATTCTTGCTTTTTTTGTCTTGTCTGGGTATGGGCAGATGCAAGCGGCAACGGCTATTGGATTAATTGGAATGTTGAGCGTCGTTGGAAGACCTACAATTGGTTTTTTGTCAGATAAATATGGCCGCGAACCTATGTTCACAATGGGAATTAGCCTTCAAATAATATCAATATGTATATTGATAATTACCAATGATATAAACAATATAATTCCAATAATGATGTTTGTATTATTTTCTGGATTAACTGATGGAATAGGGGGATTAATCTTGTCAGCTAAGGCAGGAGATATATATCCTGCTGTTCAATTAGGTCGAATATTGGGCTTCGTAGAAATAGGTAGAGGAATAGGAATAGCAGTTGGCCCTATACTGGGGGGTATTTTATTTGACCTGAAAGGTGATTACTTGTTAGCATTCAGTGTAGCTATTGTGCTGTCTGGATTATCTATCATATCAATATGGTTAATCGGTGTTGTAGACAAACATAATCACAAAGAAGTCCAGAGTACATTTTAAGGAGGCGATATGCCTATAATTCAAAGACCCTACGTACCACCAGATGATGAAGTTCCAAAAGAAGAAAATTATATAGCGCCTGGGGCAACTAACGAAGAAGTATTAGATGAACCAATCACTTTCTATGCTGATTCCCTCCATATATATTCAAGCTTGTATTCAGCTGTGTTGTTTTTTGGAGAACAAATGGAAGAAAGAGAACCTATACTGAGGACTAGGATCAAAGTAAGCCCCCAAATGCTTAAAGCGATAGCAGTATTAGCTACTAAACATGTAAATGACTATGAGAATGCCATCGGCCCAATAGAACTGCCTGCTCAAGTTTATGATGCGTGGGAAATTACTAAAGGGGAATAGCATGCCTACAGACAATGAAGACAAATTAATCGGGGAAGACTTATCTACCCCGG
>Ga0115002_10004911_pt1 | contig 15983 bp, 7 predicted proteins | sample ArcticOcean_MG_C_8_FD_89576 | JGI IMG/M metagenome (GOLD analysis project Ga0115002, IMG submission 89576) | Marine microbial communities from western Arctic Ocean - ArcticOcean_MG_CB11_86 | ecosystem: Environmental > Aquatic > Marine > Oceanic | place: Arctic Ocean: Canada Basin | collected... | reverse complement strand
TTGCGGCAACGCCTTCGGCGTAAAGAAAGATGCTTCGTTTGCTGAAATGCAAACTTTCGATTCGGGGGCTACTATCGGCGCTGAATGCAAAAGATGTGGGTAATGGTCAGGCTTTCAGCCCGTGCTCCTCACCGCGTCATGTTTGGAAGTTCAAATCGTCTAAGCGTAGCGACTCACAACTCGCATGAAAATCCTCGAGCAAGTAACTATTACTCTGCGAGTAAACCTTCCAACCAACCGTCGTCGGCAAAAACTGCTTCGACTTCGTCGTTGACGATTCTGCTTGGTCGATCGATCTCTGCTTGTTCGAGTCGAGCTCTCGTCCAATCGGCGAGAATTACATCGTTCAAGCGATCGAGTAGCACATCGTCTTCCGCGGCGAACTCTCGCTCTTCGATTGGTTCTGCGGTTACTTGTTCCTCTGTTGCTAGATTCGCGTTTGGCAATCGAGCGGCGGCCAGAGGTGTTGGGAAAATTACTGGAGTGCCGAAGTTACTGGAGAAGGGACTAAAGTCGAAAACGCTAACACCGCCATCTTTATTCAGATCGACGTATTCAGGCGCGACTTGAATTGCCGGCTGACCAAACCAATAGCTGAATGTTGTAAAGTCGAAAACGGATACCCCCTCATCGCCATTCCAATTCCCGTGTAGCAAGTGGAATCGATTCCCACTGTCGCCCGTTACCACGAAGGCCTCACCAGCCAATCCGTTCCCGTCGCCATCCAAGGCATTACCAGCCAGGTCTGTAACCGTGGGAAGCACCTCGAGCTTGTAAACACCTTCCGCCAATTCTTGGTTGCTGAATTGAATCGATACAGTGTTTCCGTTCGCTTGAACATGCAGGTTGGTGAGCGTCACGACGCTGTCCAAATCCACTGGAGCGTTGACGCCTAGGTTTGTTAACCGCAAGTCGGCCGGGGTAACCGTAACCGGTTCGCTGAACTCTAATTCGATTGAACGAATGTCCGACCGCTGCTGACCCCAGCTCGTCGGCTGAGGTCCCTTAACAAGATCGGCCGGATCGACTTCATTGGTATTGATACCAAACGATGCGACTTGTGGAGCAATCTGGTCGAGAGCAACCGCGCGAAGAATCAATCGCTGGTTGTCTAATTCCGGTTCCAAGCGAACACCATTACCGACGTCCAATCCCAAATACGCTGTAAAATCGCCGACGTGAGAGCCGAACGTTAGTACTTCAAATTGATCGCCAACCTGTGGCTGAAAACCACCAATCAACTGAACGTCCAACGTGCCTGCCAAGTTGGCGACGTCGCCAATCTCAAGTCGATCGTATTCGTCGCCAGGAGCAGTTCCACCTAACTCGACTACCAGCTCGGAGTTTGCCGAGAAGGTAACTTGCTCGCCTAACATCACTCTGGCTGGACTGTTTCCGGGTGAAAAAGTTCCCGAGAAATGAATGTTGCCATTGAACGTGCCGATCCCTTTGACCAAACCGGTAAATTCCAATTGATCTGGTACTGTCGGTCCGACTACATGTCCTTGGTTATTGAAGAAGTTATTAATCGTACCGCGACCACCAAGCGATTTTCCCATCTCCAAAATCAAACCGTTAGGAGTGGACAATGTTCCGCCAGCCACTGGACTGCCGATGGTAGTCAGCGAACCGAGCACGGCTTCGTCAGCGTCGTGGATAGTCACGGTGTGCTGATCGATGGCCAATTCTCCGTCACTAAAGAACCCACTTAACGAGGCGGGGTCTCCCAAGCCGAGATTGCCAGTTGCAGTGATCAAGGACCCGTTGCCGCGTGTGATGCTCCATTGTCAGCCGCCGTGGTGAAATAAGGAGCAGGCGCGTCGCCGAAATCTAGTCCAATTTCGTTTCGATACCAGGCTAATTTACCGTCAGTTGCGGAAGCGCTGAATACATCGAGGTCGCCGTCGAGGTCCGCCACACTTACAACTCGTGCCGAATTGGCGTCGCCATTTCCGCCTTGAAATGGATTGCCATCGGTATCTGGGCGTTGACGACTAACTCAGTGAAGTTCTTCTGGCCATCGTTGTGATACCAAGAGATCTTGTCGTCTGCAAAGGAAGCGCTCAAGATGTCTATGTGCGAGTCACCGTTTACGTCGGCCGCGTAAACGCTGCGAGCACTTTGTGCTTGAGTCGTGATGACTTGCCGCTGACCAAATGTGCCCGCACCGTCGATGTTTTCGTACCAACCGATTTTGTTATCGGCCGACGACGCGAAGACGACATCCAAATCTCCATCCCGATCGAGATCTGCCGCGAAAACGTCCGTGGGTGAATCCGCGTTACCGTTTACGACGTTGTTGGGGTCAATATTTATAGCGGGAATACCGATATTGTGGACGGCGAATTGATGGACACCTCCGCCGCCAATGTTTTCATACCAGGTGATCTTGTCGTCGTTTTCCGAAGCAGAAATGATATCAAGTCGCCCGTCGCGATTGATATCCTCGGCATATAATGAACTCAGCCCGTCGACGCCGCTACCTGTAATTTCGTGTTCTACCCAGCCGAGAATCGCGTCGCGATAATAGACGGAAACCTTATTATTCGATGTCGCGGGGCCAATTACATCCAAGAGCCCATCGTTATCCATATCCGCGACGAACATGGCTCGCGGCGCACCAGCACTAGAGGTAACGATCTGCTGTCCATCAAAATAACCAGAGGAAGCCGTCGGTGCCTCGATCGTCACTGAGTAGTCTTCAACTTCGCCACTTAGGGTTGCACCGGCAGGGCCGAGATTGCCATCGAGACTGACACGGAACCTCGCATTTGTTTCACCTTCCTGGGCCCATTCAGGCACTCGGTATTGCAGGACATTGTCGCCGCCAACCGCTGGCTCCGAAACGACATGCTCACCTGGTCCTTCCCAACTTCCATCGCCATTGAAATCGATCCACCCGTCGATCCGGATTTCCTCGAGATCCGCAGTATCGACATTCACGGTTACTAGCGCACTTAGGCTGCCAACTTGGGCCGTCCCGAAAGTGACGCCATCTTCGTCATCGGGTTGACCATCGAGATCGTCCCCTTGGCTTTGAATATGCGGCGAAGCATCGCGTTCAGTATCCCGCTCGGTGCCGATCTGAGGACCAATCGCAAAGTGGTACGCGCCGCCATCGATCGCATTGGTTGGGTGAGGAGCGGGAGCGTCCCCGAGCTCGGCGAAAAAGTCGTTTTCGTAAAAGGCAATTTTGTCGTCGAGTTGCGATGCACTAACCACGTCTAAGTCGCCGTCGGCATCAATATCCGTCGCCAAGACCCACTCGACTCCATCGGCGTCGCCGTTGTTGCCCAAAAACGGATTGCCGTCTGTATCGGGACTATTGACGATTCGTTGAACGAATCCACTGCTACCATCATTTTGGAACAGTGAAATTTTGTCGTCGTCGTAGGATCCAACCAAGAGGTCCATATGGCCATCGCCGTTGACGTCAGCTGGGAAAACCGACGTCCCCGCTTCAGCGGTGGTGGTGATCACATGCGTAGTGAACGATAAGCCAGTACCATCGTTGGCATACCAAGTGACTCTGTTGTCGAGCGATGAAACGACGACGACATCCTGCGAACCGTTACCGCTTATGTCGGATGTATAAACGGCTCGAGCACCGTTGGCCGTCGTGATAATATCGCCTTGAGTGAAGCTTTGGCTGCCGTCATTTTGGAACCAAGCAACTCGATTGTCGAAGTACGATGCGGTGATTATGTCCAAGTGGCCATCATTGTTCATATCTGCCAATTGGATTTTGGGTCCACCAATTGCATCGCTCATGTTGATGTTGGCAGAAATCAAGTGTTCGGTAAATGACTGACTGCCATCGTTCTCGAACCATGCCAGTTTGTCCGTCGCCAAACTACGGGACGTCGAGACAAAGTCGGTGTCGCCGTCGCCATCTACGTCAGCCGACCTCAACTCGTTGTGCTCTGGAAAGGAGGTGGCGACAAGATGTTCGGTGAAGGAACCGGAACCATCGTTTTCGTACCAACCAAAATTCCCCCCAGCGCTCGAAGTGAACGACGCCAACAAATCGACATCTCCATCGCCGTCAACATCGCCGTCAACATCGTCGGTTGCGACCGTGAGAGGCTTCTTTATTCCAATGAAAATTGAGTGAGACGTAAAGCCTTGTGCCGTACCTTCGTACCAGCGTATCTCCGAAAGATCGAGAGGAGCACTGACCAGATCCATTCTGCCATCGTTGTTCAAGTCTGCGGCGGCGACGCTTCCGGCCCCTGTGGCAGTGCTGTCCACAACCGTTTGAGAATTGAAGAAGCCGAGATTGACTGCAGGACGTTCAATGGTAATTGCATGGTCTTCTACTTCTCCGTCCGCTGCCATTCCTCTCGGGCCAAGATCATCTGCTGAATTGATTCGAACTCGCGCGTAGCTTCGTCCTGGCCGCGCCGAGCTTGGAACGTCAAACTGATGGGTAACCACGCCATCCGAGGATACGCTTACACTATCGAGAACGTGCTCGTTTGCACCGTCCCAACTTCCATCGGCATTGAAGTCGATCCAAACGTCAACCAATGCGCTGTCGGTAAGATTCTGGATATCGAGTTGCACGGAAGCATCGAGTTGTCCAGCATGCATTCGAGCAAATGTGACTCCATCTTCGTCGGAGACACGAGTCGGTCCATCGTCGCCTTGTGCATGATCGTCCGGCTGTCCATCCGGCTCGCTATCGCGCAGCGAGCCGAGCCTTGGCCCAGTTGCATCGTGAAGGGCACCGCCATCTTGAAAAAGAGTTGGATAGGAGGCTGGAGCGTCGCCATAGTCGAAATCCCCTTCGGGCCCAGCGTCTCCGCAAGTTTGGATCGAGTCGACCTTCCAACCAAATCCGCCTGCGCTATTATCGGAGGCGAATCGCCAGCGAAATTGAACATCTTGGCCTGCCGCAGTCACGGGCAACTCTACTTGGGTTTCGACAAAACCGTCAGACATACCGCTCCACGCTGGCCGGCCTGCCAAGCTGCTCGCTCCAGTTATCGTCGATACGTAGTCACCGGATACCATGGTACCGCCGGCGTCAACGACGTCTTGAAACGCGCCGCCGTTAATCGACAGTTCGAGAACGCCGCCGTCAAATCCAGATTCGGTGTCATACTCATGCTGGAAACGCAACTCGGGGTCGACTTGAGCAAGTGTGATTACCGGCGAGACAAGAGCGGAATCGGTGCTGCTGCCGAGGTTTGCCACGAAGGCGTGATTCGGCGCCGAATGACTTCCGCCTGTAACGGTAATCCAGTCGTTCACAGGCTGATTGAGAAGCGTATGGGTCGCCCAGTTATTAGGCAGGTTGGACGGCGTCACGGATTCAAAATCTTCCCAAATTGTGCAAGCCAGAAGGTTGCGATTCTCGAGTGACTCCAATGAAAGACGCCGACCCCGCCGTTGTTTGGAGGTAAGTCTTCGACGGTTGTTTTGTTTGAGGTGACGGCCCATTTTTGGCTCCAATCAAGGTAGTTCACAGTGCGAAGCGTCCCGAATTAGCAATACTGCAAACGCAAAGCGAATTCGGACAAAGAAACCCTGCGGAAATAGAGGACCACAGAAAACCACACTTAAAGCGTTACTGCAACTCGCGTTACGGCTATCTAAATTCAGCGCATCGTGGACGTTTCATTAAAAACTACCGGGTGTTTCTGCAGATGAACTCGAAGAGTCGCGGGAACGACCCGATGGAAATAGGGAGACTCGAGATGGTGAGCCAGCGAGACGCGGTTTACAATGGACACAGAAAAAATAGGAGCTGCAATAAGACTATGAATGTCCAACGCCACCAAGGTTTGCTCAATCGTCGCCATGTACTTCGCGGAGTCGGAGCGAGTATCGCACTTCCGATGTTGGAGTGTATGCTTCCCTCTAGCCTGTCCGCTGCGGAGCGGCCGATGGCTCCTCCCAAACGCAGTGTGTTCCTCTACATCCCCAACGGAGTTAACACGCTAACTTGGCAAATTCAAAAGGCTGGTGCAGACTACGAGTTCACGTCGCCGTTGGCTTCGTTGGAACGACATCGCGCCGAGGTCACTCCGATCAGCGGCCTGCATCATCCGATGGTCTTGGGCAAACACCACAACTGCGACCAAGTTTGGCTGACCGGCGCGAATGTCCCCAGCAATGGCGGAGCGTTTCGCAATACAATTTCGGCGGATCAGCTGATCGCCGAAGTGCAGGGTCAATACACTCGATTCCCGTCTTTCGAGATGGCGGTCGAAGGACACTCACTAGCGTGGTCTCGCGATGGAATTCAGATTCCCGCGGAGCGAAATGTGAGCTCAATCTTCAACCGCATGTTCGGCGAAGAGCGCGGCGGCAAAGACGCGGTACGCCGTCGTCTCGCTCGGCGTGGCAGCATTCTAGATGCAGTGCTTGGCGATGCCGATCGAGTCAACAAAAAACTCGGTGCAGCCGATCGCAATAAACTCGACGAATACCTCACTGCCGTTCGCCAAGTGGAAATCCGCACGGATCGCGCCAACGCTTGGCTCGACGTGCCAAAACCCGCGATCGACAAATCCGAAGCGGATCGATTTAATCGAAAAATGGATCAAAATCAGGTCCGAGAATACCACCGCCTATTCTACGATCTCATGGTTCTCGCGCTCCGCACCGATATGACTCGAGTCATCTCCTGTATGATTTGCAGCGAATCGAACGGCGGAGCAATTCCCGATATCGGAATCTCCCAAGCGCGGCACGGACTCTCGCACCACAACGGCGACCCCGAACAACTTCGACGACTGACTGAAACAGATACGTTTTTGGTTGAGCAATTGAGTTACTTCTTGGATCAACTAAAAGCCCATCGCGACGAACAGGGTAGCTTGCTGGATACCACGCAAGTTCTCTGGGGCAGTGGTATGGCCTACGGTCACAGCCACGGAAACGCCAATCTGCCAACGATCTTCGCTGGCGGAAAATCGCTCGGTGTGAAGCACGGCCAACACGTTGACTTCAACCTCCCCAAAATCGGTAAGTACAATGTAGAAGTGGCCAACGAACACTATAAAATCTGCGGCCGCCCAGTCGATAACAACGCTCGCCTGAGCAACCTGCTGCTGACAATGTGTCAGCGGATGGATGTCGAAACCGACAAATTCCAAGATAGTGTCGGCACAATCTCCGAAGTCCTTACGTAAGTTCGCGACTATCAAAACCGTTAGTAAAAACACGGGCAACGAAACAACTCGAGGCCTCACGCCTCAAAGTTTGCGCACTTCTGCCAGGTGAGACCGCCACGAGAACAACGATGATGAAACACACTCTACGCTTATTCGCATTCCTACTCCTCCTCTCCCAATGCACCTTCGGCAGCGCGGACAATCCATCGTTCGATAAAGATCTGCAACCGTTCTTGAATACCAATTGCGTTCGCTGTCACAACGCAAAGAAACAAGAAGGTGAATTCTCGCTGGACGCCCTTTCGAAAGATGTCGGCACAAAAGACACGCCGCTGTGGGCCGAGGTGATGGAGCGAATCAATTCTGGTGAGATGCCACCGGAAGACGAAAAAGTTCGCCCGACCGCCGACCAAAGTGCCGCGATCGTCGAATGGATCGCCGCTCGAATTCGAGAAGGTGAAGCCGTGCGGATGGCGCGGCGCGATCGCGTCTCCTATAACCGCCTGACTCGCGAAGAATATGTAAACACGATGCGCGATTTGATCGGCGTGCAATACGACGCAGAAGATCCCGGCGGCCTGCTGGAAGACCCCGAGTGGAATGGATTCGAACGGCTTGGGTCAGTCTTAACGCTATCCGCGACTCATGTGGAAAAATACATCAAGGCTGCCGAGATCGTGCTGAGCGAGGCATATCCTGAAACAAAGATCGAATACCTGGAAGCGAGTACGCGAGCTTCAGTCCTGAACGAAAAGCACCCACACTACGCTCGTCTGGCCAAGGCCGGGTTGCTGGACAAAGTTCGATTTCCACTCACCACGTCCGGCGAGCTCTATCGCGGTTCGAATCCGTACCGTGGCCCCGACGCTCGGTTCCCCGGGCCCGGTGTGTATGAAATCAGCTATACCGTTTGTGGTTTGAAGCCGGAAAATGGTCCCGCCCCGCGAATTCAAGTTTACGAACACAAACTGGATCGCGTATTGTTCGAGCAAGACGTCATCGCTCCCGAGGATAAACTCACAACGGTGACGTTTCGAGTTCACTTCCCTGCCGGCGGCGGCCCCAACATCCATGTGATTAACAAGGCGGGCGGACGCCGCCACCCACGTACCAACGCCGGAAGCCAGATCCCGTTCATAACCACGGCCTACCCCCGAGCCCCGTGGCAAATGAAGATCACCGATCAGCAAGGTCGGCCTCGCTACCCGATTCTAATCATCGACTCCATCACGATGCGCGGGCCGATTGTTACCGAGCAAGAACAAAATCGTCGCATCGAGTACATGGCCCAAGAAGACGGCAACATGCAGCAAGTTCGCACAGGCTTGGCGGCGATGGCTAAGCGAGCGTTCCGACGGCCGCTGTACGACAACGAAGTAAATTCGTTCGTCGGGATCGTGGAAGACGAAGTCGCTGCGGGCGAGAAGTTTCGGGATGCGGTAAAATCTGCCATGACGGCGATCCTCTGTTCCAAGAGTTTCCTGTTTATTTCAGAAGGCGATGAAAACTCGGATCGCCATACGCTCAACGATTGGGAAATCGCAGCGCGGCTGTCGTATCTGTTGTGGAGCACGATGCCAGACGAAGAATTGTTCTCGCTGGCCGAGCAAGGCAAACTTCGAGATCGCGAGCAGCTGCAGCGGCAAGTCACTCGTATGCTGGCCGATCCTCGCGCCGAAAGATTCACGAAATCGTTTGCATCCCAATGGTTGCAGCTGCGGAAAGTCGGCATGTTCCCGCCAGACAAAAAGATCTATCCGAATTACGACCAACATTTGGAAAAAAGTATGGTCGGCGAAACGCAAGCGTTCTTCAAAGAGGTGTTGGACAAAGGTCTGACGTTACGCGAGTTCATCGATTCCGATTGGACAATGATGAACCCGCGGTTGGCCAAGTTCTACGGCGTTCCCAATATCACCAAAGACGAATTTCAAAAAGTTTCGCTCGCGTCTGAAACTCAGCCAGGCGGAATACTGACTCAGCGAGGAGGAATACTGACACACGCGTCAGTTCTTTCGCTGACCTCCGATGGCACTCGGCATCGCCCTGTGCATCGCGGCGCGTGGTTATCGGAATCGATTTTCGGCAAGACGCCACCGCCCCCACCTGCCAATGTAGAACCCATTGAACCTAATCCAGTTGACTCACCCAAAGCCACCTTGCGAATGAAGCTCGATGCTCACAAGCACCATCCGAGCTGTGCTGCTTGTCATCGCAAGATCGATCCACTTGGACTCGCCTTTGATCACTTCAACGCGATTGGTGAATGGCGAACGCACGAGAAAGTCGAAGGAACGGGCGACGATCCACCAGTTGATGCCAGCGGCGAGTTGCCCGATGGTAGGAAATTCGAAAACGCGAAAGAGTTTAAACAACTTTTGCTAGCGAACATTGACGAGTTCAGTGACACCTTCATCGAAAAATTGGCCATCTATGGATTGCGGCGGACAGTGACCTTTGACGACCACGATGAATTAGCAGCGATCGCCAAAGTCGCTCGCGAAAAAGACTATCGAGTCAAAGATATCGTCGAGGCGTTCGTATTGTCCGATCTATTCCAGAAACGATAATCCTTTCGAATTCGCTCCTCAAAAACCTGAAAACTCAACCGAGATTTCTCCTAGATATCACATCTGTTTAAGTGCAGACATCATGAACAAAACACTCGTTCTACTACTCGTTTGTTTGACTGTATTGCCCACGCTCGCGTGGTCGCAAGAAGAGTCGAAAAAATATCGGACCGACGAGAATCAGGATAAAACGCTTCCCTGGTTCCAGCCGGTTAAAGGTGAGTTCCCACCGGAGGGCTCAGCCCATTATGTGTCGGGCGAACTGATTGGCGGCGATCACTTGGAACGAATCCTCGTGATCCGAGTGGACCGCACTGACAGTCAAGGGCGAGCGCTGATGGATTATCCGCTGACCGCGTCCATGTTGCCGTACGGAACGATCTATTACAACAATCAACCCGCAGCTCTACAGGACATTCCGCTGGGAACGCACCTCCACGGCTGGTTTTACGAGCGACCAGCTGGCGAAGAAAAGCATTGGGGAGTCCGCAATGGCAGGCCTCACAACAAAGACGATCGACGCGCGTCACCCGAAGTCGATTTTACGCAATGCCTACGTCTAGAAGACGACTTCAGCTACCGCGCTCGACGCAATCAAGTCTGGAAAGTCGGCGATGTGAAGCTGGACGAAAAAAAGCTGACTGCGACGCTAGTGGAAGACGGCGAGCCCACCGGCAAACCGAAACTGTTCGACCTGAAATCTAGTACCGCCGTATATCGCGGTAAAGGTTTTGGAGCTTTGGCAGACATTCAACCTGGCCAACAGGTACAGCTGAATCTGACCTGGGCAACCCTTTATGGTCCAGGGCGAGTGTTCCAAATCTGGCTTGATGAAGAGAGCCGCAAGCTGGCCTCGGCTCGTCAACTTCAGAGACATCGCGATCACATGCGCGAACGGGGAGTTCCAGGTTGGGTCGACGTGGTAGACGACGAGAAAAAATTGGTCACCGTCACGTTCTTCGATGGGATCGATCACAATCTGTTCAAAGATTTCGACGTCATTTCACCCGAGCCACTCGGATGGCCGACTTCGGGAGGAGCGAAAGACGACCTCGCTCCAAAGGGAACAATCGCCGTAGCTCGACGGACCTTGATGACCTACGATCCACTCAACGATCGCAAGGGCGGCAATATCCTCAAGACCAACAAAGTGCCAGTGCGGCCAGGCTGCAGCGGCGTGCAAATCCAAGTGCAGTGCGGCATGCTACTAGAAGGTTATCGACCAGGTGAGGTTGTTCGCTTTTATCCAGCGAGCTGGCCATTCGTCGCGTTACCAAAAGACGAAAGATATCACGGACGAGAATAGTAGCCTTCCAGAGCAGCCTTCCTCTCCGAGGAAGAGCTTTTATCTTTGCGACCAACCTGCATTCCCGTAGCAGATGTCGCCAGACTTCTGGCTGGTTCGCGTCCAGACTTCTGGCCGGATTGCCTATTCGAGGACTTGAGCAACACTTCTTCAAATCAACTCGCAACGCGAGTTGATTTGGAGAAGAGTCCGACGATTCGAGATGTGAGTAATGGCCAGCCAGGATGGCCATGCCACTGTCTCGTGATCTCGCCAGAAGTCTGGCGACATCTGCTACGGATAACCCTACTTGCTGGGCGCCATCAATTTGTCGACTTCGGCGGCGATGTTGTCTGCCCAAATCACGTAGCCGTTTCGATTGAGGTGTACACCATCTCGCATGACGTCGTTGCGAAGTTTGCCGCTGGCGTCCATGAACTTGGCGTTGAAGTCCAAATAGCGCACCATTTTTCCATCGTCCATCTTGGCGAGATAACGATTTGCTTCGACAGTCTTCTTATTTACGTTGGCATCTTTAGTGGGGAAAATAGCCAACAACAAGATCTTCGTCTCCGGAAGCATTCCACGGAGCTTCCTAATGACGGATGCGACACCGACAGCAATTTCTCCAGAGTTATTCATTCCCGAGTTATTGATTCCAATCAGCAGCACGATTGTTTTCGGAGAGGTCCACAACAGTTCGCCGTTTTCTAGACGGAACAATATATTCTCGGTTCGGTCTCCGCCGATGCCAAAGTTCGCGGGTCGGTACTTGCCGAAACGTTCTTGTAAAAGATCGGCGGGCCAACCGGCGGTAATCGAGTCCCCCAAGAAACACAATTCGAAATTATCGTCCTTTGTTTTCTGAAGGTGGCGTACATGCTCGCGCCAAAACCAGCGAACGCCACCCGGCACCGGCTTGGTCGGATCGTTGGCTGACGTGATGGCGATTGCCGGAGTGCCTTTGATTGGTGGAGCGACTGGGTCGAGCCAGACTTCGTGGTGGATCGTCCCTTTGTTGCCCGCCGGGAACGGCGAGAGGTCTTTGCCCGCGATGATCGCGACAGCGCTCTCGCCTGGGCCAGCCCAGCCAACGGACAAGTGATCCCCGCCTGTACTCTCTCGATGTGCCGCTTCGATGTAATATTTCGTTCCGCCCTCGAGGCGAATAGACTTCGATTTTTGCGAGGGGAACTTTTCGAAATTTCCAGGCTCCGCCCATTCGTCCGTATGCGCAATCAAAACTTTGTTGGCCGGCGAGGCATCGCTACTCAAGAAAAGTTTCGTCATGTCGTCGCCCGAAATCGCGAACAGATATTCTCCCGACTTGGGTGGGTAAACGAACCCTCGCACGCACGCGCTATAGCGATCGCCTATCTCCCGAGGACTATCGAAAACTCGGAGCACAGTCTTCTTGTCGGCTGCAACTTCGAGCCGTACCGATCGCAGCCAACCTCGTCTAGCGACTTTATGGTCCTTCAACTTGGGTTCCAATGTCACCGGTGCCGATGTCGCAGGATCAGTGGGGGTGAGATCTCCGAGCTGCGATGTGACCGTGCGATCGATACCGTCGCGAGTATTGATGCAATATGCGGTTGCGTTTTTTGGCAGCGGTCGTTCCGAAATGACTTCTGTCTTAGTGACACGGCAAGGATGTTGAGCAAATGGTCGCTTAAGCCAATCGCCGTTTGAGGTCGAAACCAACAACCAAGCGCGTTTGAGTCCGTCGGACCCTCCTTTGTGAGTCATATGGACAAGGCCGTCTTTAGCGTCGATGTACGGCTTACCGAGCACGGCTGGCAGAGTAGTCTTCTTGTCGGTGAACGCTTCGGCAAACGCGACGATCTCCCAGACTTCCTCCCAGCCGTAACCATGACCGTGGATCAAGAACGGGCGGACGGATAAACTACTCGGTCCACCAGCAGTTGCGGACGACTTTTGAAAACGGTCGAAAGAGAAAACGGGATCGACAAACGAGTTCACCCACAGCATTGGCATTTTCGCGTAGGGAAGATGAGCGGATGGATCCCACTTTGAATTGTACTCGCGGAATTGTTCGGCAGTCATCTCGTGTTTGTGGATATAGCCGCCGCCGTAAACGGGAATGACAAAGGCAAAACGATCGTCGACTCCAGCGGTAGTGCTGACGATAGTTCCGCCCCAGGATATCCCCGTCAGTCCGATCCTTTCTTTATTGATTTCCGGGTGGGATCGCAGCAGGGAGTTTGCTCGGATTACATCGGAAACGGCGTGATAAAACCACTGCTGGTTATCGGGCAGTGCGATATCGCCGAACCATCCATTTCGTTTTGGTCCCGCGTTCTCGTGCGATTGAGCAAGTGGATGATTGCCTTCGACGCCAAAATGATTGCCTCCGGGCAAATGTCCTTCGACATCCATCGCAATGGCCGCGAAGCCTCGTTTGTTCCAAAATTTTACCCAGGCGGGAAATGCCGAGCCGCCGCCACCGTGAACGCAGACCATTGCCGGCCAGCCGTCTTTAGGAGGCTCCCCTTCGGGTATTCCGAAGTAGGAAAACACCCAAGTCGGTTTGCCTTTATACATCGCGCCTTCATAGAAGAAAGACTTCACCCCGCTGGCAGGACGCTTCGTCGTGAAATGGATCGACGGAGCCTTGCCAAGCGATACGACATCCCACGGCATCACGCGACGCTCTGCAGCGAATAGCTGCGGACTGCTACTGATGAACACCAAACTCGTCAACACGAGACTCGTCAGCAAGAAACTCGTCGATGGAAACAGTAAGTCTCGATTAACCTTCATGAGTCTGCACTCCACTTATCTGAATTCAACCACATCCTGTCGCCTGTTTGAGTTCGCAGTCGTGCAAACTCACTCGTCGTTATCCGCCAGATCCTCCAGGAACGTTTGCTCGTTCGGATCGCCGCCTTCGAGCGTTGTGAGGAAGTCTTTGGCGTCTTTGTCTTCTCCAGTGAGCTGATCCTTGATGGCCTCCGCCTCGGCTTTGTTGGAGACTGTTCGGTAGGAATGGAAATCTCGCGGCGTGGCGCAAAACAGACTCGACAAGATTCGCACGCGTACCAACGCTGAAAGACTCGATAGACAGAATAACGGAGCCGGCTGCTGCCGCCCGACTTGTCGACACTGATACCGTAGACATAACCATCCGCCCCCAGCGTCGCTGTTTCATCGGGACCGGATTGGTACCCGAAGACATCAGTTTCCCTCGCCTGGTCCAGCGGACACGGTGCTTGTACCGTCTCCATCGACTTCTTGCACTTGAGACATGGCACGTTCTTTCTCGCCGCACTGGCATCGTTGCTGACTACTAAAAGATAGAGGGCAACACACAATCCAATGAACAATGCCGCGACGGTCCCCGCGACTTGACCTTGAGGTGCGTGGTTCGCCATAAGATATGCCAAGAAAGCAGCGCCCATGGCGAGAAATGCTGCGACGCTCCAACACCCAATCGCACTCATTCGGTTACCCCGATAACTCGCCTCGAGCTGCTCATCGCGTTGGTAGCCTTCAAACTTCGGCGGCAGTGATACAGTCTGATTCACGAAATCTTCCGATTTCTTAAGAGTTGGGAATTTGTTGCGATTTCCGAACATCGGGCATCTGCAATCCTTTTCAAATCATGGTCTATTATAATGCATGATTATCATTGATGCACAAACGGTGGCGGGAGCGTTACTCAAGTGCTACCTTGACTTCATGGATCGAGCCAAACTCCTCTCCTATATTGTTAAATGAACACGCCCAACAATTGAGGCACCCACAATTGAGATACGAATCATGAAAACATTTCTCTTCTGCTTACTCAACTTCTGCATAACGTATTCGCTCTTGGCGGAAGAAAACTGGCCACAGTTTCGCGGACCCGCTGGAAATGGATATACCGCAGCGACTAACTTGCCGCTCACTTGGAGCGAACAAGAAAACGTTCGTTGGAAAACGCCGATTCACGATCGAGGCTGGTCCTCCCCTGTCGTTTGGGGAAAACAGGTGTGGATGACGACGGCAACTGCCAACGGCCACAAGCTGTTCGCGGTTTGCGTCGATAAAGACTCGGGAAAGATCCTTCACGACGTGCATGTATTTGATGTCGCCAAGCCTCAACCCATCTCCGCCGAAAATAGCTACGCGACGCCAACGTCCGTTATCGACGAAGAGCGTGTCTACCTTCACTACGGAACCTACGGCACAGCGTGTCTCGACAAGAACTCCGGCCAAATCCTTTGGACGCGACGAGATCTAAAGTGCGACCACGAAACCGGCGCCGGACCCGCGAGTTCCCCAATGCTGGTTGGCAATACATTTGTGGTGAATGTAGACGGTCGAGATTTCCAATACGTCATTGCACTCGACAAAACCAACGGCGAGACGGTTTGGAAAACCAACAGGTCGGTTGACTTCAGCAACACTCCCGTCAATAAACGCAAAGCCTACGGGATGCCAATCGTGATTCCGCGTGGCGACGAGACTCAGTTGGTTAGCAATGGAGCCATGGGGCTGTACTCGTATGACACCGAAACGGGCAAAGAACTTTGGCGGATCCAACACCACGGATTCTCGCAAGCTCCTCGTCCGGTATTTGGTCACGGTCTAGTATTTGCCACGGTCGACCGGGACAACCCCGAGTTATGGGCATTTCGTGCCAACGGAAAAGGAGACGTGACAGAAAGTCATGTTGCCTGGAGAGAAAAACGAGCGATGCCGCGGCGGTGTTCGCCACTGTTGGTGGACGATCTTCTTTACCTCGTCAGCCGGCTCGGCGTTGCGACGTGTCTCGATGCAAAAACAGGTGAGCTCGTTTGGAAGGCGCGGATCGAAGGATCCTATTCTGCTTCGCCGATTTATGCCAAAGACCGAATTTACATTTTCAATGACGACGGAGTATGCGTCGTCATTAAGCCGGGACGAAAACTGGACATTGCGGCGACCAACCGGTTGTCAAAAGGTATTCTGATGGCGACGCCGGCGGTAGTCGACGATGCCTTCTTGGTAAGAACCGAA
>Ga0115002_10004910_pt1 | contig 15985 bp, 17 predicted proteins | sample ArcticOcean_MG_C_8_FD_89576 | JGI IMG/M metagenome (GOLD analysis project Ga0115002, IMG submission 89576) | Marine microbial communities from western Arctic Ocean - ArcticOcean_MG_CB11_86 | ecosystem: Environmental > Aquatic > Marine > Oceanic | place: Arctic Ocean: Canada Basin | collected... | reverse complement strand
GGTCGCGAACAGGAATATGAGATGCTGCGCTTGGCCTCCCAACGCTCGCTGGAGGGACACGGCCAGGCAATCGGAATCGTTGGTGAACCGGGCGTCGGTAAATCGCAAATGTGCCTCGAATTCGCCCGCTCCAGCGACGTTGCGAACTGCCAGATCCTCGATACCGGAGGCATTTCCTACCGTCGCGGTGCCGCGTATCTCGGCCTCATCGGACTTGCCAAATCTCAATTCGGCATCGAAGCGGACGACGATATTGATCAGATCAATATCAAGATCCGTGACGGCGTCGCGGAGGCAGAGCTCGACGGAGATGATTTGGATGCAATGTTCGCGCTATTGGATATTCCGGTTAAGGACCCGGGGTGGCATGAGCTATTACCTCAGCAACGGCGCCACCGCGTATTCGATGCGCTCAATCGCCTGTTTGCCCGGCTCGCAAATCAGGCTCCACTGATCCTGATCTTCGAAGATCTCCATTGGATGGACGAGGAGTCGATCGCGTTCGTAAATGCCCTGGCGTCGAGCATCGCGGATCAATGAGTTCTCATCATACTCACCTATCGGCCTGAGATGACCTTCGAGGCCGGCAATCGCGCCAATGTTCGGATCTGCCGAATCGAGCCGCTGCGCGGCGACAATGCCAGTGCCCTTATGAATGCGTGGTTGGGTAAGGACAGCAGCCTCGGACAATTGCGCCGTCTTCTCATGGATCGCACGCATGGGAACCCGTTTTTCATTGAGGAGATTATTAGGTCGCTGGTCGAATCTGGTGTCGTGGGCGGCGCGTCAGGTGCGCACTATCTGACCGAGCCCGAAGCTGAGATTGATATTCCACCGAACATCGAAGCGGTTATTGCTGCGCGCCTTGACCGACTAAACCCGCAAATGCGGCGCTTGCTGCAGGCGGCCGCCGTGATCGGCAAAGATATTCCGCTGGACCTGCTGCGACGGGTCGCCGAGCCCGCAGGCGAGGTCTTCGAAGCCGCCCTTCAAGATGCTGAAGCGGCTGAGATTATTTACCGCACGCGACCTGGCACCAGCGGCGAATACACCTTCAAACATTGGGTCACGCAAGACGTCACCTATCGAAACTTGCTTAAGTCTCAACGCCGGGAGCGCACGCAAATGTGGTTGCGGCAATAGAAGACCTCTTCGAGGGGCGCTACGACGAGCAGATCGACCGCCTCGCGGATCACGCATTTCGCGGGGAATTGTGGGAGCTTGCCGTGCAGCACCTCACCCGCGCCTGCTCGCGCGCGATCGGTCGGGCCACCAATCGTGAAGCAATCCTGATGTTCGATCGCGGCCTCGTGAGCCTCGAACATCTGCCCGATTCAACGCAGGCGATCAGAGGCGGGAATCGACCTCCGGCTCATAGTAATAGGGGCACTGCTAATGCGGGGCGACCTTGACCGGCTGGTCGATACCCTCGCCGAAGCCGATAGGCTGGCCAGTTTGATCACGGATAACCGCCGTCTCGGTCGGGTCAACACCAATCTTGCGAACGCGCTGTGGCTCGCCGGAGATTACGACAAAGGCCTTCGCGCCTGTCAACGAGCTCTGGATGTCACCAAATCGGTCGACGATTTTCCGCTACTCATTGCCACGCGTTTCAATTTGGGCTTGCTACACCACGGCTTTGGCGACTTCCAAAAAGCGATCGAAATTTGGCAACTACTCTCAGATGATCTTGCCGGAAGCCTCGAATCACAGCGCCTCGGCTGGCCCGGTTACCCGGCAGTATTCGTCCGTTCGTTCCTATCTTACGCGCTCACCGAAACCGGCGAGTTCGATCGCAGCGGAAATTGAGACCGAGCGCAGCTGTGCCATCTCCGACAAACACCTACACCCCTATTCGCAGGTGCTCGGATATACCGGTCGCGGCGTTCTCAATCTCGTCCGCGGCAATGCCAGCGAGGCGATCGAGACCTTTCAGGAAGTTTTCCGCGTCTGCGTCGATGAGGAGGTGCACACCATGCACGCCTTTGTCGCCGCACGACTCGGCATGTCGTATTCCGCAGCAGGCCGCTTCGACGAAGCCATCCCCGTGGTCGAGGATGCACTGGATCGCGAGACCTCCCGCCTCGGCGGGAAGTATACGTGGTTCTATCTACTCTACGCGCTGAGCGAGGCTTGCACCGGGATAGATGAGCTCGATCGCGCCCTCGACGTTTGCGAGCAGGCGCTCGCACTCGCTAATGCCAATGCCGAGCACGCCCACCGCGCACACGCGCTACGTCTCCATGCCGAAATCAGTTTTGCCCTCGGTGGCGACCCCCAGCGGGTCGAAGCCGATTTGAGCCAGGCCACTCACCTCGCCGAGGCACGTCGGATGCTGCCTCTTTTGGCGCATGTTAGTTGCACGCGCGGCACGCACTTGGGCCGGGCCGGGGATGCAGAAACCGCGGCAATCGCGTTAGATCACGCTGCGCAATTATTTCAACAACTCGGGATCTCCGACCGCACTGACCGACTGGCCAAAGCGAGGCGCGCGAGCTTGCGACGAATCGCTAGCCCAAACACCCCGCCGTCTCTCCGACTGAGTACCGTCAACAACAATCCCGGTAGCGCTCGACGCAGGTACGAACCACATCGTCTTGATCCCGCGGCCACCATTTTGCGCCGATAGGATTTCAACTTCAGTGAAGCCTGTATAGCTCGAAGCCTCGATCCACCTTCGGATCTGCGACAGGTCGATAATACCGTCGCCCATCATCCCGCGGTCCAGCATGAGATGCCTGGTCGGTACAAGCCAATCGGATACTTGGAAAACCCGGATTCGCTCACCCCCAGCGCGATCGATCTGGGCTTCAAGATTGCGGTCCCACCACACGTGATAGACGTCGACGACTCCCAGACCCGCGCCGAATTGGTCGCACAAATCGTTCGCCTGCTCGAGCGTGTTCACGCAGGCGCGATCCGCAGCAAACATCGGATGTTGCGGTTCGATCGCCAAGGGAACCGACGCCGCCCTGGCATACGGCAACAATTCACCGATCCCATCACGCACTTGTTCACGCGCACCGGCTATATCCTTGGAGCCATCCGCTAAACCGCCGACGAATAGCACCAGGCAACGCGCACCAACCTCAGCGGCCAGGTCGATGGCACGACGGCTATGCTCAATCGCAACACGCCGGCGACGCTCATCAGAGGCAGGAAACGCGCCGCCGCGATGCAGGCTGGTGACCGTCATTCCATGGTCGCCGAGCATTTTGCACGCTTCCGAAACACCGCATTGTTCGAGTTTGTCGCGCCACACGCCGATACCGCGGATATCGGCACGGGCATATCCTTCAATCGCCTCACGCAGGCCCCACTTCAGGCGATTGGTCGTTTGATTGATCGCGAGGCGGACGGACTCGGCCATAGCATTAATGAGCAATCCGATAGCGCGCGCGCATACCCACGAAGTTGTTTGCAGCGGCTTTATTATGGTGTGTCATCATCGTCCCGGATGCGGGTTATCGTTTAGGAGCGCAGACACCGAATGGCGATAATCCATTATCTCACGAAGATCATATTCGATGACGGCGCCGTTGCCTCACTTGCCGAGGAGGTGGCCCGGCTCGAGCTAAAGAAGATCCTCCTGGTCACCGATCCTGGCGTCGCTAAGTGCGGCCTTGCCCAGGCCGCTGTCGATCAGCTTCCCAAACCGATCGATGTTGAGAGGTATGAGAAAACACCGGCCAACCCAACCGAGTCAGCGGTCGCTGAAGCAGCCGACCAATTCCGCAACACCGGTCGTGATGGCATCGTTGCAGTCGGTGGTGGATCGCCGCTCGATTTAGCCAAAGCAACAGCGGTTCTTGCTACCCACGCAGGTACCATTCTCGATTTCTCCGTAGCAGCGCCAAACCCCAAACCTATTTCCGCGCAGACCGCGCCGGTCTTCTCGATCCCGACGACCGCAGGGACTGGAAGTGAGGTAGGCCGAGCGGCGCTGATCGTCGCCAAGGACGGCCGCAAGCTCGCAATGATAAGCCCGCATATGCTCGCGAAATGCGCGATCTGCGACCCTGAACTAACGCGCGGCCTGCCGCCCGCCCTAACTGCTGCGACCGGTATGGATGCGATCGCCCATTGCATCGAGACTTATCTCTCCCCGGAGATCAATCCGCCGGCGGATGCGATTGCGCTCGATGGTTTATCGCGCGCCGTTCGCTTTATCGAGCGCGCAACCGCCGACGGCAACGACCGCGAGGCGCGTTGGCAAATGATGATGGCAGCCCTGCAAGGCGGCCTTGGCTTCCAAAAGGGGTTGGGCGCAGTCCACGCCTTATCTCATGCCCTCGGCGGCCTAGCAGACCCTGTCCTGCACCATGGGACCCTGAACGCCGTATTCCTACCCGCCGTTCTGCGCTTCAACACCGACCATTGTGGGGATAAATACCAGGGCCTACGCGCCGCACTAGGCATCGATGCTAAACAGCATCCCGCCGATTACATCGCCGAACTCAACCAACGTCTGGGCATACCCGCTAATCTCGAAGCAATGGGTGTCCCCGCGTCACAGCTTCCACCGATGGTGTCACTTGCGCTTGCCGACCCGTGCACCGAAACCAATCCACGACCGCCAATCGCCGAGGACTATGTAGGGTTGCTCGACGAAGCGTTCGCTGGATCGGCGATTTACTAATACGGATCGAAGCGGATGCACAACGAATCCGCGAGTTTCAGGAACTCTCGTTTTTCTCCGCTAGGGCCGGACGCCCGACGCAGATTGGGGAGTTGAACAACTCGCTTCAGAATTTCGCGTAACTGGACCTCCGCCAGTTCCGCCCCACCGCAAAAATGTGCCCCCCCCCCACCGAATTGTAGATAGCTCTCCTTCGGACGCTTGGGGTCAAATTCAAGAGGTGATTTTTGCCTTGGTTATGGTTCGAACCCGGCCACTTGCAGAAGCATGCCGACGATAGTTCCCTCCTTTATCCACTCACCAGGCTCAATCTCGTCGGCGATCGTGCACGACCGGAATAAGGCGGGTGATACCGGCTCAAAACGCAGAATTTCGCGGATAATTGCATCCACCGAATCGTCGGCGCCGGCCGCTGCGGCTTTCTTCAGCAACGCAAGAACAGGACGATGGTCCAGCAGGAAATCGACCACGTTGGCCAACCCCTTGTTAACCGTTTCGACGCCGCCCACCACCATTTCAGCCAACAACAATCGCGTATGCTCTAAAAACTCTGAACGAGATAGCCCAAAAGAGCCGGGCTCCCGGCTTAGGTCGAGCAGATGATCGAGCCACGTTACCGCGGGCTCTGGATTATCTCGATCGCCACCACCGTCGCCGACCTGTATCGCCCTAAGAGCATCGGCATCGGCAACAACGTCATCGATGTGTTGCAAGAGTTCAGCGGTACTCCGCTCGGCCAGCTCGGTCAGTTCAGCGGCACTCTGGATGCTCTCAAAGATCTCTAGAAACGCGAAGCGGCCCCAGAACTGCATCGTTGCGAGTGATTTTTCTGATTCGTGAATTGGATCAAGCGTCCGCAACCAATTCCTCGGTACGTCGCCGATGTCCCGCTTGCCGAACTTGGCGGCAATGGCTGTCGGCGAGACCCAATTGGGACCGGCAATGCCAAAACACTCGGCCGCCAAACTTATCGGGACAACGCGCCCCAAGTCCTTCACAACGTCAAATTTACCCTGCTGGCGTACCCCGTCGATCACTTGCTCGGTTAACCCACCAACAAGCGTCGAGACGCGGTTCACAGAGATTTTCTTGACCACGGCATGCAGTAGCTCCAAACGCTTGATCCGCTCGGGATCATCGCTACGCATGCCAATAATCATACGCTTCCCGCTGATCTTCTCGATCCTGCGGGCGTAGGGCGTAATCTGGTAAACGCAGTCATCGCCGAGCACGCGCTCGACGTGGCGCCGCTTGGCAACAATCGCGATCGATTGGGAGCGCAACGGCGCACCGGGGTAGTTGATCAGTGGCACCTGTTTTATGGCGATGGTCGGTGCCGATTGGCGTTGCAGAAGCTCCTGACCGATCTCTCGGAGCTTGCCGGCATCGAAGAGTTCTGGTGATTTCGAGATGCCGTGATTGGGCTGACGTTGCGGCGAAGCAAACCGGGGAGGTTGGTCCGCCGCGCCACAGTCAACATCGTCACGCCCAAGCTCAAGTAGGGCCGTAATACCAGGAGCGAAGGAATAGTCACCGCCCCTTACCGCCACAAAACGAGGCAGGTTGAAGACCGGTGCCGGGTGGCCGGGGATAATGAATTGGTCCGCCACGGCGCCCGCGTTGGCACCGATGATTGGGTCCTTGCGATTGCCCGCTTGACCGACGAACTCACCGCGGTTTACCCACTGTTTTTGCAAGAATTCAAACTGCAGATCGATCCGAGCGTTGAACGCAACGAACAACAGGCCGCGCGACTTGCCGTCATCGGTCGAACCTTCGGGCAGGTATGAGCCGTACGGGATTCCACGACGAATCAGCCGATGACGGTTAGCGTCGTCGCGGTACCCGGTGTCACGCGGATTCAGTCGGCGGACGTGTGAGCCAAAGGGGCATCGCCGACCTTCGCGATCCTCTGTTTCGTATCAAAAGTTATTAAGCGACGCCGGCTCGAGAACCCGCGGCGCGTTCGGGCTGCGAACGAGCGGTGTGCCGTTGCGCCAACGACCGACCATTTGCGCTGCCAGGAGCTCGCGCTGATCCGGATCGGTGCGTTGTTTTGTCAGAAAATAACGAAATCCGACCACGTCCTGGCTAAGTTTTCTAAAGACCAGGTAGGTAGCATTTCTTCGTAAGGCATCGCTCGCCGGCGCCGGCTGTACGACTTCATTTTCGTCGCGATAGCCGAGGATGAATTCACCCGGCGCAATCGGCGCCCAACCATCGTCGCGTTCTGGCTTGCCGCCACCCGGCATGGGTCGCTGCCCGCCGAGATGAACATAGGGCTGGCTGATCCCGTCCCGAAACCCAAAATGCTCTATGCGATAAGGCGCACCGCTCTCGTCTTCATCGAACAGGGCGGCTCCGGATTCTGTGTGGAGAATTCGATAGCCCTTGCCGGCTTGGTTGGCTTCAATCTGCCGGCAATCCCTCTGATACCGCGAGGCCTCGTGACCATGAAGCGCAACGATCGCGTGAATATTGCGCGACCCGAGCGCCCCGTCCCAATATTTTGGCGCTGAATCGCCGGTGTCTCCGAGGGAATGGGCGCACGACGACATTCCATCTCGAAACGGTTGCGGGAACGACGCAAGCGTATTCTCGTCAACATTGAGAGTTCAGAGACCTCCGAGAGTGAAGGCCAAGCTCATTGCGCTCTTGGTCGTCGTCCCCCGTTTCGGGCGCTCCGCCTCGCTATGAAGGTAGACGTTGCTTTTGGCAAAACGCCGCAAAGTCTTACGAAACTTCGTCGCATCGGTGATTGCCAGAAAATAGTACGTCGCACGATCGACCGGCACTCTGCGCAGGATATTTATCTGAATGTCATTGGCTTGATCGGTCGGTGACATCTCTGCTTGCGCATCTCTCGATAAAGCAGCGCCTGTCGTATCATTCATCGTAAACGCCCCCCGGTCCCGGGAAATTCACGCTGTAGGATTGATTCTCAACGAGAAAATCATCGAATGCCCTCTCGAAACCGGGTGCCGTTCGACCATTGGGGCCCCGAGTTTGAGCAACGAACTCGTCGAAGGCGAGTTTGAATCTAGCGAGAGCATGGATTTCGGGAACGTTCAAGTGGGGATAGGCGTTGTAGAACGCGTGGGTCTCGATTTGATGGCGCTTAGCGTAATCCCAATAGGCGTCAAAATCAGCGGCACCGCCTACCGGATACCCCTCGCAGTTTCCCCATATGCAATCTACATCCTTGCCGAGATTGACGGAAAATTCACGCAAGTAGGTCTTCATATCGCCGTCGAAGTTCGACGTGAAGTAAAGCCAAGAACGATGCCCAAAAGGGAGCCCGTCATTGATATCGAGTCGACCCTCGTCGGCTTCTTCATGCCGTTGATCGGTAGCGTCGACGGGGTGCGCGCGATAGCCGCTATATTGCAGGTATTGGCCGGGCCTGAGGATCATCCAGCGGGCGTAGTGGATGGTCGGCATCAGGCCGATCGGCGTCGGTATATTGGCAACAGCCCGCCTCTGGACCGAGGCCAGAACCGATCCGAGACGCTCCTCGTAGGTGCGCGCTTCACCGGGAATAAATCCCGGTTTTAAAGGCGTAAATAGAGTTACCTCGCTAACCCCGCCCGCGGTCTTTGAGTCGACCCACTCATCGGTTAGGTAACACGAATCCAGCGGTTGTGGCATCGTTCCCCCTCGCCCAACGCACTACTTTTGGTTGCTAACCAAATCTGTTTGCTAATTCCGATTCAATTAGTGAGTTGCCTGGCAACAACTGGCCAACAGAACATACCTATGCGGGCGAGCCGTTCTCGAACGGCTTAAGAACAGCCAATAGCGTGTCGTGCACCGGCGTCGCGATTCCAGCGGCGCGGCCGAGCCGGCATACCGAGCCCGACAGCCAACTAAGCTCCAGTTTTCGACCGGCTTCGAGGTCTTGCAGCATTGAAGACTTCTGATCCGCCGGGAAAGTCTCGAGCAAAGCCATATGATCATCAACTAGTGTCGGAGACAGCTCGATGCCAGTAGCTTTGGCAACGGCTGCAGTTTCGATTATTGCGGCATGCAACGCAGCTTTAAGCGTTGGCTCATCCCGCACCGCTCCCAATGGTGACCGACAAGCCGCAATTGTCCCGCTCGCCGCCGCCAGCAGAACAAACTTCTCCCATAGCTCCGTGACGATGTTTTCGGAGAGGTGGGTATCTATTCCTGCAGCCGCGAACGCTTCAGCAATGCGGACCGCACGGGCTGACCTACGCCCGTCGCGTTCACCGAAAACGAAGCGCGCATAGCGCCCGAGGTGCCTGACAACGCCGGGCTCCAGCACTTCTGCGCCAGCGACATTTGCTGAGCCCGGGAATACGTGTGCCCCACCTATCTCAGCCGCAACGATGTCAGGAGCCTCAATGCCATTCTGAAAAGTAATGACAGCGGATTCAGCTCCCAGGAGCGACCTGATCGCACCTGCTGCTTCGGCCGCATCACCAAGCTTGACGCAGAACAACACGGCCTCGACCTCACCTATGGCAGCCGGTTGGCCTCGGCGGCGATCGGGTAGATCGTCAAATCGCCAAGCGGGCTTTCCAGCCGCAAGCCGCGTTCGCGTAGCGCCTCCAGTTGTCGACCACGGGCGATGCAAGTGACGTCGTTGCCAGCCGACGAAAGACGCGCAGCCATATACCCGCCCATTGCGCCGGTACCCATCACTGCGAACCGCATTTCACCCCGTTCCTTCGCCGCCGATCCCGAGAGCTAAGCGCCGTTGACCCATGGCTTCAACGCACCGGTCAGGGCATCGCTCACTGGGGTAGGAATGTTTCGGGCCCGCCCGAGCCGAGCCACCGCGCCCGATAACCACGGCAGTTCGAGCGGCTTGCCGACATCCAAATCGTGCGCCATCGATGCCTTCTGGCCTGCCGGGAAGCTCTCGGCTACCTGCATTTGCCGGGCAACAATATCTGCCGGCAGCTCAACCTCGTATGCGCGTGCCACCGCCGCCGCTTCGATCATGGCTGCCTCCAACACGTCGCGTTGCTCTGGCTTCGTTACGATTTCGGACATCGACGAACGGAACGCCGCGTTCGTGCCGCTAGCGGCCGAGATAAATACAAACTTCGCCCACAAGACCCGCATGATCGAGTCCGATGCCTGACAATCGAGCCCGGCGCCAGCAAACGCATCGTACACCGCGCCAACGCGCTCCGACTCGCCACCCGCAAGTTCGCCGAATGCAAACCTAGCCAGTTGGCCGCCGTGGCGTATTACGCCAGGTGCTTCGATAACTGCGCTGATAAATGCCGCTCCGCCGATCACGCGTCCGCCTCCGACCAACTGTTCGAGGAGGTCGGGACTTTCGATCCCGTTCTGAAACGTGATGACCGCCGTGTCGCTCTTCAGCAACGGCATGATTTCTGCGACCGCGCTTTCATTATCGGGAACCTTAACCGTTACCAAGACCGCGTCGACTGGATCGTGACCCGCTCCGCGTTCGGTGGCGGACAATCTCTCGATGGCGGCGTCGCCCAGGTCGCTGTACAAGACGAGCCCATGGCGCTGCAGTGCCGCCAGGTGTTCCCCCCGCGCAAAGCAGAGCAGGTCGTGCCCCGCGCTCGCCAGGCGCGCGGCGAGATACCCGCCCACCGCACCCGTCGCCATCACGGCAAATCTCATGCTTCCCCCATTGTCGATAGCCCCGCGAACTCGGTTCGTCGCGCGGCACGGCAGCCGCTATGTTAGCCTTTCCGACAGACGTTTATTCAAGATCGAGCCCCTGTTGACCGACCGAGATCCATCCAAACCGCTGGTGTTCATAATTGCCGGAGAAGCCTCCGGTGACAATATTGCAGCGAAATTGATGGCAGCGTTGCGGACCAAAACTGCCGGTAACGTACACTTTGCAGGCGTTGGCGGAGAGGCAATGGCGGCCCAGGGTCTAACCAGCCTGTTTCCAATGCGAGATCTATCCCTAATGGGTATGGCGGAGATCCTGCCCCATCTGCCGCGGCTCATTCGTCGTTTGCGTAGCACCATCAAAGCGATCAAGGGGCTCGCACCGGCCGTTGTTGTTACCGTCGATTCGCCTGGTTTTTGCTTCCGTGTCGCCAAACGGATACGTCATCTCAACATTCCCGTTGTCCACTATGTTGCACCGCAGTTGTGGGCATGGCGACCACAGCGGGGTCATGAACTCCCAGGCATGATCAATCATTTGCTTGCACTCCTGCCGTTCGAGCCGGCGTTCTTCGAAACCTACGGCGTTCCTTGCACGTTTGTAGGTCATCCGGCCGTCGACGCGGGTCTTGCCGATGGGGACGGCCCCAAGTTTCGCGCGCAGCACGGAATCGCCGATATTGCACCGGTCATTACCGTTCTACCCGGTAGCCGTCGTACCGAGGTTCGCCGATTGTTGCCGGTATTCGGACGCGCGCTCGACATACTCGCGGCTCGGAATCCGCAAATTCATGCGGTTATCCCCACCGTCGAAGCGGTTGCCGATAGCGTTCGCCTAGGCGTCGCGCAATGGAAGGTATCCGCGAGCATAATCACTGATCGCGCTGAAAAAATTGATGCGTTTGCGGCGAGCATCGCCGCCATCACCAAATCTGGCACCGTAACCCTCGAACTGGCGCTCGCGGGCGTGCCAATGGTTGTGTCTTACAAGGTGAACCCGCTTACCGCGCTCGTGGTGCGCCGTATGCTTCGGGTCGACGACGTTGCGCTGGTCAATCTCCTGGCCGGAGAACGGCTGGTGCCTGAGTTTCTCCAGGAGCGATGTACGCCCCAAGCCCTGGCCGCAGCGGTGTCGGAGCTTCTTGAACAGACGGAAAAACGCCAAGCGCAAAGAGCCGGCCTCGCCGCCGTCGTTGATCAGCTCGGTGGTGGATCACCGGGTCCTAGCGAGCGGGCCGCGGACGTCGTTATCTCATGGATAGGACGCGGATCGTCGCGGCATAAAACGGCCGGGGGATAGCCCGCATTCGCTCAACTGGATTGATCGACCCCGGCGACGAATTCGGCATGCTCACGGAGTGATTCGTTGACCTTTAGGGCCGCTTCCAATGCCCGCAGGCCGTCCTCACCGGACACCAGTGGCGGTGTCCCCTCGATCACGGACGTGAGAAATGCGTTGATTTCACGCTCCAACGCGTCGCCTTCTTCGTAGACCTCTTCCTTGATGTCTACGTCAGGAACGCCCGGCATCAATTCGCGGCCGCTATTGTTCTTGCGAATCGTCCGCACGCGGTTGGCATCAAAATCAATCGTGAAGTAGGCATCACCTTGAAAGATGCGCATTTTACGCTCGGTTTTCAGGCTGATCCTGCTAGCCGTGATGGTTGCGACGCACCCATTGGCAAATTTGAGACGCGCGTTGGCGATATCCTCGGTTTCAGAGATCACCGGCGCACCGGCGGCGTCGACCGAAACCAGCGGTGCATCGACCAACGTAAGGACTAGATCAAGATCATGGACCATCAGATCGAGGATCACGTTGACGTCGGTGCCGCGCGTCTTAAACGGCGCGATGCGCACCGCATCGATAAACAATGGCCGGGCAACGTCCGCGCTGAGCCGTTCGACTACATCGTAGAAGCGCGGAAGGTGGCCGACCTGCAGCACAACGCCACGCGCATGCGCCAGCTCGATCATGCGCATCGCGCTGCCGATGTCGTGGGCGATCGGCTTCTCGACGAGAACATGGCAGGCGGCATCGAGAAATGCGGTGGCGACCTCTTCGTGATGGCTGGTCGGTACCGCGATCGACACGGCGTCAACCTGGCCAATTAGATCGCGATAATCGTTGACCGCTTGGGTTTCGTGCCGGTCCGCGATCTCTTGCGCACGGCTCCGGTCGATATCCGCGACCGCCACGAGCTCAGCCCGCGGCAGGTTGGCCACCTTTTCGGCGTGATAAGCGCCGAAATGGCCAACGCCGATCACGGCTACTCTTACCGGCGGCGCAATCGTCGTCACGTTTGGTGCCCCATTCCTTTGTGTCTGTCGTCGCCGCGCGTCATGCGGGCTCCAACAGCGCCGTGCGGGTGGCAGCGTCGAGTTTCTCGGATCCTTCGCGCAAAACCCTCTGGCTAGCTTTGCCCCTCCAAGCGGTTAGAAATTCCGTCACTGCGCCAGCATCGCTCTTCGAGGCCTCGCGCAGCACCCAGCCCAGCGCTTTCTGGATCATTTTGTCATCATCGGTCATTACGGGCTCGCACACCTGAAGTGTCTCTGCGGCAAGTTTTCTGCCCTTCTGCTTGAGACTGGTGGCACTGGCAAGTGCGGCACGGCGGCGCCAACGGTTCGGGCTTTGCGCCCATGTTACCAGCGTCGCGACCCGTGTCAGATCCGTCCCGACGAGTTCGCCAATGATACCCATCGAAAGTTGATCGCAGACCTCCCAGTCCTCAATTCCATCGACCCATCCTTCAACCTGCCGCCAATCGATTTCTGCGAGAGTCTTGCGGCGTGCCGCGAGCAGGACCGGGGCAAACAGCACTTCCTCACGGCAGCGTCCGACAAAGGCCCGGTCCAGAAACGCCATCACGGTAGCGCTCGAAAGATCCGCCTGCGCGCCGCGAAATTCTTTCACTAGGGTTCGGATAACAGGGACCCGCACGCCGATTATCTCGATTTCAGTAGGAACCAATTTCGCGATCTTTTCCCGGTAGACGGCGTCAGCGTGCCGTTCAAGTTGATCGCGTATCACGGCCGCCAAGCGTTTGATTTCGGTCGCTGTCGGTTTAGGCATTGGTGTCCCGGGCGGATCGTGAGAAATAGGCCGTGCTGTCTGGCTCTGCTACCCTAACAACCATGTCGAAGACCACACCAGCCGTTTCAGCCGGCGCCCGGATTCACCCCGATCCGGAACTCTCCTACACGATCCCAGGTCACTATTACTACGATCCAGCGATATTCGCGCTGGATCGAAGAGATTTTCCTCAAGACGTGGCAGTTTGCGGGATATTTGAGCGACCTGGCGCATCCCGGCGACTATTTAACGTTTCGCTGGCTCGATCAGAATGTCGTTATCGTGCGCGGTAAAGACGGCCAATTACGCGGCTTCCACAATGTCTGCCAGCACCGCGGCCATGAACTCATTCCCGACGGTAACGGCAATCTAGCTATCTTTACCTGCCCCTATCATGCGTGGAGCTACGACACACAGGGCCGGCTAAAAGCCGCCGGAAACGCTGAAAACGTCAAGCTATTCGACCACTCGGAGTTCTCCCTATGCGAGGTGCGGATCGAGGAATTCGCGCACATGGTTTTCGTCAATTTCGACGACGACGCGCCGAGCCTGGATAGTTTGGCCGGCGCGATGGCGGCGGAGTTTCGCGCGGCGGTTCCCGGGTTCGATGAGCTCAAGCTCGTGCGCCGCGATCCCTATGAATTCCAGGCCAACTGGAAGTTCATTTTTGATGCCATGGAATGTTATCACTGCCCCCATATCCATCCGCAATCCGGCTACGGCCGCGAGGATGGCTTCCTTGAGCCGAGCTTCGAGATCACCGCGTTTCCCTACTGGGCGCGCCATGTCGTACGCGGCAATCCCGATACAATCGCTAACAAACCCGAGAACGTCCCCTACGCGCTCGATGCCGCACCGGAAATCAAGGATGTAACGATCTGGTGGCTGTGGCCCAACCATTTTTTCATGACCCATATCGGCGCGCCCAATTTCAAGGTTATGCACGCAACCCCGCTCGGGCCGGCGCACTCCCGCGAAACGATGGACAATTTTTGTCTCAACGACCCGCCAACCGATGAGGATTAGGCCCAGATCGACCGTTTTCGCGACCTGTCCCAGGCTCAGGATATCGCGCCGATGGAGGCTCAGCAGCGTGGGATTCGCTCGCGCGCGTATACGCAGGGTCGCCTGATGGTCGATGGCGGACGCTCGTGGAGGTCTGAGCACGGGGTTCACCACTTCCACAAATTGCTGTGGGAGACCCTGAACGGACCCGACTACCCACCGCAGTGAGATATTCCAAGAGATTTCACCGACGCATTAGATAGAACCCGCAAAGAATTAGGGATAACCCTAGTTTTTTGTGAAGTTCCAGTATACCCGCGCCTATGGCAACGCGTGGCTCGAAACTCCCTCTTTGCACCTCACCCGGCCAATTCTTCCGGCATCAATCGCGTAAGCAGATTGGCCGAATGCTGCGCGAGTTCCTGGCCGCCAAGCACCTGACACCCAGCGAACTGCTCCACTCCTCGAAACATCAGAAGACGCTGTTGGCGGCCGGCGACCTGCTTGAGACAGCAATCCGAAAGACAGCGGCGGAGCAGGCTGCAGCAACCAACACCTCGCCAGTAAAACGCTTCGAGGACGTACCGACTTTGGTCGACAAGGTTCTTGCGTTCACCGTGGCAGACGATCGCAAAACACCAATCGCAACATTGGACCGATACACCTGCGTGAGCGAGCTCCGGGCGGCGATGGATAGCCTCGGCGGCGCTGATTTACAGTATCGAGGGCTGCGCCTCATCGTCCTCTATCTTGAACCCTGCGACGGATGGCGCGAAAAAATTGATGCTCTCCTCGTCATCGCCGAAACGCTTGTCCACGACACTGACGCGGTCCGCGGTCTTGCAATGGTCGATATCGTAATGGGCGAACTGCTGCGTAATCGCGGTGCGCTCGACAAGATCCTCGGGCCAGCGAAGTCGCTCGACCATCGACTGACCGATATTGCCCACCTCCATGGCGCGCAGCTCGAAAGCCGTAGCGACATGGCCGCGCCCAATCTGGTCGGCCGCCTCAACGCAATCCTTGCTAGATTCCCGATGCGAGCGGCCCGGGCCGGGCTGGCATTTCAGGTCCGCCTCGAATTGACGAGCCGCGCACAAATCGCGTCGGTCAAGGTTGTTGACGAACTGCGGGCGTTGGCCGCGCTGCACGAAACACTACGGCGCCGCGAAAGCTATGTCGGAGGCGACAGCGTTGGCCAACTGCTCGAACACCGCATATTGCGGACATTGAGGCCCGGCGGCGCAAGCGAAATCCTCCCAGAGCAACCCCGCAAATCCGACGAGCTGGAGACGCTGATCAGCGTGCACGACGCCTTGTCGAAATGTGCGGCCAAGAAAATGCTCACCGGTCTTATCGAGCAGGCGTTCGACGACGAAGACTTGGCCGATCAGTTGCTCCACGGTGATGAGGACGCGCAGCGCATCCGAACGGTCGGCCGTTTGTACGAGGTAATCGAGCGATCGCGCCTTTCCCGGGAGCACAAACAGCGCTTTGCGACCAAACCCGGAAGATTCAGGTTAGCTTTGTCGACCAGAGACACTTCTTTTCCAATTTGGATCGTGCAGAACCTGATCCAGCCAGTAAAGCGATTTACCTAATCGATCTTTGCGCCGAAGGGGCCTTCGTACCCG
>Ga0115002_10004909_pt1 | contig 15985 bp, 9 predicted proteins | sample ArcticOcean_MG_C_8_FD_89576 | JGI IMG/M metagenome (GOLD analysis project Ga0115002, IMG submission 89576) | Marine microbial communities from western Arctic Ocean - ArcticOcean_MG_CB11_86 | ecosystem: Environmental > Aquatic > Marine > Oceanic | place: Arctic Ocean: Canada Basin | collected... | reverse complement strand
TCCAGCGGAAAAGGAAAACATATGTAGCCCTATCCCTGCCAGCGCTATTTTTCCGCGGCACGATCCACCTCTTCCTGGTAGGCATCCATCAGGCGTCTTGCGACCGGCCCTACCCGACCGTCGCCGACCTGACGACCGTCGATCCGCACCGTGGGACGTATTTCGGTAGTGGTGCCGGTGAAAAACGCCTCCTCGGCGCGCGCCAACTCATCGAGCTGGATGGGCCGCTCCTCCACCGGCAGCTCGAGCTCCCGGCTCAACTCAAGCACGTACTCCCGTGTGATGCCGTGGAGGACATGGTTGGTAGCCGGGTGCGTGGTTACCGTCCCGTCCAGTACAGCAAAGAAGTTGCTGTGCGCGCCTTCGAGCGCGATACCATCCTTGACCAGAAGCGCGTCGGTCGAGCCTGCCTCGACAGCAGCCTGCAGCGCGAGGCAGTTCGGGAGAAGCCCGATCGTCTTGATATCAGCCCGGGCCCAGCGCCGATCCGGCACTGTGGTAGCTGTAAACCCCTCCTCCCATACTGCCCGAGGAACGCGCTCGAACTCCTTGGCGAACCCGTAGACGGTCGGACGCACCGCGGATGGAGGGAACGCGTGGGCACGTGGCGCCACGCCGCGCGTGATCTGCATGTACACGATCGCAGCCTCCTTGCGCTCGAGCCCGTTCGCAGCCAGAAGGCGCCTATGCACATCTCCCAATGACTCAGGGTCGAAGTCGATGCGCAGTTCGGCGAGGCCGCGGCGCATGCGCTGCAAGTGCCGCTCTATGCGGAAGAACATGCCCCCGTACGCGGGCGTGACTTCGTAGATCCCATCTGCGAACAGGAAGCCACGGTCGTCCACCGAGACCAGCGCGCGTTCGTTGGGAATCAGCTCGCCGTTGAGATAAACCGTGCTCATGACCACTCCAGGTACGGGTACGTGCGATCGCACGAGACGGCCGCGCCCACCGATGTATCCGAAAGATGGAGGGAGTTTCCGGAGTGGGACAAGATCGGATCACGAGTGTTCACAGGTCCGGGGGTAACTTATGGTGCATGACGTGCACCGGTTCCAAGTTTGCGCTGACTTGAGCACCTCGCTCTTCCAGCATACGAGGGCATCATGCAGCTTCCCGAAACCATGATTTGGCTGGAGCCATTCCTCCCCACTTGGCGGATGCTGGTCGTCGGAGTACCCGTGGCAGGGCTCTACTCCAGCGCCGCAGCGGCTCTCGCGGGTTGGCTACGCTCGCACCGTGAGGTCCAAGCCCCCTACACCCGCAAGATCTTCCACTTTACGATCATGTCGGCCGCAGCGGTCGTACACATGGTCTGGGGACTCCCCGGCGTGGTGATCTTCGGGAGTATGACCGCCCTACTGGTACTTCTGGCCGTGGCCAAGGGGAGTGGCTTCCCGTTCTACGAAGCTTTGGCCCGACCCAGCGACGCCCCCCACCAAAGGATGTTCATCCTGATCCCGCTCGCCACGACAGCGCTCGGAGGTGTGCTCGGCAACCTGCTGTTCTCGACCTTCGCCCCCATCGGATACATGGTCACTGGATGGGGAGATGCGGTCGGGGAACCCGTCGGCACGCGCTGGGGCAAACACCGCTACCGAGTGCCGTCGCTGGCGGGTGTCACTGCCACTCGAAGCATCGAGGGTAGCGGAGCCGTTTTTCTGGCAGGGACAGCTGCCGCAGCGTTGGCACTCTTCGGAATGGGGTACGGTGCTAGCATTTCAGTCGGGGTGGGCGCGGCGTGCGGCGCGTCCGGTGCCGCGGTCGAGGCCTTCTCGAATCACGGACTGGACAACCTGACTGTACAGGTGGCGACTTCAGCCTTGGCCTGGGCACTCCTAGGATGAACCTCTAGAAGGACCCGCGGCTAAGGCTCGGGCGACCATCGAGCTTGCACCGCGATCTTCTCGCCCAAGGCATCCTCTAGGTAACCCCTTCCAGCTCAAGCAGCGGCACCAGGTAGCGCCCAGTGTGCGACGCAGCCTCCTCCGCGACCCGCTCCGGTGGCCCCTCAGCGATGACCCGCCCCCCTCCCTGCCCACCCTCAGGGCCCAGGTCGATGATCCAATCCGCGGTCTTGATGACGTGCATGTTGTGCTCGATCACGACCACGGTGTTGCCGAGGTCGACCAGACGGTGGAGTACCTCGAGCAGCACCCGAACGTCCTCGAAATGGAGCCCGACAGTAGGCTCGTCCAAGATGTAAAGGGTGTTGCCAGTCCCCCTCTTGGAGAGCTCGGTCGCGAGCTTGACCCTCTGAGCCTCGCCACCGGATAGAGTCGTCGCCGGCTGGCCCAGGTGGATATAGCCCAGGCCCACGTCGTGGAGCGCCTGCAGCTTGCCCTTGATGCGCGGGACAGCGTCAAAGAACTCGAGCGCCTCCTCCACCGTCAGGTCGAGCACATCCGCGATGTTCTTCCCCTTGTAGAAGACGTCGAGCGTCTCCCGGTTGTAGCGCTTTCCGTTGCACACATCACAAGGCACGTACACGTCGGCGAGGAAGTGCATCTCGATCTTCACCAACCCGTCCCCGGCGCAGGCCTCGCAGCGGCCCACCTTCACGTTGAATGAGAAGCGCCCCGGCTGGTACCCGCGTATCTGAGCCTCGGGAAGGGTAGCAAACAGATCCCGGATGGGCGCGAAGAGCCCCGTGTACGTGGCGGGGTTCGAGCGTGGGGTGCGGCCGATCGCAGACTGATCCACCTCGATCACTTTGTCCAGCAACTCCAGGCCCTCGATCCCCTCATACGGAGCGGGCACCAGCTTACTCCGGTGGTAATGCCGCGCGAGTGCGTGGTAGATCGTATCGGTCACCAGGGTCGATTTGCCCGAGCCGCTCACCCCGGTGACGCATGTGAACGTGCCCAACGGGATCGCGACATCCAGATCGCGCAGGTTGTGCCCACGCGCGCCCCGGACTATCAGAGCCCGCTCCGAATCGGCACTCCGACGCACGGCTCGGAACGGAATCTGCCGCTCCCCCCGCAGATACGCGCCCGTCAGTGAAGCCGGAGAGGAGAGCACGTCCGCGAGCGTCCCCGCGGCCACAACCTCGCCCCCATCCCGCCCAGCGCCAGGACCCATATCCACAATCCAGTCCGCCGCCCGAATAGTGTCCTCATCGTGCTCTACCACTATCACCGTGTTGCCCAAGTCCCGCAGACGGCGGAGGGTGTCGAGCAGGCGGTCGTTGTCCCTCTGGTGGAGGCCGATCGATGGCTCATCGAGAATGTAAAGCACACCCACCAACCGGCTCCCCACTTGGGTGGCCAGGCGGATCCGCTGGGCTTCGCCTCCGGAAAGACTGCCAGCCGCCCGACCGACCGACAGGTAGGAGAGACCGACATCCTGGAGAAACTCGAGCCTTTCGAGCACCTCCTTGAGGATGGGTGTTGCGACCTCGGCGGTCAGCGCCGGACCGGCAACATGGAGCCCGTCCACCTGCAATCCCTCGATGGGGAGGGAGCGGAAAAAGGTGATGGCCTCGGAGATGGTGAGATCCACCACCGCACCGATCGAACACCCCCCCACGGTCACGGAGAGGGAATCACCCTTTAGTCGGCTGCCGCCGCACTTCGTGCATGGCAGGGTCGACATATAATCCTCGAGTTGGCTCCGTACCGAGTCGGACGAGGTCTCCGAGTATCGGCGCTCCACACTCGCAACCACTCCTTCCCAGTGATCCTCGTAGTAACCCTTGGATGCGCCGGCCTTGTAAGGGAAGCGGATCTTCATCCGTCCCGATCCGTGCAGTATCGCCTCCCGGCCCTCCAAGGAAATTTTTTTCCACGGCTTCGCGGGATCAAACTCGTATGCGTCCGCAATGCCCGGAATGACCGAGCGCCTAAGTTGGCCGGACGGCTCCCCCCAAGGGAGGATGACCCCCTCGAGAATCGAGATCGACGGGTGCGCTATCAACAGCTGCGGATTGACCTCCTTGCGTGTGCCCAGCCCGCCACACTCCTCACATGCGCCATAGGGAGAATTGAACGAAAATTGTCTCGGCTCGAGCTCCGACCGGCTGGTTCCACAGGAAATGCAGGCGTAATGCTCGCTGTAGACGTGGCTCAGGGGCTCACCGCCTACGTGCTCCACGACCTCCACCACCCCGCCCGCCGTACGGAGCGCCATCTCTACTGAATCCGCGAGCCGTGAGCGGTCGGCTTCCTTCACCACCAGCCGGTCAACCACCACCGCGATGTCATGATTTTCGTAACGGTTGAGGCGAGGAACCTCGTTGAGATCGTACACAGCGCCGTCGACACGAGCGCGAACGAACCCTTCCCTACGCGCCCGCTCGAACAGGTCTCTGAACTCGCCCTTGCGCCCCCGCACGAGCGGGGCCATTACCTCGATGCGCGTACCGGTCCCAAGCGAGAGCACGCGGTCAACCACCTGGGTTGCCGACTGACGCAAGACGGGCTGTTGGCACTCAGCGCAGTGCGGAATACCGACACGCGCCCAGAGCAGGCGGAGATAGTCGTAAATCTCGGTGACGGTACCGACAGTTGAGCGTGGATTACGTGATACCGTCTTCTGCTCGATGGAGATCGCCGGGGAAAGCCCTTCGATAGCGTCAACTTCGGGCTTTTCCATGAGCCCGAGGAACTGGCGCGCGTACGCCGACAGCGACTCCACATAGCGCCGCTGGCCCTCTGCGTAGATCGTGTCGAAAGCGAGCGACGACTTGCCTGACCCCGACAAGCCCGTGATTACGACGAGCCGCTCCCGAGGAAGCTCCACATTGATGTTCTGGAGGTTGTGCTCGCGGGCCCCGCGTACGATCAGCTTTTCTTTCCCCATCCGCTCGCGGCTGCTCTCCTACCGGGCCCCGCCGCAGCGGAGCGGGTTGGCCAGACCTGAGAGACGGCCGGCGATCTCCGTGCCGGAGCGGTCATCCTGGTACTCGTCCTGTCGGCTGATCGCCATCTGCCCGATCATGGCGGCGATGGGGGACAGGATCATCAAGACGATGAGAGCGACTGGGTTGCTGTCTTCCCTGTCACGACCACCGCGGAAGAACATGGCGAAGCGGGAAAGCATCATGATCATCCCGCCGAGCGTGGCGGCAATCGTACCCACCAGCATGTGGCGATGCTTGATATGAGCCAGCTCGTGCGCCGGAACCCCCTCGAGCTCCTCCGTCGGGAGAGGACTAATAATGCCTTCGATGAAGCGAACGACACCCTTCTCGGGACTGCGGCCCGTGGCGAAGGCATTGGGCTGCTCAGGGGACGCGATCGCCACCTTGGGCATGGGGACGTGCACCCGCCGCGCCAGTCGCTCCACCATGCAATAGAGGTCGGGCTCCTGCGCTCGGTCCACAACCTGGGCCCGATACATTTGCAGCACGAGGCGATCACCGAACCAATAGGAGCCCAGGTTCATCGCCGCGGAGATAACGAACATGACCACAGCACCGTTAGCACCACCGAAATACGAACCCGCTCCCACGAGGAGGAGCGTGAGGCCAGTCATCAGAGCAAAGATTTTTAGCGTCTGCATCGAGCGTGGTCCCCTGGAATCCGGACGCAATGTCCGATCGAAAACTGGCGCGTCATACTACCCCTCGAGGCAGGTCGGCGTGCCGCCCGAAAGACGAATCAGGTCATGGGGGGGCGGACGCGCTCGGTGCCGGGGCGCGCTCCGTCCCGTGGTAGCCCCAATCACGAAACAGGAAGAGTCCCCCGACCTTCCGGCTTTGCATGATCTGCTGGTCGAAGCCCAGCGTCGGCTGGCGCAGGTACCGGTCCTCATAGAACGACTGGAGCGTCCAGTTGGGGGAGAGCACCCAGTCGAGACGCGCTCCGCCGAAGGGATTCGTCCCCGTCCCCGCCTGCCCTGCCAGGGGCGTGAGGAGAAGGGTCACAAACACGTCTTGCTCTAGGTACCACCCTACCTCAAAAGTAGTCGACGCGAGCGTACCGGCGACGTCGAGAGAACTCAGGCCAAGCTCCTTCGGCTGCAAAATCGCGAAGTGGTCCAGCCCCCACCCGCGGGCGACCAAGGAGCTCAACCGGGACGCCAACGTCCCCTGCAAGATCGACAGCCCCGCACCCACGGTGGTGCCAAGAAGAGACTGCGAGGCGTCTTGGACCTGGGCCGCCTGTCCGGTCGCGAGCTGGTAACTGGGAACACCGAAGACTAGGTAGCTCACGAGATCCGACTCGGCGATCGCTCCTTCATCGCCGGTCAGGCTCACGCGGGGATCCGACAACGTGCCACTCACAGTGGCTTGGATCGAGAGGTTGTCGTTACCGCTGCCCCCGGTCCTAGCCTGCCGCACTCGTGTGGACGCAACGATGTTTAGGATCGGGTTGATCCCCGGGGTACCGACGAACTCGATCGTCCCGCTGGCGACCTGGAAGCTACGCCCCAGAATTGAGTAAGTACCTCGGATAGCCTCGAGCGCACCGAGCATCGCCAGGTCACCGCTTTGCCGGTCGTAGACCACCTGCAACTCACCCCCCATCTCGACGTTCATCTGATCGCTCCGAAGCGAACTGTTGCGTTCGGAAACCAGATCCACGTCTGCACGGAGGTTACGAAGGAACGGATTGGCGGTGACCCCGAGCAGTCGGCGCGGATTCGCGACGCTCGTATCCACGACAGCGAAAAACGCTGGATCGGCCAAATCCACGACCCCGACGGTACGCCGGAATTCCTCGACGTAGAGCGTCCCCTCCTCTACCCGGACCGGCCGACCATCAAGACTGCGCACCACGGGCCTCGAGTAGGTCCCGGTCAACGCAACCTCGCCAGTCAGTCGTGCTTCCATGTCGGGCCGCGTCACCGCCTGGAAGTTCTCGGCTTTGATCTGCAGATCAAAGTCCGGGTCGGTTAACGGGAGCAAGGTGACAGTGCCGGAGGTCGTGATAGCGCCACCAGCGCGACCGGCCATATCCACATCGACGGTGGCATCAGGGTTCAAGGTCAAGGTACCGCCGACATCCCTGTGCCTGACACCGAGCGCGTCCAAAGTCCAAGCGGCGTCCCGAAGTGCCACCGTCCCCGTCGGAGAGGGATCGTTTACGGTCCCCACGATGTGGAATTGGCCCGATATAGTCCCCGCTACGTCCGAGAGCCCTCCCAGTGGTCCTAGGACGAACACGGCGGGTAACGAGTCGGCGATTACATTTAGGTCCATTTGGCGATCTACTGGCACCCGCCGATCCATTTCGTAAAAAGCTAGGTCGACCGGAACAAGGCCGCTCGCGGTAAGTGCACGCAGGGAGTCCTGCCACGCGCCGAGGCTGAGCCGGAGAGTCCTGTCCGCGTAGTCGATGGCTCCGGCGAAGCGCGTCATTGAGAACGTCCGAAACGTCAGATTACTCGTGTCGAAATCACCGACGATGAGCGGCGACGTGGCCGTGCCTGTCAGCCGTGCGTTCAACGCCAACCGGCCGGTCAACCCAAGCTCTTCCTGCTGGACCAGGCGGGCGAGGTTTTCCAGGTGGAGATCCTGGACGGAAACCATGAGGTCGGCCGGTCCCTCGCGGGGGATTAGCCCATCCACCTTGATGCGGAGGGAGTCCCCCGGACCATGCAAGTCGAAGTCTCTGACGTCGAACCCATGATCGTTCCATGCGATCACCGCGGGTCGTTCAAGCGCCCAAGTGATCTCATCGAAGCGCAAAGCCAACTCGTCGAGCTGGACGCTCCTCTTCCCAACCTCATCAGTGAAAACACCCCGAAACGTATGGTCCTCACCAGGGCGCCGGCCGAGCACAACATCGAAACTCCCCTTGGCCTGGTCACGCTCGAGCCCCAAGTGCGCACTGACAAAGTCCAGCCCGACCACGAACAGTGAATCCGCCTCAAGAGAGACGGCTAAGCGGCCGTCAAGGCGCGGCAGGCTCGCTCCCTCGAAGGACACCTCAACGCCACGCACCACGTTCTTACCGTATCGGACATGGGCGAACGAGGCGTTCCCCTGTGCCACAAATTCCTGAACGGAACCGGTAACTGTCACACGCCCCTGCACCGCCCCCGTCAGCTCCACCTCGGCTCGCGTCGGCAGCGAGTCGGGATCGACACCCTGAACACGCAGCAGCTCCCGGTCCAGCTCGGTCAAGGTATCGCGCGCGATCACCTCATCGCCGAGAGCTAGAGACCGGAGACGGCCTAGCGAGTCGCTCTCAAACGCGATGATCACGCTGCTCACAGGCCCTTCACTCTCCATCGCTAACGTCCCCAGCCCGCGCACCAGAACCCCGCCGAGCACTGCGTCCAAGGTGTCCACGAACAATCGACCTCCCCGCACTCGAAGCTTTACCGCAGCTGTATCGAGACTCAGCTTGCCGACACGCGACGGCCGCAGGCGCGCCCTCGCGTCCAGTGTTAGGGACCCGTAGTCGGTACCTCGTCCCTCGATGTCGATGATCCCCGATATCACGGTAGGAGCAGGCACAGCTGTGACGACCCGGGACAAGGCGAAGTCTGCGACCTGCCCTTGGATCGCGTAATGCGCTCCCGGATTAGTGACGTCGAAGCGAGCGCCCAGACCCAGGTGCCCACCCTCGGTCGACAGGTCTGTCTCCAGGCTCAGATCAGAGAGCGGGCCGTTCACACTGAACGACCCGGACACCTCGCCCGTTAGAGGCAGGGACGGGTAGTCGCGGGCCAGCGCCGTCAGGGATAGCGGTTGGGCGTTGGCCCGGATGTCCACGGCCCACGACCCTCCCCGCTGCTCTACACTTCCCTGTACATCCACCTCCGAGGCCGGCAGCCCCGTCGGTCGGTGGGAGATCCCCGCCGTGAAGAGGATCGAGTCCGAGGCGCGACCCGAAGCCTCCACCGTGACCCGACCCACTCCCTGGAGCCTCACTTCGCTCGCAAAGGTCTCGAGCACCCCGAAGTCGAAGGGGTCCAGGATCGCCCGCAGATCCGTGAAGCCGAATCCATCCGCCAAGTGGACGGTGCCGCTGAATTCAGCGGTGATCGGGTCCTCGTCTGGACCGGATCGCAGCAGCGTGACTCTCCCGCTCGACCTCAGCTCCGCGAGCGTACCGTCGAGCACGGCCGTGCCCTCCACCGACCCCGACAGCGGCAGAGGCTTGGCCAGCCAAGGCTCGACCCGGACAAGGGCGAAGGGAGCGGCCTCCACATCGAGGTCCTCGAACCGAAGGCGCTCGCCGTTCCACACGACCGCCCCATCCAGGCTGAGGTCGCTGTCACGCGCGCTCACTTGAAAGGCGTCGAAGCTCACGCGTAGATCTTCTCCCCTCAAGTCCAAATTCACTCCGCCCACAGCACGCCCCTCCCCTAGGCGCGCATCCAGCCAGGACAGGTCGCCCAAATCCAGCCCCGTCGTACTCACATCGAAGCCGAAGTGCTTGGGGCCACCGTCCTCGGGAAACTCTACGAACACGGTGCCCTGGGCTTCGGAGCGCTCGAGCGCCAGCCGCTCAAGATCGAGGTCCAGTCGCGCATCCACGAAGCGCAGCTGGCCCTTCACCCCATGAACCCGTACCGAATCCGCGAGAGACTCCCCTGAGAACGAGATGTCTTCGAACACCACCATTTGCCCGACCGAATCGCGCGACTGCAGGACGACGGATGGGAGGTGCCCGTCTATACCCACGAAGGTGTGGCGGATGAGTACCGAATCGCCTCCAGACACGGCGGCCTCGGGATAGAGCACACTCGCCTCACCGCCGTGAATGGACACACCCCCGAAAATCACCTGGATCCCGCTACCGAAGGACGTGGCCGCGGCCAACAGCTCAGCGGGTAGGATCCGCTTGATGTTGAACTCAGACTCCCCCGGAAAACGAGAGATCATCGCGCGCGGACCCCAAAGGGCGAGCGTGTCGAAGACGATGTCGCCCGATAGCAACGTGCGCCACGTGTAGCCAATTTGTACGGAGTCTGCGAGCAAAACCGGGCGGCCATCGTCGCCTCGAATCTCGAGACCATAAAGGCGCACCCCTTCCAGCAACCGCTCGGTGCTTGAGCCGGTGGCGGTGATATCGCCCGCGAGGGGTAGGCGCTGCAGCATCTGCCCCACCATCACCGATGCACCACGGTCCGTTCGCGTCAGCAAGAAGAACAACACGATGATCAGGAGCACTGCCGCGGAAAGCGCTTGGACCAACCACCCCCCCAAGGTTCTGCTCCGGCGCCACCGCCGGCTCGGCGGCGGAGGTTCTTCAGGGTGGGGGACTGGCTGCCAGAGCTCGTTCATCGGTCAGAACGACTGGCCGATCGAGAAGTGGAACTGGAGCCGCTGGAGGAACGAAAGACCTTCGTCGAACGATACGCTGGGGTTAAGGACCGCAAGCTCGCCGGCCCGGGCGAACCCGACTCCCGGAGCGATCTCCGTGCAGGACTTGCCCCCCCTGCCGGGCACGCACGGCTCGACTTGTGACGTCACCACCAGCAAGCGCTCGCCCCCCGAGATGCGGTAGCCAAGGTCGAGCCGAATCGGCCCGATAGTGCTGTAATAGCGGATTCCGAGCCCCGGCGTCCACACGATGTCACTCAACCCCACCTCTTGACCCTCTGCCCACACATAACCGAAGTCCGCGAAGGTCACCCCTTCGAACGCACGCGCGGTCAGCGGGAAGCGGTACTCAAGATTGCCCTCGATCACTCGGGTTCCACCGGTAGGCTGCTGGGTGAAGTCGCCCTCCGCGAGTCCACCAGCGTCGCAAGCGAGGCTCACAACCTCCGAGACGGAGCATGGTGGTGTTTGCTGTCCGGTCATCGTGTCCGGGAGCAGTAGTCGTTCAGCACTCACGGTTAGGACCTTGGGTCCCAGTCGATTCTGCGCAAATCCCCGCACGCTGTTGGATCCGCCCGCGAAGAAACGCTTCTGGGGATGCACCACCTTGCTGCCGGAACCGTTCCTGCGCAGGAGAGCGAATTCACCGGAGCCAACCCAGCCCACTTTTATCCGAGATGCCACCACTCCGCTCCCACCCACGCCCCCGTAAACGCTCAGCTCGGCCAGCGCCCGATTGTAAGCATAGTTCGATCCTGTCAGTCGCGACGCGTGCTCCAGGTCTACGGCCGCGCGGTATCCGGAGCGGGGGTTGAGCACGTTGTCGGTGTGGTTCGTGGCAATTATAGCAGCCACCGGCGCGAGCCAATTCGCACCCTGCACGATTTCGATGTCGGACGGCGCACACGCCAAGAAGCTAGTGCAGAAAAAAACCTCGGCAGCTTCAAGGCGGGAGAGCTGTGGCCGGTACGCCAGCGACAGCGACGTATTGCGAGCCAGCGATCGCACCAACGCCAAATTTACCCCCACGCCCTTGCGGACGAATACGTCAGGCAGGCTGGTGCGCTCGCCATAGAGCTCGACCACAAGCGAGTTGCGAGGGGAGAAAATCCAAGGCTGGCTGAAGTCGGATGCCACCAGCCAATTGAGTCTGCCGAAAGGACCGACGCCCGCCTGTGAGCAGAAGGGGTCTTTCAACCTTTCCGCTAAAACATTGGAAAGCCGCCCCCGAACCTGGAGTCGGCGGGCTCCCCCGAAGAAGTTGCGCGCCGTCCAACGGGCCTCGGTGGACAAGCATTCCGCCGTGCTCCAGCCTGCGCCCGCCCGCACTCGGTATTCGTCACCTTCAGAGATTTCTATTCGCAGCGGAATGATGGTGTCCAGGTCGGCAGTGTGCAGGGTATCTACCCGTGCGTACTGCACGATCTCGAGGCTGAAAAGGTTTCGTTGCGCATCGAGAATAGTCGAAGTCCCGTAAGAATCCCCCTCACTGAAGCCGATCATACGACGCACAACGTCCTCCGACAGTTCCCGATTTCCGACAATATCGACTTGACCGAAGCGGACGGGTGGACCGGGATCGACGTTGAAGGTGACTGAAGCCAAGTAGGACCCAATCGGCAGCTCGGTCCGCAGCAAGACCAAAGCGTGTGCATAGCCTGCGTTGTGTAGGCGGCCCTCGAGCGAATCGCGGGTAGCCTCTACGACAATCCCGCTGAGCGGATCTCCCTCCGAGAGCGGAAGGCTGCCCAGGAGGGAAAAGTCCGCAATGCCTTCTCCACCAACCACAGCGATCGAGTCGACCAGCACAGGGCGGCCTTCTGTGACCCCGAGGATAAGCTCGATCTTGCCGATCTCAGGAACGTCGGAGGCTGTGTCGACAACAGCTTCCCTATAACCGCGCTGCCAGTAGTACAGCTGCAAGCGGACGGCATCACGAGCAAATTCATCGACGAGGAAGTAATGACGGTCAAGCGCGAAGTCGACGCCCGCTGCGCACAGTGGCTTGAGGAACACAGTGCGGCACTCGGTCGCGCGGTTGACGATCGCGCGCTTGAGCGTATCCGTCGAAAAAGTACGGTTGCCGACGAACCGAATGTCAGTGATCTCAGAGCGGCCGCGTAGCCCGTCATTCTGCCCCGCTACCAGACCCGGCAGCAGGAGAAGGACAAGGGCGACGAGGAACACTCTTATCACCGTTCCCCCGGGCGCCCAGGCGCGAAGCCGGCCCGGCCAGAAGCAACACGCAAAGCCTCCCGCGCCGCCAACAGCCGAGCTGGACAGGAGACCGAGCCGCCTACGACCAGCGCCACTCCCAAGCCTGTACTGAGCGTTAACAGGTTCTCTCGCCGATCGGGTTTGCGGCGGGGCCAACGCTTAGTTTCTTTGCTCACCGTAGTCCTCCAGACATTTCTCCTGCCGCCTCTCGTGGCCCTTCATCTTCGATCTGCCTGAGCAGGACGGTGCCCTGAAACGGATCTCGCCGAAAGTACCCACTGCTACGGCGCGGGAAGGCGTGGATAGCAAATGGGGCGAATCGTCCCAGATCTGAGAAATACATGAACTGCGTGATCTCCAAGTGGTCCGCCGCAATGCGGACCACGTTGAAGCTGTTCTTCGTCCTCTCGCGAGCGCGTCCCCGGTTTGAAGAGGTCGTGCCACTCTGAACGATCACGATACCGTGCTCGCGGTCGTCACCGGGATGCACGTCCAGGGAGTTGCCGATGTAGGACCGGTGCGAGTGGCCTCCAAGGATGAGATCCACTCTCATCTCGTCCAGCGCGTCGAGCACCTCACGTGCCCTCGGCATAGCGCTGTCATCCTCGTAGTCGGGCGCCGGCGCGAGGGGGTGATGGGCCACGATGACACGGATGTCCGAAGGGGCTGCCTCCTGAAACACCCGTGCCGCGAACGAGAGCTGCCGCCGATCGATGCGCCCGTTCACGATCGCCCGCAGCGGGGCCGTAGAGTTCAGGGATACCACGGTCACGCCAGGGATCCGCGTCATGGAGTCGAGATGTTCGGATATATACGTGCGGTAATTCCGGTACGGAGAAAAAAGCCGCTCTAGTACCCGGTACAGCGGTACGTCGTGGTTGCCAGGAGTCACTACCAGAGGCACCTGTGGGAGCCGGGCCAGCCAGGCACTCGCGGAACGGAACTCCTGCACCTTGGCCCTCTGGGTGAGGTCCCCGGACACGACGATCAGATTGGCCGCCACCGCCCGTGCAGCGACCTGGAACGCCTCACCCACAGAGGCATCGTACGGCTTGCCAAAATGCACGTCCGAGGCATGTAGGATGGTGACCATGGGTTGGTGTGCTAGGCACGCGCCCTGCGGCGCGAGCGGCGGGATTTGGTCTTCTTCGTCGGCACTTTGGGGTCGGCCTCATATCCCCTCGATCCTCGCAGCCTCCCGAGACCCCAGACGCCTAGGACAACCAACCCGATACTGATCACCTGAGCCACCGTCAGCGGGCCGAGGAAACGGTCGTCCTTAGCTCGGAAAATCTCGACCACGAACCGCTCCAGGCCGGCCAGGACCAGCCAGAGCATGAAGAGCCATCCGTGCCTGTGTCGGTGTTCCCTGAGAGTCCAAAGAAGAAAAAATATCAGCGCGGAAAGTCCTATCTCATACAGCTGCGTCGGGTGAACCGGGATCACGCTGCCGTACTTCAGGATGAGCGCTGGATCCACGGTGATACCGAACGCTTGCTGGATGCTGGCGACGGTGGTGGGGGGGGTGCCAAGCGGAAACGCGATCCCCCAGGGCAAGTCTGTGGGCCGACCCCAATCATCCCCCACCAGGAAGCACCCTATCCGTCCGATCCCGTAGCCGAGCGGGATCACGACCGCGATCACGTCCGCCATCTTCGCGAGGGGAAGTTCGGCTTTCCGGATTTCCCACACGGTCAACGCGGTGGCGCCGAAAAAGCCGCCGTACCAGACCATCCCACCGCGACTCAAGATCATCCTCAAGGGATCGGCAGCCGTCTGCTGCCAGTTTAGCATCACGTAATACAGCTTGGCCCCGATGACTCCACCGACCACAGCCATGAAGACCACGTCCCACGCCTTCTCTGGGTCGATCCCCTTCAGCTTCAGAAGCGGACGTAACGCGAACCCTCCAGCCAGGAACGCGCAAAACATCATGGCACCGAACGATGTTATGGGCTCCCCGCCCAAGAAGGGAATCCAGCCGGGCACAGTGAATAGAGTCGGGTACATCATCGCCTCCGGCGGATCAGACCAGGAAAGGGAAGACTCGCATGGGCAGACAAATCCGGCTCGGCCCGCTCCCCACGCATAAACCGGAACAATCCCGCTCGAGCCACCATAGCGCCGTTGTCGAGAGAGAGCCTCGGCGAAGCGGTCAGCAGGCTCCCGCTACTACCCAGGCGGACGGCCATCTCCTCCCGGAGCCGACAGTTGGCGCTCACTCCACCTCCCAGAAGCACCCGACAACAACCCGTCTGATCCACCGCCCTCATAGTCTTGGTTACCAGCACATCCACGGCGGCCTCTTGGAAGGCAGCAGCCACGTGGTGCCGCTCCCGCTCGAGCGTTCCCGCCTTGTCGAGCGTCCGTACGAGCGTGGCGACCGCCGTCTTGAGACCGCTGAAGGAGAAATCATACCACTTGTCATCATCCGGGCTCTGGTTGCCACGGACCATCGGACGCGGCAGTGTGAATCGGTCTGCCTTCCCCTCCTGTGCAAGCCGCTCTACAGCAGGCCCACCGGGGTACGCCAGACCCAACATCTTGCCCACCTTGTCGAACGCTTCACCCGCAGCGTCGTCACGCGTCTCCCCGAGAAGAACGTAGTCTCCCCACTCGCGTGCGTGCAGCAGCATAGTGTGACCCCCGGACACCAGCAGCGCCACGAAGGGCGGATGCGCGTCCGGATCTTCGAGCGAGGGCCCGAAAAGGTGGGCTTCCATGTGGTGCACAGCTACCAGAGGGAGATCCAACGCAAAGGCAGCCGCCTTCGCCCAGCTTACGCCCACCAATAGAGCTCCGATCAAGCCAGGTCCCGCGGTGACCGCGAGTGCGTCCACGTCGTCAAAGCTGGTAGCCGCCTGGTCAAGCGCAGTGGCGACCACCTCGTCGATGCGCTGGAGATGTGCTCGCGCGGCAAGCTCGGGAACAACGCCGCCGTATACCTGGTGCACATCCTGTGACAGAATAACGTGACCGAGCAGGTCTGTTTCTCCGCGCAGCACCGCCGCGGAGGTCTCGTCGCAGCTCGTCTCGAGCCCCAGCAGGACCGGCCCGCTCATCGCGTCGGCGTACCGCCCGTACGCGCATCGGCCGCGGACCGACGCACGGTCACGGAGTCCACCGCGGCAACACCGCGCACCATCACCGGCAGCCCGCGCAATCGGATCGGCACCGTACGCTCCTGCTCCTGCTCCAACCCTACGAGAGCCTCCCACGGAATGACCGCCTCTATCTCCTCGGGCAACACCCCGCTCACTGGCGTGCGTGCGCCCTGGAGTCGCACCAGAATCGAAGCAGGCAGAATCGTCAGCGAGTCGTACAGGAGGGAACCTTCCTCCCCTGACTCAGGCACGACTGCCACGGCCATGAGCTCGCGATCGATCGCAGGCTCCACACGGACCCCAATCGTCGCGGAACGAGGCGTGACAATAATGTCACCGAGCCCGACCGTGTCCATATCCACGGGGAAAATCCCTGATTCACGCACGCCGCTCAGGTCGAGTGGCTGTAAGGTGATGGAGTCGAGACCTCGCACTCGTT
>Ga0115002_10004903_pt1 | contig 15997 bp, 16 predicted proteins | sample ArcticOcean_MG_C_8_FD_89576 | JGI IMG/M metagenome (GOLD analysis project Ga0115002, IMG submission 89576) | Marine microbial communities from western Arctic Ocean - ArcticOcean_MG_CB11_86 | ecosystem: Environmental > Aquatic > Marine > Oceanic | place: Arctic Ocean: Canada Basin | collected... | reverse complement strand
GGCGGCGGGAAATCGTATTCTTATCGGCACGTCGACGCCTGACCGGCCGGAACATTGCGTCGCGTCGCTCGACTTCCATATGTCGGAACTTTCCACGCCGACGCGCCTACGCGACGAGGCGGCACAAAGACTCGAGACGCTGGTGCCGGCGCTCAAGGACGCCCAATGGGAATCGGAGCACGTCGGCTTGCTCGCCTTTTCGATGGATCAGGAGCCAATTCTAGGGCAAGTCGACCGCCTGCCCGGCCTCTTCCTGGGAGCCTCATTTCACTCGGGCGGCTTCAGCTACAATCCGGTGGCTGGCCAGTTGCTGGCCGAATGCGTTGTCGACGGTGGCACCTCGATCGACATTACCAGTTTTTCTCCCAATCGATTCGACCAGCGCGACGTCGAAGCGCATCTGGCACGGACTTGCCGCCAGCAGGACATGGAACGCCGGCGGCATTGACTAAGAACCTATCCCAGAACCTCAATTGGTAACCCGATGCGTTAGCGAGGAATCGGTTCTGGGATAGGTTCTAAGTTAGGAGCAAGAAACATGTCCGGAAAAACCGATAGAAATGGGACTTGGTCGTCAGGAAACAGGGGCTGCATGAATTCAAACACAACGTCTGCCCCTATCATGCATGGTCCTACGGAATGGACGGTTGTTTACGGGCGGCGAGACACTTGCCGCAGTCTGTGGACAAGTCGCAACTCGGCCTGCACCCGGCTCACGTGGTCGAAGTTGAGGGGCTGCTGTTTGTCTGCCTGACGAACACGCCACCCGATCTGAATCCGATTGTCGACGACATCAAACGCTTTTTCGCACCTCATCGACTGCCTGACGCCAGGATCTGCCACTGGGCATCTCACCACATCCGGGCCAACTGGAAGATCGTCACTGAAAACCACAAAGTATACGACGGCGGCGTGACGGCAATTCAGTTTTTTCCGCTCAACTGGATCATGGCCTGCAACGACTATGCGATACTCTCGCGGTTTACGCCAGTTTCTCCTCAGGAAACGGATGTCGAAATTACCTGGCTGGTCGATGGAAACGCACAGGAGGGCGACGACTATTCGGTCGAGGAGGTGACATGGCTGTGGGCGAAGACGGTTGAGGAAGACGCCTGGTTGTGCGAGAACAACCAACGCGGCGTGAACAGCCGGCGCTATGAGCCCGGCCCCTATTCGACGATGGAAGTCTCTGCGGCAGGATTCGTCGACTGGTATCTGAAACAATTACGCCTCGAAGCCTAATCGAGAGCGATGTTCCGCCTGTCGAGAGTTTCCCGGCAGCGAGCAAGACAATTTTCAGAATTCGAATTGAAGCGAGATTCATCGACGATACCAACAGTAAATGTTGTGATCGTCGGCGGGGGCGTTATCGGGCTGCGGCCAGTATCGATGCCAGGACTGATTGCCCGTCCATCATGTGAGCACGTTGACGAGTGCACCGGTGCTGTCGGCAAAACTTTTCGTGTCGCAACCAAACGCCTTGAGCATAGCTGTGTAGAGATTTGCCAGCGGCGTATCGCGACTGTATGAGAGGTGCTGGCCTGCCGCCAAACTTCCGCCGCCTCTCCCGCCCACGAGGATCGGTAGATTGTGCGGGTTGTGGCCGTTGCCATCGCGCAACCCAGACCCATACAGGATCATGGAATTATCGAGAACCGTTGTCTCTCGTTCCTGCATGTTTCGCAATTTCCCAAGCAGGTACGCGTACTGTTCCACGTGCCATCGGTTAATCCGTTGATACTGCCTTAACTTATCTTCGTTGTTTTCATGATGAGAGGCATCGTGATGACCCGCCGTAACGCCTTCGAGGAACGAGAAGTTCCGGCCACTCACCGCGTTGCCAAACATGAACGTACACACACGGGTGGTGTCGGTTTGAAATGCCAAGGCAATCATGTCGAGCATCAGGCGAACATGTTCCTCGTGTTGGTCGGGCAGCTCACCTGGCGGACGCTTCTTGATATCGACGTCGACGATTGGTTTCCAGGCGGATCCGTGTTTCCCCTCCTGCTGGTGCTGCAAACGCTGTTCGATCGATCGCACGGACTGCAAGTATTCATCCATGCGTTGCCGATCCGATGCACCGAGGCGTCGCTGGAGTTCCTTCGCATCCCCTAGCACGCGGTCCAGCAACTGTGCATCGCGCTTGAGCGTTTCCTGGCGAGGATGTGCAGCGCGGAAGATCCGTTCGAAAACGTACCGCGGATTCAGTTCCCGAGCCAAGGGGCTGGTCGGACCGCTCCAAGCGATATGCGAGCCGTACACACGCGTGTACCCCACATTGGTGTCGACACCGGTGGTTACTGGATCGATCCCCAACTCGAGCGAAGGTAAGGGTGTGTGAGCGGACGAATGTGCGGCAGCGACTTGATCCATCGACCGGCCGTTACAATTCAAATCGATTCCGAGCGACTTGTTAATCGTGGTGCAGGTGAGAAAGCCGGAGGTTTTTACGTAGTGACCGTCGCCGAAATCACTGGCTTGGTTCCAGAGATTCGTCAATACGAGCAACTGATCCTTCAGTTCGGCCAGCGGCTCGAGCGTTGGCGACAGCGTGAATTCACGCCCTTCGCTTTCGGGAGTCCACGCGTCCTGCCGGACTCCATTGGGCACAAAAAGTGCCGCCATGCGGATGGGCGAATCGGAATGGTCCTTCTCAGCAACATTCGAGGCGCGAGCCGTCCGGGGCATCATGGCTTCGAGCCAGGGCAAAGCCAACGCTGCCCCGGCACCGCGAAGTAGCGTCCGTCGCGAAACGTGCGAACGACATTGGCCAGGATCATCCAAGTAGACCGCTTGAGGAGAAGTCTGAGGGAGTGCCTTATTTGTCACGACGATTCTCCTCGAGGGGCTGGTGCTGGCCCGATAACTGGGCCGCTGCGTCCGAATTCGCAGCTGCAGGTGTTGGGTGGACGACCGCAGCTTGCCGGTTCTGGCCTTGTTTGTATCGGAACAGTACGCTCTTGACGATCTCAACAATCAGCGTATGCGACCGGTAATCGTTCTCCTCCAGTTCCGCCACGATATCTTCGACAACACAATCATCTTCGTTCGTCAGTTCGCGAGCCAAGGCATAGCCGAGCATCTTTGACGTCAAGTGGCGGATGAACTGTTGCTTCCGATCCAGGAGCAGTCGTTTCAGCGCGGCGGGCCCATCGAACGCGGTTCCATCGGGTAGTTCGCCACGAGCATCAACCGGAATCCCATCGACTTCGGTGCGCCAGCGACCGAGCACGTCATAATTCTCAAGACCAAATCCGAGCTGGTCCATCGTCGCATGACACGATGCGCAGGCCGGATCAGCCCGATGCTGTTCTAGTCGTTCTCGCAGCGACGTCGGCACGGCTAAATCGCCCTCGTCCAATGCGCCGACGTTAGGTGGTGGTGGGGGGGGCGACGTTCCGAAGAAAGTATCCATGATCCACTTCCCGCGCAAGACAGGGCTGGTGCGGTAGGGACGCGATGAAACCGCGAGTATGGCGCTCATGCCGAGCAGACCGCCTCGATGACCGTCGGCCGGTAGCTCTACCTTCTTGGGTTGTTCGCGAAATTCGCCGGGCACTTGGTAGTGATTCGCCAGTCGTTTGTTTAAATAGGTGAAATCGGCGTCAATCAAATTCAGCAACGACCGGTTGTCAGCCAGCAGATCTTCGAAAAAGAACACTGGCTCGTACTTCATCCCGCCTGCTAGCTCCGAATCGTAATGCTCGGACACTACGGGATCGGGTTGAAACTCTCTTCCCAGGGCGCGAGTCCCGAGCCACTGTTCGGTGAAGCTCGCCGCAAAATTACGGACTTTCGCGCCGCGCCTCAATCCTTCCGTGCTGATGTCACTACGCAACATACGTGCCACCTGTCCTGCGAGGACCTGCTCATCGTGCAACTGGCCGCCAGCGGCCAACTCCATCAATTTCGCATCGGGCATCGAGGCCCATAGGAAGTACGACAATCGCGACGCCAACTCGAACTGGGATACCAACACTGGCCCTTCCTGCGAGTTGGGCTCTTCCCAAAGAAACAAAAATTTGGGTGAGACCAGCGCGGCGCGAAGTGCGAACTGAATCGCAGAAGCAAATTCTCCGTCTTCGTCATAGGCCAAAGCGAAGAGTTGTGTGTACTCGTCGAGTTCTGCGTCTCGGAGGGGACGACGAAAAGCCTTGGGGAGAAAGTCGGCGAGGACGACTCGAGCCTCCGCCAGTGGTTGAAAATCCTCTGCAGGTTTGGCGGGGATAAATCGGTCACGAGTGTCTGGGTTCGTCAAAGCATGGCTGAGGGCCACGTTCGCCGCATCGAAGTACTTTTCAGCATGGATTGGAGAAAAGAAGAGAGTCTCCGACGCGTTGTCAAAACCTTCGCCACCCGCGCCATCGGCCGGCAAGGCATGCCCGGCATTGATTTGAATTCCCAACAGATCGCGAACGGTATTAGCGTACTCGTCCTGATTAAGTCGCCGCAACTGAGGCGGCCCCGGAGTAATTCCATCATCACAAGTGGCAGCGTGGATGGACTTGCGAATCCAATCGACAAACGCCTGGCGAGATGATTGGGGCGGCGCGTCGCTCCCCTCTGGAGGCATTTGATCACCGCCGACTCGCTCAGAAATCTTGTTCCATTGCTTGATCGATGCGGCCACGTCCGCCGTCGAAGCGAACGACGCAAGGTTGAGGTCGGCCTCAGGGTCACTGGCCGAATGGCAGTCGATGCAATACCGCTTGACGAACGCGACGGCCATCACATCCGTCATCGCGACGGACGGAGCGGACCGTAGTTCGTCCACCGCAACGCTTTCCGTTTCATCGCCCATGGCGCGGGTGAGTAGCAACGCCGTCGTGCAGATAGAAAGGACGAATCGCGAGGACATGGCGAATGACTCGGTAGGGCGAGTGGGGATGCGAAATTATACACCAACGCTCCCGGGCCTGCCCAACCCAACATGCATCCCATCCGGCGAAGCGGATCGTTCCCATCGGGTCCCATGTCACAAATGCCGCCAACTCGATCGAAAACACGGTACAATCGTGCGGGCGTTGCCGGTCGGAACCTCGCGTCGTTAGGAAAGGGCCCAGCAGATGAAGTACTTTTTGCCGATCCATTCAACAAGAAAAAGACGAAAAGCTATACGCGGCGGTGAAGCAAATTTATTCTGTTTCCGGCAAACTTGTGACGGCAGCCGGGATAACGCGAGGAAATACTAGGTGGATAATCAGTAAATTCCTGTTACAAAGAGTCGCGATCGAACTGAATCGCATTCTGAATGGTAATATGCAGCGTAAGCGTTCACGGCCAGAGGCCGCGAACGCTTACGAAAAAAGAATGCGTAGCATTCTGTAGGGAACGTGCCTCCGTGCCGTTCGGAGCCTCGGGTACACGCGCTCTACTCTGCTGCACCTATTCCCGAGTACACAGTTGAGCGCTGGTATACCACCATTGAAACGTACATGGACGATATCCTTCAAGTTCCCGTCTCACGAAGCTATTTGACGAAGCTCTGCACGGGCGTGATCAAAGCCCAGTATTGTTGGGCTCATCTGATTCGAGACATCCGGTTTCTACAGAAGCATCCCCACAAGAAGACCAAGGCTTGGGCCGACGACTTGCTCGATCGGTCACGGCGGCTGTTTTCGGCCTGGCACCGCCGCGAAAAGATGATTGAGGCCGGTTTCCATCAATCGATGATCACACACCGAGATCGCTTCCTGGAGCTTGTTCGCAATCCACCGGATTGTAAAGAAGCCGCGAATCTCGCTGCGCGGTTCGAGGTGGTTGATGTGACCGATGGCAGTACTTACGACATGTCGCAGGATTACTTTCGATTCATGTTCGAGCCGCACATTGAACCAACGAACAATCACTCTGAGCAGCAAGTTCGTCATTGCGTGATCGATCGTCGCATCACGCAAGGCGTACGTAGCGCGGTTGGTGAGCGCTATCATGAACGAATGTGGACTGCGATCGCGACCTGTACCAAACAGAACCGCAGTTTCTTTGACTTCCTACACGCTTCGATCACGGCCCAACTGAACGCTCAGTCATCGTCGAGCCTGATTAATTGAGAACCGCGGATCCGTCCGGGATACATCGATCGGTGATTAAGAGGTAACCGTTCAAGGCCGAAGGCCGTGAACGGTTACCCGGAAGCCTACGAAGGAGTTTGTAGCGCCAGCCCTGTGGCCTATCAAGCATTGAAGGGTGGGATCATTCAAATGACGCGGCACCTGGCGGTGTATTGGGCTCGAGACGATGTGAGGGTTAACTGCCTGAGCCCCGGACCCTTTCCCGCTCCCGGCACTGGCGAAGAATTGCATCAACGACTCTCCCAGAACAGCCCCAGCGGTCGGATGGGATTGCCCGTGGAACTTAAGGGACCGTTGTTGCTGCTGGCCAGTGACGCGGGCAGCTACCTAACCGGTCACAACCTAGTCGTCGACGGCGGCTGGACGGCCTGGTAGACCGAAAAAGCACTCGTTCGCTGCGATCAATCGCTCTCATCTGTCAACGGGGAATTCCGGTCAGCCTGTTCGCGGATGGCCCAGGCCTGCTCCAGGAACAGGCGTTCCCAATATTCTTTGTCACCCGGTGCATATTCGTAGAACCCCTTTCCATTCGCCGAGCCACAACAGTTGTCGTCAATCATCTGCTGCAAGGATGGGGCGATGGTTGTCGAATTGTCCAGCGTCGGCAGGACTCGAGCCATCGCCGGGCCATACGCTGCCGAACCTCCCGTGATGTCGATCCACCGTAACGGCCCGCACATCGAGGCCCACAGGCCCATCGCATTTCGACACGAACGGTCAATCGTCTCGGCATCTGCGACTCCAGTGTCGAGCAGATGCACTGCCTCGCGGTACATCGCGTAGGCTATCCGGTTCGCAATGAAAGCCGGTACGTCTTTCCTCACCGGACACGGCTCCTTGCCGAACCGTCTGGAAATCTGTTCCACATAGTAAAACGCCCGGTCAGAGGTTTGATCGCCGCGTATCAACTCACAAAACCGCGTAACGTGCGCAGGTTCACCCCAGTGCATTCCAATGAATCGATCGGCGTGTTGGCGGTCAGACTGAATTTGGCTGATCGGAATCGACGATGTGTTGCTCGCGATGGGAATATCGGGTCTCACGACGCTTTCGATTTCATCGAAAACAGACTTCTTGACTTCCGGATCTTCCACGACCGATTCGATCACGAAATCACAAGGAGCGAATGATTTCAACGAGTCGACGGCTTCATAGTGGCGAGGCCATTCTGTTTGCAACGAAGTCGGAAAACCGGCCCGCTCGATCAATTCGGTGATGGCATGCTCAATGTACTGCCGGGCGACGGCGTGGGTTTCGCTACGCGGTGTATAGCCGATAACACGAAATCCATGGGCAACACAACAGGCCGCGATCCCTCGTCCCAACAATCCCAATCCGGCTACTCCGATTGTCCTTGAAGCCATGCTGGTCTCCCACAAGATTCGACCGGACTCAGTCGTTCACTCCGCACAAACGACGTGGCTGATCATTGAATATGACACGGTATCTAATATCGCAAAAAGTCGGCTCGTGCATCGCGTCTGGGCCGAGTATACTTGAACAGCCCGAGAATTAGAAGAGACGGATCGCACACTGCGGTTGTCCTGGAAATTCTTTTTTTATACTTCGGCCGTCATGGTCGCACACCGGACCCCGGTGTCATCACAAATAAGGTTCGTCTTCCCAGAGTTGACCGGAGTTAGTAAATTGGCGGACGTGATTGGACGACCCGTTGACGAACTCGACACGCCAGCCCTGTTGCTGGACCTCGACATTTGCGAGCGTAATTTGAAACAGATGGCAGCGTTCTTTGCTGATCGCCCCGCCCAACTCAGGCCACATTTCAAGAATCACAAATGCACCGCTTTGGCTCGACGGCAACTTGACGCGGGCTCTGCCATCGGAATGACCTGCGCTCATATTGGTGAAGCCGAAGCGCTGGCAGCGGCGGGAATTGAGGATATTCTGATCGCCAACCAAGTCGTGGGTGCTGGAAAGATTCAACGACTGGCAGAGTTGGCGCGGCACAGTCGAATTTGTGTGGCTGTTGACGATGCATCGCAAGGTGAGGCGATTTCTCGAGCGGCCCAAGAAAGCGGCGTCCACATTCACCTCTTATTAGAAGTGGATGTCGGGATGGGGCGCTGCGGACTTCCGCCCGGCCAGCCGTCACTCGAGCTGGCTCGACGACTGATCGAATTGCCTGGAGTCGAATTGCGAGGCTTGCAAGCCTATGAAGGACACGCGGTCTACATTGACGATGCGGAGCGTCGCGGTCAGCAAGCTTGCGAGGCCCTGCGACTTGCGATCGAAACACGCGACCTGTTGCACGCATCCGGCATTCCGGCTGACGTGATTAGCGGTAGTTCTTCGGCCACGTACCGTTTTAGTGGAACGATGGACGGTGTGACCGAGGTTCAAGCTGGAACGTACGCCACCATGGACTGCCGTTATCAGCGACTCTTGCCGGAATTCGGCGTTGCGCTGTCGGTGCTGGCCACGGTGATTAGCACTCGGTCGAGCGAAGCAGTCCTCGACATTGGCGTCAAGAGTGCCGGCGGCGAGTTTGGTGTGCCAAGGATCAAGGACGCTCCCCACGTGGAGATCCCATTCTTCCTGGCCGAAGAACATTGCGTCGTCCGCAACACGCCTGGATGGAAGATCGGTGAGTTGGTCGAAGTCTACCCCAGTCACGCTTGCACAACTTGCAATCTCCACGCACAGATGTTCGTCCACCAACAAGGTCGCGTTGTGGCTGTTTGGCCGATCGACGGACGGTCAACGTCAAAGGTATCGGACCGTGACATTTGAGCATAGACTGCAGGCATACAGTCCCTGATCTGTTCGGGAACTATCAGCGAAATAGAGCATAAGCATGTCGGACAAGAGATGGATTATCGACGCACACCTCGACCTCGCCTGGAATGCGCTCTCCTGGAAACGCGATATCACGCTCCCACTGGTGGAGATGAATCAGCGAGACAGCGAGAGGTCGGACCATCCGGCACGGGGGCAAGCGACGACCAGTCTGCCCGAAATGCGACTGGGCGGAGTCGCCGTCTGCCTGGCCACACTCATGGCTCGGGTTCCCTACGCCGCTTCGCGCGGATTCTTGGCGGACTCGCTGGATTATCCTTCTCATGCTGCCGCCTGCGCGGCAGCACAGGGCCACCTGTCCTATTATCGTCAGCTTGAGCAGGCGGGTGACGTAACGCTCATCCGCACCGCCAGCGAGCTGGATGCGCACTGGAAAAAGTGGGAAGCCGCCACGGAGGCCGACCTGCCCCAATTGCCCGTTGGATTTATCGTTGCCATGGAAGGCTGCGATGCAATCGTTGATCCGGCGCAGGCGGAGCACTGGTTTGGCGCCGGATTGCGGTGCACCAGCCTCGTTCATTATGGCCGCAGCGCTTATGCCACAGGTACGGGCGAGCAAGGACCCTTGACGCCCGGCGGGCGCGAAATGCTACAGCAGTTTTCGCGACTGGGTATGATTCTCGATGTAACCCACCTATGCGACGAAAGCTTCTTTGAGGCCATGGAAGCCTTCGCAGGACCGATTTTGGCCAGCCATCAAAATTGCCGATCTTTGGTGCCAGGTGACCGTCAGTTTTCCGACGAACAAATTCGGCTGGTTATCGAACGGGGCGGCATCTTGGGGGCCGCGGCGGACGCCTGGATGCTCGACAAGAACTGGAGACGCAGTGACGCATTGCTCGAACCCATCACGGTTTGTCTCGAAGACATAGCGGACCATATCGACCACGTTTGTCAGCTTGCCGGAAATTGTCTGCACGCCGCGATAGGCAGCGACCTCGACGGCGGTTTTGGCACCGAGCAGACGCCACGCGATCTGGCCAGCATCGCCGACTTGCAAGGCATATCTGAGATACTTCGCCGACGTGGCTATCGGGAGAGCGACGTCGATGCAGTTTTCCACGGAAACTGGCTGCGGTTTTTCCGGCAGCATCTGCCAGAATAAGTGGTTCTTCAGAAGAATTATTTTCTGGATTTGAGAATGCATTGGATATGCCGATCGGGGACTGGAATGTGTTGCGAAACAAGTCCTCCCCAGAGCAGCACACCCAATGCAACTAAAAACTATCTTCAATTGCGTGACTGAATACAAGCCCTTTGTGGTAGGAGATGTCGTATTAATCGATCATAAATCACAGCCAACAATCGAGATCACTATGCGTGCTCGTGAAAATGGCCTGCCAACATGGCAAGAACCTGCGTTTCACCAACAATGAGAACGCCAACGAGTTTGTCAAACCTCAGTTCCGCAAGGGCTGGGAACTGAACGACATTTCGGTGTGACCTTCGAGCCACTCCACGAAACAGGACCTATCCGATGAGAAATTCCTTCGCTCCCATTCTCGCTCTCGCTGTGATGCTCGCGATCGTGCCTCCGCCGTCTTATGCGAACGCGGAGCACGAAGGAAAACTTCAGATCCTGTTGCTCGGCGATAGCACCACCGAAGGGAGTGTGCCTCGGCGGCTGAAGCCCGAAGGCCCGCATTTGGAAAATGTTCTAGAGCAACTGCTGGCCGCAGAAGGCGATCTGCCGACCTGCCACGTAATCAATTCCAGCCTGGGCGGAGAGTACATCCGCAGGCTGTTCGATTCGGGCCGCTACGATCGCGACGCGGCAAACTTGCCCGGGTTGGATTACATCTTCATTCGCTACGGCCTGAACGACCGAGCGAGACGTGAAGATTTCACCGTGAACTTCCCCAAAGACTGCCATGAACTGCTCGCTCGCCTGAGACAAGATCACCCCCAGGCACGGCTCATCCCGATGACCGTCATTCCATTCGCGGATGAGGAGGTCAGCAAGGAGATCAACGACCTGATTCTCGAAATAGCACGGGATGAAGACCTCCCGGTCTTCGACATCTATCCCCGTTACGCCGCCGAGTTGAAGAAGGGGCCGAATATGCTCAACTACCGGCGTTATCCGCTCGAGAAGGTTCCCGAACAGTATCACAACCTCGTCAAGCCCTTTGTGCACAGTTCCCGCGTGGAAGTGATGGCCAACGAACTCGACCCCATTCTTGGGCACCTCCCAGGTTGGTGCAGCGACCGGCATCCAAATCTCGCCGGCTACAATGTGATTGCCGACGAAACGGCGAAGTATCTCGCCAAGCGATTGCGTGAGAAGAAGGCAGAACAATGACTGAGGAAACGAAATGAACCGGACTTCCTTTGTTGCCGTATGCTGTCTGGGCCTTGGATTCGCATGGCCCGACGCCCAGCCAGGCTTGGGGCGGGAACTCGCCATTGACCTGGGTGCACAAGATGCCGCAGACCGTTGGGTCTTACTGGACGAAACTGCCGGCGTGCGCGACGGCGAACTCGTGCTGGACGGCCGGCAAGAGATGTCGCGAGCGATTTTCAAGCCAATGGTATGGGCAGACGTTACCTTGCGTGCCAAGTTCCTGGTCGAACCGGATAGCAAAGGCGTGCTGGCCTGCGGGTTTGTCATACGTGCCGAAGATGGGGCCACGTACTACTACGTCCACTTCGATCGTACTCAGGCCATCCTCTGCCGCTCCGACCGCAGCACTTCCTGGAACGAGATCAAACGTACGAGTGGTTTGAACAAGCCGGCCGGCGAATGGCACGACGGAGAACTCCAATGCGTGGGCGACACCTTGAGGGTCTCCTTGAACGGGAAGGTTCTCTACGAAGCAAAGGACGCGACGTTGACATCCGGACGAATCGGCTTCTATTCGAATCAGGGACTGGCTCATGTGAAAGACATCGTCGTCATGGGCGAGGGCCAAAAGACCTTGGAGGAATTCAAGATTCCACCGAAGCCCTATATCCACGTCTGCACCGATGCCGGCGCGGGGGCCTACGAGGCCTTTCCCGATGTCTGCCGATTGAGCGACGATCGATTGATGGCCGTCTTCTACGCCGGCTACGGTCACGTGGCACTACCCAACGAACAACTGCCCAAAGGCGGCCGAGTCAGTTACTGCCTTTCGGACGACGAGGGCCAAACTTGGACGGACGCCCAGGTGCTGTACGACGGTCCCGACGACGACCGCGACCCGTCCATCGTGCAACTGAAGAACGGTCAACTGATCTGCAACTTCTTCTCCCTGCGCAAAACCGATCAACCGGGCAAACGTTGGAGCGGACTGGCCAGTTGGATGGTGACCTCGGACGACCTGGGCCGGACGTGGTCCGAGGCAAAGCAGATCACGGCCGACGCCTACTGTAGTGCTCCGATCCGCGAACTGTCTGACGGACGACTGATTCTGGGCGTTTATCGGGAGACTCAAGGATCGGCCTACGGCGTGGTCGTTCTGAGCGACGACGGCGGTAAAACTTGGAGCGAAGTGATCGATATCGACAACGGCGGCGTCCGGCTGGACGCCGAGACCGACATCATCGAACTCAAGGACGGGACACTTTACGCGGCCCAACGACCGGCCATGTGCTTTTCGGTCTCCAAGGACCGCGGCAAGACGTGGAGCGTCTCGAAGCCGATGAGTTTCGCGGGGCATTGCCCGTATTTCCTGCGTACTCCCGATGACATCATCTTGCTGGCCCACCGCATTCCTGCAACCAGTCTTCACTACAGTCTAGACGAATGCCAGACCTGGAGCGACAATGTCCCGATCGACTCGGTCGGCGGCGCCTATCCTTCCATGGTCAATCTGAAAGACGGGTCGGTGTTGATCGTGTATTACGAAGAAGGCAGTGGATCCAGCATCCGCGCCAAACGCTTTCGGGCAACTCCGTCAGGCATTGAATGGTTGCCTCAGTGAGAAGCACGCTCATGAGAATTGCACTGCTCCTGGTACTCAACCTCCTGTGGATCTCGACTGCTTCCACACTTGGGGCCGACAAGCCGGCATCCTCGCTGGACGATGTCACTCGGCGACTTTTCACGGGGCAGCCGACACGAATCGTCTGCTTCGGCGATAGCATCGCCGGCGCCTAAACCTGAAATCGGAAAGGGACCCGTATGGCCAATGGTTGTCGATCATCCGTAGCTCGCATTGTCCTGATGGCGGTAGCGATTTGCTCGTTGGCAGCGGAACACACATGTGCCTGGGAGCTGACACCCGAGCTGATTCAACCGGATGAGTCTGTTGAGATCGGAAATCGGCTGGAACTCTTCGTCGATAGACACCTGATCGACAGGTTGGATGGCACCGAACTCCGTCTTCACCATCCGCGGCCGGAACAGAAAGTGATCGCCTTCGACAAACCTTGGGAAGGCGCATTCTGCGGTTATACGACGGTCATCCGAGACGGCGAATTGCTGCGAATGTATTATCGCGGTTTGCCGGGGGCTGGCCGTGACGGCACGGACGCGGAAGTAACGTGCTACGCGGAGAGCAAGGACGGAGTTCAGTGGACGAAACCGAATCTTGGTATTTACGAAATAGGGGGCGACAAGAACAACAATGTCGTGCTTTCCGGGCAGACGCCCGCTTCCCATAATTTCTCGCCATTTCTGGACACCCATCCGGACGCACTCCCCAAACAACGATTCAAGGCACTTGGCGGGACCTCGGCCGGCTTGATCGGATTTGTATCTGCCGATGGACTGAATTGGAAACGAATCCAGCAGGAGCCAGTATTCACGAAGGGCATTTTCGATTCTCAGAATGTTGCGTTCTATTCTCAGTCGGAACATCAATACGTCTGTTATTTCCGCACGTGGACAGAGACCGGCTACGGCGGCTTTCGAACGATCAGCCGTACAACGTCGGAGAACTTCGTGGACTGGAGCGATCCCGTCGCCATGACGTTTGGAGACACGCGGTACGAACATCTATATACGAACCAAACCACGCCGTACTTTCGAGCACCACACATCTATTTGGGCGTTGCCGCTCGCTTCATGCCTGGCCGAAAAGTCATTACGGCTGAAGAGGCAGAGAAGATCGGTGTCGACCCAGGCTACTTTGGCGACTGTTCCGATGCTGTACTGCTTAGCTCGCGGGGAGGCAGCGAATACAACCGAACCTTTATGGAATCCTTCGTACGGCCTGGACTGGGCCTGGAAAACTGGGTTTCTCGAACCAACTATCCGGCACTCGGCATCGTGCCGACGGGTGAGAATGAAGTCTCGATCTACCTGCAAAAAAACTATGGCCAGCCGACATCGTGCCTGCAGCGTTATTCGATGCGAACCGATGGATTCGCGTCGATCCACGCAGGATATGCGAGCGGATCAGTCACAACGAAGCCTCTCACGTTCGATGGGGCGAGTGACTGTGAATTGCATATCAATCATGCGACAAGTGCCGCTGGCTCGATCCGCGTCGAACTGCAAGACGTGCAAGGAAAATCGATCGCGGGTTTCCGTTTGGACGACTCGCAGCCAATTATTGGAGATCGCATCGACCGTGTCGTCACCTGGAAAGAACATTCAGATTTGAAGTCGCTTGCCGGAAAGCCGATTCGTATTCGATTTGTCATGCAGGATGCTGACTTATACGCCTTGCAAATTCGTTGATGAAATTCAACAAGTCTCCGGCGGGGATGTCATAATAAAAAAGCGTGCCAGGGCGATGGCTTCTGCTAGGGTAGTAGCAAAGGCGGTGCTGACCCATTACAATGCTTCGAAAAGTACACGTTCCCCGCAAAGCAAGAAGAGACAACCACATGCGACCGAGTCGAATTAGGGCCAAACTCCAACAAAATGAGCCGGTGCTGATTACCGGCCTGCATCTTACCGATCCGTCCGTCCATGAGTTGACGAGCTTGATGGGCTTCGATGGAATCTGGATGGATATGGAGCACCATACTTTCAATCTCGAGACGGCGCCGGCTTGATGCGCGCAGCCCGTGTCGGGGCTTCCGATATCGTTGCCCGACCAGCCAAGGGTGAGTTCATGCGGATGCAGCGGATGCTGGAAGCCGGCGCACAAGCCATCATGTATCCACGGTGTGACGACGCCCAAGAGGCCGCCGAAGTCGTCCAATGGATGAAGTTCCCTCCCCAGGGAACGCGCGGTTTCGATGGTGGGAATCCTGACATGCCGTATTGCTCGATGCCGATGGATCAATACCTCCAGCAAGCCAACGAGCAGACGCTACTGGTTCTACAGATTGAGCAGCCCAATACGGTCGAGCATGTCGAAGAGATCGCCGCTGTCGAGGGCGTCGATGTGTTGTTTGTTGGCAAGGCGGATCTGAGCATTCAGCTTGGTGTGCCTGGTCAAATGGATCATGAATCGGTCCGCGCGGCGATTCGCAAAACGGCGCAGGCCGCTGAGAATGCCGGCAAGCACTGGGGATGTCCCAGTGGGTTGATCGAACAGACGCGAGAGTTATTGGATATGGGAGCACGATTCATCGCCCAAAACGCTGACATCGTCATGATCAAGACCGCGCTGGAGCAGATGCAACGCGACCTCTCTCCCTTGGGTTTCACGTTTGACAATCGTCTGGACCGGGCGTCTGGAACGGGCATCGCAACCCTGCGCGAGTGACGAACACAAATATTAATGGCTGCTTCAAGAACAGTACTTGTCATCGGTGTTGGTTCGATTGGCGAGCGCCATGTACGCTGCTTTCAATCGACCGGCCGTGCGGAGATCTCATTGTGCGAGATCGATCTCGATCTGGGGAAACAGATTGCCCAGCGGTACGAAGTTGACCAGGTCTATGCAGAATTAGACGCCGCCTTGGATGGCCGACCCGACGCGGCGGTGATTGCCACTGCGGAGACGCGGTTCCTGGCCTTCACGACGATGGCCTACGGTGCTCGCGGCATCAGCTACTTCCTCTACTGGGGCCCCAAGAGCTACGGCGGACTTTATAGCGATGGCGAACCGTCGTTCATGGTCAAGGAAGTTGCCGCGATCAACGCGGAAATTGCCCATTTCGGTCCAGCCCTGATGGAACTGGATTCCACGGCGGTCTACCACACCGCCCCGCTGCCCTACGGAACACAGGCGGTTCCGGCCGATGCCCCGCTGCGGTTCACCGGCGGCGGAGAGTTCGTGCTC
>Ga0115002_10004901_pt1 | contig 16000 bp, 14 predicted proteins | sample ArcticOcean_MG_C_8_FD_89576 | JGI IMG/M metagenome (GOLD analysis project Ga0115002, IMG submission 89576) | Marine microbial communities from western Arctic Ocean - ArcticOcean_MG_CB11_86 | ecosystem: Environmental > Aquatic > Marine > Oceanic | place: Arctic Ocean: Canada Basin | collected... | reverse complement strand
TGTGTCGGTTCTTCTTCATCGCTGAGAGTCCTTTACAGGGGTTTCACCTGAATGGATTCTCGCACAAGCAGTGGCACAATTTCAGGGGAGAAGGTCACTTTCGACGTTTTCAGTGAATTCGGTTTTCGTCAGTTTTGACGGGAAGCACGTGTTTTGAATTCGCTTACGGCAATAACGGATTCACTTCCAACACGTTACGGTGTGTGTCGAGTGATCCGCCGGCTCTTCGCGAATTCGAACGTTTTTCGGGATTAGCGTCTGTCCTTGCCGCGTGGAAAGATCAGTTGTTCGGCGTTACGATCGAGGTCAAGGGGTATTGCTAAATGAGTTACCGAATCCTATCGATCGCGATTCTGCTCGTCACGGGCTCGACTTGGGCTGCCGATCCGGCTATTGAACGTCAGCGGCTTGATTTCTTTGAAACGAAGATTCGGCCCGTTCTCGCCAAACATTGCTATGAGTGCCATGCCGCTGATTCCAAGAAGCTGAGTGGCGGCTTGCTCGTCGACTCCCGGCAAGGTTTGCTCAAGGGTGGCGACTCGGGGCCTGCTGTCGTGCCGAGCGACTTGAAAGAAAGCCTGCTGATTTCCGCTCTTAAGCACAATGACTTCGAGATGCCTCCCAAAGGGAAGTTGCCCGCAGCGGTCATTGCGGATTTCGAAAAGTGGATTCGAGACGGTGCGATCGATCCACGTCGCGCGACCAACCGGGTTGCCAAGCCGAAGCCAATCGATATCGAAGCTGGCCGGAAACACTGGGCTTACCATCCACTGAAAGCACCAGCCATCCCGAAAGTGAGTAATACTGTTTGGCCGAACGGCGCCATCGATCGCTTTGTTCTCGCCGGGCTGGAAACCGCCGGTCTGCAACCTGGTCCCGATGCAAAAAAGACTGTTCTCGTCCGACGCCTCTACTTCGACCTCATTGGCCTGCCTCCTACGCCGAAGCAGATCGAACAATTCGTCAACGACAAGTCGCCCAAGGCGTATGAGAAGCTCGTTGACCGGTTGATGGCATCACCACGCTTCGGTGAACGTTGGGGGCGTCACTGGCTTGATGTTTCACGTTTCGCAGAGTCGATGTCGTTGCGCGGAATCTTACTCAAACATGCCTGGCGTTATCGCGACTACGTGATTGAAGCGTTCAATGACGACCAACCCTACGATCAGTTTCTCACGCAGCAACTCGCAGGCGATTTACTCAAGGCATCATCAGTCGATGCACAACGGCAGAATCTCATCGCCACGACGTTCCTGATGATGGGTGACACCAACCTCGAGAACCAAAATAAGAGCCAACTCGAGATGGATTTCGTCGATGAACAGCTCGACGTCATTGGAAAAGGTCTATTAGCACAAACGATCACTTGCGCACGTTGTCACGACCACAAATTCGACCCCATCCCTACCCGCGATTACTACGCGATGGCAGGCATTCTCAAGAATGTCCAAGGGCTGAAACACTCGAATGTCTCCAGTTGCATGGAAGTTCCCTTGCCACTCTCGGCGGAGGCAAAACGAGAACTGGAACTCCACAATTCGTCGGTCGCAAAAATGCAAAGCGACATCAGCACGCTGAAAGCGATGTTGGAACCGGCCTCTCAAAAATCGAAACCGACTTCCCCGAAGATTGTCGCCGCTTCCTCACTGCCGGGCATCGTCGTAGATGACGACGATGTGATGGTCGTGGGTAAGTGGACGCACTCGGTGTTTTCCAAGCACTTTATCGGCAAACGCTACATCCACGACGCCAACAAGGGAAAGGGCGACAAGACGCTTTCTTTCAACCCCAAACTACCGAGCGACGGGGAATATGAAGTGCGTTTCGCCTATCAGCACGGAGGCGGTCGAGCATCGAATGTGCCTGTGACGGTATTTTTCGCCGGGGGTGAGAAGACCATCACCGTCGATCTTCGTCAACCGCCGTCGCTTGAGGGGCGTTTTTTCTCACTCGGTACGTACCGCTTCGAAGCGAAGGGGCAAAGCAATGTCCTCATCTCGAATGCAGGGACGAACGGGGTCCTCACAGCCGATGCGGTTCAGTTTCTCCCTGTCGGCAACGACAGCAAAGTCGCAGCCAGCCCAGCGTCTCCAACCGTCAAGAAACTCCCTGCAGGCGAACAACAGGCGCTCAAGAAAAACCTCAAGAAACTGACAGTGGACCTGACGGCATTGAAGAAACGAAAACCCGCACGCGCGATGGCAATGTCGGTTGTCGAAAAAGCAAAGCCGACGGACCTCAAGATCCACATTCGCGGCAGCATCGATCAATTGGGCGCCAATGCGCCCCGGGGCGTGCTGCAGGTCGCCAACTATGGCCCTGCGCCTAAGATGCCCACCAGCAGCAGTGGTCGCCTGGAACTCGCCCACTGGATCGTCGATCCAGCTAATCCGCTGACGTCGCGCGTGATGGCAAACCGAGTGTGGCACTGGCTTTTCGGCACAGGGCTGGTACGCACCGTCGACAACTTTGGCACGACGGGTGAATCGCCCTCACATCCCGAGTTGCTCGACCATCTGGCGGTTCGATTCGTTCAGCAAGGTTGGTCTGTGAAAAAACTGATTCGAACGATTGTGCTTTCCAGAACGTACCGTCTTTCGTCGGCGCGAGGTGAGCAGACAATAGACCCGGACAATCGATTGCTGGCTCGCATGAATCGCCGTCGACTGGATGCCGAGTCGCTCCGTGACGCGATGCTTTCCGCAGGTGGCACGTTGAAGTTCGAAGTGGGAGGGGCAACCTTCCCCGCGAGTCTCTCCAAGGACACGAACTTTCAATTCCAGGAATCTCGCCGCAGTGTTTACGTTCCCGTATTTCGCAACAGTTTGCCCGAACTATTTCAAGTGTTCGACTTTGCCAATCCGAGTATGGTGACAGGCCGCCGCAACGTTAGTACGGTTGCTCCGCAAGCACTGTTCATGATGAATCATCCTTTCGTCCGCGCACAAGCCAAACTCACCGCAGAATGTCTTCTGAGCGAATCGCAACTGGAAGAAACCAATCGGATCGATCATGCCTATCTGCTGATACTCGGACGCAACGCGAAGGCGGCAGAGATTTCGCTCAGTCAGCAATTCTTGAAATCAGTCACAGACACTTCTGAAAAAGGGCAACTCGAGGCTTGGACACAGATGGTGCAATCTCTGTTTTCAACCATCGGATTCCGCTACCTTCGTTAATCACCGGCAGGATCGCATGACTTCAACCAACAAGTCCGTTACGCGGCGAGAAGCGCTTCAGCGGGCCGCCTGTGGTTTTGGCAGTCTGGCATTGGCCGGATTGTGCGCGGACGACCTTCAAGCAGCGAATCCGCTCGCCGTCAACATTCCACATTTTCGCCCCAAAGCCAAGCGGATTATTTTCCTGTTCATGCAGGGCGGACCAAGTCATGTCGACACATTCGATTATAAGCCGCTGCTATTCAAGAAGGACGGCAAGAAGATGCCGTTCGACGACGCACGCACGATCGCCAATACTGGCAAGCGTGCGACTTCCGAGCGCGTGATGAAGCCGATGTGGAAGTACCAACGATATGGTGAGTCGGGACGTCGAGTTTCTGAACTGTTTCGTGAGACAGCGAAACATGCGGACGACCTCACCTTCATCCACTCCATGCATACCGAAGGGGTCGCGAACGGACCGGCAACGCTGTTTCTGCACTGTGGATCGACCAACTTTGTACGCCCATCATTTGGATCCTGGGTGACCTACGGGCTGGGGTCCGAGAACGAGAATCTGCCCGGTTTCATTTCTCTGAGTCCTCTCGCCGGATCCGGAGGTGCGCGCAATTACGGCAACGCGTTTCTCCCAGCGGCACAGCAAGGCACAGCTATTGGAACAGCGGGAAAAGTGGACAAGAACGCAACGATTCGTAATCTGAGAAACGCGAATTTGTCGAAGACCGAGCAGCAGCGACAACTCAAGTTCCTGCAGGGTCTCAACGCAGAGCAATTGAAGAGTGGAAGCCAGGACTCTGAACTGGAGGCGGTCATCAGTTCCTACGAGCTGGCCTGGCGGATGCAAAACAATGCTCCCGGCGTGCTCGATTTAAGCGGAGAGACACAGGATACGATGGCCATGTATGGCATCGGGGAAAAGGCGACCGACAATTTCGGTCGCCAATGCTTGATGGCGCGCCGCCTGTGCGAGAACGGAGTTCGCTTTCTGCAGGTCACCTATGGCGGCTCCTGGGATCAGCATTCGAACCTGCCCCAACACGCAAAACACGCCAAGGCCGTCGACAAACCAATCGCAGGGCTGCTGCGGGACCTCAAGCAGCGCGGGCTGTTGGAAGATACCATCGTCTGGTGCAGCGGTGAGTTCGGCCGCACGCCCTACGCTCAAAAAAATGGCACAGGTCGCGATCACGATGCAGATGGCTTTACGACCTGGCTGGCCGGCGATTGCCTGAAGTCCGGATTCGCCTACGGTGCCACGGACGAGTTCGGGCATAAAGCGGTCGAGAACAAGGTCCACATGCACGATCTACACGCCACGTTGCTGCATCTGCTGGGACTCGACCACGAGCGGCTGACTTATCGCTACGCGGGTCGAGATTTCCGTCTGACCGACGTGCATGGCAAGGTCGTCAAGCCGATCATTAGTTAGCGGAGGCTGTGAGATTACTCCCCGACTCACTCGTCTTGTAACTTTTTCTCTCGGCCGTCCGAGCCGACGAGAGGAGCAACTCACCACGTCGTAGAGATTCGCGACCAATCGCACAGAATGTTGTGGAAACAGCACGGCGAGGTGAGCGTTCTGTCCGCGAAACTCGTCAAATCGCGGACACCAAAACAAACGACCGTATTCGCGGACACCACAGGCGCCAGCGGAAATCATTGAACCGGGTGAAAGCCACCAAGACTCCACCCCGTCGTCGGGCTCTTGAACAACCCAGGACATGCGATGTGGCGCAGTTTGATCAAGGATTCGAATGATTCGACGTGTCACGCATTACAGCGTCCCAGAGGGCGCTGTGGGGTCGCGCAACGTGCAGGCCGATGTGTCCCGAGCGTTGTCAAAATGCCGTTGTCAATGACAACGCGAAGACCTTGATTTGACAACGAATACCGGTGATCGGCGGGATGCGAAAAAGTGGGGAGGACGCGATTCTTTGACCAACAACATCAATCGATCGGATGGAGCGGTTTTCCAAAGAAAGAAGTTGACATTTCCAATTCAAGTTTGGAAGATGGTTCAAGTTCAAAAGATGGTTGAATAATCTCCAGACTGTGGTGGGAACCCGACCCACTGTCAAACAAAGACAGTAAACAGGGCAACGGCCGGTGTAACGTTAAACGCCTGCGGAGTTGCTCTGTTTTTGTTTGCGCACAGCGAGGAGAACTGATGACTTCGACCCTTGATTGCTGGGATGCGAATCAGCCGAGCCAGTTTGAGATGGATGACATCCCATGTCATCCTTGGCTCCGCGAGAATCCGAAGAGACTTGCATCCAGTTCTGAGCGGACTTGCGTGAGTTGCTTCGTCGTTCTTCACAGGACGGATTGCAGGCACATCAGTTCTCCGAAACGCTCCTGTTGGTTTACGACAGGGTTGATCAAGACCTGCTCGCGTGACCCAGGACGCGCCGCGTGGCGTCAGGGTTGCACCCAAACGAACGAATCGACGTGTCACGCGACATTCCTTGTTACAAGCGTCCCACACGGCGTCCGAGGGATCATTTGATGAACATCTGAGAACCTGCGATAATGTGACAACAGTGGGCGGCACGGTGACGGATTGATCCCCTGAGCCGGGCCATTTTACATCCGGACCTCGGATGGCCAGTCGCCTGTTTTCTTTTCGATGAGGTCAAGGACTCATGTCGAAGAAACTTCGTGCAGCAGGATACTGCCGAACGTCCAGCGAATCCCAACGTGACAACGCCTCAATCCCTTTTCAGGAGAATGAAATCGAGGCATTCATCAAGCGAGAAGGTTGGATGTTCCTTCGCCATTACGTCGATGAATCACGATCGGGCTCGAAGATCGAAGGTCGCGAAGCGTTCGCCGACATGATGCGGGACGCAGCGAACGACAAGTTCGATTTACTGGTAGTGTTCGATGTCAAGCGGTTCGGTCGCGACGGTGCGGACATCATAGCTTCGTGCCGAACATTGAGCCGTATCCACGAGGTCTACGTTGTGGACACGAAGGGCACGTTCGATACACGAGACCCACGTCGTGTGTTGGCGAACTACGTGCAGGCGGGAGTTGCCGAAGAAGAACGTCTCAGCATCCTCGAACGCACGAAAACGGGGAAGATTGCCAACGCGAAGAACAACCGGCCCAATGGTCCCCGCTTGCCGCACGGTCGACTCTGGGATAAGGAGGCGAAGGAGTGGAGCGTTGATCCTGAGAAGAAGGCTGCAATCGAAGACGCAGCCAAACGGTATCTTGCCGGCGAGTCAATGGATGTCCTTGCGGAGGAAGTTGGTTTGGCTCCATCGAATTTGTGGCGCACGTTCACACAGAACGCAGGTGAGACGTGGATTCAGAGAGTCAACTGGGGATCGACGAGGAAATCCCCTCAAAAGTGCCAGAACTGCTTTCCGAGGAGACCATTTCAGCGATCAAGCGGAGAATCAAACAGAATAGGACACACAACGGAAAACCCAAGTACCGTTACCTCCTCAACGGTCTCGTAATTTGTGGAACTTGCGTTCGTCGACTCACGGGACAGCCGACGAACGGAGGCAAGCAGCTCGTCTATCGACACGTGCGAGCCTCACGGAAGAACTGCCCACTCAGTCCTGGTATCTGGGTGCAGACCACAGGACTTGAAGATGCGGTGTTGTGGAAGCTGTTTCGGACGCTCGGCAATCGGAAGGCGATGGAACGGGCAATGAGGCAGGGCCAGCCAGATAACAAAGGGATCAAAGAGAATCTCAAGCGCCAAGAGAGAGTTCAAGACGAGATCGTATCCTAAGTCTCGTCGTGAAGGACACGATCACTGAGCAGCAGGCCGACGACCAGTTGCTCGCATTGATAGAACGAGAGTCGAGATATAATGAAGAGCTCGACCAGCTTGCGGCGGACGTGCGAGCGATCGCAACACCTTCTGAGATCAAAGCCATCAGTGCAATGGTGACAGGCAAGTTCCGCAAGCGCAGGAGGACCAATACTCTCGCGGGGCTCAGAGCTAACGCGATCCAGTCAGACCGATCTACGGAAACGTTCCAGAGCATGGACTGGGCTGACAAACGAGGACTGGCATCAACCGTGCTCGCTGGTGAGCAGGCGAATGGGAAGGACAACGGAGTTTGGATTTACCCGATTGAAGGCCAGAAGCCGAGGTCGAAGAAGATCTGGCGATTCGAGTTGCACGGCACTCCAGTGGTAGAGGGAATCGCAGGTGTAACGCAATTTCGTTCGTCGTCGCCAGCAGGAACCCGGTGCCTGTTCGGGAGGCGGTACGTCGGATGTTGAACGCCACAACTTTCGCCAATGTCCGATCCAGCGTGGCGGTAAATTCGTCGGCGAGTAACCATTGAGGTTGTCGCGACAACCCCAACGCCAAGCGAAACCGATAGCGTTGGCCATCGCTTAATTCGGCCGGGGTTCTCAGTATGAGTTGGGCTTCACCGAGTCCGCAAGCGGAGAGTGACCGCATGGACTCCTCGACGGGAATCGACAATGTGTCGACGAGAATCTTGTCGCCCAACTCCAGTGAATCGATATCGAGAACACCAGTCAGCGATTCGGCCGCCGCACGCATCAAGCTCGACTTTCCCGAGCCGGACGGCCCGGTGAAGCAGACGACATCACCCGGTTCGACGGGCAGCTCAAGGTCGTCGGCGATGACGTGTTGTCCGGTTTCAAAACCGATGCCGAAATGATCCATCACCACGGCCGCTTGGGTGCCGGAGTGTTTGGGGAGAAAATCGTAAGACACGAAGAGCTTCATCGAGATCTCGTTATTACCAGGAGAATGTTGACTTCACTGACACGCGGGCGGAGACGTTTTCGCTCGCTGATCGGGAAGTTGAACGTGCAGGGCCAAGCGTTCTTCGGCGACGAATGCATCGAGTTTCGCCCGTAGCGATTCCCAGCGATCGAGCAGAATATCGAGGGTGACGGGAACGACATCCTCCTCGTCCGGATCTGCGACGTCGGGTTTCCGGTCGGGATCGGGCGTGAACAACAAGTCGCGGAGATCCTGTTCGTCGAAGCCAGTGAGCGTCGCGTCGAAGTTGGGTAGTTCCTGCAAGTCGCCGAGCAGGTTGACCAGTTTCGTCGTGTCCCAGTCACTGCCGACTAGCCGGTTGTTGAGCGTGATGTTGAGTGCTTTTTCTCGGTCGAGTGACAACGAAACAACCGCCACGGCGATCTCGTGGACTCCCCGCTGGCGGAGAATCTCAAGCCGTTGGTGCCCCGAGACTACATGGCCGGTTTCTTCGTTCCAGACAATCGGCTGGACCAGATCGAATTCGTCGATCGACCGCTCGAGTCGGCGATAGCCGGGCGAACCAGGTTCCAGCGGCACACGCGGGTTGTACGGTGCCGGTTGGAGTTGTTCGATGGGGATGCGTCGTAGATCGATCATTGGGAAAGACTCGCTGTATGGTGAACGTCGTTGGCCGATTCGCTGCCGGGGTATTCTTCATCGGGCAGTTCCAAAACATCCGGCGACATCCGAAACCGCTCACGCAATTCGCGTTTGATATTCGTCAAACAGCGGGTGACGTGCCCTTTGGGATGTCCGAACACGGCCCCGATGCGATCAAGGGGCCACCCGGCGTTTTCACGTAACGCGACCATGGCGAGATATTTCCACTTGCGACGGTCCTCGGCGGCGTATTCCTCGCGAATCAAACGCCAGAAGTGATCGGGGCCGGTTCGTGGAAGCACGACTTTCGTTCCGTTTTTACAGGCGATGGACAACTTGCGACCTTTCGTCAGCCGAGAGAACACCGTGTCACCAATTCACATCTCGCGAATGGGTTGCGAACGGCCTTCTCTCTATCCCAGTTTGTTGCGCGCCGACGTCGACGCGTGGTGGCGGACAACGAGTCTGGATCTGGTACGGCAAAGAGGGAAGAGGATTCGCCGCGAAATCTCACAAGTAGTTTGTTTCTGAATCGTTGGTGTTCTCCACCGGGTCGGCGGGGTAGAATGAAGCTGCAACGCTTCCTTCAATTCACCGAAAGTGTCAGCACGCGGTATGTCGAACGAACTGGAACGCTATTCCAAGCAGATTCTCTTTGCCGGTCTTAACGAAGACCGACAGCGGCTCTTGCTTAACAGTCGTGTGCTGTTGTGTGGATGTGGAGCGCTCGGAACAGTGCTGGCCGATACGCTCGTCCGCGCCGGCGTCGGCTTTCTGCGCATCGTCGATCGCGACTTCGTCGAAATGAGTAATCTGCAAAGGCAGGTTCTCTTCGACGAGCAAGATGTCGCCTCGCACATTCCTAAAGCGATTGCTGCCGCTGAAAAGCTGCGTCGAATCAACGGCGACGTGACGATCGAGCCGCACGTGGCCGACATCAGTCACACCAACATTCTACGGTTCACTGAAGGAGTCGACCTGATCCTCGACGGGACCGACAATTTCGAGATCCGTTTTCTCATCAACGATGCCTCGCTGGAGACTGGTATCCCGTGGATCTACGCTGGCGTGATCGGTAGCCACGGCCAGACGATGACGGTTTTCCCTAACCAGACCGCTTGCCTGCGCTGTTTGATCGAAGCGGTCCCCGAGCCGGGTTCGACTGAAACCTGCGATACCGCCGGCGTACTTGGCGCGGCCGTCAACGTGATTTCGTCACTGGAATCGATCGACGCCTTGAAGATTCTCTCCGGGCAGCCCGAACTTATCAAACCGAAGCTGACGATCGTCGATGTTTGGGATGCGACATTCCGACGCATGAACACGGCAGGTCTGCGCGATCGATCGAATTGTCCTGCCTGCCAGCAAGGTGAACGAGAATGGCTCTCGGGAAAGGAAGGCTCGCAGACAACCATTTTGTGCGGTCGAAACGCGGTTCAGGTTTCTCCGTCCGGCAAGGTTGCCGTGTCGTTCGAGGAATTGGCACCCAAGGTGGCGGAAGTCGGCACTGTCGATTTCAACCAGTACCTGTTGCGATTTGAACTCTCCGATCCGGCCTACCAGGTCACCGTCTTCCGCGACGGCCGAGCGATCATCAAAGGGACCGAAGACATCTCCGTCGCACGTGGTATTTACGCCCGCTACATCGGTGCGTGACCTCGGGATGCGGCATACCTGTTGCGTTTCAGCGTCGTTCACGCGGCTCGTTTTCAACACGATTTGCGGCGTTGGTGCCTTGGCGAATCGTCAAACGGCTTAAAAACCGTCGTAACCCGCACACGTTGCCTGGATGCGTAAGGGAATCAACTCATCTTGATTTGACAATGCGTGCGCGGGACATAGGTTTGTGCAGGTGTGTTGCACGGGAGCGTTGAATTCGCGCTGCGGATCGTCCGACCGGAACACGCTGACGAACTCAGTCGACATCGTAAATCCAATACAGGTTTGGGAATCAAAATAATGCAAAATCAAAGTCAGAAGCAACGTCGCGGATTTACGCTCGTAGAAGTGCTGATCGTGGTTGTCATTCTCGGCATCTTGGCCGCAACCGTCCTGCCGCAGTTCACCTCGGCCAACGAGGATGCCAAGGAGTCGGCGTTGGTGCAGGATCTTCAGACCTTTCGCAGCCAGATTCAACTCTTCAAATTCCAACACAACGGAAAAATTCCTGCGGTCGGTTCGACAACTGCCAAGGATTTCGAAGATGCCATGCTGCTCTCCACCGATCCCGACGGTACCACGGGTACGATCGGCTCGAAGCCGCTGGGTCCGTACTTCGTCGGCCAACTGCCGCCGAACCCTTTCAACGGCAAGCGCGACTTGAAAATCGTCAACACCGACGCACTGCCCGCCTCCGACGGAACCACCGGCTGGCTTTACAGCTCGAAGAATGGTCTTGTGAAGGCCAATATTCTCGCACCTGAGAAGGCCGCCGACGGATCGCCACTGGAAAGCCTCTAAGGAAGACATCCGACGGGCCCGATTCCCAAATCTCGCCCACATGGAACATTTTCCGACAAGTTCGAAAAGAAACCGGCGACTGTCCGTTCTCCCTGCTTGTATGAGCAGGGGAAAGGATGGTCGCCGGTTTCTTTTGTTGCGCGATCACTAGGTCGCTCCAAGACGACAGGGCTTCGCAATCGACCGGCGTGTGCGTAGGATGTTAGAGACGGCGGCAACATGTCGTCCGATCTCACCTTAGGAATTCCCCTTCGCGATTGCTCTCATGGCCGGTTTTCATCTCGAGTTGCCGACAATCCAAAATTGGAATTGTCACAGTTGCAGCGGCTGCTGCAAACGGCATCAGATCGAAATTACCGAGGAAGAACGGCAGCGCATCGTCGACCAAGGATGGATGAACGACGATAGCCTGCCAACGCATGAGCCAGCTGTCGTTTGGTTCAAAGGTTCCCGTTGGAAGAAGAGTTGGCGTTTGGGATCTCAATCCGATGGGGCCTGTGTGTTCCTCGATGAGCAGGGGCTTTGTCGCATTCATGCCAAGTTCGGCGAGCCGACCAAACCGCTGGCCTGTCGCGTTTACCCTTATGCATTTCATCCCGCCGGCAAGAACGTGGCTGTCAGCGTTCGCTTCAGTTGTCCGTCTGTTGTCGAGAACCGCGGCAAGGCAATCGTCGATCAGGCCGCCGAGCTGAAACAGATGGCCCGTGAGGTGGTGCCGGATGGAGTTGACCTCATCCCGGCTCCCGAGATCTCACCGGGGTCAGCCGTGGATTGGCCCGACTTCCAGCGATTCGTCTCGGCGATCGACACCACGCTGGCTGATGAGTCTGTGCCACTGTTGCTGAAATTGAAACGGACCCTGTTCTGGCTGAACCTCGCCGAACAATCCCGGTTCGACGCGATCAGCGGTTCGCGTCTGGATGAGTTTCTGAAAGTCGTCACGCAGGCGGCCGAACAAAGCGTTACCGACGAGGCTGCAGCGCCGCCCAGCAAAACCGGCCGTATGCTCTTCCGCATGTTGGTCGCCCAGTATGCGCGAAACGATACATCGGTCGATCTCAACTCGGGCCTGATGAACCGTTGGCGTCTGCTCTCCACTGCAGTTCGCTTCGCCCTTGGACGAGGCAATGTTCCGCCTCTTCAGAACGTGTTCCGCCCCATTCCATTCGCCACGATCGAACAGCCGTTCGGTCAGCCCAGCGAACAGGCCGAGGAAATGCTCACGCGGTACTTTCGCGTCAAGACGAAGGGGTTGCAGTTCTGCGGACGCGCATTTTTCGACATTGGATTGGTCGAAGGATTTCGCAGTTTGGTGTTGGTTTATCCGTCGATTCTCTGGCTGGCACGCTGGCTCGCCGCGGGTGACAAACGCACGCGCATCGAAACCGACGACGTTGCACAGACGATCGCGATCGCCGATCACTACCACGCCTACACGCCCGCCTTCGGCACACGCGCCTTCCGCCGTCGCGTGCGGATTCTCACCCAGCTGGGCGACATCGAAAAACTGGGCGACTGGTACTCACGGTGAATACTAAGTCGCGACCATCCACTACGGGACACTCGCGTCTCGACCGTCCAGGCGTTGGCCGTTGGCGTCGTACAAGCTGAGATCATGCCCCGTCAGAATCTTCGTCGCGTACACGATCTGTCCGGTGTGCAGCGAGAAGTGTTCGACGGCATGAAACACGGCGGCCTGTCCGGAAACATCGTACCCCTGAATCGAAATCCGCGCGGCCAATTGGTCCGGTGTGAGATTTTGAATGACGTCCGCAGTATGGGTAACCGTCACATCCAACGCATCAATGATCTGCTCAGTTGCGATCGGTTCGCGCTGCCCGAATTCACCGGCTCGATTTCGCTCGAAGGATTCACCACCGAGTGACGAGATAATCCACAACCGGATATTGCCGTTCAAATGCAGCACCAGGTTACCGATGGCGTTCGACACATCGTTCGGGCGATGCCAGATCTGCTCGAGCGTCAGCAGGCTGAGACACTTGCGAACCTGAGCCAGTGAATCGTTGAGCTTTGTCGCGGCGTACTGTTTGAAATCGTCGGTCAACAAATTCTTACCCGACATTGGTCATCTCCGTTTCTTGTTCGATCGGTCACGAGGAGCCATATGCCGTGCCCCCAATTCAGGTCGTTTCCCGCTATCGAAAGCTCTTCTGACGTCATATTGACATCAGGAGTCGCAGAAATGACACGGTCCTAGAGATCGCTCATTCCATGCGATGTCATTAATTGCCTCGCCGTAACATATTTGAAATAAGTATGTTGTGGATAATTCCATCTTCTCAGACGGGTTTTGGCATGTGCCTTGCGATTGCAGAGTACCAACAAGTGCAGGACGGCTCGATGAGAAGTCGACTGCGAAACATCCCCTGGTCCCGTGGTGAAGGAGAAGACTGATGAAGAAGTTAATGATGTTGAGCGTGATGGCCGCTGGAATGGCATTCTTGGGCACCGCAGACACTGCACAGGCCGGTCACGATTCGTGCCGTTCCGGTTTCGGCTCCAGTCGGTCGTACGGTTATCGCAACTACTCGCCGCGATATTATAGTTCGTCGTACGGCAATCGCGGTGGGTCCAGCCATTACCGTAGTCGTAGCTACCGCCACAGCGGTTATGGCTACAGCGGCCATAGTAGCCATCGGGGTCACAACCACGGCGGCATTCAAATTCGGACGCGCGGTTTCAGTTTCGGTTTCCGCAACTAAAAAGTCGGGATGATTCTTCTCGACTGGATTGGGGCAGGCGGTGCTTCGTTCGAGTGCGGGTTACGACCCGCCTCGGCGAAGCCACCGATCCCTATGTCGGAACAACCCCAGATAAAACCCGCCGTGCGGATCACTCGGCCTCGCCGGCTTCATCCATATCGAGCTGGCGCATCTTGCGGTACAAATTCGAGCGATGCAAGTCCATCCCACGGGCCGCTTCGCTCATGTTGCCGCCGGCGCGATCGATCGTTTGTCGAATGTAGTCGCGCTGGAATTGCTTTGTTGCGTCGGCCAATCCGGAACCGGCCGCCGAACTAAGCGTTGTCTCGCCGCCCGGGCTGAGAATGAAGGCCAAGTCGTCGACGCGCACTTCATCTTCGGCTGCGAGGAAGGCGACCCGCTCCATCAGATTCCGAAGCTCGCGCACATTGCCGGGCCATCCATGACTTCGCATGCGCTCACGGGCTTCTTTGGAAATCTTTAACAACGATCGACCGGCCTGCGCACAGAAACCGACCAGAAAATGCTCGGCCAGCGGGAGAATATCTTCGGCGCGGTCGCGAAGCGGCGGTAGGTCGAGAGTGACCACGCTGAGCCGGTAATACAAATCCTGGCGGAACCGCTTGTCGCGAACCGCCTCGGCCAGATTGGCATTCGTGGCGGCAATCACGCGAACGTTGATCGGAATAGGTTGCGATCCCCCCACGCGCATGACAACTTTCTGTTCGAGCACTCGCAACAGCTTTGCTTGCCCGCCCAGGCTCATATCGCCGATTTCATCCAAAAACAGCGTACCCCCTTCGGCCAGTTCGAATTTTCCTTGCCGCATGTCTTGAGCGTCGGTGAACGCTCCTTTTTCATGGCCGAACAGCTCGCTTTCCAGTAGCGATTCCGTCAATGCCGCGCAGTTAACGGCCACGAATGGCTGTTCGGCTCGCGCCCCCTGATAATGCAGCGACTGGCTGACAACCTCTTTGCCGGTCCCGCTTTCGCCGAGAATCAGCACCGGCAAATCGGTTTCCGCCAACCGTTCGATCGTCGAACGCAGCGCCTCAATCGACGGGCTTTCCCCGATGATCCGGGCACCGGCAGAGACTTGCTCGGCCAATTGGTCGCGGCTACGCACAAGCTGTTCGCGTTCGGACGTATTGCGAATTGCGATGGCCGTGGGTAATGCCAGCTCTTCCAGGCTCGTCTCATCGTCTTGGGTGAAGTCGCCCGTTTGCTTATTGATGACCTGAAACGCGCCAATCACTGAGCCGGATTCATCACGCAGCGGCGCGCAGAGAATGTTCCGTGTGCGGTACCCACTTTTCTTGTCGACTTTCTGATTAAACCGAGGGTCGGCGTAGGCATCGTCGATGCGGATCGACTCACCCGTGCGAATGACCTCCCCAACGAGGCCGGCCTTTTCTGGAACGCGGAGGGTACCGCCCTCGACTCCCAAAGCGGGTCGCGCGACAAGTTCGCGATGCTCCCGCTCCCAAACGAAGATGCTCGCCCGGTCGCAGTCGAGCAGACGCGTCGCTTCGTTGGCGATCAACTCCAGCAGCGGCTCGCTCTCGCGCACGCCCGCCATCGACGAAGCGATATCCAGCGTGACTTGCAAACGCTCGACACGACGAGCGATCCGTTCCCGCGCAGTCGACACGCCCAAACAACAGCAAAGTGCTTGACCAACGGCCAACGCACCGGGTAGCTCGCTTTTGGTCAAGCCGCGACCATGCAACACCAAGGCGTACCCATCAATCGCCTGTGACTGCAACGGCACGACAAGAAACGTCCCCCCAGCGTCGGCTGTCTCGAAGGCGGCCGCCTCGCGATCGAGGGCTTCGGCCATCATCGGGAAGGGCAATTCGGTTGCCGGCGAACGACCCCATTCACTGACCGTTTCCCACACGGGGGTCCGGCGCATCAGCCCGACCCATTGTGCCGAGAACTCAGCCGCCACTGACGGTAGCTGTTCAGCGAGAAAATCCGGAACCGAATGGGCCTCGGGCAACGCCTTCAGCAGCGCATCGCAGAGGGTGAGGATTCCGCTCCCCGCTTGCGAGGGCTTCAACCAAGGCACATCATTCCATGAAAGCCAGGCGACAGTCACTTTGTATCTTCCATTCGGTGAGAGAGTCGTATGGATCACGCAGATGAATCAAATCGACGACCAAAGTGCCTCAGTCAGGCCGGCGACCGTCATCAAGACGATACCATTTCTTCCGCGAATATGCACGTATTCTGTCGGCAGCCAGCCAGAGAATTGCCTTGCCCGTCAG
>Ga0115002_10004898_pt1 | contig 16002 bp, 15 predicted proteins | sample ArcticOcean_MG_C_8_FD_89576 | JGI IMG/M metagenome (GOLD analysis project Ga0115002, IMG submission 89576) | Marine microbial communities from western Arctic Ocean - ArcticOcean_MG_CB11_86 | ecosystem: Environmental > Aquatic > Marine > Oceanic | place: Arctic Ocean: Canada Basin | collected... | reverse complement strand
TCAACCCCACCTGGCGTTATGTATCGGCCGCTCGCATCGAATTCGCGGTCTCCATGCATCGCGCCGCCTAGCTGTTGTACTCTTCCGTCGGAAATTCCAATGTTGACTGAGGAGCGTCCCCCAATAGTTATGGCAATTCCGCCTCTAATGACTAAATCCACTGCTCCTCCTTTTAGATCCCTTAGCCCTGGTCGGTCGAACCTGCTGTTTTCGGTTCTGATGGACATACCGTCATTGGTTTGGCAAATCGAATGACGGTTGAAGATCGGAGTGAAATAGGGCTGCAGCGAGTGGCCGCTTCGTGGGTTATGATTCACTAATGAGTCATGTTGTCATCGTTGGCGCTGGGCCCGCCGGCGCAAGCTTAGCCTTGCTCCTCTCCAGCCGCGGGGTTGACGTGACGCTGTTGGAGCGGCGTCGCGATTTCTCGCGAGAGTTTCGCGGCGAGATTCTGATGCCAAGTGGCATGACGGCGCTTGAACAGATGGGTTTGGGAACTCAGTTACCCCCGGTTCCTATGCATCGGGTTCAGTCTGTAGATGTGTTCATGAACGGCGCGCGAATTTTCGGATTGGATCCGAGATCATTCGAAAACACTCAGGTCAATGCCGTTTCGCAAACCGCGCTGCTGGAGATGTTGGTCGACCAGGCCGGTGCTCATAATACGTTTCGTTTCGAGCGGGGTGCTTCGCTGCAAGGGTTTTTGATGGACAGTTCTCGAGTCGTTGGGGTGCGCGCCAAGCTCGAGGAGGGTGAGGTTGAGATCCGAGCTGATCTGGTGGTCGGCGCTGACGGCCGCAACTCGATGGTTCGCAGAGTCTTTGGGCTGAAGCTGCGTCACGTTAGCCCACCGATGGACATCGTCTGGTTCAAGGTCCCGTGTCCAGAAGAGTTAGATGGTGCGCGCGTATATCTCGGTCGGGGACACTTGCTGTTCGCCTATCGCACCTGGGACGGCACGTTGCAACTCGGCTGGGTGATTCTCAAGGGAACATTTGGCGATCTGCGCAGCCGTGGCATAGACCAGTGGCTTGATGAGATGACCAAGCACGTCTCGACGGATCTGGCCGCGCACCTTCTGGCCCATCGCAGCCAAATCGGGCACCCTTTCCTACTGGACGTTGTATCCGATTGCGTAGAGAGCTGGTGCTCTCCCGGTGCTGTCGTCATTGGTGACGCGGCGCATGCGATGTCGCCCGTCGGCGCGCAAGGCATCAATATTGCGCTGCGAGATTCCGTCGTAGCTGCAAACCATCTCGTGCCCTTGCTCGACGGCTCTGCGGTTGAACCGGAAGCGCTCGATGCCGCGCTCAAACAGATCGAGGCGGAACGCATGCGTGAAGTCGGCCCCATTCAGTCTCTGCAAGCAAGGCCGCCGAAACTGATCCTCAGCCAATCATGGTGGGGCGAGCCCACTCGGCGGATATTTGCCAAGCTGCTCAGTAGCGAGCGTGTGCGCAGTCGCGCCGGCTCGCAGATTTCGGCCTTCCCCTTCGGTATCACGGACGTGAAACTGGAAGTGTGAGACTGCACTGCAGATAATGGCTCACTCGTCCTTTGTGTTCTCTTGGCGCTCAGCCCCCACGATTCCGCGGAATCGAGCAATAGGCCTGGGCCTGTAGTTGATGGCATAGATCTTGGGCGCTAAGCTCGCGCGGGGGACCTGCCCACGCAATCTCTTTGTGTCGTGACGGGCTGTATGGTCGGTTGCAATGATGTCAGCGTACCCGACGTTCACCGCTTCTCCCTCGATCGCAGCAAATCCGAACCCGGCTGTGCCCTTGGCTGGCTAAGTATCAGCGGCGACGAATGAGCTAACCGCCCTTCAAATACAGATCAGTGAGGGCTATCGCGATTGGAGCGTTCCGATGTCTACGGAACTGGCCACTAGTCATTCTCTTCCGTTACTCGGGTTTAAGCCCGACCGCCGGCACGTCGTGAACGTCACGGCCCGAAATGCAGCGGGGGACGTTTCACCACGATATTCAAGAGATGCCGTCGGGCCGTCTGCTCGTATTGTCTACCGAGGTGCGTCGGATCGAGGACTACCCAACTGTTGTCGATGATGACGCAGCCGCAACGGTGTCGGCCAACGTGGTCGGCGATGTCGTCGTGGAGTTTGCTCGCGACGGCAGTGTTGTGAATGAATGGAAGCTGATGGATATTCTCGATGTGAGACGACTCGGCTACGATTCGCTGGGAGCGATCTGGATTCACTGGGTCTACCTGGATCTCGAGGGCGGACTAAAGGTTGGACTCACGCAAATAGCGTTTCCTACCACGCCGGTACGGATTTAGTTCTTGTTTCGTTGAGGCATCAGGAAGCGGTCATCAGCATCTCGCGAAAAACGGGCGAATTGAATTGGATTCTCGGGACGCATGAGGATTGGGGCGAACCTTGGGCATAGTATCTATTGGACCCGGAAGTGAACCCGGAAGTGACGGCGGAAGGCGAATTCGATTGGCAATATCATCAGCATGCTGCCGAAATGACTGCGAGCGGTTCGCTGATCCTTTTCGATAATGGCAACTACCACGCTCTGCCTCCACGGCCTAGGTCGACCGTTGAAGAAAGCCATAGCCGGGCGGTGGAGTATCTGATTGACGAGGGAACCAGAACTATTCGCCAAGTTTGGACTTACGGCGGGCCGGGAGAGAAGGTTTTCTACTCTCCGTTTATTAGTGAGGCCGATCAACTGCCCCACACTGGCAATGTGCTCATCACGGATGGCGGCGTATTAGCGATGAGATGGGGCGTCAGTCCGAACAAATCGTCGTCGGCCATCATTGGGCGCGCATCGTGGAGGTAACCCATAGCGAGAACCCCGAAAAGGTCTTCGAGATCACCGTTGACTCCCAAGAACGCGACAAGTCAATCCGATGGTCTGTGTACCGTAGCGAAAGATTGGCGAGTCTCTACGAAAATTGAAGGGGCGGTTCACTGCCGCCTCCGTCAATAGAGGAGACGATACCGCGGAATTTTGAGGATTAACTTTTTTCAATTTTGTCAGTGACGTATCGGATGAAGTTTGGGTCAAAGGTTCGTTGTCCCTTGGTCCACCAACTGGCTTAGCCAGGAACGTTCATAAGAGAGTCAAACACTCGCGAGTAGTAGTTCCACGTTTCGGGCCGGTTGCCCCGCGAGCATTTTTCAGGAAGAAGGTTTGATGTGACTCGACGATCGCAAGCGGCATCGTTGCAAAACGATGGCGGTCGACCGGAATCAATGAGTCAATGTCAGAGTACCCCTGCAGCATCAATTCCGCGACGGACGGGTCAGCTATCTGCGGTTTGTAAATCTCTAGGACACCGCTCAACGATGATGCCTCGTTCTGGTTCAGGAGTGCCATCGTGTTTTGGTTGTCGTTGTCGCTTGTGGCCGATATTTGCTTGGCCAAATAGATGAGAGACAAGATGACGCCGAAGGCTCCGGCCAACTCCGCAACTGCCCCGTTTGCTTCCCGGTTCATATTGTTTGTCTCCGGATTTATCCGCATTATGCGGTGAAAGTAACTGACTGCTAAGCTGTCGCAAGCATTCGGTATGGTCAATTTTAGGGGGTAAGAATGGATATAGGGATATGCGTTGCGTCACATGTTAAAGACATCGACTATGTGGTAGAAGCGGAACGGTTAGGGTATTCGCATGCCTGGTTGGCCGATTCGCAGATGCTGTGGTCAGACTGTTATGCAGCCTTGGCACTGGCGGCCGATCGAACTTCTACAATCAACCTTGGTACGGGGGTTGCGGTCACCGGGACTCGGCCGGCACCGGTAAATGCCGCGGGCATCGCTACGATCAACGCGTTAGCGCCCGGGCGCACCTTCCTTGGCGTAGGCACTGGTAATACGGCGCGCCGCGTGATGGGGCTCCCGCCACAACGTATCAAGGAGTTCGAGCAATACCTACAGACCTTAGCGCCATTGTTACGGGGTGAAGAAGCAGATTTTGAGTTTGGCGGAGTCACCCAGCCAATTCGCCATATCATGCCCGATAAAGGGTTTGTCAATTTCGATGATCCCATACCCTTGTACATCTCCGGGTTTGGACCGAAGAGCCTGGCGCTCGCTGGAAAATACGGTGACGGCGCTGTGGTCGGTGCAGCCCGCGCGACATCCATGGGCAGCATGTGGCATATGCTCGAGGCCGGTGCACGCGAAGCCGGTCGCGACTTACAACCGGGAGAGAACTATTACACCACAGCCCTTACAACGATCGTTGTGCTTGAGGAGGGCGAGGCGGTCGACTCGGAGCGAGTGAAAGCTGAATGTGGGGCCATGGCAATGGCCGCGGTTCACTATTCCTACGATCAACATCGAAACTTCGGCCACCAGCCCCCGAGTTATTTGGCCGGAATCTGGGATGACTATACGGCGCTCTTAGAATCCTATCCGGCAGAGCGGCGGCACCAGCGAATTCACGCCGGGCACAATTGTTGGGTCATCGAAGAGGAAGAACGCTTCCTGACGCCCGACGTGCTCACTGCGTCTAGCATGATTGGTACGCAAGACGACCTGTTGGAGCGATTACACGATCTAGCTACTGCTGGGCTCAATCAGCTGATGATATTGCCCAACTTCGATACCCGCTTTGACGTCTTGCAGAGGGTTGCGGCGGATATCGTGCCAAACGTTTAAGCGCTACCTACGGTTGCGTCAATCCACGAGTCGCCCTTCGGCATCGCGAATCTCAGGACCGTGTACACGTGCCCGGCCGTCACCGAATTTTCCATCGCGAGCCTGCAAGGCGGCTTTCAGACCGTGGTCTTTGACGGATTGACGAAAATCTTCAGCGGCCCGCGCGTTGTGACCACGCACGTCGTTTTCTGCGGCCATTCGCTGCAGCGTACGCGCGCCCATGAGCTCCAGACCCTGATTAATGATGCGTTTGTTCGCGCTTAAGAGGTCAGGGTCGATATGCGCCATACGCGCTGCCAGGCCCTCGACTTCCTGTTCCAATAAATCCTCTGGTACGGCCTTCAATATGAGCCCGATGTCTTGCGCTTCCGTGCCCGTGACGGTGTCTCCAGTGAGGGTCAACCGTTTTGCCCACTGCGGCCCGACGTTGTAGAGCCACATGTTGTTTGGCAATGCGCCCAAATCGCGTGCGGGTGGAAAGCCGAAAACTGCGTTATCTGCCGCGATCACCATGTCGGACAGCAATGCGATATCGGTGCCTCCAGCCAAGCAGAATCCGTGTACCTGCGCGATGACGGGTTTGTGCATGTCGAACATTGCCATGCGATAGCGTTGCGCGCGCTCGAGTTGCCAAGCGTCGTCATCGATCGACCGCCCGCCACGATAGGACCGTTCAGGGTCTTGCACACGTGATACCGGAACTTGCCCGCCACCCCCGGTGAGATCGTATCCGGCCGAGAAAGCGCGTCCTGCGCCTTTGATGATGACGCAGTGCACACTGCGGTCGTTGTCGGCTTCCCACAATGCTTCATTCAATTCGGCCTGAAGCTGTAGAGACAACGCGTTGAGTTTTGCCGGCCGATTCAACGTAATACGGGCCCGGCCGTCGGCTACTTCATAAATAATGTTTTCGAATTCGCTCATGACAATCCTCAAAACTGTTCAACTGCAACGTTAGGGTATTTGAGGCAAGATAGTGCGATGTTTACGTATCTAAATCCAGACGTTCGGCGACGCCTGATCGACGAGGGCAAGCTGGTGCGCATCGACAGCGAAGGCGAGCTAATCGATGTGGCGAGCCCTGATCATCCAGGCGAGTTGGCCATCAATCTTTTGGGGCCAATCCCGCTGCCCGTTGCGTTGCCGGGTATTGAAGTTACGGTTCAGTGGTATGCAGCGGTGCGTAGTACTGAGCTTAGTCAAGTCGAAGCACTGGCCTCGGATCTACGCGCTCGTGGCGGGCAACAGCTCTTTTCACACCTGGTTTCGCCGTTGGCGGTCAACAGTGTGTTGGTTATCGGCGAGCCTACTGAGAACCCGCTTGTTCGTGTACACAGCAATTGCCTGACAGGGGACGTTTTTGGTTCCCAGCGCTGCGAATGTGGTCCCCAGTTGGCAATGGCGATACAGCGTATCCGTGACGATCCGGCCGGCGGCTATGTGGTTTATATGGCAGGCCATGAAGGACGCGGTATTGGACTATGGGCAAAGGCTGCGACCTATCTTTTGCAGGATGCCGGTGAAGATACGTATGAAGCGAATCGATCGCTGGGGTTGCCTGACGATTCTCGCGATTTCACAGATGCGGCGATCTTGCTTAAACACTTTGTCGGGAACGAGGCGTTTAGGCTGTTGACCAACAACCCGAAGAAGGTCGAAGACCTGACGAGCTACGGGTTAACTAAGATTTCCTCCATCAAGCATGTGTCAGGGGTGAGCGAGTGGAATCGACGGTATCTTCACGCCAAGCAGGATTGGGGGCACGAATTGGCTGATGGCGATATTGAACGAGAGTAGTCGCGTAAATCCTTAAGCTCGGTGTCGGATCTCACGCAGATCAGGGCGAGTTGCCTACGGAGTAGCTGGCGCGAATGGGCCAGGGTGATGCGCACATATGAGGGGACTGCCATGAACCGGAACCGGCATTTGATTTCGATGATCCTTGGTGGATTCCTCGCTGCGTTGGCTGCACATTGCGGGTTTCTTGATTGCGGTTACTGTCGTAATCGTCGCAACTCAAAGCAACAAACCGTCACAGACGGACGACTAGGCTTCGATATGGTCGCGTAACAACTTGTTGAACACAACGGGACGCTCGAAATACGGCGAGTGGCCGCTGTCTTCGACGATTTCAATACGCGCGTTTGGAAAGTGGGGTACTAGTGTCGTCAACTGTTCGGGCAGGAAAAGTGGGTCCTCTTTTCCACTAATGAATAGCGTAGGACACTTGACCGCGTTGAGTTGTTCGGGCTGAACGACGTCCTCGGAGCTGCGAAAATTTTTCAACTTTGCAAATGAGAACTGGGTATTGAAGCTCTGGATCGCGCCGTAGAGTTGCACGAGCGCTGGGTCTTCAAACGTCTTTTTCGCCATGGTCGCTTTGATGCCTTCGGCGCCGCGGGATCCGAGCCGCTGTACCGCTTGGGTAGGTTCGGGAAGCGCGACGCCACCTGGCGTGCAGCTCATCGTTAATGTTCTCACGCGCGCCGGCGCATCTAACGCACAACGCAAAACGGTCGAACCGCCCATCGATTGGCCAACCAAATGGGCTTTCTCGACGTCCAACGCATCCATGATGTGCAATAGGTCATCGCGAAAATTTGGGATAGTGACGGTCTCTGGCTCCGCCGGTGAGCGCGCAAAGCAGCGGTGGTCGAAGCTTATGCATTGGTAGTCGCCGCTGAAATGGGCGATTTGATTGAACCAAATGGCCGCGTTACCGCCTGCGCCATGGGCAAAGACAATGGCGGGTCCATTACCCTCGGTCTCGTAATAGATTTCCGTACCGTTTGAATTGACTGTTGGCATTGGGCATCCTCGGTAACACTTGAAGTGAGAACGTCAAAAGTACCAGTTTCGGATAGTAAAGATATACAACGACGATTCTGAAGTTTTGATTTGCACGTGGCGAATAGTTCAAGGAGTCAGGGGTAAAACCTATGGGATACGAGGAAGAATACGAGGACATCACCTACGAAGTGCGCAACAAAGTCGCGCACATTTCGATGAACCGTCTGCGTTACCGCAATGCGCAAAGCCGACGCTTGCTCGAAGAATTGGACGATGCCTTTGCTCGAGCGGCCAAGGATACGGGAGTGAACGTGATTGCATTCTTTGGTCAGGGTGATCATTTTTCGGCGGGCCACGATTTGGGATCCGAAGATGAAATAGCCGATCGTTCCGAGCGCCCTTTGCAAAAAGGTTTGCGGGGGCGATACGATCACTCACGTGAAGAGTTTGTCGACAAAACGCTGCGCTGGCGCAACGTGCCAAAACCAACCATCGCCGGTGTTCATGGGTACACGATTTTCGCAGGCTGGATGATTGCGAGTGCGATGGACATTATCTATGCGGCCGATGACACGATGTTGCTGGCGTCCAACTTCCAGTATTTTTCTGTTCCTTGGGACATGCATCCGCGCAAAGCGAAGGAACTCTTGTACGAATCGCGCTTTATCGATGCGGATGAAGCCGCTGAACTGGGCGTGGTCAATCGCGTGTTTCCAGTAGCTGACCTGCACGACGCGGTCGTCGAATATGCAGAGCGAATTGCAAAAAACGACCCCTTCCAGTTGCGTATGATGAAGCTTGCAGTCAACCAAATGCAGGATGGCCAAGGTTTCGTGGGACACATCACTGCGGCACACCATATGCATATCATCTCTTCGGAAGGTGAGCGGGATCCTGATTTTTCGCTCAATGTGCCGCAAGGTCAGCGTCGTCCCATGGTGGAACGGGCTTTTGAAAATTACGAACGCCAAAAGAAGACTTAGTTGCACGAGACTGTCACCGAGAGCTTTTGGCTTGATCCGCCATGGGAATGCGAGGCGTCGACGGGCTCACCGAAGTATGCCAAGCAGCGTATTGGATTGAAGCCCATTGATCGCGATGCTTGGTTGTCGCCTGCTGATGCGGCATGTCGAGCCCACAAACAAATCATTTTGGCTGATTCCTATGCCGAAGCCGTCGCCACCATGCCAGGATCGAAAGCAGCACAGAAAGGCCTGGCCGAGTTCGCGGGTCGGGTTGAGGCGATCTATCCCGATGAAATCATCTATCCTGATGAGATTGCGAACGTTGCAATCACGCTCGAGGATGACCTTTGTCTGCTCGACATAGCACGCGACCAGCGGTTGATCGCCGCTTGCGTATGTTCACCGAGTTACTGGCGCCCATCAGACAAGATTGGAAAACCGCTGTGGGACATCCATGGCCCCGTACAAGGCATGAATGCAAAGATCGGGGATTCTATCCAGCGGTTCATCGAGCGCGCGGCACAGCTGCAACCGTTTGTGCGGCGAAACTGGTTTGTCCATCGTGACAGGGAACATTTCCATTTGCTTGCCGAAGGCGATATCGGTGTCGACGTAGGCGATTGGTTTGTACGTAGCGAACGCCAGACCCTGTGCCGGATCGAAGACTACCTCCTATTTACGATCCGCGTGCAAAGCGAGGCACTTGCTTGCATCACGCGTTTTCCGGTCGCACTAAACGGATTGCTTATGTCACTGCGCGCGATGGATGCGGGCGAGATCGAACATTTCGGGGGGCAAGTCAAATTGCAGCGTTTGCTACAGAGACTGATGCAATGGGCAGGATAGGGGAAGTGAGCGTAAGAATAGTCTCGCGCCGACTTGCGCTCGCTGTAATGCTATCGCCTTTCGCGGCGTTCGCCGCCGATCTGCCGTTGGCCAGCAACACGACAGTCGAGTTTGGCGTTACGCAAGCGACTTGGCTGTCGGTCGATGTGCATCCGGGCGGTACAGAGTTGGTCATGGAGGTGCTTGGTGACCTCTACACGCTACCGATTGCGGGGGGCGTGGCGCGGCCACTTACATCTGGTCTAGCCTTTGACAGTCAACCTGCTTACTCGCCTGATGGTACGCAAATTGCCTTCATCAGTGATCGCGACGGACAGGAAGCATTGTGGATGCTGGAGGTTGCGAGCGACAAATACACCAAACTGTCAGGTAGCGACAACCAGGACGAGTTTGCATCGCCAAGCTGGGCGCCCGACGGTTCTCACGTGGTGGTGTCGAAAGGTTCGTGGCCGTTGACGACCTACGAGCTGTGGGCATACCACCTTGATGGGGGCAATGGCATACGGATCACTCGAGCGAAGCCAAAGTCCGACACCCCGCGCAATCAACGGCACAATGCCATGGGTGCGGTCTATTCACCTGATAGCAGATACCTGTATTTCGCGCGAAAATTTGGTGGGTTCGGCTACAACATCTCGTTGCCGCAGTGGCAAATCGTGCGCCGCGACCTAACCACCGGGACCGAGGATCGATTAACGCAAAGCCCCGGAAGCGCATTTCGACCGGTCTTATCGAACGATGGACAATTGTTGATCTACGGTACGCGGCACGAACAAGCAACGGGCTTGCGTGTTCGTAATCTTGTCAGTGGCGAAGACGACTGGCTGATTCACCCGGTGCAACGCGACGATCAAGAGTCGCGCTTTACGAGAGACCTTTTGCCCGGCATGGCAATGACAGCGTCCGGAGAGTCGTTGCTTACAACTCGTGATGGGAAGCTCATTAGGGTTTCCTTAGCCACAGGCAAAGCAACCGACATCCCTTTTTCAGTTGCCGTGAAACAACCCATCGCGGAGCGACTCAACTTCCCATACCGGACAGCACTCGGCCCGGTAAAAGCCAGAGTGCTTGCGAATAGCGTGCTCTCTCCTGATGGCAAAAAGTTAGCTTTTTCGGCCTTCACTCGAATCCATGTGTACGATTTTGATAGCGGTAAAACCAACCCAGTGTCGCCAGCTGGAATGGTGGCGGGGTTTCCAAGTTGGTCGCCCAAGGGCCATGAGTTGGTGTATGTGGATTGGTCGGCAGATGGCGGGCACATCTATCGGCAACGTGCAAGTGGCCGCGGCAGTCCGAGGCGCCTAACCCGCTATCCGGGCTACTATACGTATCCCGCGTGGTCGCCGGATGGTGGGCGCGTGGTCGCGTTACGCGGCAGTACGCATGATCGCCTGGCTCGAGAAGATGGCGTCGGCACGGTGGTTGGATAGGATGTGGTTTGGTTACCGGCCCGTGGTGGAGGCGCTAACATGGTCGTTCCTTCGCGCGGTCTATCGCGGCCTCATTTCGGACCAGATCCAGATCGCATATACCTGCATATCTCGCGCAGCGGTGGCAATGGTGGCCTGGTATCGGTCCGCTACGACGGCACCGACCGGCAGAACGTGGTGAGCGCCAAGGGTCCTGGTGCTTATGGGGCTGAAGACGAAGTGCCAGCCGAATTTATGCAGCTTGCTCCGGATGGCAGGCATGCGTTGATCAAGCATGCCAACCAGGTGTATCTGGCGGCGCTTGTGAATACGAATCTGCGGAATCAACAGATTAGTCTAGAAAATCCAACACATCCGGTGAAACAATTGACCGATGTCGGTGCCGATTTCGTTAGTTGGTCTCCAGCGGGTGACGAGATCGTCTGGAGTGTGGGCAACCATGTTTATCGACGGCCCCTTGCGAGCATCGGTTTTCGTGCTAGCGATGCCGATGAAGCTACCAAAGATGCTGAGAGCGGAGAGCCAGCGGAACCTTCCCTGCTGGAGCGAGATGAGTCGGTTAGCGCAACACAGGTGGAACTTTACCAACCTCGCTATAAGCCTGAAGGCGTGGTTGCGCTGACGCATGCAACTCTGATCACGATGGAAGGCGATGAAATTATCGATGACGGCGTGATCGTCGTTGAGGGTGATCGGATCTCGGAAGTTGGCATGGCGTCGAAGGTCGACATACCGAGCGATGCGAAAGTGATCGACATAGAGGGTAGTTTCGTCGTGCCGGGCTTTGTGGATACTCACGCGCACTACAGCGTGTCACGAGATATTCCTATGACCGATAGCTGGTCATTCCTCGCTAACCTCGCGTATGGCGTCACAACAGGCATGGACGTTCAGCCAGGCACGGTCGACGTGATCATTGCGCAGGACTTAGTCGATGCCGGCATGATGATCGGACCGCGAGCGTTCTCGACCGGACCGGGTATTTTTAGCAACAATGCCTTTCGTTCCTTCGAACATGCGAAGGCGGTGCTGACTCGATATCGTGATCACTACGGGGTGCACAATATCAAGGCCTACATTTCAGGCAGCAGAAAGCAACGCCAGTGGCTGATTCAAGCTGCGCGAGAATTGAAATTGATGCCTACGACCGAAGGTGCGTTGGACATGAAGCTCGATATCACCCACATGATCGACGGGTTTACTGGTAATGAACACAATTTCCCGTTGCCGGATCTATATGACGATGTCATTGAGTTGGCCGCACGAACCAATATCGCGTATACGCCGACGTTACTGGTCACCTTTGGCGGACCGCGGGGCGAAAACCAGTTCTATTCCAGGCAAAGCCCGCACACTGATCGTAAGCTACGCCACTTCACTCCGTATCCATTTGTCGCGAGCCGTACCTTGCGCAGGGCGTGGTTCCACGATAGCGAGTACATAACCGCCAAGGTCGCCACACAGGCTAAGAAAATCGTTGATCGAGGCGGCCAAGTTGGAGTGGGCGCCCACGGCCAGTTGCAGGGTCTGGGCTACCACTGGGAGTTGCAAGCGTTGTCGACAGGCGGATTCACGCCCATGCAGTTGTTACGCATGGCAACGGCAACGGGCGCGCAGATGCTCGCTCTGGACGCGGATATAGGGTCGCTCAAGCAGGGTAAGTTGGCCGACCTCGTTGTTCTCGACAAGGATCCGCGGCAGGACATTCGCCATTCGACGTCCATCCGATATGTTATGAAAGGCGGGCAGATATACGCTGGCGACACGCTCGATGAAGTGTGGCCGCAGAGTCGCCCGCTCGAATCGATGTGGTGGCACGACCTGGAGCCAAACCAAATGCAGGAAGACAATTAGTGGTACGTATCGCGTTACTCGGGATCTCACACGAGACGAATACCTATTGTACCGACATGACGCCGCTTGACGCTTTCCATGTCCGACGCGGAATGAAAATGTTGGAGGCGCGGGGGCAAGAATCGGATGTGGGAGGAGCTGTTGACGCCTGCTATGCGATGGATTGTGAACCCGTGCCGATATTATTTGCGGGCACCCAGCCGTCAGGCACGATCGAAAGATCGGCGTATGACGATCTCAAAGAAGAAATACTTGCGGGCCTCGCCGATGTTGGCGACGTGGATGCGTGTGTACTTTTGTTGCATGGGGCCGGAGTTGTCGACGGTATTGAAGATCTGGAAGGCGATCTAGCTGCATCGGTGCGCGAGGCGCTTGGCGATAAGCCGATCACCGCAAGCTTCGATTTGCACGGCAACGTCACTCAATTCATGGCTGACCAACTCAATGGTGTGTTTGCTTGTCATCATTATCCGCATATAGACATGCATCAGCGAGCAGCCGAGGCAGTTGCCTTAGCGAAGGATATGGCGCAACAGAACTATCGTTGTTCGTGCCAGGTAATACGGCTACCAATGCTGTCGCCGACGACGACTACTTACGAGGGGATAGGCAAGGAATTTCTGCAGCGTTTGATCGAGTTGGAAGAGGCATCGGAATGCATTGATATTAGTTGGTTTCACGGATTTCCGTATACGGACATTGAGCATGTTGGTTCGTTTGTTGTTGTGACCCATCGCGACGGCGATCAGGAGGGTGATCACGCCGAAAAGTTTGCAACTGAACTTTGGAGTCGTCGTGAGGAATTTCGTCCCCTTAGTTTGAGTGGCGATGAAGCGATCGACGCAGCAGCGGAATTTGATGATGGACCGGTCGTGATCCACGAAACCTCGGATAATTGTGGGGCAGGTACTCCGGGCGACGGTACCCATCTTTTGCGCGCGATGTTGGCGCGCGGATTGGGTCGCGACGCCTGCTTTGCCTTCATCGTGGATCCGACGGTCGCGCGTCAAGCGCATGAAGCGGGGGTCGGTGCGACGCTCAACGTCGAGATAGGCGGTAGGAGTGATGAGTTGCATGGGGCACCCCTAGTCGCGTCGGTTTATGTGAAGGCGATTCATGATGGGCGGTTGATCATGCAGCATATGTTCAAAGGTGCACCGCTAAACATAGGGCCTATGGCGAGATTGGTAATCGAAGAGATGGATGTGGTCGTGGCGTCCAGACGCAGCCAGACATTTGACCTCGAACCGTTTCTCGCAGTGGGCATAGATGTCATGAAATACAAATATGTGGCGCTTAAGTCGAGCAATCATTTTCGTGCATGCTTCCAAGATCTCGCCGCGCACATCGTTACAGCCGATACCCCGGGCCTTTCGACGCACCAGATCGAGGTGTTTCCGCGCCAGCGTACTGTGCGTAAGCTATGGCCCTTGGACCCGCAAACGGTTTTTCCTGAACCTGAATGAGAAAGCCCAGAGTGAGATTGAATGACAAACAAAGTCTGTGTGGTGACCGGCGTCGGGCCAGGCACCGGGAGTGCGATTGTGCGGCGGTTTGCGCAAGACTATGAAGTGGCCATGCTAGCTCGCTCTGAAGACCGCCTTACCGACCTTGCGACAGAGGTACCTAATGCGCATGCATACCCCTGCGATGTGACAGATACCGATGCGTTGATGGAGGTCATCGCCCGCATCCGCGACGAATTGGGTCCCCAAAGTATCCTCGTTCACAATGCGGTCGGCGGAGCATTCGGCAGCTTCTTGGAGATCGATCCCCAAGTCCTGCGGCAGAATTTTGAGGTCAATACGATGTCGCTGTTGTATTTGAGTCGCGCCTTGGCCCCGGATATGATCGAGCAAGGTGAAGGCGCCATCGTCGTGACGGGCAATACCTCGGCGTTCCGTGGCAGTGCAAATTTTGCTGGCTTTGCGCCGACCAAAGCGGCGCAGCGTATTTTGGCGGAGGCGATGGCTCGCGATCTCGGCCCAAAGGGCGTGCATGTTGGGTATATCGCAATCGACGCGGTGATCGACCTCGAGTGGACGCGCAAACGTATGCCGGATAAGTCGGATGAGTATTTCTGTAAGCCGAGTGACATTGCCGAAGAGTGCTGGCGCATTGCGCATCAGCCGCGCTCGGCCTGGTCGTTTACGTCAACCATTCGCCCTTTTGGGGAGAATTGGTCGCTGAATCAGTAGCAATTATTCCACTCCGCTGCGCTCCGCCTCGCACATCAATGTGCTTGTTTGGGAAAAAAATCAACCACTTAGCAGTGCTCGATTTTACTTGGGCATCCTGGCCAGAACTCAGAGGCTGTTTTACAACAGCCTCTGAAGCCGCTCCCACACAGATTAGTGCAACCGTCCGAAGCCCCGAGCCGCGATCAAATACCGGCCAACAAAAAGCCCACCTTTTAGGTGGGCTTTTATCTGAGCCAAGCTAAACGAATTTAATCGTTCTTGATCTTTAGCTTGTCGTCGAGTGCCGCGTAGCGCTCGCCTTCATACTTACGTACTTCGGCGCGGCCTACGACCATGTGATGCACCTCATCCGGACCGTCTGCAATGCGCAGGGTTCTTTGTCCGGTATACATGCGCGCCAAGGGTGTCCATTGCGACACTCCAGTAGCACCGTGCAGTTGAATCGCTTGGTCGATGATGTTGCAAACCTTCTCAGGCACCATCGCCTTAATCGCGCTAACGTAAACACGAGCTTCTTTATTGCCCAGGACATCCATCGCCTTGGCGGCGCGAAGTACCATCAAACGGCACGCGTCGATTTCGATACGTGCCCGTGACACAACTTCAATATTCTTACCCAATTGGATAATGGGCTTGCCGAACGCCTGACGCGTGGTCGTGCGACGAATCATGAGTTCAAGTGCTCGCTCAGCGACACCGATCGAACGCATACAGTGGTGAATGCGACCGGGACCGAGACGGACCTGCGAGATCTCAAACCCACGGCCTTCGCCGAGCAGCATGTTTTCTTTCGGTACGCGACAATTGTCGAAATGAATGTGCATGTGGCCATGCGGAGAGTCATCGTGACCGAAGACTTGCATGCCTTCGAGGATGTTAACCCCGGGGGCGTCGGTCGGTACGAGAATCTGTGATTGCTGGCGGTGGGGTGGAGCGTCTGGGCTCGTTTTCACCATCGTGATCATGATCTTGCAACGCGAATCGCCCGCGCCGGAGATGTAGTACTTCTCACCGTTGAGTACCCACTCATCGCCCTCGAGTACAGCTTGCGTAGAAATGTTCTTCGCATCCGACGACGGCAATGCCGGCTCGGTCATTGCGAATGCCGAGCGAATCTCACCACTGAGCAGGGGCTTCAGCCATTGCTCTTTCTGCGCCTCGGTGCCGACGCGCTCAAGCACTTCCATATTGCCGGTATCAGGCGCACTACAATTGAGTGTTTCTGACGAAAGCGGGTTGCGACCCAGTTCCGACGCGATGTAGGCGTAGTTGAGATTGG
>Ga0115002_10004895_pt1 | contig 16003 bp, 16 predicted proteins | sample ArcticOcean_MG_C_8_FD_89576 | JGI IMG/M metagenome (GOLD analysis project Ga0115002, IMG submission 89576) | Marine microbial communities from western Arctic Ocean - ArcticOcean_MG_CB11_86 | ecosystem: Environmental > Aquatic > Marine > Oceanic | place: Arctic Ocean: Canada Basin | collected... | reverse complement strand
AAGTGAATCTCAGGATGCGAGAATCAAATCAGAGGAATTGGAAAAAACTTTGAAAATTTTAATGGAATCATTAAATCGTGATCATAAGGCTCTGCTTGAAGCTGAAAATGAAATTAAGGGTATCGAAGAAAGCGTGGCAGTAGATCGAAATGATCTACACGAAAAAGAAGTTGATCATAATGACCTCGAGGTGCGATTAGCTGAACAACGCTCCGAATTAAATTATCTTATCGAGGAAGTCCGTCGCGAGTATGATCTTGAGCTTACTACCGTAAATTGGAAAAGCCAGCGTTGGGAAGCGGGTGATGCCTTGTCCGAAAATGTGAAGTTTGATTTTGATGAGGGGAGATTGGAGGAAGACACGTCTTATGAAAAACGTGAGGAACCGACAACCGAAGATCTTGAGGCTCTCAATCGCGCTGACTGGGATGCAATACAGGATGAAATCAATAAATTACGCGATCGTCTTCATGCTATGGGTCCGGTTAATTTAGTGGCGATTGAAGAGTACGCTGAATTAAAAGAGCGACATGAGTTTTTAAAAACACAAAGCGATGATTTATGGAATTCGAAGGAACAGCTATTAGCAGCAATTGACGATATCAATCAGACATCCCAGGAACTATTTCAACAAACGTTCGATCAAGTACGGAAAAATTTTGAACATACTTTTACCACTCTTTTTGGCGGAGGGCATTCCGATCTCAAGTTAATCGATACTGAAGATGTTCTGGAATCAGGTATCGATATTATTGCACGGCCTCCCGGCACGCGCATGAGAAATCTAGCGTTGCTCAGTGGCGGTCAGAAAACGTTAACAGCCGTCGCCCTGCTTTTTGCTATTTATATGGTTAAACCGAGTCCGTTTTGCATGCTAGATGAACTCGATGCGCCCCTGGACGACGCCAACGTGGAGCGATTTGTTAAGATGGTGAAACAGTTTACCCAGTTTTCACAATTTCTAATTATCACCCACAATAAAAGAACGATTGCCAGTGCAAATACTATTTATGGTGTCACGATGCAGGAGAAGGGGGTATCCAATGTCTTCTCCATGCGCTTCAATAGCGAGACACAACGAACTGAAACATTGGAAAAGAGAGCGACAACCACCGCTTAGTTTCTTTTCAGTCCTTTAATATTTAGTCGAATTGGGAAAACAAATTTAAATCAACGGTAGATTAAATTTGTGTTTTCCAGGGACCAGTAATAGCCAGAGTAATTCCCGGCCATTGAATATTTACAAAAAGTGTGGGGTGATTGGGGGCAAAACAAGCACCGCATAGTTCTGCATCACCAAAATAATTATTATGGGCGAAGGTATAAATTTTTCCCTCAGGGGTGATACCTCGCAGGTATTGATCGTTAGCACCATCTTCACAAACAATAAGATCGCCCCACGGAGCAACGGTGATGTTATCACAGCTCTCCAGTAAATGGTTGTCATTGGGTTCTAGGTAAAGCTCAAGTTGACTTGGGTGCTCAGCTTCTTTTTTCGTTCCTTCATAGGGGCTGGGAGTGTAGCGCCATATCTGACCACTTAAATTATTACCACCGTTAGTAGAGACAAAATAAATCTCTCCCTTCCCATACCACATGCCTTCGGTACGCGCAAATCGCGCGGCTCCCTTGTCGAATCCTTGATAACGGAGATCATTATTTGGAGAGAGTATATCCTCTAGATCAATCCATTCGACAAACATCGGAGATCCAATGGGAACAGTTGGACTGTTGAGGGTTGGCCAATTACGGGTATCAAGTGATTTATTACTTTTTACAGCTAGTGCTTGTAAGCGTCCCCCATTTATCAATTTCCCATATTCATGAGGAATGTAGCGGTAGATGAGTCCATCTACAGCGTCTTCAGTTTGAAAAACGATGCCGCTTTTAGGATCAACTGCTACTGCCTCATGATTAAATCTACCCATCTCGAGAAGCGGATTTGGGTCGGAGAGGTATATTTTTGAGGTCGCTAATACTTCAAAATTAAAACCATGATCTTTAGATAAAGAATTATCGGCTCGAGCTGTCGTCTCTTCGCAAGTTATCCATGTGCCCCAGGGGGTGGGACCTCCCGCGCAATTGCGCGCCGTTCCAGCTAGACTGAGAAATTGTTTAGTAACTTGCTGTTTTTTATGATTATATAAGACTGTAGTTGTCCCGCCTAGTGCCGGCATGCCGGCTCTTCCAATGTCATAAATCTTGCTCTGCCTGATTTTTCTGAGCAGTTCGTTTTCCAGTCCAAACGGCCCAAGATAAGTTCGATCAGCTAACAGTTCATGGTTGCGCACTAGAATTGTATTATCACCTGGTCCTGGAAATGCTGCCATTCCATCAGGAGCACCGGGTGTCCGGAATCCGTCGTCCATATAATCACCGGTACGTGATAAGACCTTATACTGAAAGCCGGGGGGCAGATCGAGAATAAATTGGGGGTCAGCCGAGAGTGGTCCGTAACCCGGCACTTCATTCATGTAGGATTGTGCCTTTAACGTTGGCGTGGTGAAATGTCGAAGACCCAAAAAACCAACTGTAACATAAGTGGAGTTTTTTAAAAAATTTCGGCGAGAGATATTTAACTGAGATGACATTAATCTAAATTCTGATTATATATGTTTAGGGGAAAAAGAGGTGATTTCATCCTTGTAAGGCATCGATGGGGCCGCACCAGACTTCATGACAGACAGACCGGCAACGAGGTTTCCGAATGTAGCAGATCTAAATATATCTTTATTAAACTGAACATATCCTGAAGCAAAAGCACCGACAAAAGCGTCTCCAGCACCGGTACTATCGACTACTTTGTTATGACTACTGGCGGGAAGCAATTTAAAATCATCAGTTGTTGACACAAAACAGCCATGATTTCCAAGTGTAACTATGATTGTATCAATCCCAATATTACGGCATAATTGATGAAGATTTTCTTCGGATAATTGATGGATGGTATCCTCGGAAAATTCCTCATCTAATTCTGGGCGGAGAGATTTCAAAAGGGAGGTAAACTCGATTTCGTTGGGAATTAATATATCTACATTATCGATGATTCCCGGATTAAAATCCAATCGCATGGGTGCAGGATTAAGGATAGTCGTCACATTGGCATGACGTGCAATTTTAAGAACATGAGCTGTAGTATCCATTTTAGATTCGAACTGACAGATAACGACCTGGGCATCTCGGATAAGATTTTCGGGTATGTCTGCCGGTGACAATTTCTCATTCGCGCCTGGCGAAACAATGATTTCATTTTGTCCGGTGTTATTGACGACGATACCTGCGGTCCCCGTGGGTGTGCCCTCTTGTTCAGTAAGGAAATATTCAATTCCTTCATTTGCGTAGAATTGTTTTACCGCTTCACCAAATGAATCGTTACCAACCGATCCAACAAATGCAGTTTTTATACCCGTGCGTGAAGCAGCAACAGCCTGATTTGATCCTTTTCCACCGGTGGCCATATTAAATTTACCAAGTATTGTTTCGCCCGGTTTGGGAAACTCATCACAAATCCACGATAAGTCCTGATTATAACTGCCTACAACGACTATTTCGATATTCATGAGTCAATTATGTTCCGAGGAAATATAATTTTCAAATTGTTGGGAGTTGCGAACAGGATCGCGTAACCAAAGCCAGGATGCAGGTAATACATGAAATAAGATAATCATCAATGAGAAGCAGGCGAGGGCGTCGATATCTGGTTTGTAGAATAGTCCTACGGAACCAAGCCACCAGCCATAAGCTGAGAATTTGAAAACAATACGGTTGTCAATTACACCATGAATGAAAAAACCAATACCGATGATGACGGAGAATATTGCGGGCAAGAGGTGGAGGTTAATATTCTGCATGCCCCATCCTCCCATTCCGACAAGAGCTAATGCCATCAGGCAACCTCCCCAGATGGCTGATACAAACCGGCCTGTAAGTGGGCGACTATGAATTTTATTGAGTGTGACACCGGCATAGACCCAGGTACAGATACAGCCAAAAATAAAAGTCGGCAGCCAAATGTATAGGGATAATATAGGCCAATTAAATCTCTCTACGGCCCACTCAGAAATTACACATTTGGCGGCAATCAGTCCCCAGAAAATATTAAGCAATCCGTTGAAACGTGAGACGTTGCGCCCCTGTTCAAGTGCCATACGCACTTGATTCAATTCTCGAGTCTCAATTTCGACTTGATACATATTCGAGGTAACGGTGAATTAATTTCAGCTATATTTCATGTTGATAAACGGGGCGAGCTTTAAAGTGATAAATGATGGATGGGCTCAAGTTACATAAACCGTGAGTAGAATTTCGGGACATTAAACTGGTAATAATAATGTTTTCGGGAACTATGAATAGATATTAGCGTCAAACTAAAGAGATAAATGGACGTATATACTAAAGTCATATCTTGAACTCAATTTTGATTGGCCTATGATTGTAATATAAAAGCATGGCATCAGTTTCCCCCAATCATTTTTATTTAATGTGTAATCCTAAATTACCTAAATCTCGTGTTCATCAATACTAAAAAAACTGGGAGTTGCCAGAATCGGCGGTAGCACCTGAATCGATCTATCAAAGTCGCCGGGTTTTTTTGAAATCATTAGGCTATGGTTTTGCCGGAGCCGCTCTTTCTCCAAGCTACTTGGATGGGGTAACCATAGGATTTCCCACCGAACGCAATCCTCTATATACCCTCAGAGGACTCGATCTTACTCCCTATGATTTGGTCACCAGCTACAATAACTTTTATGAGTTTTCGACCGATAAAGGGGGTCCGAAAAAATTGGCTAATAAGGGTTGGAATCCTGAACCGTGGACGATTGAAGTAAGGGGGTTGGTGAGAAATCCGATAAAAATGGATGTCAATGACTTGATCAAAAAAATGGGTGGTATCGAGCAGCGAGTATACCGTTTGCGTTGTGTCGAGGCGTGGTCTATGGTCGTACCTTGGGACGGATTTCCCCTGCGCAAGCTGATTGATCTGGTAGACCCTTTAACCGATGCTAAATTTGTGAAATTCACATCCTTCAATAATCCTGAGGAAGCTCCTGGACAGCGGAGGAAAAATATTGATTGGCCCTATGTTGAAGGGCTGACCCTGAGTGAAGCGGCTAATGAACTAACGTTTATGGGGACTGGTCTGTATGGGAAACCCATGCCTAATCAGAATGGAGCTCCTATCCGGCTGGTTGTCCCTTGGAAATATGGATTTAAAAGTATAAAATCAGTAGTACAAATAGACTTTATGAGTAAGGCGCCTATAAATACCTGGCAGACGTTACAACCGCGGGAATATGGGTTTTATGCAAACGTGAACCCTTAAGGTGAGCCATCCACGATGGTCTCAAGCCACGGAGCGAATTATCGGAGGTGGATTTTTTGACTCACGAAAAGAGACGCTCATGTATAATGGGTACGAAAAAGAAGTCGGACACCTTTATCATGGGGCTCGATCTGCGGAAATTTTTCTAACATTTTCCCATTCTAAATTCACGTCATTACCCGCGTTATGCTTAAATATGAAGGAGAAGCTGGTTAATATATTTCGCTCCAAATTATTTATCTATACTGTGTTAGCGCTACCAGGGCTGTATACACTTTACCCCATCCTATCACAGAACCCCACTTTTCTCGCTGATCCGGCCAAATACCTTCTCGAGTATGTCGGTAAGACAGCTACTTTGCTTTTTATCTTTGTTCTTTCATTGAGCCCAATGCGGGTGCTCATACCAAATTCTCAAATCATTGCTTCGATAAATCGGCACCGACGAGTATTCGGAGTAAGTGCATTCGTGTATGTGGTATTTTATTTATCGTTTTATTTAATTTACGAGGGGATACTTTCACAAATTGTGGAGAGTTTTCAAAAACCATTTATTTTATCCGGAGCATTTGCCTTTTTAATTCTGTTTATTCTTGCATCAACCAGCACCGATTGGGCTGTTAGAAAATTTGGTTATACGCGTTGGAAACGTATTCATAGAATGGCTTATTTAGCGGCATTACTTATATTCTATCATCAAGCGGTACAGGAAAAAACCGGAGCGGTTCGGACTGTCTATTTTTTTGCTCCACTGGTCATGCTGGAGTTCGCGCGTGTGAGCAAAAATATCTTAAAAAAGAAAACTATAAAAAATGTTGGCATCAAAATCAAGGCTGCAGCTGATCGTTGATAGCACCATACGATAGGGTATAATGAAATTACAGCATTATCTCATGATCTAAAATGCGATGTTAACACCTGCAAGAAAACGAAAATTGGGTTCGCTTTGAATGCCATTCAGGTTTTCGACGATCGGAATACCAAATGAAAGATTAGCTGATAAACTTTGTCCCAAGCTATAACGGAAACCAGGATTCAGGTAGACAATGTTGCCACCCGTGTGATCCTCGACATCATTGCCGACCTTGACTTTGTCCCGCCAATCACCATTAAGCTCTAAAATAATATCCCAGTATTTACCGGGAATAGACTCAACCTTGTCGTGGTGAAGATGATCACCTATTTCTTCATCATGTTGGTGAAAAGAGGAAGAAGATTTCCTGGTAAACCTATAGGTTATTGCCAGATTGTAATTAAAGAAATCGCCAATTCTCGTGTCCTGTGAACCGTCACTTGAAATGCTGTATAACATGTTGGTATGCATTGCCAGTTGCCCCCAGCTTTGAGAGTAAGTTAAACCAATGAGTGGATCCCATGAACCTGTCCCAGGTTGGTGTTCGGTTTCAAATAACTCATCTTCATTACTTCGGTGGTTGGTTTTACCTGTCGGTGTTTTAATACCGAAAATAAACGCGGCATGTATATTTTCGTCTGCATTGCTAAGGAAACGATATTGAGCAAAAAAAGACGCATCACCGATGCCACTAATGTCACCTTGTGAGACCACTAATTCCTCGTCGTTTTCGTCCCCATGATGACCATCTTCCTCATTGCTTTCATCCTCATGATGATCGCTTTCCTCGTCGTGGTGTGCAGTTTCGATTAAATTACCCCGTTCAACGTAAGGTAATGAAAATCCGATCAATAACTTATCATTGATGGCATAAGCGCCGTTGAAGGAGATATTCAGCAGATGTGAAGTGCTGTGAACATCTTCATCATCAGTGGCATAGCGTTCGAGATCACTTATAGATATTTCATTGTTTGAAATATACTGTGAGAAGACAGAAAGCGTTCTTCCACCTTTCGGAGATGGCACCGCAGACATGGTATTAATTGGCCCTGGCGCACCGTTATCTAAGCTAATCGCAGCATGGTCAGCATAGGCTTTGGTGCTTAAAATAGTTACTATTGATATTAATAACAGAGTGTAAAGTTTCACGTTAAGTGTTTTTGAAATTTAAATAATAGCTTTTGCAGTTTCTATGGTCGTACCGACGAGTTATCGATAGTTTTCAATAAAGCTCCGTGTTAATTATAAACAAAGGACAGACAAGGAATGCTGTCATCAATCAATGAGGCTGACATTTATAGAGAAGCACGATCATGGGATAAGATCCTTGATCGCAGTCGGTGGCTCTTTACCTCAGATTAAAACCAGAGCTTCAATGCTTATTATACTCTAGGCGGTGGGATGAAGGGTAACTCGACTCGCTTAGCTATAGATGAGTTTGGTAAATCAATAAAGCTGCGATAAACCCTTTGGAATATAAAGTTAAACTTGGAAGCTAGTCCCATGATAACAGGTTTAAATTCAAGGATCATGTAATCATTCGCTTTACCTTCATTTTTTTGATTTAAAGCTCCGCTCACGTTTTCACAAATTTCACAGGCATTGTCCCCTCCGAAGGTCATGTCAACCGCCATCTCAATTGAATTTGTGGATGAGTAATGATTGTTGAACATTGAACCCCCACCGTAAATTTGTAGCATTAATAGATGACCATTATGAAAGGCCCCTATTGCGACTATTAAGAGGATGCTGGTTAATTTAATTTCCAAAGTGGAAGTCTTTAATTAAAAAAAGAATTTTAACTAAATTCATTTTTAAATTTATGGGCAAAACTTTTCTTGTCGGCCGCATTGAAAAATGCGGAACCGGCGACAAAAGTGTCGCAACCTTTATGGCGGCATTTCAGGCCCGTATCGAGGTTAATCCCACCATCAACCTCCAGGCGAAAATCAAGATGGCTTTCATGGCGCCAGGAATCTATAACTCCTATTTTATCAAGCATATCTTCGCGAAAAGTCTGACCTCCAAAACCGGGTTTAACGGTCATCACCAATACAAGATCTACGTCTTCAATATAGGGAATCAGAGAATCGGCACTAGTATCAGGATTGATAACGAGCCCATTTTTGCATCCTAAATCACGAATGTGTTTAAGTGTTTCTTTTACCGGGTAGTCGGGTTCGATATGGATGCTGATAAGATCTGACCCAGCTTGGGCGAAGGATTCTACATAGTTCTGCGGTTGAGAAAGCATGAGGTGAGTATCAAAAAATAATTGGCTGTTTTTACGCAGATCAACGATAGTCTGGGGGCCGAAAGTCAGATTAGGAACAAAATTGCCGTCCATGATATCGAGATGGACCCAGCGCAACCCGGTTTCGGCTATGATACGGATACTTTTCTCGAGATTTGCATGGTCACCGGCTAGTATAGAGGGTGAGAGAATAATTTCTTTCTCGCTCATTTCAAATCGATCATTTTTTCAATTCAATTTTTATCACCAGATGATGCGAAGTGACTAGCTTGTTTTCAAGTCAACAGACAATAAAAAGCGTACCTACCAAACACTGATTACGGTGTTTTTTATCTTCAGTGCAAGACTGCGAGTAAGTACGGGCATTGTCTGGTACTCAGATTGAGGTAACCCATCGTCGATTAAAATATTGTCATTGGCAGAGAGTGTTCTCCCCGCGAAATATAAGTTACCCGAAAGATTATCTAGAAGTGAAACTTGTGCTTCCAGCGTAACACCGAATGTCCGACCAAGAAAAATATCGTCTTCTTGCCTTGCAGCAATCTCACGGTCGTACCTGGTAAGTACAACACGTAAGGTGGCCTCAGCCTGGTTTTCATCAACTATACGCACTTGTCCATCGCGTAAAAAGGCTTCAATAATATTTTCGTTGAGTAAGGCCTGTGCCTGAGGTGCGAATGACCGGTTACTAACTGGTTCGATGTAGAGCGTCTTAAAAGGCGTATCTGCTGCTTGCCCTAAATGATAGCTTGCACAACCGCTATTTATCCCAAGAACAAAAACGAAAGCTAAAAATAAATAAGCGGAGATTAGCTTCTTTTCGGCATTAATGAGCGTTGCCACTTTCATATGAGGATTGAGAGGAACGTTATCATTAATTGTTTTCTTCATTATTATGAGGAGCGAGATGATTTTCGTTTGCGGGTGAAATTAAATTATCCTCCAGTTCCTGTGACCTATTGAACAGCTTAAAACGTAGTGGTTTTTTCCCCTCTTTCGAAGCTAATTTTTCCTCTGTATCTTCTGTTTTATCATTGTTATTGAACAGCCGGAAGAGTGCCGATTTTTCCTCTTCATTCGTCGTCAGGTCCTCGATCGGGTCTCCAATATCCTGTAGGGAACTAGAGCTATTCAGGTTTTCATCTGCCAAGGTTTTTGGACTCTCCTCTTTTACAGCGATTGGTTTATTTTCACTATTTCCGGATTTATTAAAAATACCTAAACGAAGTAGCTTTTTATCATCATTTTCAAGCGTGGTCTTTTCGTTTACTTTATCTGAATTCAATAATTTCAGGCGGGCGGGTTCTCCGTCCTCTTGAGCAACTAATATTTCGTCTTCTATATCGATCTCAGGTTTTAGAGCATCTATCTTATTAAGATAATTGCGCGCTAGCTGTGCAGTTGGTGAATTGGGTGAAACAGTAATAGCGTCATTAAAGAAAACTTCAGCAGCTCGGTAATTTGAACGACGCTTGTAATAATATTCACCGATAATAAATTTGCTTTGCGCATGAACATCCTGCATGTCCGCCAATTTTTCTTCTCCTTCGGTAATTAAATCGCTGTTGGGAAATAAAATTAAAAAGTCACGATAATAGCTGATAGCTTCACGTGTGGCACCTTGATCGTAGTCCGGACCCGCGACCATTGAACTGAAAGTATCAGCCAACGCTAGATAAGCGTCGGGAGCTATTTCACTGTTAGAATAAAAATTTATTAGTCGATCGAGGGCGTCAATGGCTTCAGGTTGATCTCCCTGAGTTCTGTGCATGATGGCTATTCGCATGAGTGATTTTGGAGCGTACTCACTATACGGCGCGTTTCCGATAATAGTTTCAAAGTATTGAATGGCTGCGTCATAATTATGGAACTTAATAACGGAAAAATATCGTCCACTTTTCGAATTCATTGTTCGCTCGGCGATGTTAAACTGCTTCTCGAGAACTTCATTAAATTTCGGGAATTCTGGATGGCGGATGACCGCAAAGTTATATGATTCGAATGCCTTTTTATAATCCTTTCGCAACATATGAAGGTCACCGATTTGATAGTAGGCTTCCGGGGCGAATGAACAAGTTGGATACTTCTTATAGATTTGCTTATAGGTATCTATCGCATCCCCGTAATTCTTTTTTTTCCGTAATTCAGCAGCCTTTTCAATTAATTCCAGTGCGCGTTCATCCTGAATTTCTAATGGCAAGTCACGGAGTTTGGCTTCGCCTTTGCCAGATAAAAAGCCAGAGGTCTCGTGAAAAGAAAGACCAAAGACCAGAATGATGAGAGCAGGTGTGGATATTAAAAGCCGTATCGTTCTCATTGCCATTTGATCAGTGATGTTGCCCAGGTCAATCCTGCGCCGAATGCCATGAGTAACACATAGTCACCACTTTTAATGAGACCACTTCTAACCGCTTCATCCAGGGCAAGAGGGACGGAAGCAGCTGAAGTGTTTCCATAACGATCGAGATTTACAAAAAACTTATCCTTACTTATACCGAGGCGGGTAGATAGAAGATCGATGATGCGTAAGTTTGCTTGATGAGGAATAACACAGGAAATATCGTCTGCTGTGAGGTTGAATTTTTCAAGAATTTCACGAGCGCTTTTATCCATTACGCTGACTGCTGCTTTAAATACTTCGCGTCCAGCCATTTTTAGATAATGCATACGATCATTCACTGAATCTATCGTTGCAGGGCAATTACTACCACCGCCTGGCATGTTCAAAATCGCGGCATCGGAACCATCGGCTTCCATGTATGTTCCAAGAATACCTCTTCCCGGAGTATCATCTGAACGGCTGAGTACTGCAGCTCCGGCGCCATCCCCAAATAGAACGCAGGTTGATCGGTCTTGCCAGTCGAGGATACTGGATAGTTTTTCTGCTCCAATAAGCAGCGCGTTACGATAAGAGTTTGCCTGTAGCATATCGCTTCCGATGCCAAGGATGTAAATAAATCCAGTGCATGCGGCGCCAACATCGAAGCTTGGGATCTGCCGCAGTCCCAGTTTGTTTTGAACTAGACAAGCCGTGGAGGGAGTAATGGTATCAGGCGTCATCGTAGCGACAATTAGAAAATCGATATCTTCCGGAGAGAGATTGGCCATCTTTATGGCTTCACGTGCAGCATTTACAGCCATATCCGAACACGATTCATTCTCAGCTGCTATACGTCGTTCGCTGATTCCGGAGCGCGTGCGAATCCATTCATCTGACGTGTCAACAAACTGGGAAATTTCATCATTTGTGAGAATTCGCGAGGGTGTGTAAGAGCCGATGCCCCGGATGATTAATGATGTGTTCGGCGAGTTCATAGAAGATAAAGTTACAAAAAAAGAAAATTTCAGAAAGGCTATAATGCGCTCTTATGTCAAGGTGCTTTACTCGTGTGACAAGTATACTATTCCAGGTGTTCCTCAACTCGTAACGAGAGCCTTGGCTTCATTTGGCCGTATGATCTGATTTGCCCATTCGATGTCGGCAAGTGCGTGAGAAATTAGGTCGTGATGAACTATTTGCGAAGCAATACGAATTGCGCTCATTATATACTTGCTGTTGCTTGCTCCATGAGCTTTGAGGACGTGTCCGCGAAGACCTAGTAAAGGCGCACCTGCGTATCTTTCAGGATCTAAACGTTTTTTTACTTTTTTGAATGCCCCTTGGGCAAGAATAGCGCCAGCTAATCGAATAGGATCTTTATTTATCTCTTCTTTGAGAAAGTTTTGAATCATATCAAAAAGCCCTTCACATGTTTTCAGAAGTATGTTGCCGATAAAGCCATCACATACAAGAACATCAACGCTGTTTTCAAATACTTGCAACCCTTCGATCATGCCGCAGTAATTCAAATTGGGCCCATCCAGTTTTCTAAGAAGCTGATTTGTTTCGTAGGTAAGTTCATTTCCCTTGCTTTCTTCTGTTCCGATACTGAGCAATCCAATACGCGGTCTTTGCAGATCGAGGACAACTTTACTGTAATGATTTCCCAGAATGGCGTTGTGAACAAGGTGATCTGCTTTAGCGGTCGGGTTAGCACCGGCATCGATCAAAATGAAGCTATGGTCTTTACTTGGAATAACAGTAGCGAGGGCCGGACGTTCTACCCCCATCATCGGGCGCAATTTCAACATACCGCACGCGGTCAAACTTCCTGTATTGCCGCAACTTACCACCGCCTGGCATTTTCCATCTTTGACTAGTTCGATTGCGCGGACGAGGGAGGAGTCTTTTTTCTGCTTCAGGCTCTGAATAGGTTTTTCATCCATACCTATAATTTGAGATGCCGGATAAATACTTATACGCGGGTCTTCATTTATTCCCCCGACTTTAATTAATCGCTCCAATCGTCTTTCATTCCCAACGAGAACGATACCTTCGATATTCTCTAGTTTATCCAAGGACATACGTACCGCTCGTACTACCTCTGCGGGTCCAAGATCTCCACCCATGGCGTCGACTGCGATAGTGCCGAAGGCTTTTTCGGTTCCCATTTTCGTGAAGGCTACAGGCAGCCTCGAGTGTAATTATTCCAAGTTGTAAGCAAAAATCAGACCGTTACATCGATTACTTGGCGGCCACGATACATGCCGTTGGCGGGATTCACACGATGTGGTCTGTAAACGGTGCCATCTGCCGAATCCTTTGCAAGTATTGGCGATTTAAATCGGTTCGCGCCGCGTCGCTTGCGGCTTCTTTGATGAGATTGTCGACGCTTTGGTGTAGCCATAAAAGTCTCTTTCTTTCAATACGCTTAGAAAAATCTTATTAGATACAATATATTTGTGTAATAAATACCCTATCTATTACGACAAACTAAATAATAAATGCCACTATTCTTTACGCGTCAAGTAATCAATTTCATGGACTATTTATATATCGTAAATCTATGGGGCAAATAATTTAATATAGATTATATCTTTTGCCCCCTTTTGGATGTGGGTTTTATAAATGCCAGTTGATAATAGGTGGATTTATTAGCTCTCTCACTCTAAATTCCGAGTAAATGATTCATTCTGTGTAAGATTGTTATCTTATTACGACTTTCGATAAAAACTCCTTGCACCGATTGATGCGCATTAATCGAATGTCATTATTGTGCCAGATTGCCAACATCTTCTCATTGACGGCTATAATATCCTCCATACCTGGCCTACGCTAAAGGATTTATTAACTGTTAATATCGACATTGCAAGAGATCGGTTGGGAGACGCGGTTCGCATTATTCACGATTATGACGGAATCCGTACAACCCTTATATATGATGGGCGTGGTCGAGAAATTGAGGTAGTCCGCCCTTCGAATGAAATTACCTTTTCTTATATTTTTACACCCAGTGACGAAACTGCGGATAAAATCATTGAACAGCTGGTAGCCAACGCAAATAGGCCTCAGGGAATATTTGTCGCGACCAGGGATAATATGATCCGTGAAACAGTGAGCGCTCTGGGGGCCCAAACCCTGAGCCCAGAGGCATTAATGGATTGGGTGCAAGCCTGCGAGCGCGGGCAAACGGAGAAACTTAAAAGGATGAATAAAGATTCGGATAGTCTTTGGAGAAATCGGGAAGATCAGTAAATGATTTCAAATCATATAGCTGAGATACAGGGGCTTTATGGCCCTGTATCTATATCTGAAGAGCTCCTACAGAAAATATGGTTACGTGGGGATTTTTTTCATTATCATCTTAAAACAGTAGAGGGGGCATCACTCCGTGTGAAATCTCCTGGAATATGGAACAAACTGGAAGGCCCTGACTTTAAGGGGGCGGTATTAGAGATCGATGGACAATCGATGCGGGGAGATGTGGAAATTCACTTTTATGCGCGCGATTGGATTCTTCATCAACACGACACAAATAATAATTTTAAAAATGTCGTCCTTCATGTAGTGTTATTTGAACCGTCTAAGGAAGATCTGCCTCTCCGGAATCTTAATGGGGACGTCATTCCCACATTAGTACTCTTACCCGTTCTTCCCCAGGATATAGAGGAGTATGCTTTAGAGGAAGCATTATTGGCAAAATAATGCGACCGGTACTATGAAGATATCCTAAATATATTACGAACGAAACCCGCAAGTGAGCAGCGGCGCATTCTTTTCGATAAGTCGATCGTAAGATGGGAACGAAAACTGGAACTTATCAGGAAGCGATTACATGTCTCCAGTTGGCAAGAGACATGCCACCAATTGTGTTTGGAAGTGATGGGCTACCGACGCAACCGCGCTGCGATGTATGATCTTGCGATTCGATTCCCTAAGGTGGAAATGTGTAAGGGTAATAGACGTGCCGAGTTTTATTATAATCTGGATAACCCCCGGTGGAAACTCGCCGGATTACGGCCCTGCAATCACCCGCTGGTTCGCATCAGGCAGTATCTGAAACTTATTAAAAGAATTCCTCAGTGGCCGGATATATTGGAATGTAGATTTGATCAATGGACCCTTCCCAATCGTGTTGATGATAATACATCGCGGTTTCGAAAAAAATATAACCTGAAATCGTTGCGGCGGAATTTTCAGCATCAAGTTCTAGCTAATTGCCTGACCTCAACTCGACTCGACACATTAATTTGTGATGCTATTTTGCCCATGCTCGCCGTTCACAACAACCAGCCCTTATTTTACTACTGGTTTCATTGGTACGGTGGTTACCTACCTCACACTTTAAGTGAATTTTTGAAAAGAACTGAAATTACAGATGGAAAGAATTGGCCCGCTTGCAATGGATACAATCAAGGCATGCTACAGTTATACATAGAAAATGGCTTATTAAAATCTGCTGCGTAGATAATAAAAAACCGGAGCAGAGATTTACTCTCCGCTCCGGTTTCTGTTAATTGTTCTAATCCTCGCTGCCCTATAAATCGTAGTACAAATAGAATTCGTAAGGGTGGGGCCTTAAATTCATCTCGGCGAGTTCATGCTCCCGTTTATAATTGATCCAGGTATCCACAACATCAGAAGTGAAGACATCACCTCTGAGTAGCCATTCGTGATCAGCTTCCAGGTTATCGAGGACTTCTCCCAGGGAACCAGGCGTGCTATTAATTTTTTCAGCTTCTTCAGGTTCCAAATCATATAAATTCCTGTCGTGGGGATCTCCGGGATCGATCTTATTCTGAATCCCGTCCAACCCGGCCATAAGCATCGCAGATAAACAGAGATAGATGTTGCAGGATGGATCCGGACATCTGAACTCTACTCGTTTTGCTTCCACACTCTTAGAATACAGCGGAATGCGAACGGCAGCGGAACGGTTGCGCTGGGAGTAAACGAGATTTACCGGCGCTTCGTATCCTGGAACCAGTCGCTTGTAGCTGTTGGTTGTAGGATTGGTGAATGCGAGAAGGGCAGGGGCGTGTTTTAAAAGACCGCCGATATAATATTTTGCCATATCGCTAAGCTGTGCGTAACCTTTTTCATCGTAGAATAGATTGGTATCTCCTTTCCACAAACTTTGGTGCACATGCATGCCAGAGCCGTTATCTTGAAAGATTGGCTTGGGCATAAAGGTTGCTGATTTATCATATTTTTTGCAGACATTGCGAACAATGTATTTATATTGCATGACTT